>Ga0310690_10009757_pt1 | contig 12022 bp, 5 predicted proteins | sample AusTroGonzalo_MG_2_FD_207661 | JGI IMG/M metagenome (GOLD analysis project Ga0310690, IMG submission 207661) | Bovine rumen microbial communities from tropical cattle in Woodstock, Queensland, Australia - Gonzalo_04 (v2) (version 2) | ecosystem: Host-associated > Mammals > Digestive system >...
GAGCGGAAGACGGATACCTGGTTCAAGCGGACCACTGCCCTGGGCTTTTACCGCCTGATGCACTTCATGGGGGCGGAGGTGGTCTACAACCACGCGGATTACCGCCTGATCAGCGCGAAAGTGCTGCAGCACTTCGCGGACTTTGAGGAAGTGAATATCTTCCTGCGGGGCATGGTGCCGCTGGTGGGCTTCCCGTCGGATACGGTTTATTACGAGCGCAGCGCCCGCCTGGCCGGGGAGAGCCATTACCCCCTGCGCAAGATGATCGCGCTGGCTTTCAACGGCATTACCAGCCTGAGCGTGAAACCCATCACCCTGATCACCACCTTCGGTATCGGCTTCAGCCTTGTGGGACTGATCCTCATGATCTGGGCCATCATCCAGGCCTGCCTCGGCAATACCGTCGCCGGCTGGACTTCCACCGTCTGCATTATCTGCCTGCTGGGCGGTATCCAGCTGATCAGCCTGGGGGTGCTGGGCCAGTATATCGGCAAGACCTACCTGGAGACGAAGCACCGCCCGCGCTATATCATCTCCGCCCGGACCTGGGAACCGGAAACGCGCCACTGGATTGAGGAAGGCGCGCAGGAAACGGAACAATCCGCAGGAATCCCGAAGAGCCCGGAGGAACGAATGAAGAAGCGCCGCCTGCGCAGCGGCGGAAACGGGGAAACGCAGGCATGAAGGTCCTGAAAATACTGCTTTTCAGCCTGCTGCTGTGCCTGCTGGCGGGATGCGCCCTGGCGGAAGCACCGGTCCTCTGGGTTTCCCGGACCGGGGAATACTCCGTGGACGCCATCGCGGCGGAGAAAGGGAAGGACGGATACATCCTGTATCTTCCCGGCAGCGTGGAGAAGGAAAACCTCCGGATCGGCGTCGCGGCGGGGAAGCAACTGCTCCTGAACGGCGAAAAGCCGGAAAGCGGGGACAGCGCTGAAAAGCTGCAGGCGGAGAATACCCTGTCCGTAGGCGGAAAGGAAACCCGTCTGACTGTGATGCGGGGCAGCCCCGGGCTGCCCGTCGTGTATATCACGACGGATACGGGGAACCTCAATTACGTCTGGAAAAGCAAGAAAAACAAAGAAGCGGGAGCGCTGCTCCTGCTGGACGGCAGCGGAGATACCGTCTACGACGGCCGCCTGGCCCACCTGAAACTCCGCGGCAACGGCACCACGGTCTATCCGAAGAAAACCTATCAGTTCAAACTGGAAAACGGTACCAGCCTGCTGGGCATGGGCAGGGCGAAGAAATGGATCCTGCGGGGCGGGTATATCGACCGGAGCTTTCTGCGGGAGGAAATCGGCTTTGACCTGGCCGCCGCGGTGGGCATTGCCTATACGCCGGAGCATATCCAGTGCGAACTGTATATCAACCATGAATACCACGGCCTCTATCTCCTGATGGAAAAGATCGAAGCGGACGACGACCGGGTGGACATCGCCGACCTGGAAAAGGCCACGGAGGACTGCAACGAAAGAAAGCCGGAAACCTACGGCCGCAAAGGGTCCGCCGAGCCGGAAAACGGAAAATACAAGTACTACGATATCCCCAACGACCCGGAGGATATCACCGGCGGCTATATCCTTGAGTATGAGGCGCTGCTGGACGGCCGCTATGTGGAGAGCGAAAGCGCCTACCAGACGAAACGGGGCGTCAATATCGTCGTGAAAAGCCCGGAATACGCTTCCCGGGCGCAGATGGAATACATTTCCGGTGTGCTCCAGCGGGCGGAGAACGCCATTTTTGCCCAGGATGGACGGGATCCGTCCACCGGGAGGCATTTCACGGAACTGCTGGATCTGGACAGCTTTGTGAAGAAATATGTCCTCAACGAGCTGCTGAAAAACTATGATTCCAATTCCTCCTCCGAATACATGTATAAACCGGAGGACGCGAAATCCACAAAAATCTTCGCGGGCCCCGTATGGGACCTGGACAACTGCATGGCCGGCTATGCCCGGGACGACAACGCGGGGCGGATCATGCGCACGGAAGGCCTGTTTGTCGCGGCTTCCGCCCGGGCCGCCCTCTGGTGGCCCGCCCTGTACCGGCAGGAAGTGTTCCGGGAGCGGGTGAAGCTCCTGTACGGGCAGCTTTTCCTGCCTGCGCTGGACGTGCTGCTGGGAAACCAGAAGGATCCGTCCGGCCGCCTGCTTTCCCTGGAGGAATACGCGGCAAGGATCGCGGAAAGCGCCGAAATGAACTACACGAAATATCCGGAGCTTCGCAGGAGCCTTTTCAATGCTTCCACAGGGAGCAACCTGGCGGAAAACGTGGACTATATCCGCCGCTTCCTGCAGGAGCGGTCGGCCTACCTGCGCTCGGAATGGACGCCGGAAAGCGTCGTGGATGACTGAAACAGAAAAAATACACTCTGGAAAAATCTTACAGGAACAGTCAACCGGGGATGTTCCGGAAGAAATTTGACCGAATCGGACGAATTCGGTCCTTTTTGGCTTGCTTTTTCTGCTCCATGTAACTATAATCAATTCTGTAGGAGTATGCCTGTCACCGGCATACGCTTGGTTGGCTTATCCTGTTCCGGAAAGCGGCATTTTCCGGACCGATAAATACCAGAGGGGAGAAAGACACATGAAATCCAGACTGCAGCGAATTCTTTCCGTCCTGTGCGTCCTGGCAATGCTGGCCGGCTGTATGGCGCTGACCGCTTTTGCCGAAAGCGCGGATCCGGTCAGCCGGGCCATCGTGGTCGAATGGGTTGACCAGGATAACTACGAAGGCATTCGTCCCGCCTCCGTCGATATGATTATTGACGGGCAGACGGTTCAGCTGACCGAAGCGAACGGCTGGACTGCGGAAACGAAGGTAGCCCCGGGTTCCGAATGGCAGATCCCGGATGTCCAGGATTATGAAAAGAAATTTACCGGCAATGAAGTCGTGACAGTCACCTACACGCATGTGCCGGCTACCACGTCCTTCACCGCGTCGATTGTCTGGGTGGATAACGATAACGCGGCGGGCCTGCGGCCTGAAACGGTCCGCCTCCTCCTGATGGCGGACGGCGAAGTCTGCCGCACCCCGGTGGATGCGAAGGACAGCGCTTCCTGGGCGGACCTCCCCGTCACTAAAAAGGGAACGAACGAGCCGATTTATTACGAAGTCATCCCGGCAGAAGTTCCGGATGCATATAGCGTCTCCATCACAAGTACCCAGGTTATTACATTCACGCTGAAGACCGCCACCCTCTCCCTGAATGCGTCGGTCGCCGGTGTGCCGGAAGGCGCGGATGTGAGCGGCTTGAGCATAACCGTGACCGGTCCGGATCCGAAGATGCCCATGACTTTCACCCTGGAGCAGCTGGCCAGCGGCGCCGGTAACATCGGCACGGTGATTCCCGGCACCTACGTGGCGCAGGAGACCAACGGCAGCACCCTGATCGAAGGCTATGTGATCGATCCCGCCAACAGCCAGGTCGGCGATGCCATTTACCTGCCCGGCGGCTTTACCGGAACCCTGAATATCAAGTACGCCTGGAAAGAGCTTGAAGCGGCTGAAAAGAATGAGGACCCCATGGCGTATACGGTTGGCCTGACTTTCGAGATCATCGGACCGGATCAGCAACTCCCCATGATCGTAGGCTATAGCCAGTTCGTTGACGGGAAGTTTGAACTGGATAACCTGGTACCCGGTAACTACGCGATTATCGAAATGAATGCGGAAGGCCTGGTCAACGCTTTCAACCTGCAGAGCGACAGCGTCACCGGCATGGTGCTGACTGTCGGTGAAGGCGGCACAGCCACCGCGAAGCTGTATAACCACTACGCTCCGGCGCCCCGGCCCGATGAACCCATCGATATCCCGGTCACCAAGATCTGGGCCGACGACAACAACAAGGACGGCAACCGTCCCGCTTCCATCACCGTGATCCTCTTCGCCAACGGCGTGCAGAAAGATCAGATGGAAATCACCGCTCCTGCCTGGACCGGAACCTTCACCGGACTGCCGCAGGTGGATGAGGACGGAAATGAAATCATCTACACGGTCAATGAATTGCCTGTTGAATGGTACGTTACTTCCGTGAACGGCTATACCATCACCAATACCTACCAGCCTGAAGTGACCTCCATGACCGTAACCAAGGTCTGGCAGGGCGATGGGCAGGACCTGAACATGCGGCCCCAGTCCCTGGCGGTGACGCTGCTGCCCACCAAGCAGGTTTACGTACTGAACGCGGAGAACAACTGGACCGTCGTTGCCAACGGACTCCCGACCCGCCTGAACGGCGAAGAAGTGACCTACTCCTGGAAGGAAGAAAAGGTCGGCGGCTACACCATGGCCACTGAAACGGTTGAAGACGTAACGACCATTACGAATACCTACGTGCCCATCCCGCCCGCCACCAAGCACAAGGGCAAGACCGGCGGCGACCACTGGGCCTTCTTCGATGAATATGACACTCCGTTGGGCGGACAGCTGCTGATCAACCACGTCGGCGACTGCTTCGACTGATGCAGCAGGAGGGGGCCGGCGCGCCCGGCCCCCGCGCTTCTGCGCCCGGTTACTTCAAGACGCTGCCTTGTTAAAGCGATGTAACAGAAATCCCGTTGAAGAATAAAAAAGGAAAGGGTCTGATCAACGTGAGCAAGCTGCAAAGAATCCTGTGCCTGGTACTGTCTGCCGTCCTCCTGCTGGCCTGGATGCCCGCATCCCTGGCGGAAGAAGGGGAGACTGCCGAACCCGAACTGGAAGTTACTTTCCCGGACGAACTGATCGTCGGGCATCCGACCATCACCAACGGTGACTTCTTCACCGAAATGTTCGGCAACAATACGGCCGACATTGACGTCCGCGCCCTGATCCACGGATACAACCTGGTCAACTGGGACCAGAACCAGGGCACTTACGTGTTCGACCCCAGCGTGGTCCGCAGTGCGACCGCCAGCTTCGACAACGAAGGCGACCACCGGTTCAACCTGGTGCTGGCGGATAACCTGTATTACTCCGACGGAACCCACATCACCGCGTGGGACTATGCGTTCTCCCTCCTGCTGATGATGAGCCCCGAGATTGAAGAGATCGGCGGAAAGATCTACCGCGCTGAGCACATCCTGGGCTATGACGATTACATCGCGGCCCGCCGCAAGATCATGGCCGGCGAAGCACTCGATCCGGACAATGATGTGGACTTCCTCTCCGGCGTCCGCGTTATCGACGATTACCAGATTGAGTTCCGCCTGGATGCGAACTACCTGCCGAACTTCTTCGAAATCGGTCTTCTGATGACCGTTCCTTATCCGATCAGCGTGCTTGCTCCCGGATGCAAGGTGGTCAGCGGTTACGAAGATGAAACCGGCGTGGTCGGTATCAAGATCGTTAACGCCGACGGCAGCGATACCCCCATCTACACCGCGGAACTGCTGAAGAAGACGATCCTGGATCCTGAGACCGGTTACAACACCTTCCCCTCTGTGGTTTCCGGACCGTATGTCATCAAGTCCTGGGACGGTGTGACCGGCCACTTCGAGCTGAACCCCTACTTCAAGGGCGCCTGGATGCAGAACAACCTGCCCGGCCAGGACGGCTCCTTCGTTCCGAATGAATACCTGGAACGGGCCCGCAAGCATAACAAGATCATTACCGATACGGATTCCGACGGTATCGAAGCGACCTACAACGGCGAACCCGTTGAGCTGGTCATCCCGACCATCGAGAAGATCGCCTTCACCGTAGCCGATAACGACACCATGATGGACGAGCTGGCGGAAGGCAATCTCCACCTGGTCAACAAGATCACCTACGATGAGACCGTGCAGGAAGGCTTCGCACTCCGCGGCGAAGGCGCCGTAAATGCCCAGAACTACCTGCGGATCGGTATGTCCTTCGTCACCTTCGACTTCGAAAGCCCGAAGGTCAACGATATCGGCGTCCGCCAGGCCATTGCCTGGTGCATGGACCGGGATGAGCTGACCGCCAAGTACTGCGGCAACAACGGCCAGGTTATGGACGGTTACTTCGGACTGGAACAGTGGGAATACCAGATCGTGGAAGGCCGTATCTCCGCTCCCGTGAACTTCCTGTCGGATATCGATGAACTCGGCACCGAAATTACCGAAGAGATGCAGGAAGAATACGACCGCAAACGCAGCCTGCACAATATGTACTACTCCACCGAAGAGGAGAAGGAACTCCTGGAGCTGGAGTGGGAGAAGCTGCGCAAGCGCTGGAAGGACGAAGAAAAGGACTACACCCTGCTGCGGCACTATAACGTCAACCTGGATAACGCCAACGCCCTGCTGAACACCTACGGCTGGACCCTGAACAAGGATGGCACAGCCTACACCGGCGCAGAAGGTGAAATCCGCTGCAAGATGATTGGCGGCGAACTGGTTCCGCTGGAACTCTCCCTCATGTATCCGAAGGGAAACCACATGGCTGAGTTCATGCAGGAAGAAGGCATGTTCGCGGATAACCTGGCCAAGGTCGGTATCAGCATCGAATTCGTGCCCGAACCCATGGAAACCCTGCTGCGCTCCTACTACCGTGAAGCGCCCCGGACCACGGATATGATCTACCTGGCCACCAACTTTCACGTCATCGTTGACCCGTCTATCACCTACAGCATGGACAACACCGTGGGCCACAAGGTCTGGAACAACACCTACTCTGATGACGAAGCCCTGTGGCAGGCCGCTGTGAACATGCGGAAGACCGAGCCCGGTGACTACTACGAGTACGTCAGCAAGTGGATGACCTTCCAGGAACGCTACAATATCGTCCTGCCGGCCATTCCGATCTACTCCAACGTCTACTGGGACTTCTGGATTCCCGAGCTCCAGAACTACAACATTGTGAACAATGTTACATGGTCCCAGGCCATTCTGGCCGCCTACTTCGGCCTCCCCGAGGAGGATGAAGAACCCGTTGCGGAAGAAGAACCCGCAGCTGACGGCTCCATGTCCTTCGACGACTAAGCAAAATCCTCACGCCGGGTACCGCAAGGTACCCGGTTTTTTCGGTAAAAAAAGCAATATAATAAGAAGAAAAAGAAGCAAAAGGAAAAATACATGCACAATATCTACTGTTCTACCGGCGCCCTGATCGGTCGCCCCAACGGAAGGGATTACCGTCTCCTTGGAGAATTTGTCCCGAAACTCACCTGCGACGGCATTGAGCTGATGATCTATTCCGACTGGTATGCCGATCCGGAAGCCCTTATCAGCTTCATAAAGCCGCTGAACTTCCATATTCCCGTCCTCCACTGTGAAAAAGCTGTCTCAGAGCATTTTTCCAGAGGCGGGGAAGAGGAAAAGCAGGAAGGATTCAGGAAATTCGCCGTCAACTGCCATATTGCCCAGGAACTGAAGGCGGAAAAGATGGTTTTCCACCTGTGGAACGGCATTATTTCGGACAGCAATATCGAAAACAACATCGAAGCCTACGAACAGCTGAACAAAACAGCAGTACAGTACGGCCTGGATCTCCTGGTGGAGAACGTTGTCTGCCACAAGGACCCGATGACCCACTGGGAATCCCTCGCAAAGAGGTATCCGGATATCCATTTTGTCTTTGATACCAAGATGGCGGACTTCCACCGCCAGCTGGATCTGCTCTACCAGCCGGAATACGCCTGGCTGCAGGAACATATCAAACATTATCATGTAAACGACTACGGCGGTGGATACATGGAATGGACCAACCTGAAGGTCCTCCCCGTAGGAAAAGGCCACATTGATTTCGATAAATTCTTCACCCATCTCAGGGAAACAGGTTACAAAGGCGATTTCACGCTGGAAGCCACCGGTTTCGACACTACCGGCAAAGTGAATTTCGATCTCATGAATGATCAGATCACCCATGTAAGGGAAATCCTGGATAACAGAGTGTAATACACAGAAGAACACAAATTGAATAACCCAAAACCTCATCCATGTTCCTGCCAGTCAGGAGCATGGTTTTTTTTCATCTGTAACCTGTACATCTTCAACTCAAAAATCGAGGCGCCAAAAAACCATATAATGCTCTCAGCAACTTGATTAAACTCAAATATTCTCCAAAAAACGAATGAAAAGACTACGGTCCAAAAGCCTGATCAATGCACTTGGCAGCTGACCGGAGGCTGTCTGGATCGTCCCGGATCCATCCTTTCATCATGCCAAAATCGGTCTGCAGACACCTGGGAAAACACTTCAAAATGGATCCGCATCCAAAATCAAGGAGAAAGAAGCCAAAATAGAAAATCTGGCCATAATCCGGTCAGAAAGAACAGGCTGTCAAGAGGGTCAGCCGGAAAACCAAAAAAATATTTTTTGGACCAAAATCGCGCCGAAATGCAGGAAAATAAAGGGGTTTGAGCGCGTATACACGGTCTGTGAACATTATTACAATTGTATAAAATCCTGTTTCAGAAAATGACAGAAAATATGTATGTACAACTTACCAAAAGAGTGCTTTTTGCCGTTCAATCTGCTGAAACCGATTCCAATGAAGAAAATTCAAAGATCAGAGCGGTTTTTTGGACGAAACATACGTTGGTATGGAAATAACTGACAGTAAAATACGGCATAAATCATGACCAAAAACCACTTTTTTGGATCAGCATTTTCACACATATGTACGTTTAATACCGGACAAAACAGCGAAATCAGTTATAAAAGAGTTACACAGTAATTCGCCGGATATATGAGGATATTACCGGCGTAATTTTGCCGCAAACCGTGGAAAATCAAAGGCTGCAGCCTGATCACAGGCATATATAAAGTATTTTTGGTCATTTTTCCAAAAAGGCTTGCAAACCCGTTTTTTTTATGCTATCATCTTCAGTGGATTCGTATACCCATTTTGAGGTAAATCGAAACGCCCGAATCCTCCCGAATGTAACTTTTATGTAACGGGGGATACAAAATGGACAAAACCGAATCCGGACGGACGAACAACCAGGACGACTAAAGTGAGGTAAGGATCATGATGAATCGGTTCAAGAAAGTTCTCTCGCTGCTGACCGCGATAGCGCTGCTGCTTTCCGGCGCGCTGGCCTTTGCAGAAGAAACGATCGAGACTCCCGTGGTAGAGAGTGAACCTGTGCAGGTTGAAGAGATTGCACAGGAAGCTGCTCCTGCCCAGGAAACGGCTCTCGAACAGGAAGAACTTCCTATTATAATAGAGGAAGAAATTCCTGCTCAGGAAGAAGCCCCCGCTCAGGAAGCGGCTCCCGCCGCGGAAGAGACTCCCGCTCAGGAAGAAAACACTGTAGTGGAAGAAACTCCCGCCCAGGAAGAAGCTCCCGCTGCGGAACCGGAAAATGAGCCTGTTCCTTCCTATAATATTAATGAAGAAACTTCCACTCAGGAAGAAGCTCCTGCCGCAGAAGAAACTCCTGCCCAGGAAGAAGCTTCCGAAGCTGAAGAAGCTCCCGCTCAGGAAGAAACTCCTGCCGCTGACGAAGATCCCTTCGCCAACGATACAGCGGATGACAATAATGAGACCTACAACGAAAATGATCTCATTACCATTGATGATGACAACTGGGGCTACATTGATCCCGAAATCATCAGTGACTACATTCCGGAAATCACCACCGAACTGAAGTTCGCCGGAATGGAAGAACTGAAGCTGGATGAAAAAGTCGGCGGCGTTGTCGATGCTGAGAACAACGCGCAGTACTTCATCAAGCTGGGCAGCAACAAGACCATCGTCCTGGATCTGGTTGCTACCTCTGATAAGATCAACGTCACGATCAACAACAAAGCCGTCAAGTTCGTCCGGGATGAAGAGTCCAACGCCTACCATGCCACCTACACTATGATTGCTGCAGCTGGTCAGGAATACGTCATCGTCCTTACCTCTGATACCAATGCGAAATATAAGCTGATTGCTGAAGCTGCCCAGGTTGCTGAAGCCGCCCAGGTTGCTGAAGAAGAAACTGAAGAAGTTACCGAAGAAGAATTCGTCGAAGAAACTGAAGAAGAAATCATCGAAGAAGAAACCGAAGAGACCACTGAAGAAGTAGAAGAAGAAGTGACCGAAGAAGCCGCTGAAGAAGAGACCAAGGAAGAAGAAATCGTCGAAGAGAAAATTGAAGAGAATACTTCTGAAGAAGAAGGAATCGAAGACGGTGACAGCGAATTTAATACAGTTGTCGAAACAATTGAAGAAGAAACCGTTCCTGCCATGGTGGGATGGATCGTTGCTGATGCTGAAGCTTACACCATCGGCGAAACCGCGACGCTGACCGCCACTTCTGAAACTGACCTAAACGACTACGTTACCTGGCAGACCAAAGTCCAGGATGGCGAGTGGAAGACTACCGGATTTGGCAACATCCTGAAGGTTGATCTGACCGAAGAAAATGCCAACAACTTCTACCGCTTCAAGATGGAAGACGGAAACTTCTCCGATGAAATCCAGCTGACTGTGGCTCCGGCCCTGGTCGAAGAGACAGTTGAAGAAGAAGTGACCGAAGAAGAAACTGTTGAAGAAGAGCAGACAGAAGTCGAGGAAGAAGTTATTGCAGAAGAGAACGAAGTCGAAACTGAAGAGAATATTGAAGAAGCAACTGAAGAAGAACTGAACGTAGTCGAAAACGAAGAACCTAAAGAAATGTTCGATCATGAAGACATGCTGGATGTTTCAGTAGAATTCAATGATGCATGCCCTGTCTTTGGGACCATTGCTACGCTGAAAGCATCAACTGTTGAATTAAATGGCATTTATTTGATTCAGTGGCAGTACAGCATTGATAATGAAAACTGGATCGATATTGAAGGAGAAAATTCTCAAGTGTTCCCAGTAGAAATTACCGCTGATAATTATATGTACTATTGGCGTGCTGTTGCCCGGTACAACGATGAAGACATGTTGGCTATTGAATGAGCAGTGAAATTCCTCTACGCCGTATCTTTATAGATGCGGCTTTCAGTGCCTGAAGACATAAGCAAAGGGGTAAAGAATTATGATGACTAAGTTCAAGAAGCTGATTGCATCCCTGCTGATATTTGTCATGCTTTTCAGCAACATGCCGATTTCAACGGCGGCGCCAATACAACTCCCTGTCTCAAATTCAATTGATGTGAATTTCACTGTAACAGATGAGGAAGGTGGAACGGTTTCGCCTGTTCCTTTCGATACCAGCAAAGTTTATTTAAAGGGTAAGGCGCGCGGAACTTTCTTTAATGGGGACCAGAATAAAAAAGGAGAAGGTCAGTTTATTGTTCCTTTTTCAACGGAACAAACGCCTGTTTCTTACGTTTACTTTGAGAATGAGAACTATCCTGTTACAACAGACACTGATGTAAGTAAACGGTTTACGTCTATTGAAGACGTGATGGAATTAAAGTTAATCAGGATTAAAGATGGTTATAACGGAACTGTAGATACAAATATAGATGGAAATAATTATACAGAGCTGAAAAAAGATGATGTATTTGATCTGTATAATAAGGTTGGAGAAATACAAAAGAACGTAGTCCAGAATGGAAATGATTATGGATATGTTGTTTCAGTACCGATTAAGTATGGCCAGAATACATACTCAGCTTCCGAATTCAATTATTTAAAGATCCTCGGCAATGCAATAGAATATGGTATTGTTGCTGATACATATAATCAGGAAGGATCTCATACTGAAACGAACTTTGCAGTAAACACCTATATGGGTGGTGATCATGTTGTTGAGGTTGACCTTTCCAATGGTGCAGATATTCCTTTTGTGATTGGTCATATTGGAGGAAAATCTAACGCGCTCCGTTTTGGAAGTCATACGGACAGTAATATTATTGATGTTTATAGGAAGGAAGGCGACACAGGAAAAGTCCAACAGGATAATTTAAATCTCAACATTCATGAGATCTTCCTTTCAGCGAATGAGTTTAAGACCAAGATGGATGGTATCATGGGTACGCCTGTAAGCAAATCGGGCGACCTCGCAAGGCTTTCCGAATCGAATGGTTGGACAGTTGATACTCAAACAAAAGTAATTGATTTTACACAGATGGATGACGGTGTAACAATCGTCGTTGATGCTGATAAATTTGCTGAAACATATCCGAATTTGCTTGATTGGTGC
>Ga0310690_10009759_pt1 | contig 12021 bp, 13 predicted proteins | sample AusTroGonzalo_MG_2_FD_207661 | JGI IMG/M metagenome (GOLD analysis project Ga0310690, IMG submission 207661) | Bovine rumen microbial communities from tropical cattle in Woodstock, Queensland, Australia - Gonzalo_04 (v2) (version 2) | ecosystem: Host-associated > Mammals > Digestive system >...
AGGCGGTGTTTGCGGGTGGTGACCTGTCCCTGTCCGTTCACGAACGGGGCGGACAGCACGAGCGCAAGGGCGCATAGGATGGCTTTTACTCTCATTGTGCGATGAACGAATAAGTGATGGTGCCCATCTGGCGGGCGGGAGCCTCCTGGGAGGCCGAAAACTTGGACAGGCGGGCGGCGCGGACGGCGAACTCCTGCAGGCAGCGGTCCTTGGAGGAAACGCCTGCGTCCACCTTGGCGTTCACCACGTCACCCCGGTTGTTGACCGTGATGATGACGGTGATCTCGCCGCCGCCATAGCAGCGGTAGGCGGGGATGGGAAGCCGGGTGGCACGGCGGCCGTCCAGGCTCCAGGAAAGCACGGAGGGACCGCTGTAGGCCTTGGCCTCCTGCTTCTTCTTCTCCTTCTTCTCTTCCTGTACGGCGGCGAAGCTGTCATCGGCCTCATCGGCCTGGCGCTGTCCTTCTTGCAATTCCTTTGCCAGACGCTCGGCCTCTTTGTAGAGCTCGTCGGCGTCGGTGCCGCGGTCGTCCTTGAGGCTGCTGCGGTCCACGGTGACATTGCGGACGGGGACGCCGCCCGGATCGGAGATCATCTGCTCCAGCTGGGCTTCGATGCGTTCCTGCATGCGCAGGCGTTCCTGAAGCTTCTCGGCTGCTTCCTGGGCGGTGAAATCCATGACGAAGCTGTTCTCTCGCTGTACTTCGAAGCCGATTCTCGCGGCCAGCAAAACGATAATCACCGCGAGATGGATGCTCACGGTGATATACAATCCTGCCTTCTGGTCCGGAGTAAGCTTCTTCATTTATTTGCGCTTTTTCTTCTTCAGGGCCTTCTCTACAGTGTTGGTGATGATGTCGATGGCAACCTTGTTGTGACCGCCCTGGGGAACGATGACGTCTGCGTACCGTTTGGAGGGCTCGATGAACTGCAGGTGCATGGGCTTCACGGTGTCGCAGTAGTGCTCGATGGCGGTCTCGATGGTGCGGCCGCGTTCGGCGATGTCACGGACGATGATGCGGAGCACGCGGTCGTCGTCGTCTGCGTCCACGAAGATCTTGATGTTCATCTGGTCCCGCAGTTCCTTGCAGGTGAAGATGAGGATGCCTTCCACGATGATGACCTCGGCCGGTTCCACCGTCTTGGTCTCCGTGGTGGAACGGGAGCAGGTGATGTAGGAGTACACCGGCTGCTCGATGGTCTTGCCGGCCTTCAGCTCGCGGATCTGCTGGCACATGAGCTTCCAGTCGATGGCGTCCGGATGGTCGAAGTTGATGAGCTTCCTCTCTTCCACGGGGACGTGGCTGGAGTCCTTGTAGTAGGAATCCTGGGGAATGACCACCACGCGGCCTTCCAGCTGTTCGGTGATGGCGCGCACCACCGTGGTCTTACCTGAGCCGGATCCTCCGGCGATACCGATGACTAACATTAGAATTCAGCGTTTTTCGGAGTTCTCGGGAACGGGATGACGTCACGGATGTTGGCCATGCCGGTGACGAACAGCAGCAGACGCTCGAAGCCAAGGCCGAAGCCGCTGTGCGGCACGCTACCGTAGCGACGGGTGTCGATGTACCACTCGAGGTTCTTGCGGGACATGCCCAGCTCGTCGATGCGGGCTTCCAGCTTCTCCAGGGATGCTTCACGCTCGGAACCGCCGATGATCTCGCCGATCTTCGGGAAGAGGACGTCCATGCCGCGGACGGTGCGGCCGTCCTCGTTCTGCTTCATGTAGAAAGCCTTGATGTCTTTGGGGAAGTCGATGAGGATGACGGGCTTCTGGAAGTGTTTCTCTACCAGGTAACGCTCGTGCTCGCTCTGGAAGTCGGTGCCCCAGTGGACGGGATATTCGAACTTGACGCCGCCTGCGACAGCCTTTTCGAGGATGTCCACGGCCTCGGTGTAAGTGACTCTCTGGAAGTCGATGCCCAGAACGCTCTTCATGCGCTCGATGAGGCCGTCGTCGTATTTGTCGTTGAGGAACTTGAGGTCGTCCATGCAGTTGTCCAGTGCGTACTGCACCAGGTACTTGACGAATTCCTCGGCCAGTTCCATGTTGTCCTGGAGGTCGTAGAAGGCCATTTCAGGCTCGATCATCCAGAACTCCGCCAGGTGGCGGGGCGTGTTGGAGTTCTCTGCGCGGAAAGTGGGGCCGAAGGTGTAGATCTCGCCGACGGCGGTGGCGCCCAGCTCACCTTCCAGCTGACCGGAAACGGTGAGGGAAGTCTTCTTGCCGAAGAAGTCCTTGCTGAAGTCCACGTTGCCCTTCTTGTCCAGCGGGATGTTCTTCAGGTCCATGGTGGTTACCTGGAACATATCGCCTGCGCCCTCTGCGTCAGACTCGGTGATGAGCGGGGTGTGCAGATAGACGAAGCCCTTCTCGTTGAAGAACTTGTGGATGGCGAAGGCCATGGCGTTGCGGATACGCAGCACGGCGCCGAAGGTGTTTGTTCTCAGACGCATGTGGGCGACGCTGCGCAGGTACTCCAGCGTAGTGTCTTTCTTCTGCAGGGGGAAACGCATGGGATCGCAGTCTCCCAGGACCTCGATTTCCTTGGCCTGGATTTCCACGGCCTGGCCGCTGCCGACGGAAGCGACCAGCTGGCCTTTCACGGAAAGGGAAGCGCCGGTGGTGATGCGCTTGATGAGCTCTTCGTCGAAGAGTTCCGTGTTGGCTACGATCTGGATATTATTGATAGTAGAACCGTCATTGAGGGCGATGAATTTTACTTGTTTGTTGCCTCTCTTGGTACGGACCCAACCTTTGGCCAGTACCTCTGCGCCCGGCTCCGAGGCAAGCAGAGCCTTGATTTTGGTTCTTTTCACAGTTTCCATAAATATCTTTACTACAAATCATGCAAATATAGCAAAACTTACCCATTTAAAAAAATCGGCCCCCCTGGTAAGGGAGGCCGAAATTCTATAAAGAGTTGACTTTTAGTCCTTCGCGGGTTTGCGTGCGGCGTACATGATTTTCAGGGCCGAGCAGCGTCGCAGCTCCTGTTTTACGTCGGAGACGATACCCATACGGACATCCTGGTCCACGCGGAGGTTGACGGTCATCAGGGACCGTTCGGCCTCGGACATGGCGTCGCGTTCTGCGGCGATAAAGTCACGGATGTCTGCCACCGTCTTGAAAGAATCGTTGAGCTGGATACGGGCATCGGTACCGAACTTGGCCTGGTACTGCAGGGTAGGTGCACCGATGTTGATGTTGGCGCTCAGGTCCTTTCTCTCCAGCTTGGCCACTTCGGATGCCTCGGGCATCACGACTTTCACCTTGTTCTCGGTTTCACGCATCTGCGTGGTAACCATGAAGAAGAACAGGAGCATGAACACGATATCGGAAAGGGAGTTGGACGATGCCTGCGGGACTTCCTTCTTGTTACTGGAACCTCCAAATTTTGACATAATCTATTTCCTCCTATTTCTTTTTACCGGTATCCTTAGGCTCGGCCTCGGAGATGTTCTGAGGAACGGCCTTCTTTACAATATCCTGCTCTTCTTCGGAGAGCTTGGAGAACTTCTTGCCGAAGTTGGCACGGGAGAACTCGTCGCGGAGTTCGTTCACGGCTTTCACCAGTTCGTTCTGCACTGCGATGTAGGCCTGGTAGCTGGTACCACGGTCATTCTGCAGGGAGATAACGCCCTTGGAGACCTTGTAGGTCTTGCCTTCGATCTCTTTCTCTTCCTTTTCGGGGAGGTTGGGGTCGTTGGTGGGGTTGGTGAGGAACTCTTTGATCTTATCCTTCAAGTAGGCAATGTCCATGGCTTCGCTACCGGCAAACAGCTTATCGGCAGAGTTGATTCTGACGACGATGATGTTACGGCGGTTCACCTTCTGGTCCTGAGCCTGATCACTGTCAGGGATCGGGGGAAGGCGGCGCTGCAGACCGGACTGATCCCCCATGGTCGTAGTCATGAGGAAGTAGCACAGCAGCAGGAATGCAATGTCAGCCGTAGAACCGATTGCTTCAAATTTTCTTCTTGCCATGGTTTACTTTACTTTTTGTTGCGGATGGTCATCAGAACTTCGCCGCAGATGATGGAAGCGATAGCAGCGCCACCGACAACATAGGCGAGGTTAAGGATGGTATCTGTGAGCTTGAGCTCAGCAGGGGTCGTAGGCTTGGAGCAGTTGATGGCCGGAGCGCCGGATGCCAGGATGTAGCAGAGACCGAACAGGACGGCGGCAGCAACTACTGCGATTCCGATTTTGACGAGACCCTTGGGATTGGTGATGGCCGTTACGTACAGGCCTACGCATACGACGGAGGCGAGTGCGATGCCGATCACGGCATAAGCCCAGGCGATCAGCGGAGCAACGGTGCCGTTATCCGGGGAGCCGGATTCCGGGTAGCCCTTAATCATACCAAAAAGCAGAACCCCAACGCTCACAACTATCAGAACCACAAGCAGGATCTTGAATATTTTAGCGTATTTCTGGTTTTCCATTTTATCTGGAATTAAAGGGGTTATTACTTGTTGTTTTTCACCATGATGTCCACGAAGCGGATGGAAGAGTCTTCCATGTCAATGCTCAGGGCATCGATCTTAGCAATGATATAGTTGTAGAAGATCTGGAGAATCATAGCAACGATAAGACCGCCCACGGTGGTGATAAGGGCGACCTTCATACCGCCGGCCACAACGTTCGGGGAGATATCACCGGCAGCCTGGATAGCGTCGAAGGCCTGGATCATACCGATAACGGTACCAAGGAATCCGAGGGACGGAGCGATGGAGATGAACAGACCGATCCAGCTGAGGCCGTTCTCCATGAGGCTCATCTGAACGCCACCATAGGAGACGATGGTCTTCTCGACCACATCAACACCCTGATCGGCGCGGAGCAGACCCTGGTAGAAGATGCTGGCGACGGGGCCACGGGTTTCACGGCAGACTTTCTTGGCTTCTTCGATACCGCCCTTGGCAAGAGCCTCTTCCACAGCCTCGAGGAGCTTGGTGGTGTTGGTCTTGGAGAAGGCCAGGTAAAGGATACGCTCGATAGCGAGGGCCATACCGATGATCAGGCAGATGATGATCAGGGACATGAAGCCGGCGCCACCCTCGATGAACTTGGTCTTGAGGGCCTGGTGGAGGGGAACTTCTTCACCGGAACCGGCGAACAGATCAACGACCTCTTCGGCCTCCTCGACCTGTTCCTGAGCGGCGACGGGAGCCTCGCCCTCTTCCTGAGCGGAAGCGATGTTTGCAGTGAAGGTCATGAGACCGGCGACTGCCAAAAACATGAAAAACTTTTTCATAATCGTTTTTGTGTTGTTAGTTATTAATTGAATTTAAGATTTAAAAATATCTTCACACATTTGGTCGCGCAATTTAGCAATAAATTTCGGAATGGCCAAAGATTATTTGCTTATTTCGCCACAGAGGTCCTTTTCCAGCATGGTTTTTACCCACTGGTTCTGATCGCTTCTTCCCATCAGGCAAAACAGCTTTCCGAGGGCTGCTTCGGTGGTGATGTCGGCGCCGGAAAGGACGCCCGCGTGCTTGAGGGAAGCGCCGGTCGCGTAAAGGTCCATGTTAACGGTTCCGGACTTGCATTGGGTGACGTTCAGTAGGATTTTTCCCATACTGTTGGCCTCCCGGAGGATCTCCAGGAACCAGTCCTTGGAGAGGGCGTTGCCGGAGCCGTAGGTCTCGATGATACAGGCCCGGATTTCCGGGGCGCAGAGGAAGTGGCGGGCGACCAGGGCCGTCATGCCCGGATGTACCTTCAGTATAGATACGCGCGTGTCCAAATGGGTCTGGACCCGGAGCTGGGCGTCCCAATAGACAGGCTTGCGGATGAGGTCCGAGTTGTAGCGGATGTTGATGCCAGCCTCGGCCAGGGGCGGACAGTTGGGGGAGGCGAAGGCGTTGAAAGCCTCGGCGCTGTACTTGGTGGAACGGTTGCCGCGCAGCAGCAGCGAGTCGAAGTAGATGGACACCTCCGGCACGTAGGCGTGTCCCTTCTCGTCCTTTGCGGCGGCGATTTCGACGGCCGAGATGAGATTCTCCTTACCGTCCGTACGGGGTACGCCGATGGGCAGCTGACTTCCGGTGAACACCACCGGCTTCGACAGGCCTTCCAGCATGAAACTCAGCGTGGAGGCGCTGTAGGCCATGGTGTCGGTGCCGTGCAGGATGACGAATCCGTCGTATTCCTCGTATCGGTCGCGGATGAGTTCGGCCAGTTTTACCCAGAGGGACGGTTCTACGTCCGACGAGTCGATGAGCGGGTCGAAGGTGACCGAGTCGATGCGGACGTCAAACTTGTTCAGTTCCGGGACTTCTTCCTTGATCTGGCTGAAGTCGAAGGGCTTCAGGGTGCCGTCGGCCGGGTCTTCCTTCATGCCGATGGTACCGCCGGTGTAGATGATGAGTACGGACGCGTTCATATTCCAAACAGGGTTTCTGCGTTATGGGTGGTGATGGTTTCGATTTCTTGCAGGGAGAGGCCTTTGATATCGGCCACCTTCTGGGCGACGAGGGGGATGAGGGCGCTTTCGTTGCGCTGGCCCCGGTGCGGGACGGGTGCGAGGTAGGGGGCGTCGGTCTCCAGGAGGATCTTCTCCAGGGGGATGCGCTCCAGCGTCTTGGCGATGCCGGCGTTCTTGAAGGTGACCACGCCGCCGATGCCTACCGAGAAGTCCCCGTAGCGGTTGGCCTGCTCGTAGATTTCGTAGCTGGAGGTGAAGCAGTGGAGGTTGCCCCTCAGATGCAGCTGCTTTGTATCTTGAAGGATGGCCATGAAGTCCTCCCAGGCATCCCTCAGGTGGATGTTCACCGGAAGGTCCATCCGGGCGGCCAGCTCCAGCTGGATGCGCAGCGCTTCTTTCTGCTGCTGCTTGTACTCGACGCCTTCGTGATAGTCCAGGCCGATTTCGCCGATGGCGACGATGGCATCGGCCTTTTCCTTCGCCAGGGCGTGGACCTGGTCCAGCTCTTCTTTCCAGTTTTCGGCCGTCACCGAGCCGGGGTAGAGGCCCAGCATCTCGAAGATGACCCCGGGATGCCGGTCGCCGATCTCCCACATGGCGGGCCGCTCGTGCGAGTCTACATCGGCCTGAATCATCTTGCCCACACCCGCCTCCAGCGCGCGCTGCACGGCCGCCTCCGCGTCCGCCACGAGCCACTCGTCATAAAAATGGGTATGGGTGTCGATGAACATAAATGCAAAGTTATGAAAAAACTGGGTATCTTTGCGGCATTATTTCAAAACGGATACAATCAGAAATGAAATACAAGGTAGTTATCTTCGATTTGGACGGCACGCTCATCGATTCGCTGGAGGATCTGGGAGAGGCCGTCAACCATGCCATGGACCTCAAGGGTTTCCCCCGCCATACCCGGGAGGAATACCGTCAGATGGTGGGCCATGGCGTCCGCAATCTGGTGATGCAGGCGCTGCCGGCGCCGTTACAGGCCGATGACGCCCTGGTTGACGAGTGCCTGTCGGCCTTCAAAGCCTATTACGTGAAGCACATTGACGTGCATACGCGTCCTTATCCCGGGATGGTAGATTTGCTGGGACAGCTCCATCGGAGCGGCGTCCGGCTGGCCGTCGCGTCCAACAAGTTCCAGTCCGGAACCGAGCACCTGGTAGCCAAACTCTTCCCGGGCATTCCCTTCGTGGCCATCCTGGGCAACCGGGAAGGCTATCCGCTGAAACCCGATCCGGAAATCGTGGGCGAAGTGCTCCGCGTGGCCGATGTCTCCCAGGCCGATGCCGTCATGGTCGGCGACTCCGGCACCGACATGAAGACGGCCGAAAACGGTGGCATTCGCGGCATCGCTGTCACCTGGGGCTACCGTGTCCTTGATGCCACCCCCTCCATCACCCTTGTTCACTCGGCCCAGGAACTCTCCGAGGCCCTGCTTTAGGCATAGGGGGCGGCGAGGGCGCAGCGGCGGAGGAGGTCGGTGGTGATGATGCCGTGGACCTCCAGGAGGCCGATGCTTTCCTGAACCGTGCTGGCAGGGAGGCCGGTAAGGGCCGATAATTCATCGGCCGTGGCCCCGCGATTCGCCCGGATCGCCATTCCGACCGTCACAATGTCCGCCGTGCTCCCGCCGAAAGTCCTTTCAAGGAACTGGCGGAAACTCGCCTCGGTGTGGCCGGAGGACCAGGAGCCGCCGGCGCCGCGGACGCGCGCACCCAGCCCCAACTGGCCGACCAGCTCTTCCGGCGAAGTGATGATGCGGGCCATGTCGCAGGCGATGAGCGAATTGCAGCCGGCCGACCGGACATCGTCCACGCGCCCGGGCAGCGCAAAAACTTCCCTGTCATATTCCACCGCATAGCGGGCGGTCATCAGCGAACCGCCCCGGGACTTCGATTCCACGACCAGAACGGCTGAACAGAGCCCCGCGATGATCCGGTTCCGTCGCAAGAAGTTGGAGGCCGTCGGGGAGGTCTCCATCGGGTAGTCGGTGATGAGGCCGCAGCCGGGCCGGGCGACCATCTCGGCGGCCAGCTTCTCGTGCTGCCAGGGATAGACGCTTTCGATACCCGTCGCCATGACGCCTACCGTGCAGAGCCCCTTGTCCAGGGCGCTCTGGTGCGCGACGCCATCGGCCCCGTATGCAAGGCCGCTCACGATGCAGGGAGGCGTGGCTGCCGTCGATAGGGCGTCCACCAGCTTCCGGCACCATTCCCGCCCGTAGGGGCTCAGGTCCCGCGTGCCGACGATGCCGATCATCGGCCTCAATCCCAGGATTTCCGTCGGCGACGATGAACCGTAGATATACAGGCCGATGGGAGGGTCCGGCAGCTGACTCAGCGGGGCGGGGTAGTCCTCGTCCCGGAGGGTGACGAAGCGATAGCCGCCGCTTTCCACGCGGGCCAGTTCTTTCCGGGCCCATTCCAGCTGGGACGGGTCCAGTCCTTCGAAGTGGGTGCCGTCGAACAGGTCGACGGGCTGGCTCACCTCTTCCAGCAGCGCGATCGCGCGGGAGGGATGGTAGCCGAAAATCTTGTTCAGGGCGCACAGCGCCACGGAAGTGTCATTGTAACTCATGGCGCCAAAGATAGGATACGAAAAAGAAAACCGCGCAGGTTGTTGATAACTTGCACGGTTTATACCGAAAAATTATATGTTTTAGCCGAATCGGCTAAAAAAATTACACGATCAGGAGGGCGTCTCCGTAAGGTCCGAAGCGGTAACCTTCCTTCAGGGCCTCTTCGTAAGCGGCCATCACACCCTTGTAACCACCGAAGGCGGCCACGCTCATGAGCATGGTGCTCTGCGGCAGGTGGAAGTTGGAGACGATGGCGTCCGGAACCGAGTACTGGTACGGAGGGAAGATGAACTTGTTGGTCCATCCGTCGAAGGGATTCACCTCGTGCGTGGTGGTGACGTAGGTCTCCAGGCCGCGCATGACGGTGGCGCCGATGGCGACGACCTTCTTGCCGGAACGCTTGGCCTTGTTGATGGCGGCGGCGGCTTCCTCGCTGATGATCAGGCGCTCGGAGTCCATGCGATGCTTGGACAGGTCCTCCACATCCACGGTGCGGAAGTGGCCGATACCCATGTGCACGGTGATGAACGTCTTCTCGATATCCTTGAGGATCATGCGGTTGAACAGCTCGCGGCTGAAGTGCAGGCCGGCGGCCGGTGCACTCACGGCACCCTCATGGGCGGCGAAGATGGTCTGGTAGTTTTCCACATCCTCGGCGGTGGTCTTTTCCTTCACCCATTCGGGGACGTAAGGCTCGCCCAGGCCGAAGAGGGCCTCCTTGAAGTCCTCGTAAGGACCGTCGAAGAGGAAGCGCAGGGTGCGGCCGCGGGAGGTGGTATTGTCGATGACTTCGGCCACGAGGGATTCGTCCTCGCCGAAGTAGAGCTTGTTGCCGATACGGATTTTACGGGCGGGATCCACGATGACGTCCCACAGGCGCTGCTCGCGGTTGAGTTCGCGAAGCAGGAGGACGATGATGTCGGCCCCGGTCTTTTCCTTCTTGCCGTACAGACGGGCGGGGAATACCTTGGTGTCGTTCAGGACAAAGGTGTCACCTTTGCCGAAATAGTCGATGATGTCCTTGAAGAGACGGTGTTCGATTTCACCGGTGTTTTTGTGCAGCACCATCAGACGGGCTTCGTCGCGCCAGCGGGTAGGTTCCTTCGCAATGCGGTCTGCGGGAAGGTCAAAGTTGAACTGGGAAAGTTTCATTACACGTACAAATATTCGATACTTATATATTACGGTACATGTGTGAAAAAAGTTTCATATCTTTGGGCCAAACAAATAACCAATATGAAACTGTCCTTTCTCCCCGTCCTGCTGAGCCTCTGCCTTACGGCCGCGGCGCAGCCCTCCCGCGAAGCCATTCCGCAGGTGATCCATACCCAGAGAGCCTCGTTCAATATCCAGTACGGCGGCCCCACCCGCGCCGAAGGGCGCTCTTATAATTTCACCCCCACCTTCTTCATCTACCCGGATACGCAGCTGGACCAGACTGCAGCCGCGAAGCTTCTGGAAGAAATGGACATCCAGCCCGTCCTGGACGACAATTACGGCACAGCCGTGGTAATCAACCCCTCCGCCGCCCGGTATTCCGAGGCCGATTTCGAAGTCTTCGTGAAACTCTTCGACCAGTTCCGCGGGCCCGGTAACCTCAAGGTCATCGGCCTGGGGAACGGCGCAACCTTCGTGAACCGCTTCATCGCCCCGAAGGCCGGCGCCCAGATCGCCGACATCCTTACCGTCGGCGGCAAGCCCGGCAAGGAAGCGCAGCCCGTCCCCGCCTATGTGGCCGGAAAGAACGCCGCCCAGGTTGCCCGCCCCTACCAGAAAGTGCTCAGGGCCGATGAACCCCTGCTGAAAGTAGTGGTGAATGCCGATGCCAAGGCCTCCCTGAAAGAGGTCTTCGCAGATGCCTGGAAGCAGGTCCTGGGCCGGAACTACCGCTACAACAACTACAACCATACGCACTACGAGGGCGCCAGGTTCGGCCAGTACGGCTCCTACGAACTGGAGCCCTACCTGGACTGCGAAGCCCTGGGCATCAAGCGCATCATCGTGGAGCAGCCCACCGGTTACTCCCGCGGCCCCAAGGCCGAACTGCCCCAACAGCTGTGGTACGAATACTGGCCCGAGGAATTGCTGGCCGAGGATACCCCGGAGCACAGCGTCCCGGTGATGGTGCTGCTGCACGGTAACCAGAACGACCCCCGCACCCAGGCCGAGACGTCCGGATTCATCCAGGTGGCCGCCGAGGACCGCTTCTTCGTAGTGGAAATGGAGTGGCAGGGCACGCCCAACTACCAGGCCATGGGCCATGACGGCGTGGAAACCGTCCTGTACCACCTCTTTGCCAAATATCCCCAGCTGGATCCTTCCCGCGTCTATGCCGAGGGCCTCAGCGCCGGTTCCATCACCGCCACCGCCCTGGGTATCAAGAAATCCTATCTGTTCACGGCCGTGGGCGGCCATTCCGGCGGCATCTTCGGCGGCCAGTTCAAGGGCTACAGCACCTTTGACGCCCTGTGGGCCGAGGCCACTCAGAAGCGCGGCTTCGTGGAAGTCCCTTACTGCTCCGTCTTCGGCACCAAGGACAATGTGGTGCCTTATATCAAGCCGGATGACTGGAAGGATAACAATTACCTCCACGCCTGGAACACCTATGAACAGATGAACGGCATGGAGGTAATCAGTGAGTTGGATTTCGGGCTGGATCCTGTCTTTGCCCAGCAGCTGCGGGACCGCGAAACCATCGTTACCAACAAGGGCGACGGAATCGTCATCGAGACCGGTCAGCTATACAAGGGTGACGTCCCTCTTATCAAGCTGGTCGCCGTGATGGATTACGGGCACTGGAACTTCCAGCCTACCGCCCGCATCATGTGGGACTTCTTCAAGCAGTTCCGTCGCGACCCCGAAACCAGGCAGCTGATCTACTGCATCAGCAGCACGCGGTGAGCGGGGAGTTCCGAGGCGGCGGCATCGGCCACGGCCGTGCAGCGGATGTCACGGGAGGAGGCGCCGAACAGGAAGGTGTAGATACCTGCATCCACGACC
>Ga0310690_10009760_pt1 | contig 12021 bp, 6 predicted proteins | sample AusTroGonzalo_MG_2_FD_207661 | JGI IMG/M metagenome (GOLD analysis project Ga0310690, IMG submission 207661) | Bovine rumen microbial communities from tropical cattle in Woodstock, Queensland, Australia - Gonzalo_04 (v2) (version 2) | ecosystem: Host-associated > Mammals > Digestive system >...
GTCAGTATAGATGGGCAGTTTGGCTTCCTGTTCGTTGAGAAGCACCTTGAAGAGCACATCCTTGTCTTTGGGATGACGGCGATAGAAGATGAACTGCACGTTCGAACCCATAGGGAAGACGCTGGAACACCACCAGCCACGCTCCTCTATCTCGTCAAGGTCCGTAGTCCGTAGGTCATAACCGTTGATACCTATCAGACATACCAGCGGCAAGAGCACAGTCTCATGGCCAAAGCGTAACTGGGCACCAGGACGGTCAAGCCGAATGCAACTGTCGGCATCTGCAATAATCTGTCTGAGCAGATAACGCTGGCTATAGGGGTAATTGCCACCGTTCAACGGACAGAAGCCATACTGCAGATACCACAAAACATTGTCTATTTGCCACATACGATAGAGGTCTTCCGTCGTAAACAGATCCGTCAGGTAAGTGTCCTGCCAAAGATGCGTGTTCAGTTGGAAGAGGCCCATCTTCATCAGATAGTAATTGAAGAACGACTCGTCAACCAACTCCTTCACAATGTCAGGATTCTTGAAAAGCATTTCCATCAACCGGCTGTTGCCCATACGACTGGCTGTATATTCATCATACGCTTTCTGAGCTTCGGGCGTGAGTTTGCTCTTTCGCAGCACAGGATCCTGATAGTTCATATAACACTGAGTACTCTTCGAGGCATCCATCGTGATATTGAGCCTCGGGTTCTGTTGAGCCAGTTCCATCATTGCCGTTTCCATCGAGACGATGCAACGGGGCACGACTGTGCTACGGGCAGTCACGCATGCAGAGTCTGCAAACACCTCGGGGAATCGTCGGATCATGCGCCGGGCTATCAGCCGGTGCTGCTGCCGTCCAAGCGGCGTCAGGTCGCCCCATCGGTCTTCAGAATCTTCCAATATGACGTTCATCTCGTTGAGCACCTGCTTACCTATGGCCGTCAACTCGTTTACGCCATTGGCCTGTACCATCATCTTGTAAGGTATCTCGTAGCCTGACCGCTTGTTGATATATCGGGACCCGTGTCGCCCATAATGGGAGATATAGAACGGTCGCCAGCCCTGGGGAGCCGGCGTCATTTTACCTTGGATGCTGTCAGGATAGGTATCATAGTTGCACGAGGCATAGGCAGGCTTCTGCTTGATGATGTCATACACAGGCTGAGCCTGGACAGACACCACCGCACAGTATAACGTGAACAGTATCGCGAGCAGCTTACCAGTCATTTCTCTCTCTTGCATAAGAATACAGTTTACGTAGATAGTATCGCTTCACATCCTGCCAATGGTAGTAGGGGGCACAGTCCGTCGGGATAGGCAGCCTCGCTTCATGATTGTTAAGTAACACTCGTACCAGCGGGTCAGGGTCATTTTTATCTGTACGGTAGTGTACCAGCATGATACTACCGCCCAGCGGGGCTATGCGGTAATCAGCCCATCCGAGGGTCTCAAGCGAATCCAGGCAACCGGTCTGCACACCATAGCTGTCGAGCTCCATCAGACAAACCAGTGACATCACCACATTCTCGTGCGTATAGCGAAGGTGTACCACCGGATAGTCGAGCGACGTGATGCTGTCGCCCATGTGCAACAAGTTCCAAAGAGTACTCCGCTGGACGTATGGCTGGTACCCGCCAGTAAGCGTACATCCACCATAGCGGATATAGGCCCAGGCATTGCGGCGCAGCCAGTGACGATGAAGTTCCTCTGGCGTAAAAAGGTCGTAGAGTGATGTGCCACCGCCCACCTCCGTGTATTGCGTGCAACCGGCCAGGTCGAAGAGCTGTTGGCACAAGGCAGCCGCATCGATACCCTTCACATAGTCGGCATCACTGAAGAGTGCTGCCATCAGACGTGAGTCATCCGGTGCCTGACGGGTGGCGAAGTCAGCATAGCTGGCCATCGCCAACGAGTCTCTGCGTTGGTTATCCAGCGTTTTGTCCTGAGGGTTCAGCCATCGGGAAAAACGGTGCGAGGCTTCCGAGTTGAGTCGCAAGGGCTGGTGGGCACGTGAGATCTCTACGGCAGACTCGCCCAATGTGAGCAGACAATGGTTCTGGACGATGGAGCGACCATCGACATAGCAATTGTCAGTAAACACCTCTGGCAGACGTCGCATCATCTGTCGTACCATGTCCCTCGCCTGTTGCTTGCCAGCCTCAGTCAGTTCGCCTGTACGGTTATGGGCATCACTTCGCAAGAGTGCTACCCTGCGCAGCACGTCGCGCCCCAACTCCGTCAGTTTGCCCAGGCTGTCCGCACGGGAAAGTGTCCGGAAAGGATCATCGTAGTATTCGGGCCGATCCAGATAATAGGCCGACGGACAGCCAAAATGATTGATATAGAAGGGGTGTTTGCCAGCAGGTGGCGGCGTGTCATGTGGTGATTCTGTCATAGTCAGAGCATAGTCCATCCCCGCTACCCGTCGCACGTCGGAACGTAACTCTTCACTGATTGTCTGGGCCGTCGAACTGACGACACCACAAACAACCCCAAAAGCTACAAGTATCCTATATTTTAACTGATTCATCTGCTCCGGTCTATGATAATCGGCTGCAAAGGTACGAAAAAATTCTTAATTCTTCGCTCGGCCTTACCGCTTTTTCTTAAAAAACAAATCTTATTCCTGATTTTTTCGTACCTTTGCAGCCGTAAGTAACACTAATGTACTCAACAAAATGAAACGATTCCTACTTAGCTTATCATTCATCATCTGTCACCTGTCGCTTTGCCTGGCCCAGTCCTCATGGTCGGCCGACAACGGCAACGGCACGTTTACCAACCCCCTCTTCTACGACGAGTTCAGCGACCCTGACATCCTGCGCGTCGGCGACGACTATTATCTCGCCGGAACGACGATGCATTCAGTGCCCGGCCTGGTCATCCTCCACTCGAAGGACCTCGTCAACTGGGAGAACATCAGCTACTGCTTCGACCGCTTCGACTTTACCGACGACAAGTTTGCGCTGAAGAACCATCAGGAGATCTACGGCCAGGGTATCTGGGCGCCCTGCATCCGCTATGCCAACGGCCAGTTCTACATCTTCTCCAACGTCAACGGCAAGGGCCTGCAATGCTACACGGCCAAGGACATCCATGGTCCCTGGACCCACCACAACATGCAGGGTAACATCTATGATCTGGGGGTACTCTTCGACGACGACGGCAAGATCTATGCCATCCACAAATACGGCGAGGTACACTGCACGGAGCTGAAGCCCGACATGAGTGGCCCCGTCGAAGGCACCGACCGCGTCATCATCCCTGATGGCAACGGCATCGGCGAGGGACACCATATCTATAAGATCGATGGTATGTACTACCTCATCTCCACCGACTATTCTCCTAATGGCCGCACGCTCTGCTCGCGGTCGAAGAGCATCTGGGGTCCCTACGAGACGCGCGTTATCCAGGCCGACGAGACCTACGGCTATCACGGTGCTGGGCGCACCATGGTACCACGCGGCACAAAGTTCCGCATCGGCGAGGACGGCACACAATTCGGCATCAATCCTGCCAGTCCCGATGCTACAGGCTGCGACAATGCCCATCAGGGTGGTATCGTGCAGGCCAAGGATGGCTCATGGTGGGCACTCTTCATGCAAGACTTCCACTCTATCGGCCGCACAGTATGCCTCATGCCGATGACATGGGAAGACGGATGGCCAATGGTAGGTCTGAAAGGCAATCTGGGCCGTGCCCCACGCACGTGGTTCAAACCCGACACTAAGTTGGGTTACTATGCCATCGGTGAGCAGCCGCAACCCGTACGTGCCCCCTACGACCGCAGTGAAAACTTCAACGGCAAGCAACTGGGGCGTGTGTGGCAGTGGAACCACAACCCCGAGGAAAAGATGTGGAGTCTGAAGGGCGGTCGCCTACGCCTGAACAGCATGCCAGCCGAGCAGCTGATGTGGGCGCGCAACACCCTTACCCAACGCGTCATCGGCCCAAAGAGCATTGCCACCGTCGAACTTTATGTCAAGGGGCTGAAGGACGGCGATGTCGCCGGCCTCGGCAATATCAATGTGCCCTGTTCCTGGGTCGGCATTTTGAAGGAAGGGAAACAGCTTACCCTGCGCTGTTTCGAACAGCTCACCAACGACACCGTAGACATTTCCCTATCCTCGCTCCTTTCTCCTCTTACCTCAAAGATCTATCTGCGCATGATTGGCGACTACGACAACGATCAGGCCCAGTATGCCTGGTCGATCGACGGCGAGACATTCCAGACCATTGGTCGTATGATGCCACTCTCCTATCAGCTCATCACCTTCCAGGGCTCGCGCCACGCCCTCTTCGCCTTCAACGTGAAAGGCAGGAACGGCGGCTATGCCGAATTCGACAACTTCACCGTTAACGAGCCCTGCGCCGACCGCAGTGAAAATATCCCATACGGCAAGACCATTCGCATCATCAACAAGGCCACAGGTCGTCCCATGATAGCCCTGAAGCACGGTGTGCTCTACGATACCCATCCTGACGACAAGAGCCCGCTGACACTGTTCCGTGTCATCGACCGTGGCCGGGGTAAGGTGGCACTACAATGCACCGACGGCCGTTATGTAAAGGTCTATGGCGACGGTCTGCCTGGCGACGTGCGCTTCGCCGACAACATAGAAGCGGGAGGTGAAACCCTTCGTACCACCGACGAGACCAGCGCCTCAGAATTCCTCTGGCAGGACTACCTCGACCATGACTTCATGCTCCTCTCGCTGAAGAATCACCGTTACTTAGGCAAGAGCCCCACCACCGGCAGTCCCTACTCCATGGACTTCACCGGTCCTGACCCCGCCCGTCGCAACGGTGCCGTCTTCCACTGGGAAGAAAACTAATATATGCCCTCGTTTATATTTCGGGGTCTCCAGATACATCACCGTCGGGCAGGCTGAACCTGAACGACGAGGGACTCCAGGCAGGGGGTGCGGTCTCGTTGATGAGCAGCCAACGGCTCCAGCCTACCAGATGGTCGAAAGTACTCTGCTGGTAGATGCCGGCGAAGGTGCCTGGCCACGTGCCTTTTTTCTCGAACTCGTAGTGGGCGAGGCTGCCGTCGCTACTGTCTTCTTCATCGCCACCTATATACTTGTAGGTTTCGGTGGTGCCATCGGTATAATAGACCACTGCCTTAACCAGCTCAGGGTCCTTGCCATCTTCCTCTTTGTAGACATATTTCACATAGTTACCCTTCACGGCGAGCAGCATGCTGTAGTCTACCTGGTAGTTGTGGTTGGCAAGGTATTTGCCATAGCGCTGATGGGCAATACAGGCGTTGAAGGTCGCCTTGACGCGATCGTAGAATTCTGCGTCGAAGACGGCTGGCAGCTTCGCGAAGAGGTCCTCCATATATTTGGCCATGTCGTAGAAAGGATATACGTTGTAGATCTTCACCGTATTGGCCGTACACTCGTCGATGACAGCGCGCTGCTCGTCAGTGCCGTTCTGGTAGGTGTCGACCAGACGGTCGGTGAACTCCCTCAGAACGGGTGCCAGGTCATTCAGGCGGCTGGTCTCCGTCAGCGTCAAGTCGTAGTAGAAGGGATTTTCGGGTTTCTGAGGGTCGTAGAATGCGGCATCCCAGCTGTCGACATTGGCATCGACGAAGTTGGAGAGCGCCGTCCTGGTGTCCTTTCCCTCGCCCATGTTGTCGACAATGGCATGGAAGGCTCCGCCATCAGCCCACATGACATAGGTGGAACAGGCTATGTAGTCGGTCACATCCTTTACCTCGTAGAGGAACTCCAGGTTGTTCATCAGACAGAGGTAGAGCACGATGCCCTCGGGGCGCACATCAGCATTCCTCACCGCCCTGGCGAAGCTCTTGGCCGAGAAACACTTATGGTTATATCCGTCGTCGTAGATCAGTCCGCGCTTCCTTGCTGAAGCCGTCTCGTCGTTGGGCATGTAACCGCCACCGTGGTCGGCCATCATGAGGATGTACCTCTTGGCTGGATAGTGGGCAGCCGCCCAGTTGATGAAATTGGTCAGCGAGTCAGGACAGGTGCAGTCGGCATTCATCGCGCCGTAGGGTTCCGTCTCCTGCAGCGTCTGACGCAGGGTCTTCGTCGGGTCGAGGGCGAAACGGTAAGTGGCACCCTTTAGCGGATGGCAGAGCAGGAAGTAGTCTGTATAGCTCAGTGCCTCTATCTGCTCTTCTGTCATTCCCTCCATTTTCCGGTTCGCTTCCTGAGCTATCTGCTCGTCGGTCTTGCCTTCATATTCCTGAGGCTCGTACGACGTCTTGTACTGTGCCACAACATTGACACGCCCGTAGTTTCCGGCCTGTGCCTTGTAGAACGTCCGGAAATTCTCCAGGATACCTCCGTCTACATTGCCGCCTCCCGCACCATACCAGATGATAGTGGCCTCAGCCAGCTGCTCCGGCGGGGGCACAGGATTATCATAGTTACTACTGCACGATGTCAGCACCATCGCTGTCATGGCGCAGCAGAGGACAGCGGTAAGCGCCAATCGTCCACAGGTTAGTTTCGTTAAATACTTTTTCATAATCCTTATAGTTTATTATTACGCATCATTTTGTTTCAGTTGATAAAATGGCTGTTGCCGTAAAGTTAATGCATATCTGTGTAAGGTCGTCGAACTTATTCCCACTTACTGGCGGTACCTTTTCCGTTGATGTCGTATTGGTATATGATGTTTAGGACACAACTATTCTCTTTGAGAGCGTTTTCAAACTCACCCTTTTTATTACGGGAGCTTTTGTAATCAGCTATAGGCCCATAGCTGCTGATAACCTTGTCAGTAGATGTAGTTGACCTAAAAAACATTTTATAGCCTCTGGCGAAGATATGTTGCGCTTCAGGGTCAATGCCATCCTTTGGCTTCATCTCAAAAAGTACACCCAGTGTAGCAGGTAGCTTGGCCTTTACTTTCTTCGTCCAGGTTCTTAGGCCCTCACTATCCAACTTCTCATCCCATGCCACCTTCTCGCTTTGAATCTGACCGTTGTCATCATAGTATTTAACAAAGAAGTCGAACGAGGCGAGTGACTCGTCGCTGGTGTACAGCGTACATTCCATCACACCGTATTTTGTAGCGTCCTGTTCGGACTTCTTGTTATTGTCATCATCGTCGCTGCTACTGCAGGCGGTGAATACTATTGTCGTCATTGCGCAGCAAAGGACGGCTGCAAGCGTCATCATAATCTTTTTCATAATCGTAATGTATTAAATGAATAAATAAAAATATTTAGTCCTGGATTGCTTCTTCTTCGGGCATGGGCAGCTCGAAGTACAGGTCATTCGGGCAGAACAGGTTGGGCCACTGCTGGTTGAGGCGGAGCCAGCGGCTCCAGCCCACGGCACGGTCGAAGGCCAGCTGTTCGTAGGTATCGGCCAGCGTGGAACCCCATATATCAGGGTCTCCTAAGACTTCCATGCTGTAGTATTGCGGATCGTCCGTTGGAAGTAGTTTGAAGTAGTACTTCTCGCCGTCGTCGGTAAAGAGATATCCTGATTCTGGTATCTTGGGAAGGCCATCCTCGTCTGTTTCCCAGAAGACATAGGAGAATGTGCCTGCGGCACCGAGCAGCACGCTATAGTCCACCATATAGTTGTGGACGGTGAGATAGCGGCTGAAGTACTGTCCCAAAATACAGTTGTTGAAGGCTTCCTTCATACGGTTGTAGAATTCGTCCCCATAGACTTCGGGCAGGGCATTGATGAGCGATTTTACGTACTTGACAGCATCGTAGCTCGACTGGTTTATCTGCACCTTTATGGCACTGGCCGTGCAGTTGTCGATAGCCTCCTGCTGGGCATCGGTGCCGTTGGCGTAGGTGTCGCACAGGCGGTCGGTGAACTCACGCAACACCTCGCCCAAATGGGCGATGCCAGCAGTGCGGGTGACGGTCATGTCGGTGTACACTGGGGTGTCATCAGGAATTCCTGATTCAGCGAACGCCTTGTCCCAACTCGCAACACAGGCCTTGCAGTAGTTGTCCAGTGCCTGCTCGATGTTCCCCGATGCCTGGGCGAGCTGTTCAGGCAGCACGCGATAGGCACCGTCTATAGAGGGCTTTGAGTATGTGGGGGCAATGACATAGTCGCAGAGGTCCTGCAGCTCGAACTGATATTCCAGGTTGTTCATCAGGCAGGCATCCATGAAGATGGTCTCAAGGCGCACGTTGGCGGCGGCGATGGCACGGCGGAAACTCTTTACGGTGAAATGATTGCTGTAGTTGCCGTCGTCGTAAATCATCCCACGGGTGTTGGCGGGACTGGTCTCGGGCAACTCATCTAAAGGCATATAGCCACCGCCGTGGTCGTGTACGATGAGCATGTACTTCTTGGCGGGATAGGCCTTGGCGACCCAGTTGATAAAGTTGGTCAGCGAGTCGGGGCAGGCGAGATCGGCATTGTCTCCGCCATAGAGGTTAGCCGTTGAGAGTTGTTTGCCGGCTCCAATTTCAGGGTCAATGGCCCAGCGGAGCGTCTTGCTGCCAAATACTTCACTGGTTTTATCATCGTAGCCTATTTTCTTCATGTTCTCGGCTGTGGAGAACTTGAACTGCACCACCACGTTCACCTTCTCGAAAGCAGCGGGATCGGCGTTGTAGAAATCCTGAATCTTATTCAGGTAATAGTTATCCCTATTGCCACCGCCATGCCCGTAATACATGAGGGTGTACTCTGCCAGTTGCTCCGGCTCCGGCAGGATCACGGGATTGTCATCGTTACCACTACACGATGTCAGCACCGTCAGATTCATTGCGCAGCAAAGGACGGCTGCCAAGACTGCGATTAAGCGAGCGCAAAACGAGTTTGTTCGTTTTGCCGAGCGTGAAAGGCTACGGGTTCTTGCTCTGGCAAGCGAACAAGTTCGACTGGGCGCGTTAGCGGGAATGCGGGCTCGACCGCAGGTCAACGTCATAAAAATCTTTTTCATACTTTTGTTTGTTTAGAATGACTAAAATATGTTTTATTTTATCAGCGGTCCGCCGCCAGCAGGGTTGTCTTGAGTGCTGCAGGAGGTGAGCACCGTCAAGTTCATTGCGGCGAAGCAAACTAATGCTGCCATTAAAAGAATCTTTTTCATCTAAGTCTAAATTAATAATGTATTACCATTTACGAATGATGAAGCGGTCGGGCTCGATAGAGAAGGTAGGCAGGTTGCCAGCCGAACGTCTGCGGGCATTAGTCGTAGTATTCTCGTAGTCGACGTATCGTGCCAGGAAGTCCATGATCTGCTGCTTGTCGTCCACGCTGAAGTGCTCAAGATTGTTGAGATCCTGGTTATGGATGCCGCGCTCGCCGATGAGCAGCATCGACGTGCCCTCGTTGATCTTGTCGGGACGTGCACCCGTCCAGGGGTCGCCCTGGGCATAGTAGAACATGATGGGGCAGTCCGTCTTGGGGATGAAGTTCTCCCGGATATCCTTCAGCCTCGTATTGTCATAGAATTCATAGAGCCAGAAGTCCTGCTCGTAGAGATACGATGGGTTCGGATCCTGTGCCACCTCCCCTATCAGGCCCTCGTAGCGCGAGAAGTCTATCGCGTACTGGCCCAGCTGCTTGGCGGTCTGGACAAGGTAGGGATAGGAGTCATTGGCTTTCCAGTAGTAGTCCTCCTCCTCTTCATCGGCAGGGGCCATCGGAGAGTCATAGTTCCAGAGGCTGAGCTGTTCCAGCAGACTGCGGAAGTAGATGTAGTCCAGGATCACCTCCGGCTCGGTGTCGGCCGACGGAATGTTCAGGGCACGCTCCTTGGCGGTCTTATAGGAGAACTGGCCAAAGAAGAAGTTTGGGAGAGACCTCAGGAATGAATTGAAGCTCTCGTTGAACAGCTGCTGGCCCGTATACTCCGGATAGATCTCCCAGAGCAGGGCCGTGTATTCCTCACACTTCTCGACGTAGGTCTTATAGAGTCCATCCTCCCCCTTGTCCAGCAGCTTGGTATAGATGGCATGCATATTGTCGCGCTCGGCATCGCTACCCGATTCATTGTCAAGGTAAGTGCCCACGGGCATGTAGTAGAGCGAGGTCATGAAGGGTGAGCAGAACACGGTGGTCACCGTCATGTCGTTGGGATAGAAGTAGCGGAAGAAGAGCGACGTCATGCCGTCCTTGCTGGTGCCCGTGCTGATCCACTCCTTGGGCAGTATCTTCTTCAGCGGTTCGAAGATGGCATGGTGGTCGGCAGCCGCCTGCTCGATGGTGAGATAGTCCCAACGGGCGTCTTCCAGATTCTTCGATTCGCCGAAGTAGCGGTGCTCCACAAAGATGAGGTTGGCGTCCATGTTGGCGGCAATGTCGAGATTGCCCATCCCGTCCTTCCATGTGTCTGGCAGGTCGTAACCACGGGTGTACATCACGGTAGGACGGTCGAAACCCTTGAAGTAGATGAGGGCTTTCTGCTTCATTGTTCCCGCCGAGGGGTTCTCATGATCGATGGGCTGATCGAACATCACCTTGTAACACTCGGTGTAGCCGGCATTATTATTCTTAGGCGTGAAGGCTTCAATACTTGCCACATTCTCTACCTCCCCCAACAAGTCGCCGAATGGGGTCAGCGACGGGACAGGCACTGGATCCACGGGATTGTCATAGTTACCACTACATGATGTCATCAACGTCATGTTTATAGCGCAGCAAAGGATAGCTGCAAGTGTCATAAGAATCTTTTTCATTATAGCAATGTATTGGTTTAATTATTCACTTCTTTAAAAGTAATGCACATCAGTGTGAGGTCATCATTGGGTTCGGCACCAGCGCGATGCTGCTCCACGGCTGCTTTGAGGTGGTCGATGACCTCGGAGGAGGTAAGCCCGGACGTGTCGATCATCAACTCAAGCATGCGGCTGTCGCCGAGCTGTTCGTGCTGCAGGTTCTCGGCTTCGTTCAGGCCGTCGGTGTAGATGAGGAGCTGGTGACCGCTGATGTCGGCCACGGACTCCCCATGGAAAGGAATGCCGTCCATGATGCCGAGTGGCTGGTTGTAATACGTGATCTGCATGGACTCGGCGTCGACGACGGGCGGATTGTGTCCGCAATTGCAGAAATCGAGACTTCCGGAGTCCAGGTGGAGCAGACCGATGAACATCGTCACGAACATGTTGCTGTCGTTGCCCTCCGACAGTTCGTTGTTCATGCGGACGGCGATGTCGGCAGGCGCCATACCCTCTGCCGAAAGCGTACGGAAGAGACGGGCCGACTGGGCCATGAAGAGCGAGGCAGGCACACCCTTGCCCGACACGTCGCCCACGCAGAAATAGAGATTCTCGCCCTGCAGCACATAGCCGTAGAGGTCGCCGCCCACTTCCTTGGCAGGGGTCATCGAGGCGTACATGTCCAGACCGTCGCGACTGGGGAAGATGCCCGGCACCATGCTCATCTGGATGTCGCGGGCAATGCGGAGCTCCGATTCGATACGCTCCTTGGCGGCAGTGGTCTCCTCCAGCTGGTCGTAGGCCTGCTGCAGCTGTACATGGGCGGCACTGAGGCGCTTCTCGCTACGGCGGCGGTGCAGCGTATAGATAACGAAGAAGGTCGTGAGCAGCACCAGTGCGACGGCTGTGCCCCAAAGCCGCTCCTGCGACAGTTCGGCCTGCTGGCGGGCTATCTGCATCTCCTTGCCCTGCGTGTCGTAGATGGTGGCCATCTCCGCCATCTGACTGCGCTTCTGCCAGATGTAGGCACTGTCGAAGAACTCGGCTATCTGGTTGGCCACAAACAGGGCAGAGTCCTTACGTCCGGCATTGTAGTTGGCACGGAACTTAGGAAAGTAGTAGGCGTAGATCTCCTCCATGTAGGGCTTGTCGACGAGCCAGTCGAGTGCCATATAGTTGTCGGCGGCATCAGCCCAGCGCTCGGCAGGCATAAGGTAATCGTTCGACTGGATGAGACCGACCACCGTATAGGCACAGGGGAACTTTCGGAACTTGGCATACTCCGTCGCAGCCGAATCCGTCTGCCCCAGACTCCACACCTTGATGGCGCGGTCCAGGTGGGTGTAGCCGTCGTAGATAGCCCAGACAGGTGCTTCGGGGTGACGCCGCTTGAAGAGGTT
>Ga0310690_10009761_pt1 | contig 12019 bp, 11 predicted proteins | sample AusTroGonzalo_MG_2_FD_207661 | JGI IMG/M metagenome (GOLD analysis project Ga0310690, IMG submission 207661) | Bovine rumen microbial communities from tropical cattle in Woodstock, Queensland, Australia - Gonzalo_04 (v2) (version 2) | ecosystem: Host-associated > Mammals > Digestive system >...
AAGGACGCGGGAATGGGCGCGATCACCATAAGCCTGGACGGCCTGGAAGACACCCACGACTGGATGCGAGGCGTCCCCGGAAGCTATTTCAGGGCGCTCAGGGCCATAAAACTGGTGGCCTCCGAGCCTCTTCTCAATGCCGATGTGGTCACCTGCGTCAATAAGCGCAACCTGGCCCAACTGCCTGAACTACACCGGGTATTGTCAGCCACAGGGATAAAGCAGTGGCGGCTTTTCACAGTCATCCCCATCGGCCGGGCGGCGCAGGACCCGGAAATGCACCTGTCCGATGAAGAATTCGTCTCCCTGATGGAGTTCATCAAGGCCAGGCGGGAAGAGGGCGGCCCCATGAAAACAACCTTCAGCTGCGAGGGTTACCTGGGCCGATACGAGGAGCAGGTCCGCGACGTCCGCTACTTCTGCCACGCCGGCGTGAACATAGCCTCCGTCCTCATCGACGGCCGCATCTGCGCCTGCCCCAACATCGACCGTGACCTCTTCTCCCAGGGCAACATTTATGACGATAACCTCTGGGAGGTCTGGGAGCACGGCTTCCTGCCCTTCCGGCACAGGGAATGGGCGCAAAAGGGCCGGTGCGCCGGCTGCTCCCAGTGGCGCAACTGCCTTGGCGGCGGCATGCACAACTGGCACAGCCCCGCCGAAGAAGTGCTCCAGTGCCACTACGCCAAAACCCTCCCCCGCTGAGCCCTGCCCTACTGCGTTTGGCAACTGATTGATTTCCAGGTATTTATTGCCGGTACCCAGGTACCTTGGAACCCGGGTACCTGGCGTAAGCGCCTGATAATAAGCACACTGGAAATCACGGTATGCCTATTCTAAAAAAATACGTATCTTTGTGGTCTAATACACAGAGATATGAAGAACTTCGTAGAAGAGTTACGTTGGAGAGGCATGATTCAGGATATCATGCCAGGAACAGAAGAAAAGTTGATGGAAGGCCCCAAGGCCGCTTATGTGGGTATCGACCCCACGGCTGACAGCCTGCATATTGGCCACCTTGTGAGCGTGATGATACTCAAGCACTTCCAGGCGTGCGGGCACAAGCCTTACGCACTGGTCGGCGGCGCCACCGGCATGATCGGTGACCCCTCCATGAAAAGTGCCGAGCGCAACCTTCTGGACGAGGCCACTCTAAACCATAATGTAGCTTGTTTAAAGGCCCAGCTGGCACGTTTCCTGGACTTTGAGAGCGACGCCCCCAACAAAGCGGAACTGGTGAACAACTACGACTGGATGAAGGACTACACCTTTATCAACTTCATCCGTGACATCGGCAAGCACATAACCGTCAACTATATGATGGCCAAGGACAGCGTGAAAAAGCGCCTGTCCAGGGATTCCTCCGAGGGCATGTCCTTCACTGAATTCAGCTACCAGCTCATGCAGGGGTACGATTTCTACTGGCTCTGGAAGAACAAGGGCTGTATCCTGCAGCTTGGCGGTTCCGACCAGTGGGGCAACATTACCACAGGCTCCGAGCTCATCCGCCGCATGGACGGAGGCGAGGCCTTTGCCCTCACCTGCCCCCTCATCCGCAAGGCCGACGGCACCAAATTCGGCAAGACGGAAAAGGGCAACATCTGGCTGGATGCGGAGCGCACATCGCCCTACGAATTCTACCAGTTCTGGCTCAACGTGGCCGATGCTGACGCAGAGAGCTACATCAAGATTTTCACCCTGCTGGACCGCCAGACCATCGAGGACCTCATCGCCCGCCACCGTGAAAACCCCGGTGCCCGCGAACTCCAGAAGGTCCTGGCCCGCGAGGTTACCCTCATGTGCCACGGCCAGGAGGCGCTGGACAAGGCCATCGAGGCCAGCCAGATGCTCTTCGGCGGCAACTCTGAGGCCCTCCGCCGTCTGGACGAGCGCACCTTCCTCGCCGTCTTTGCCGATGTCCCCTCTTTCACCATCGCCAAGGCCGACCTACCCCTCAACATCATGGACTTCCTGGCCGTGAACACCGGCATCCTCCCCTCCAAGGGCGAGGCCCGCAAGATGATTGTTAACGGCGGCATATCCATCAACAAGGACAAGGTTCTGGACATTGCGTACAACGTGACTGAGGACGATATCGTCAACGGACACTACATCCTGGCGCAGAAGGGTAAGAAGAACTACTTTATTGTGAACGTTTCGTAATGGATAAACCTGCAAGCACAAGGCAACTGAAGGTTGCGCGTGAGATACAGAAGGCTCTGGCGGAAATAATACGCAGCAAGGGCATGGCCGCCATGGGCGGTGCGATGGTGACAGTGAGCGAGGTACGCGTGAGCCCGGACCTTTCCGTCGCCAAGGTCTTTGTGAGCATTTTCCCCTCGGAGAAACAGGGGCCGGTCATGCAGCTCCTTCAGGAGCAGAACCACGCCCTCCGCGGCGAGCTTGGCCACGTCATGGGACGCCAGTTGCGCATCGTCCCCGAGCTGGGATTCATGCTTGACACCACCCTGGATTACGCGGAGCATATCGACCAATTACTCAAGAAGTGAACCTGCCCCTTAGAATAGCCGTACGCTACCTATTTGCACGGAAATCGTACAACGTGATCAACCTGATTTCCGGAATCGGGGTGGCGGGAATGGCTCTGGGGACGGCGGCGCTGGTGGTAATTCTTTCCGTCTTCAACGGATTCAACCGGATTGTGAGCGACAGCATTTCGGACGTAACGCCGGACATAGTGGTGCGCCCCGCCTCCGGGAAGGTGTTTGAGCCGGATTCACTTGCGTTTTTGACTGAGGACGATGACATACTGGTCCTTTCCAGCACGCTGGAGGACCAGGTTTTTGTATCCTACGAGGGCCGGCAAAGCCTGGCGCGCGTGAAAGGAATCGACCTTGTGGGAGAGGAAGAATCGGCCTTCAGGGACCATGTGGTTAACGGCGAATGGCTGCTGCGGAGGGGCGATGTTCCCTATGCCGTGGCGGGAGTTGGGCTGGCGCAGAGTCTGGGCCTTTCCCCTCGTTTCCTTACGCCGATGGAGATTTTCTACCCCTCCCGCACTTTGGCGCCGTCGCTGGCCAACCCTTCAGCGACTTTGCGTAAGGTTTCTTTACGGACCGGCGGCGTGTTTTCCGTAAACGCAGAGGTTGATGCAAAGCTTCTGATTGTGCCCATCCAGTGCATGAGGGATCTGCTGGAATACCCCACAGAGGTGTCTGCGCTGGAGATTTGGACAGTGCCGGGTATGTCTGCGGAAGTATGCGAACGCCTCTCCGGTCAGTTGGGTGCCGATTATAAGGTCCTTGACCGCTACCGCCAAAACGAGTCCGTCTTCAAGATGATGCGCTACGAAAAGCTGGCCATCTTCCTGATTCTGATTTTTGTGGTAGTTATCATTGCATTCAATATCTACAGTTCCCTTAAGATGCTGGTCATTGAAAAGCAGGGCGACATTGGAACGCTCCGCTCCCTTGGCGCGTCAGAGGGCATGCTGCAGAGGGTGTTTTTATTGGAAGGCTGGCTGGTATCGCTCCTTGGAATGCTTATCGGCCTTTTGGTGGGAGTGCTTCTTGTATGGCTCCAGGACCGCTTTGGCCTTGTGCCCATGCCTGGCAACTTCCTTGTAGAAAACTACCCCGTTGTGTTGAAGGGCCTTGATCTGGTGTTTATTGCCTCGGGTGTTGCCCTTGTTGGCTGGATTATGGCGCTCATTCCTTCCCGTAAACTATGAAACGGAGCTGGTTGTTAATACTGGCTCTTCTTGTATTTGCCGCCATCGATCTTCTGGCTGGGGACGGCTTCTCAGTACCATCAGGTGTGGTTTTATGGAAACTTCGCCTGCCACGTATGTTGACGGCAGTTTTGGCCGGAGGCTCACTTGCACTTGCAGGTGCGCAGATGCAGGCGTTGTTCCGCAATCCCCTTGCCGATCCTCATATCATGGGCGTATCAGGCGGTGCCGGGCTTGGTGCTGCCATCGCTGCATTTGCAATTGGCACATCTGGCGTGAGCATGTTGTCTGCAGCATTCATCGGGGCGTTTTTAACGGGACTGCTTATCGTATGGGTATCATCGCGCATTCATTCCACCGGGACTCTTTTGCTGGTAGGTGTGATGCTGGGATTCATATTCAGTGCAGTGTCTTCAGTATTGCAGTACAGGGCCGGCGAAGAAAGCCTGAAACTGCTTTACAGCTGGATGGCCGGCAGTTTTCAGGGCGTGGGGCCGGTTGGCGTTGCCGTAATTGGCGGAGCATTTGTGCTTGGACTGGTGTGCGCTCTCTTCTCCATGAAAGGCCTTGACCTGATGCTCTTTGGAGAGACTTATGCTGGTTCTGCAGGAGTACCTTTAAGGCGTCTCAGACTTGTAGTCATGATTGGCTGCGCCCTCATGACCGGTGCCGTAACAGCTTACTGCGGACCGCTTGGGTTTGTGGGTATCGCTGCACCACATATCGTCAGAAAAATCATGGGCACATCTGCCCACAAGACCGTTTTACCCCTCTCCCCCGTTGCCGGCGCATGCCTTGCGCTGGTTGCCGACATCATAGCCCATCTGGGCTCATCTCCCCTTCCCGTCGGAAGCACTCTGGCACTGGTTGGAATTCCGCTTGTAATCTCCTTGCTATGGAAAAACAGGCTGTAACCCTCCACCTCCCCTACGGCATCTGCCGCACCGTCTCCTTCTCTATTGCATCTGGAGAATGCTTACTATTGGCCGGGCCTAACGGTTCTGGTAAAACCACATTGCTTAATGCTTTGTCGGTAGCAGACTCACTAATACCAACAAGTATCCCAAAGGTTAAAGGATTTACGGTAGAAGAGTTTGTGAGAACTGGGTGCTATAAAGAGAGTGACTGGGCGGGAAGGTTGTCTGCGGAGATGGAGAAAAGGATGGCGGAGGCACTGGAACTTCTGGGACTTAAAGAACTGAATACAAGGGATATATCTACGCTCAGTGACGGTGAGTTCCAGAAGGCATGTATTGCAGTTGGGTTAACTAGAAACTGCAAGTTGCTTATGCTGGATGAGCCTACGGCGTTCCTCGATGTGGACGGACGGGCCATGGTTCTGGGGGCACTGAAGAATGCGGCGGAGAAGACGGGGATTTGTGTGATATTCACGTCGCATGACCTGCAAGTGTCTTTACAGTTCTGCCACAGAGTGCTGGCTTTCACGCCCGACGGCCGCTTCCTGGAATCATCGGCAGAAAACCGCCTGGAAGTGCTCCGGCAGGCCTTTCCCGCTGCCACAATTGCTTAAGTTGCGGAAATACATTATATTTGCAGAAACACTAAAACAATCTGGATATGAAACGCTGGATTATTACACTGTTATTTCTTGCGCTGTCAGTTGGAAGCGCAACGGCACAATACATTCCTGGCGGGACCGTCAAACGCAGAGGATGCGGAATGAAGGTGGACAAGCAAAAACTTAGCTGGGAGCAGCAGGCATACATACTTTCCGATATTGACGGCCAGGACTGCACAAAGGCATGGATTAAGGCCCGCAGGACAAGGGGCTGGGGTATCGGCCTCACTGCCGGAGGTGCAACCGTGACCGTTGTGGGCGCAGGAGCAACCGTTGTGATGGGTCTTGCAACTGCACTCGGCGTGGCTTTTGGAGCAGGAGCGGGTGCTTTGGCCGGATCAATCGGCGGAGAACAGCAGGCGCAGGAATCGGCAAACGAGGCTGCCAACCAGGTTGCGGAAGACATGAAGCCTATTCTTGATGCCTGCGTGGCAGTTACCGCCGCCGGTTTTGTCACCACCGTCGTGGGTATCCCCATGTGGATTGCCGGTACCTCCAGGATGAACAAAATCGTTAAGGCATACAACAACAGCCATCTGGCCTTTGAGCCCGAAGTTCAGTTTGGCCCGTCCTTCGCCTACTCCCCCGCTCTGCACACCGTTGCTCCCGGCGTTGGACTAACCGTAAACTTCTGATTACCTGAACACCTGCATTATTGGCAATAATTGCGGTTACTCGCGTCAGGCTTGACGTGTATACCTGCAAAAAACGCCAAATATGCCGGAATCGGCGTAAGGTGTAATAATACATAATGAATCAAGCAGCAATACTGGCACTGTGCAGCATTGCCACCATTATTTCCTGCACCCAAAGCCCGGAGCAGAGGGCACGTGAACTCATATCCAAGATGAGCGTGGAGGAGAAGGCGTCCCTGATGGTGCATCCATCGGCACCTATTGAGCAGCTGGGGATTCCCGCGTACAACTGGTGGAACGAGGCCCTACACGGGGTGGCCCGAAACGGCAAGGCAACCGTGTTCCCGCAGCCAATCGGCATGGCGGCTTCTTTTGACCAGGCCCTTCTGGAGCAGGTATTTACCGCTGCAAGTGACGAGGGTCGCGTTAAAAATCGGCAAGCCTTGAAAGAAGGCGCCTCCGGCTGGTATCAGGGCGTAACGTTCTGGACTCCGAATATCAACATTTTCCGTGACCCCCGCTGGGGCCGTGGCATGGAGACGTACGGCGAGGATCCGTATCTCACCGGCCAGATGGGAATGGCGGTGGTGCGCGGACTGCAGGGGCCATCGGACGCCAAATTCCTAAAGGCACATGCATGCGCAAAGCACTTTGCAGTGCACTCGGGGCCGGAATGGAATCGGCACACATTCAATGCGGAGGTGTCAGAGCGCGACCTTCGCGAAACCTACCTCCCCGCTTTCAAGGACCTTGTGACAAAGGCCGATGTCCAGGAGGTGATGATTGCCTACAACCGCTTTCGCGGCGTACCCTGTGGAGCCAACGACTTCCTGATTAACAAGATTTTACGCGGAGAGTGGGGGTACAAGGGCATCGTCACATCGGACTGCTGGGCAATTGCCGACTTTCGTCCCCGCTTCCACAACTATAGCGAAGACTTCCCCCATGCTGCAGCCGCCGCCTTGATTACGGGCACAGACCTCAACTGCGGAGTGGCTTATGAGCACATACCGGAAGCCGTGGCCAAAGGGCTGGTATCGGAAGACGTGGTTGACCGCTCGCTTGAACGCCTGCTGGCCGCACGCATAAGGCTGGGAGAGCTTGACGGCATAACGGAGCCGTGGGATCATCTTGCCGATGACATTGTTGAAGGCCCTGCGCACCTGGCCCTGGCCCGCAGGATGGCGCAGGAGTCGCTGGTGCTGCTTACCAATAACGGCGTTCTGCCCCTCCCTGCCGATGCGCGCGTTGCCCTTCTTGGCCCCAACGCCGACGACCGGGAAATGCTCTGGGGTAACTACAACGCCATCCCGGAGTTTACCGTCACGCTGGCCGATGCCCTGCGCGCCCGAATCCCTTCCTTACTGGTTGAGAAGGGTTGCTCCCTGGTTCTGGACGATACTCCGTTTGACATTGCTTCTCTGGCCGATGTTGACGTGGTTGTGTTTGCCGGAGGAATATCGCCCCGTATAGAGGGAGAGGAAATGCCCGTGGAACTGCCTGGATTCAAGGGCGGAGACAGGACCGATATAGATCTTCCGGCCGTACAGAGAAGGCTTCTGGCCCAATTGCACGATGCCGGCAAGAAGGTGGTGCTGGTAAGCTTTTCGGGGTCCGCTGTGGGACTGGAGCCGGAACTGTCGTCCTGCGACGCCATACTCCAGGCCTGGTACCCCGGTGAGGAAGGCGGAAATGCCATTGCCGATGTGCTATTCGGAGACGTTGCGCCATCCGGGAAACTGCCGGTGACGTTCTACAAGAGCGTTGAGCAGATTCCTGACTATGAGGACTATGCCATGAAGGGCCGCACATATCGATACTTTGAAGGCGAGCCGCTGTTCCCCTTCGGATATGGGTTGAGCTATACCACCTTTGAGTACGGACAGCCCGTGGTGAAGGGCCGGAAGCTTGTGGTTTCCGTGACCAACACCGGCTCCTGCTATGGGGAGGAAGTAGTCCAGCTTTATGTCCGCTTTTTGGACGATGCGGAAGGGCCCCTAAAGAGCCTCCGCGGTTTCAAGCGCGTCGGTCTGAAGCCCGGAGAAAGCGCCAAGGTCAGCTTCAAGCTGGACGATGAGGTGTTCCTGTCATGGAGTGACGATGCCCGGGACATGGTTCCCGTTCATGGCGCCTGGGAACTCATGGTTGGCGGCAGCTCCCAGGTTTTGAAGAGCGTGAAACGTGATTGGTAACTTATTGATTTCTAGTTGATTAATAAGGGTACCCGGGTACCTTGGTACCCGGGTACTTTGTATAAACACCTGATAACCAGCAAGTTATCAAACATGAAAAAGGCTAACAAAAAAACGTCCGGCTCCTTGAGCTGGACGTTTTTGTAACCTTTGGGCTGCAATGATTATTTCTTGCGGCTCTTGTATCTCTGATAGAACATATCCACACGACCGGCGGTATCCACAAGCTTCACCTTTCCAGTGTAGAAAGGATGAGAAGTGTTGGAAATTTCCAGCTTCACCAGCGGGTACTCAACGCCTTCCACAACGAGGGTTTCCTTGGAGGGAGCGCAGGAACGGGTGACGAAGACGGTGTCGTTCGACATATCCTTGAAAGCTACAAGACGGTAGGTTTCGGGATGAATTCCTTTCTTCATTTTACGTAAAAATATAATTGTTAACAATTTTGGACCGCAAAGATAGGTATTCCTTTCCTGAATTCCAAATTATTTCTAACTTTGCTTTATGCAAAAAGAACTTTTTCGCACACTTACCGGGCGCTATCCGGAGCAGATAAAGGAGTTCCCATCCTCCGGGAGCAACCGCCGTTACTGCAGGATTAGTTGTGGCTCAGAATCTTATATCGGCGTTACAGGTACTTCGGTTGAGGAAAACAGGAGTTTCATCGCCCTTGCAAAGCACTTCCGTGACAAGGGCCTCAACGTCCCCGCCGTGTTTGCCGTCAGTGAGGACAACACCTGCTACATCCAGGAAGACCTCGGGGACAGCATCCTCTTTGACCTCCTGGCCGATGGCCGCTCCTCAGGCACATACAGTCCTGCGGAAAAGAATCTTTTAAAACGCACAATCGCCCAGCTTCCGCGCATCCAGTTCCTTGGGGCCGATGGCCTGGACTGGAACGTCTGCTACCCCCAGAAGGCCTTCGACGCCCGGATGGTGGACTTCGACCTTAACTACTTCAAGTACTGCTTCCTCAAGCCCGCCGGCGTGGAGTTCAACGAAAACCGCCTCCAGGACGATTTTGAGCGCTTCAAGGCCCTCCTCCTCCAGGACGATACCAACACCTTCATGTACCGCGACTTCCAGGCCCGCAACGTCATGGTCAAGGACGGTGATCCGTGGTTCATCGACTTTCAGGGTGGCCGCCGCGGCCCCATCTACTATGACCTTGCCTCCTTCGTGTGGCAGGCCCGCTCGCGCTTCCCGCAAGACTTGAAAAGGGAGCTTGTAGATACATATCTGGAGGCGTTGAAACCATTCCTGCAGATAGACCCCGCGGTTTTCCATGAGCGTCTGCACCTTTTTGTGCTGTTCAGAACTTTACAGGTTCTGGGCTGCTACGGCTTCCGCGGCTGGACGGAAAAGAAAGCCCAGTTTGTGGCAAGCATCCCTCCGGCGCTGGAGAATCTCCGCGGCCTCCTGAAAACGCCCGTCCGGGACTGCCCGTATATGTGTGAGGTGCTCTCGGAGCTGGTTTCCGGCTCCAGACCCGCACTCCCTCCAAGGAACGAGTCCCTCACGGTGGACGTATATAGCTTCTCCTACAAAAAGGGCATCCCGCTGGACCCTTCCGGCAATGGCGGGGGTTACGTCTTCGACTGCCGCGCCATCCACAATCCGGGCCGATACGAACGCTTCAAAACGCACAACGGCATGGATGCCGATGTGATAAAGTTTCTTGAGGACGACGGCCAGGCTACGGTATTCCTTGGCAGCGTTTACACAATTGTGGACGCCCACGTCAAGCGTTTCATAGAGAGGGGATTCTCCCACATGCAGGTTAGCTTTGGCTGCACCGGCGGGCAGCATCGGTCCGTGTACTGTGCGGAGCATCTGGCGACACACATTGCGGAGAAGTTCAACGTAAGGGTGCACCTCACGCACAGGGAAATGGGAATAGAAAAGACTCTGTAATGAAGGCGATGATCTTTGCCGCGGGGCTTGGCACAAGGCTCAAACCCATTACGGACACCATGCCCAAAGCGCTGGTGCCCGTCTGCGGCAAGCCGCTTCTCTATCATACAATCTGCAAACTGCGTAGTGCCGGGTACGATGACATCGTAGTCAATGTCCACCACTTCCCGGAGCAAATCCGTCAGTACTTGCAGGAGAACGATTTCGGTGTGCGGATCAGCATTTCAGACGAGTCGGACCAGCTTTTGGAAACCGGCGGCGGCATCCTCAAGGCCAGGAATCTGCTCCTTTCGGATGAGCCTTTTCTGGTGCATAACGTGGATATCGTCTCAAATCTTGACCTTGCTGAATTGGCTGTTCTGCCGGGAGACCTTGCCACCTTGGTTGTGAGCGCCAGAGACACCCGCCGCTACTTGTTGTTTGACGACGACATGCGCCTTGTTGGCTGGACAGACACCTCCACAGGGGAGGTGCGCTCGCCGTACCCGGAACTTAATCCTACATCGTGCCAAAAGTACGCCTTCTCCGGCATTCACATGATATCTCCGGCAGTCTTTGACGCCATGTCCTCCCTTGGCTTCACCGGCCGATTCCCCATCATGGACTTCTACCTCAAAGCCTGCTCCACATACCACATCCGCGCCTATTTGGCGGAAAACCTGCAAATGGTGGACGTTGGAAAGATCGACACCCTCCCAGAAGCGGAGCACATCTGTGCAACGCTGCTGTAAGCGTAATTGGCAACTTATTGGTTATCAGGTATTTATGCACGGTACCCGGGTACCTTGGTACCCGGGTACCCTTATTAATCAACTGGAAATCAAAGAGTTATCGAACACTGTGGTGAGGATTTTGTTTTTCCGCACTTTCTTCGTAAATTGCAAACCTAATTAACCTAACCACAGTCACTTCTAATGGATCAAGTGAGAGTAATCGAAATCAAGAAAAGTGTTTTCGAGGATAATGACAAGGACGCCAATCTGCTGCGTAAAGAGCTGAAGGAGAAAGGAGTATTCCTTCTGAACCTCATGTCCAGCCCGGGCAGCGGGAAAACCACAACGCTTATACAGGTCATCAACCGGCTCAAGGACAAGATTAAGATAGCCGTGATGGAAGCTGACATCGACTCTGACGTTGACGCCGTCAAGATCAAGGAAGCAACCGGCATCCAGTCCATCCAGCTTCACACCGGCGGCATGTGCCATCTGGACGCGGAAATGACGCGCCAGGGGCTCAGCGGCCTGGACCTCAAGGACATCGACCTTGTCATCCTTGAAAACGTGGGCAACCTGGTGTGCCCGGCGGAATTTGACACAGGAAGCGCATGCAATGCCATGCTGCTCTCCGTCCCGGAAGGCCACGACAAGCCTCTCAAATACCCCCTGATGTTTTCCATCTGCGACGTAGTTGTGATCAACAAGATGGACGTCCTCCCCTACTTTGACTTCGACCTTGAAAAATGCAAGGAATATATACACATGCGCAATCCCAAGGCGCAGGTGATTCCCATTAGTGCAAAAACAGGCGAGGGCGTTGATGCCTTTGCCAACTGGCTCATCCAAAAAGTTAAAAGCTATGCCTGAGATGTCCAAAAAGTTTGTCCCCAAGCACCTTGGCGACAAAAACCCCAATCCCAAGCTTCTGAAATTCGTCCGCCACGTCACAGACCGCGTTCCCGGCAAAATCAAGATGGACTCCAACGCCCCAGAATACTGGGGCCTCGCCTGCATCTTTGAGGATGAGATGGATCCCATCACACGAGAGGCGTCCCTTGACCTTCTCCTGGACATGCTTCCCGGGGACTTCTTCAAGGTCAGGAAGCATCACACTTATGCCCAACTGCATGAGATGAACCGCCAGAAGCACTACACTCCGGACGATGCCAGTCTGGACCAGCTCCTGGACAAGCTTGCCTTTTTTGGCATGCTGGAGTACGACTATGGGGACCACTACACCAACGGCCAGGGCCCTGATCCGGGAACCACATTCAACCGTGAGGACCGCATCT
>Ga0310690_10009762_pt1 | contig 12018 bp, 6 predicted proteins | sample AusTroGonzalo_MG_2_FD_207661 | JGI IMG/M metagenome (GOLD analysis project Ga0310690, IMG submission 207661) | Bovine rumen microbial communities from tropical cattle in Woodstock, Queensland, Australia - Gonzalo_04 (v2) (version 2) | ecosystem: Host-associated > Mammals > Digestive system >...
GGCCGCGAGATCCCCGTCATCTCCGACATGTACGTGGAGAAGGAGTTCGGCACGGGCATCGTGAAGATCACGCCCGCGCACGACCCCAACGACTTCCTCGTGGGCAAGCGCCACAACCTCGAGTCGATCAACATCATGACCGAGGACGCGCACATGAACGCGCTCGCGGGCGCGAAGTACGAGGGCATGGACCGCTGGGAGTGCCGCAAGGCGCTCGTCGCCGACCTCGAGGCCGAGGGCTACCTCGACCACATCGAGGAGTACGACAACCAGGTGGGCCACTGCTACCGCTGCCACGAGGTGGTGGAGAGTCGCCTCTCCAAGCAGTGGTTCGTGCGGATGAAGCCGCTCGCCGAGCCCGCCATCGCCGCAGTGAAGAGCGGCGAGGTGCGTTTCGTGCCCGAGCGCTGGAGCAAGATCTACTTCAACTGGATGGAGAACATCCAGGACTGGTGCATCAGCCGCCAGCTCTGGTGGGGACACCGCATTCCCGCTTACTACGTGAAGGGGAACGGGGAACGGGAAACGGGGAACGGGGAAGAGCTGTTCTTTGTGGCGGAGACGAAGGAGGAGGCGCTGGCGCAGGCTCGCGAGAAGTTGGGGAGGCCCGAGCTCACGCTTGACGATCTCGTGCAGGACGAGGATGTGCTCGACACCTGGTTCTCCTCGTGGCTGTGGCCGTTCTCCACGCTCGGCTGGCCGGAGAAGACGGCGGATCTCGATTACTACTATCCCACCACCGACCTCGTGACGGCGCAGGACATCATCTTCTTCTGGGTGGCCCGCATGATGATGGCCGGCATCCACTTCATGAAGAAGCCGCCGTTCAGCAACATCGTCATCCATGGCATCGTGCGCGACGCTCAGGGCCGGAAGATGTCGAAGTCGCTCGGCAACTCGCTCGACCCGCTCAAGATCATCGAGGAGCATTCCGCCGACGCGCTCCGCTTCTCGCTCGCGCTCATCACCTCGCTCGACTGCGACTCGAAGGTCGACATGAAGAAGTTCGAGGTCGGCCGTAACTTCTGCACGAAGATCTGGAACGCCGCGCGCTTTCTCGAAATGAATCGCGAAGCGATACCGCAGGCGGGGTTCGGGGCCGCCAGAGGCCCCGTTCAGTTGTCCACTGACGAACGTCACATCCTCATCGCCTGCGACAGGGCGTGCGCTAAGATGAAGGACCTGCTGGAGAAGTACCGCATCCAGGACGGCGCGCTCGCCATCTACGACTTCTTCTGGACGCAGATCTGCGACTGGTACGTGGAGTACGCGAAGGACGCGCCCGACAAGGCCACGGCGTTCGCGATCCTCCGCGACGTCTTCTGGAAGGCGCTTCGCCTTCTCCATCCCTACATGCCGTTCGTCACCGAGGAGGTGGCGCACCAGCTCGGCTTCCTCGGCGAGAACGAGACGATCCTCCGCGCAGAGTATCCGACTGGCTACACGGACGAGGAGAAGAAAGCGTGGGGCCTCACGGACGAGGTGTACGACTACGTGAACGCCAAGCGCGAGATGATCACCGCGGGCCGCGCGCTGCGCGCGGAGTACAAGGTGAATCCCGCCGCGTTCGTGAAGATGGTCGTCCAGTGCCACGACGCTTCCGTCGCGGAACGCCTCGCCGCCGACCTCGCTTCGCTCAAGAAGGCGCTCCGCGCCGAGGAAGTGGAGATCGCCACGGACGATGCAGACCGCGCGATGCCCGGCACGCTCACGAAGCTCGGCACGATCTACCTCTCACTCGAGGGGTTGGTGGACAAGGCCGCCGAGGCGAAGCGGATTGCCGCCGAGTTGCAGAAGACGCAGGGTTTCATCAGGTCGATCGACGCGAAGCTCTCCAACGAGAACTTCATGGCGCACGCCCCTGCGGCTATCGTCGAGGGCCAGAAGGCGAAGCGCGCCGAGCTGGTGGCGAACGTCGCGAAACTAGAGAAACTTGCCAAGCTGTTCGCCTCCGCCTGAAATGTGCTATAATGGGCGCATGAAAAACTCTGCACTCAACCTGTTGGCGGCGGGCATCGTTTCCGCCGGAATCGCGATCTTCTCATCCGGTTGCTGCTCGTCGTGCTGCGGCGACAGCTGCGCCGCGCCGGAAACCAGTGCTGCGCCTTGCGCGAAAAGTGCCTGTCCGTGCGGCAACTGGGCGCTGACGTTACCCTATCCCGAGATGAACGCCGCGCACCTGATCCTTGAAAAGGGCAAGGACGGCAAGGCGTCCGCGCTCCTCCTCTGGCGCTGGGGCAGCCCCACGCCTGCGGATGTGACGGCGATCGACGCTAATTCCTTCACGATCCAGCGCCCGTTCAGCAAGCCGAAGGGCAAGGAGAAAGACAAGGCCGCATGGCGCGCGCTCCGCATTACGGCTACGGTGAACGGCAACATTCTCGTGGGCAAGTTCTGCACCGTGGATGGCAACGGCAAGGCCGTCGACAAGCCGGACAACATCGCCGGCCAGCGCAACCCGCCCATCGGCCCCGCGCCGGACTTCTCAGATGCCGTCTACGGCAAGCCGGTCAACCTCCTTGCAGGCACGATCGACGACTTCGAGATCATGGGCAAGGACAAGATCAACGGCTGGACGCTCAAGGACGGCGTCCTTTCCAACCGCATCACGCGCGACAAGAACGGCAAGTCCGTCCACAAGAACGGCAACCTCCGCACGAAGCGCGACGACTTCTACGACTTCAACCTGAAGTACGAGGTGCGCGTCCTTCCCGGCTGCAACTCGGGCATGTACCTGCGCGGCATCTACGAGATCCAGGTGGTGGACAGCTACGGCAAGCCCGTGGACATGCACAACATGGCCGCCTACTACGGCCGCGTGACGCCAAAGGTCGCCGCCGAGAAGCCGGCAAACGAGTGGCAGACCGTGGACGTGACGCTCTACAAGCGCCACCTCACCGTCGTCCTCAACGGCGTGACGATCATCGAGAAGGCCCCTGTGGTCGGCGTGACCGGCGGCGCGATGACATCCAACGAGTTCGTGCCCGGCCCGCTCTACATCCAGGGCGACCACTCCGACGCGGACTTCCGCAACATGGTCCTGACGCCGATTCTCAAGTAATCGCCAAGGCTAAAAGGGGGACGCATTGGTGCGCTTGACACGGTAGCTGTGGCAAGAAAAATGTTCATGACATGCAAATGACAAGAAAAGCGTCAGGTGTGATCTTGCCTCTAGCCATGGCTTTCTGCTTCGTGGCGGCGTTGACCGCCGAGGCCTGCACGGCCATCGTCGTAGGAAAGAAGGCGAGCGCAACGGGGCACGTCCTCATCGGGCACAATGAAGATGGCACCGGCACGTACATGCGTCACGCGATGCTGCCGCCAGGTGAAGGCAAGGCGGCCGTGTTCTGGTCGGAGGCCAAGAAATACGCGGGCGGCGACCAGGTGGCGGCGTGCGTCTACAGCGAGCGCGGCGTGTTCGTGGTCTCGAACAACGGCGGCGTCATGCAGGAGTGGGACGGAGTGACCTTCTCGCTTCCGGACGAGGGGTCGTATTCGACTATTTCCGGGAAGGGGATCGGCTACGACCTGCGTTTCCGGGCGGTGGAACGCGCGCGGACGGCGCGGGAGTGTGTCGATATCATGATCGCCCTCATCAAGGAACATGGCTACAACCAGTATTCGCGGAACTTCCTCGTGGCGGATGCGGAGGAGGCCTGGATCCTCGAGGTCCTGAAAGGACGCCGCTACGTTGCGCGGCGCGTTCCTGACGACGAGGTCGTCGCGTATCCAAACTGCCTCGTCTTCAACAAGCTTCGCCCGGATGACCTTGCGTCGGAAAACATCAAGTCAAAGGGACCGGACTTCGACATCATCGGCTTCTATCAGGGGCCGCGAACCTGGAAGTCGCCGTACAACCTCTACCGTTGGAAGGAGATGTATCGGATTGCCGCCGGGGTCGAACTGGAGCCTGGCGCGGAATATCCGTTCTCGGTCCGGCCGACGCATCGCCTCTCCGCCGACGACATCAAGCGTGGCCTGCGAACGCACTACGAGGGGCGTCCCTACGAGGTGAAGAAGCGGCATCCCAAAAAGGATCCCAAGATCATTGAGCCGATCTGCCGTCATACAACGCTTCAGTCGCTGGTGTGCGAGATGAACCCGAATCCGAAGGAGACGACGATGCACCTGACCGTCGGGCGTCCCTGCGAGGTGGAATACGGCGTCTACCGTCCGTTCGGCGGCGTCCTGCCGACCGACACCGTGTTCGGCGAAGAGGCCGTCACTCGCCTCGTGAACCACGAGTTGCCTTAAGCCCGCGTTATCCCTTCCAGAACTGGCGGCGGTAGCGGCCAGGCGTGGTGCCGCGCTCGCGCTTGAACGCCTTGATGAAGTGGCTCTGGTCGAAGAAGCCGACTTCGACGGCGATGTCGGCGACGGACTTCTCGGTGGTGGTGAGGAGCTTGCGTGCGGCGTTCAGGCGGATGGTCGTGATGTAGTCGATAGGTGATTTCGCGATCACGCGCTCGAACACGCGGCGGAACTGCGATTCCGAGAAACCCGCCTCGCGCGCGATGTCTGCGATCGCGATGTTTTCCGCATAGTGCGCGTCGATGTACGCCACGGATTTCTTCACCTTGCCGTACCAGTCGGGGATCGATTCGTCTGAGGCGGCTCGGCGGTAGAGTGTGACGGTGCCGACGATCTGGCCCTTGGGCGTCTTGAGGGGCAACACGTTCATTAGGCGCAGTTCGGTGGAATAGTCCGAGGCATGGTCGTAGATGGTCTCGATGATGGGACGGCCCGTGGTGCGCACCTGGCGGCAGCGCTCCATGTAGATAGATGCCATGTGCGCGGGGAAGAGGTCGGCGCATGTCTTGCCCACAGCGTCGAACTCGGTATGGAAATTGCACATCTGCACGTTCAGGCGGTTGACGAACATGAGGCGGTCGTCCATGTCCGCGAACCAGGCGAACACGTCTGGGCAGATGTCAAGCACGGTCTTGAGGAGATGCCCCATCGGCCCCAGCGCGTCGAGGAAATCGCGCTGCATCTTCTTGCGCTGGCGGATCGTCGGCATTGAGTTGCCGCGCTTTTGGATAGGCCTGTTGTCCATGGATGGCGGAATTATACATTCTCTCCTTCAGAGAGGCAAGCCCATTTGCAAGGGCATGACCGAATTTTACATTTCTTTGCGTGAAGATTACAAGTTTTTTCTTCCATGCGTATGATACACTAAACATGCTTGGCAAAAGTGGTGTCGTCGCGCTGCTGCGCACAGGCAAGGAGTAAAACAGAATGAAAATGATACATCATCCTCAAAGAAGGGGGCGTAAATCAGCCGCCCTGCTTGCGGCCCTGCTGCTCGTCGGCACGCAGTTTGCTGCAGGCGAGACGTACCAGTACATCATCTCCGGATCGCCGGCGGACAATGAGTCGTATTCGGCGGTTTCTTCGGCAATTTCGATCGAAGTGGCGACCACGCGGCACGACGAGAGCGCAGCTACTCCGATGGAGGCGCGCTACCGCACGTGGGACGAGTCCGACGGCATTCCGCTGCGCTCGGACAAGTTTCAGGCGATGATGATCATTTTCAGGTAAATTGCAAGTCTAGAAAGGAACAACAACCATGAACACGAAGAGAACACTGTTCGGAACGATTCTCGCGGCCACGGCAAGCGCAGCCCTCTCGGCGGCCGTGCCCAACGTGACGGGCGTCACGATGTCGCAGGCGAACGACCGCCTCGTCACCATCACTTACACGCTCTCGGACGCGCCCGCCGTCATCACGCTCGACGTGCAGACGAACGTGACCGGCGACGTCTGGGCGTCCATCGGCGGCGAAGCCGTGTGGAACGCCATGGGCGACGTGTGGAAGAAGGTCGGTACCGGCCTCACGGCCGGCAATTCGACCGGCGGCACGATCACTTGGCATCCCGACCATTCGTGGCCCGACCATAAGATCGAGGGCAACAACACGCGCGCCGTGGTCACCGCCTGGGCGCTGGAGAACACGCCCGACTACATGGTGGTGGACCTGGCCGGCGTGCCAGCCGAAGATGTGGTGCGGTACTATCCCGGCGTTGATTTCCTGCCGAAGAAGGGGTTCGACCAGGCGGGCGCCGCCGTCACCAACAACCCCGACTACAAGACTTCGAAACTCCTTATGCGCAAGATCATGGCGCGGGGCATCGAATGGACGATGGGCTCGGTTGGCTCCGAACCCATGCGAAACGCGGAACGCGAGGCGACGCATCACGTGACGCTCCCCAACAACTACTACATCGGCGTATTTGTGTTCACGCAGAGGCAATGGAAGTATGTCGTGACAAACAATCTGCGCAACGCGAGCTATCAGGTGGATGGTGCGATGCGCCCGATGGAAACTATAAGTCACAACGACATGCGTTACCCGATCACTTCTTCCTACCAGCATACGGTTACGGACGCCGAAATCGCGGCCTATTCGTGGCCGTCCAATCCTGCGCCAACCTCCTTCCTCGGGCTTCTGCGTTCCAAGACAGGACTTGACTTCGACCTTCCATCGGAGGCGCAATGGGAATTCGCCGCCCGTGCCGGCCATGGATCGCCATTTTGCGGCGACGGTTCCGAGATCAATAATGCGAATATTTCCAAAATGGGTAGATTCGGCTTATCAGTCCAGGATACGACTCTTGGCCCGACAGAAGGCGACACGGCCATCGTGGGCAGCTACAAGCCGAACGACTGGGGCCTCTACGACGTGTATGGCAACGTATGGGAGTTCTGCCTTGACTGGTTCGAGAATGACATCACGAACACGCGAGATGCTTCCGGCAATTCCTACAACGGCCGTCCGAACATCTCCCTTGCGGATCCCCGCAAGACGTTGTCGGGTTCGTCGCCAGATGGTTGGCGCGTCTATCGGGGCGGCTCATGGAGACATGAGTCGCAGTACTGCCGTTCGGCATGCCGCGGAAAGAACGATGCGACAGACCGCGGTGGCGCTGGCGTCTACGGCGTCCGCGTCGTCTGCACCGCCGGATTGCGGTAGGCCGCGAGCGTTAAATTTGGCATGACTGCATGCCCATGAGAAGAGTACTGATTGCGGCACTCGCGCTCGGGGAAGCGGCACTCGGAGAAGCGGCACTCTTGCCGCTTCCGGGGGAGGGAAGCGACAGGAGTGTCGCTTCCCCGAAGGTTTTATTCTCCGACGGCGAGACGTTGCCGGGGCAGGGTGTGGAGCGCCTGGCCGACGGCGAGATCAACCCCACGTGCGCGTGGCGGTGGCAGAAGAAGCCCATCCGCGTAGCGTTCGACCTCGGCGAGGCGCGCGAGGTGGGCGGCGTGCGCCTCACGAGCGGACGCAGCTGGGTGAACTGCGGCGTCAAGAAGGCGAGCTTCTACGGCGACGGCAAGCCGCTCGCCGAGCATGTCTCTTTCCGTCCCGCGAACACGTACAAGGAATCATACGCCACCTGGAAGTCGGCGGTGGTTCGCCGCGTGACGATGGTGATCGAGGATACGTACGACTTCAAGCCCAACTATTACTCTGGCAACACCCACATCGCCACGCCGCTTCTACCCAAGATTTTCGAAACGCCGCCGTACCCCGAGTTCTCCGGCAAGTTTCCCACCGTGCAGATCGCCGAGATGTCGTTCTTCGGCAAGGAGCCGCCGGATGACTTGCCGCTCCCGAACAAGGACGGCTCCATCGCCTACCCGGAGAGCCGCCTCGTGCGCGATTGGCTCTATCAGAGCTGTGCCGTGTCGAATATCTCGCACATCGCGAACGTGGAACCCGATACCACCAAGCCCGATCCCATGGGAGAGGATCTTTCGCACGCCCTACGCAAGTATGCGTGCGGCCGCGCAGGAGCGCGGCCCTCCCAACTAGGACAACGGGCATCTTGCCCGTTGCGGTCGCGACAAGCGCGGCCCTCCCAACTGGGACAACGGGCATCTTGCCCGTTGAGGCCCTCCCAGGAGTTTCTTGCCGACCGCACCGTGCGGCGGCACGAATTCCTCGCCGCCTTCCGCAAGGACTTCTCGCAGTTCGTCTACGTGAAGCACATCGTGATCGGCAACTCCATCCTCCATCCCACGGACGATCTCACCGACGCCTCGTACCAGGAGTGGCAGCGCATCCCCGACTACACGTTCGGCGGCTCGCAGCTCGTGCTGGCCACGATCGGCGCGGACGGCGCCGTCTCGCAGGAGGTGCTGATCGAGAAGCCCCACGGCTACATCCGCGATCCCAACCTGCACTTCGACGGCAAGACTCTCGTGTTCTCCATGCGCGAGAACCTGACGACATCCAACTACCATCTTTTCACGCTCGACCTCGAGACGCGCGCCCTGAAGCAGCTTACCTTCGACGGCCTCGTGCGCGCGGCGGACATGCCACCGGCCACGACACGCGCGGCTTCCCCGACTGGGACAACGGGCGTCTCGCCCGTTGCATCCGACTTCCACATGCCCGCAAGCGACATCGAGCCGTGCTGGTTGCCAGACGGCTCCATAGTGTTCCAGTCCACGCGGAGCAGCCATTCCGCAGACTGCTGGCCGCTCCCCGCCTCCAACCTCTACCGCTGCGACGCGGACGGCTCGCACATCCGCTGTCTCGGCTTCGACCAGGTCAACACGCTTTTCCCGCAGCTGATGGATGACGGACGCGTCTCCTACACGCGCTGGGAGTACAATGACCGGACGGCGTCCGGTCTCCAGCAGCTCTTCGCCATGAATCCCGACGGCACGAAGCAGACCGGCCTTTTCGCGAACAACAGCGATTTCCCGATGTCGCTCATCCATGCGCGCGGCATTCCCGGCACGCGCGACATCATGATGGTGGCGAGCGGACACCACACGGCCCAGAAGGGGCGCCTTGCGATGTCGCGCCTCGCGGACGGCGACGACTACACGAGCTTCACCTACGACCACGAGAAGAGCGTGTGGGGCATGAACACGAACGCCGTAAAGATGACATTCCCCGGCAACCGCGTGATGACGATTCCCTGGACGCAATGGGACCATCCGAGCGGACCGGCCACGACGAACATCCCCGGCATGTACTACGTGGCGGGCGCGGCGATGAACGCCGCACCTGGCGTCCAGCCCGCGCGCCAGCCGCACGACTACAGCTATGAGGCTTTCGACATGCATTCGCAGTTCGGTCCGCAGTGGGCGTATCCGTTCCCGCTGGGAGGCGGGCGCTTCCTCGTCTCGTACATGCCCGAAGGGTGCCGCTATTACCGCGGACCTTACTCGTCGCGCTTCGGCGTGTACGCGATGGACGAGACGGGACGGCGCGAGCTGCTGGCGTTCGACTGGGGCCAGCACTGCATGCAGCCGATTCCCGTCAAGCGCCGCACGCCGCCGCCGCGCGCACTGAAGAAGCTCGACTACCGCGAGGGCTTCGGCACGTACTACGTGCAAGACGTCTATGCCGGGGCGGCGATGGCTGGCGCGCCGAAAGGGTGCGTCAAGAAAATCCGGGTCGTCGGCCTCGAGTACCGTCCCGCCCACATCGGCTGGAGCTGGCAGTTCGGCTGGTACACGACCCAGGGAAAGATCGGCACGCCCGTCTCCGCCGGCAACGGGGCGTATGAGGTGAAGCACGTGCTGGGCGAGGCGGACGTGGAGGCGGACGGTTCGTGCAGCTTCCGCGCGCCGGCGCGCACGGCGGTCTATTTCCAGCTCATCGACAAGGACGGCTGCTGCGTCCAGACGATGCGGAGCTGGTCCACGCTCCAGCCGGGCGAGGTGAACGGCTGCATCGGCTGTCACGAGCACCCGCATCTCGCGGGCGTGGAGAACGCGAAGGCGCTCGCTTTGCGCCGTCCTCCACAGCGCCTCAAGCCGTGGTTGCCGGGCGGCACGTCGCACCCGCTTCTCGGAGCGCTGGAGAAGGACGGACCTCTTGCCTCGCTCGACAACTGGCTGGGGCTCAATCGTCCGCAGGCGATTACGGACACGGACCGCAACGACGGCTTCAGCTTCTCGCGTCTCGTCCAGCCCATCCTCGACGCGAAGTGCGTCTCGTGCCATCACGGCACGGATGCGAAAAAGCCGGGAGGGCCGCGCTCCTGCGCGGCCGCCTGTCCTCCCCCGTCGATGGACCTCCGCGGGACGCGCGGCAAGCTGCCCCCCTCCGACGACCAGTCAAAGCGCAAGTACTCCACCGCCTACCTCTCGCTTTCGTACAAGGGCCACTGCAACGAGAAGGTCAACTTCGCGCACGGGCGCGGGTTCGCGCCGTTCAAGCCGCCGTACTCCTTCGGCGCGGCACGGAGCTCCGTGTGGCAGATGCTCAAGAAGGGGCATCATGGCGCAGCGCTTACGGACGCGGAACTTCGGACGCTCGCATGCTGGATCGACCTGGCGATTCCGTTCTGCGGGTCGTACACGGAACATAACGACTGGAACGACTGGTATCGTCAGCGTTATCAGTACATGAGCAACAAGCGCGCGGCGTTCGCGTGGCAGGAGCTGAACGACGTGCGGCGCGAGTACGGCCTCCCTCCCGTGCCGCTCACGGGCTTCGTGCCGAACGTGTCCGAACCGCGCAAGCAGAGATACTGGTCGGAATGAGGCATTGTACGTTAGTGGGAAATATGCGATAATAGTAACCGGCCTGTTGGACACCAAAGGAGACGAGCGATGACGCGAAGAGATTTCATCGGTACGGGTGCGATGTTCGGCGCGGCGGCGGTCGCGGGGCAGACGGCGGCCCAAGGGGCGACGCCTTACCGGGCGGAGGATTATGCGGCGCTGCGGAAGCAGCTGCGCGCGTTCCATCCGGACGAGTGCCACGACCGCTGCAAGGATCCGGCCTACGCCGTGGCGGAGAAGGCCATCCACGCCGACCTCGACGCCTACGCCGCCGCGCATCCCGGCTACGACGCGCTCGACATGCGCCAGGCGTGCTACCTCTCGATGCGGCAGCACTTCGTGCCGTTCCTCTTCACCGAGTCGCCGTTCTACTTCGAGGCCGGCATCAACGGCGGCTGGATCATGTCCAGGGCGCCGGCGCGCGGCGTGAACCGCCTGTGTGGAAAGTTCTACAAGGAGCAGGCGCTCGTCCCCGACGAGGAGTTCCGCATCCTGCACGCGCGCAGCCGCGAGGCGCTCGCGCTCTGTTGCGGTCCGTTCTCCGACGACATGCACCACGTGCCGCCGCTTCGCACGATCCTCGCCAAGGGCTTCGGCGGCGTGCGCGCCGAGGTGGCCGCCGCGCTCGCGAAGTGTCCGAAGAACGACCCGCACGGGAAGAAGCAGTTGGAGACGGCGCTCGTGGGGCTCGACACCATCCACGAAATCCAGTTGAAGTTCGCCGCGAAGGCGGAGGCTCTGCTCGCGGAAGTCGGTCGCGCGGGAGCGCGACCCTCCCGCGACGGTCGCGCGGGAGCGCGACCCTCCCGTGGGTGGTTGGAGCGCATCGCGGAGTGCGCGAAGCGGTGTCCGTGGGAGCCGCCCAAGACGTTTTTCGAGGGACTGAACACGATCTGGTTCGTCCGCGAGATCCTCAGCTACGTGGACGGGCTCTGCATCTTCTCGCTGGGACGCCCGGACGCGATGCTCTACGATTTCTACAAGGCCGATCTCGCGGCGGGGCGCCTGACCGTGGACGAGGCGCGCGACCTCGTGGCACGCTGGCTCATTCATTCCGACGCCCACATGGACACGATGCGGAAGATCGACTCCGGCAACGACCAAGAAGCGGAGATGCCGATGTCCCTCGGCGGCTGCGACAAGGACGGAAAGCCCGTCTGGAACGAACTCACCGAGATGTTCCTCGACGCGCACCTCGGCTGCGACTGCGTGTTCCCCAAGCTCCACTGCCGCGTGGGCTCGAACTACCCGGAGCCGTACCTGCGCAAGATCGGCGAGCTGCTCGTCAAGGGCCACGCCGTGTTCACGCTCCTCAACGACGACCGCTACGTGAAGCAGTACATGGACGAGGGGTTCTCGGCCGAGGACGCGCGCTCGTTCATCGGCGTGGGCTGCTGGAACGGCTACATCGACTCGGTGATGGACGTGGAGGGGGCGAACTACACGTCCGTGATCCGCATCCTGGAGATGACGATCCACAAGAACCCG
>Ga0310690_10009763_pt1 | contig 12018 bp, 7 predicted proteins | sample AusTroGonzalo_MG_2_FD_207661 | JGI IMG/M metagenome (GOLD analysis project Ga0310690, IMG submission 207661) | Bovine rumen microbial communities from tropical cattle in Woodstock, Queensland, Australia - Gonzalo_04 (v2) (version 2) | ecosystem: Host-associated > Mammals > Digestive system >...
ATATAGGTGCAGGCATTCACGCTTGCGGTATGAAGTTCCGCTGGCACGGTGACTGCCCATATTGTATTCCAACGTCAGGCTTTCTGTCCTACCATCCTTGCTCGGAAATTTCAGCAATCGTGGGTTGCCACCCTCCACGAGACTCTTATTTTTGCCTTTAGTCATTCTATCGAGCATTTAAGGGTCGATTATCTACATATTGCTGAGCAGCCACGGCAATGCTCTCCCTCGTCTGCCCGGGATGGGACCGAACCCAGTCCAGAAGCACAGAACGCTCAAAGTACATGACCTTTCCCAGAGGGCGGTAAAAAGGAATATTACCCTTTGCTGTCATTTTATAGATGTAACTTTTGCTAAGCCCCAATAGGGCAGCAGCGTCCTCGATAGTCAGGATCTCCTTCTGACTCTCGATAATGTTCTTCACTTCGTCCTTTACACTTTCGTGGACGAGATCTCTTACTACTGTTTCGAAATTCGTATCCATAATAATAAATTACCTTTTATGTTCGACGTGGCAAAATTAGGTTTTTAGTCCCAAAGAAGGGGGCTTGCAAAAAATAAAGTCGTATATTAACGTTTTCACGACCCACTTGGGTGTAAAATTGCACATTTTACAATGGTTTGTGCAACAAAACTTCCAAAAATCCCACTTTTACTATTTTAGTCATATCGCAAAAATTCATCACTCCAGATGGGTGGAGTTCCCTGACACAGATCAACGGCTGCGCATCCCGTTGCTAACACATGCGGTCACTCCGAAGGAATAACTTAATGTCGGGATGGCAGCCGTTGGCATGCCACTAAGTAGCTGAAGCATAATGCTTCACTACTATATATAATAAGGTGGAATGATGACCGTCATTCCTACGGTGCGAACGAATCGCATGTGTTAGCGGCACAAAGGTAGTGAAAACATCGGAAACTACCAAATAATGGCCGCTACCCTGCTCTCAGGGCGATTTTTGCGAAAAAATTGCGAATTTCTTGCTTGCTTAAAAATGTAACTAACTGGCTATCAGTCAGATACTTGTCTCTTTTTAGTACCCCGACCGAGAATCGAACTCGGAACTAAGCTTTAGGAGAGCCTTGTTATATCCATTTAACTATCAGGGCATCCGTAAATCAAGTGCAAAGGTACGAAAAAAAGTGAAAAGCAAAAAGAGAAAAGAGAAAAATCTGCTACTGCTCTTGAAATGCAGCGGCAGATTTTCCTCTTCTCGATAGGATTCTTTTCTCTTAGAATGTGACGTTCATACCTAGGTTGACACTCATGTTAGAGCTGAGCGGAATAAATTCCTTCGTAGTCTTGCCGAGGATATGATCCATACCGATGAAGAAGTTGAATGCCTTTGGATGAATATTAAGCACCCAGCCGGCACTTGTGGTAAACGAGTTGACTGCAACGTTAACACCGCCGTCAATCCATGTCAGTGGCTTGTAATTGGCACTTAGACGACCTTCGCTCCATGAATAGTCGCCATCAAAGCGGTGCTGTAATAACAAACCGAATGATACAGGCTTATAAACGGGTAGTATGTATTCTGCACCTAGGCGGGCTGTGGCAGCCAGCATAGAGCTCTCACTACCCTGGTCACCGTCATTCTGAAGGTTGGCAAAGTCGGCCAGCTGGTCAGAATAGTCATCTGCCTGTTTGTCGATGGTGTTGTTGTCTCGATCCTCGTTGACAGAGATGTCATGGAAACCGTTGAAGACGAAGGTCTCACCATGATTAGAAGCCTGAATGTTGTTGCTCCAACTAATGAAACCCAGGTCTGTCAGAGCGGCGCTAAGGGTTAATCCTTCTACACCCAGGTTGTCCATTTTATAAGTGGCGCCGAGGTCTAATCCTAAACCGAAACCGTTGAGGCCTGTTCCATCAACATCAAGCTCACTTACATACTTATATTTTCCAGGCTTGTTGTTGTATTTCTTTTCCTTTTCCTTCAAGGTCATGCCTTTTACGTTGAAGTTTGCTTTAGCCTGTCCAGTAATCAGCCATTGGTTGGTGTTGGTCAGGTCTGCAGTAACATTGTTCATCTCCATATTGGCACGTCCCAGGCCAAGAAGTATCTTAACCTTAGCACCTACGCGCAAGTCTTGTGTAATCTGGCGTGAATGGCCAAATGCAATCTCACCATACGACAGAGCACGAACGCGAAGGTCGCTGAAATCATAGCGGTTATTTCCCGTGTTCTTGGCAAATTCAAAAAGGCCAAGTGGAACCTGCAGTCCGAAGGAAGTCTTTTCATTGATTTCAATGGTGTTATAACCTCCGAAGCCTTTGAAGCCTGCTGAAAGGATAGTAATATCCACGTTTGCAGAGAGCTTGTTGTTGTCCTTCAGATTTCCTTTTACCTGATCCCATGTGATATCCGGATGAAGGAAGGTTACGGTTTTCTTTCCGTTAGGATTGGGATTCTTAAATATCACACCGTCAATACCGTAATTTCCCTGCATCTTTACTGTCAGGTTACCAAGTGCCGGCAGTGAAACATAGCTCTGGTCGTTACCAAAAGCGGGGTTCAGATCGTGGCGGTATTTATAATCATCGATGAAATAGGCTGAGTTAAAGTCCTGTGCCATCGTAGTGCCTACAGAAGCAAGAAGTGCTGCGGCAAGTATATATTTCTTAGATATTAGTTTCATAATGAATGATGTCTTTTCGTTAATACATTGATGAAAATTACACATGCTTTACAGCTTATTTGTCTTCGCTAACGATGATCTTTCCAACTATCTTTGCACTGATATTGTCTAATTTCAATACCTGTGCTTTAGCAGAAATCAACTCTTCGATAGAATTGTTATCTGTATCATAATTATCACCGCCATTCAGAGGAGCGTCAGCATTGCCTTGTGGTATGGCCTCTGCACGCAGTGTGATACCATCAAGTTTCTTAAAGGCACCCTTTTCAGTTTGTTCTATTCTGATAGTAATATCTGTAACGTCGGAAGCAGCAATCTGGTTATTAGGCTGGTCAGTCTTTACGATGACCTGCATACCGCTGAGTGCAGAAAGGTTATCGCCAATAGCAGTACCACTGGCAGTCAGTTTATAAGGCAGACCGTTGTGTATCCTTGCCGTCAGTTCAACATAAGGATGATTCTTGGCGTCGAAATAGAGGTCGATGTCTTTCAAATCTTCATTCCATCCGTTGATAGTATCATTATATACAATCTGTGAATTATCGGTCAATGCCAAAGGTGCCTTGAATATATATTTTGACGGCTTGAAATTGTAAGTCTTGCCCAACTCAATGTGTCCAGTCTTGGTCTTGTCCACACTTCCCGTAACTTCCATCTTGATGCGGTGAGGAATACGGGTTAACAGTTCGTGCAGGTCTTCTTTATATTCATCAACACCTTCCTCATCAATATCGCTATTGCAGATAAGCACATTGGTAGTGCTGTTACGGTGCAACTTGATATCATTAATATTGATAGTTTTGTTGGGCCGATCAGTAAACTCTGATGTCATAGCAAGATTGATCATGCCGTCGAGGTCGATGTCAGACTCTACGCTGACGCGTAATTCTGGTTTTGAAATCTCCAGTTTCACTGCGGGGTCGTTCAGGAAATCGGGTACGTCGTCAATCTGGATGTAACTGAAGGTGTTGAAGTTTACATCGGGGTTGAACTTACCTGTAGCAGCAGCGATTTCTACATTGCCAGACATTGCCATCTGACTTTTCACTGTCATATCATCATAGGCTCCATTCTCTACTTTGATTTTAGCCGAGCTAATCACAACGTCAACATCAACATATCCCTTCATCTTGATGATGTCGCTATTGCTTACCAGGTAGCTACGGCTTTCATCTGAAGGAATCGATGACTGGAAGTCGTACAGTTGCTCAATGTTTCCTGAGAACTGCAGCGTTCTATTGGTATATACATCCTTGAACTCAAACTGATGTTTCTCTTCGTTCCATGCTTTATTATTAGTGGTCACCTTCATGTAGCTGGGGACTGCGATATTGATTTGGTCAATCTTAGTGATGGCATTTCTAACCTTATCATTGAACCATATTGAGAGGTCAAAATCGCCTTTGGTGAATACTGTTTCCAGATCCATCACAGCATCGTTTTGTTGTGTCTGGAAGTCAAAAACCTGAATATAGCCCTTAACATGTATAGGCGTGGGGAGGGGAACAGGGTCAGAAGGAATCATACTGGGATTCGCTTTGATAAAATCCACGGTAGTATGGAATTGGTCAGCAATGCTTTGCAGAAGAGCATCCTGGTCAATACCTTCCAGGGTTACATCGTGCTCGGTGATGCTTTGTCTAGCCACAAGGATTTTGTCAACAGAAGGATTACCAGGCTCAATGTCCTGACCCTCCTGATAGAAATAATAAACTCCTGTCTTATCATCCAGTTTGATAACTCCGTCATCTTCCAGTTCGATGAGGTCGCTCAGTTTGATGATATGTGTAGAGTTTGTTGGTAATGCGATGCCATTATTGCTTCCCACGGCAATAGTGGTATCCATATCACTAAGGTCGTAGTCATTGTCGGCACAACCGGTTAAGACAAGACTCCCTGCGATAAGAAGTGCTGGTAACACTCCGATGTAGTTGATCTTTTTTTTCATATGATAATTGGCTTTAGTTATATTTTTTCATAATATACCTTGCAAATTTAGTGTTTTTTAATTTATTATCAAAGAAAAATGACCAAATTTTCTTCATTTTTATTAAATAATTCTGTTAGGTGTCTTTTTTTTATCACTTTTGTGGTAATTTTGCAGTCTAAAAAATAGATTAGGAGAAAGCAATATGGAATCAAAATTAGTTATCTATAATACGCTGACGCGTCAGAAGGAACGTTTCGAACCGCTTCATGCTCCCAGCGTGGGCATGTATGTATGCGGTCCTACGGTTTATGGTGATCCCCATCTGGGACATGCTCGTCCTGCCATCACTTTTGACTTGGTGTTCCGTTATCTGAAGCACTTGGGCTATAAGGTACGCTATGTCCGCAACATCACTGACGTAGGCCACCTAGAGCATGATGCCGACGAGGGTGAGGACAAGATAGCCAAGAAGGCACGCTTGGAGCAGCTCGAGCCTATGGAGATTGCGCAGTATTATACCAATCGTTACCATCAGTACATGGATGCGCTGAACGTGTTGCGTCCTTCTATTGAGCCTCATGCTACAGGTCATATCATCGAGCAGCAGCAGTTGGTGCAGCAGATTCTGGATAATGGCTTTGCCTACGAGAGCAATGGCTCTATCTATTTCGATATCGAGGCTTACAACAAGAAATTCAAATACGGTATCCTTTCTGGTCGCTCACTGGAGAATATCAAGGACGAGAGTCGTGAGTTGGCTGGTGTAGGTGAGAAACGTAATCAGGCTGACTTCGCCCTGTGGAAGAAGGCACAGCCAGAGCATATCATGCGTTGGCCTTCACCTTGGAGTGATGGTTTCCCTGGCTGGCACTGTGAGTGTACGGCAATGGGACGTAAGTATCTGGGCGAGGAGTTCGATATTCACGGAGGTGGTATGGACCTTATCTTCCCTCACCATGAGTGCGAGATTGCACAGGCACAGGCTTCTATGGGTCATCCCGCAGTAAAGTACTGGATGCATAACAATATGCTGACCATTAACGGACAGAAGATGGGTAAGTCATATAATAACTTCATCACCCTTGAGCAGTTCTTCACGGGTACCCATCCTCTGCTTGAAAAGGCATACTCACCCATGACGATCCGCTTCTTTGTTCTCTCAGCTCACTATCGTGGCACTGTGGACTTCTCTAACGAGGCCCTGCAGGCAGCCGAGAAGGGTTATGAGAAACTGATTAATGCGATTGCTGATTTGGATCGCGTTCAGGTTAGCGACAAGTGCGATGCTGAGACTGAGAAAGTAGTGAAAGCCCTCCGTCAGAAGTGCTATGATGCTATGAATGATGACCTCGCTACACCTTTGGTGCTGAGCAATCTCTTTGAGGCTTGCACCGTTATCAATAAGCTCGTTGATCACAAGGCCACCATCTGTGCCGACTGCCTGAAGGAACTCTCAGAAACCATGCGTCTCTTTGCCTTCGATATTCTGGGTCTTAAAGAAGAGAAGAGTGGTTCAAACGACAGTCGTGAGGAAGCTTTCGGCAAAGTTGTTGATATGGTTCTCAATCTGCGTGCTAAGGCAAAGGCCAATAAGGACTGGGCTACCAGCGACCAGATTCGCGATGCCCTTGCTGCTGCCGGCTTCGAGGTAAAAGACACCAAGGACGGTGTTACTTGGAAATTGAATAAGTAATCCAGTTTGGATAACATAAACGAAAAGATACTAACATATTAACCCGGCATCCTGTAAACTGACGTTTCAGGATGCCGGGTTAATTCTATTTTCTTGCAATAACTCTTAAAGATAATTCCGTAACTCTAAGAGATAAATTTGTAAACCCTATATTTAGAGGTGCTAAGTACCATACTAACGAGTGCTAAGTACCATACTAATGAGTGCTAAATGGCATACTAATGAGTGCTTTTTGTTATTTTTTTTGAAATCAAAAACTCCCTTCAGTACAAATTCAGTGGTTCAATAAATTATAGTGCTGCTGAAGGGAGAATTGGAACCTGATTTTTTTTGTGGGATACGCTTACCTAAGATAAAGTTTTTTTTCTTACATAAGCATAAAAGAACAATTTTTTTTGTATCTTTGCGGCCTGAAAAAAGAGACAGATAGAAATGTTATTTCAAAGGATAATAGTTTTTGTGTATGCGATGGCTTTCGTTGCGGCAGAAGCCAATGCTGATAATAAGTTGACTGGAACGGTAATTGGTACCGAGGAATGCGTGGATTATTCGAATACTTCAAAGTCAACAACCACAGTTAATACTGGCGCAAATGCCTTTGATGGCAACCTGGATACCTTCTTCGCATCGTGGGAGCGTAGCTATACTTGGACGGGACTGGATTTGGGGTGTCCTCATGTCATTACCAAAGTAGGGTGGTCGCCACGTAATGACAGTCATGGTGAGGATAGGGTTGTGTTAGGTGTCTTTGAAGGTGCCAATAGTCCTGACTTCATGGATGCCCTTCCGTTGTATATCATTGATGAGAAAGGAAAGATTGGCCAAATGTCGTATGCTGGCGTCAACTGCTCGCGTGGTTTCCGTTATGTACGATATGTAGGTCCTTCCGATGCCCGTTGTAACATAGCAGAACTAGAATTTTACGGAGAGGCTGGCGAAGGCGATGACTCGCACCTTTATCAGTTGACAAATCTCCCTACAGTCAGCATTCATACTCTGAATGGTGAAATTCCGTATGACAAGGAGCACCAGATTGTATCGCAGTTGACTATCATATCTGATGATGGAACGAAGTTGCTATCTGAGCCAGGTACTACTCGTGAGCGAGGCAATGCTTCACGTGGTTTTCCGAAGAAACCTTATCGTATCAAGTTTGATAAGAAACAGCATGTACTTGATGCTCCAAGTAAGGCGAAGAAATGGACGCTTATTAATAATTATGGTGATAAGACCTTGATGCGTAACCTGCTGGCCTTTGAACTGAGTCGTAAGTTGGGGATGCCTTATACACCTTATGGTACGTCTGTGGATGTGCTGCTCAATGGTGAATATAAAGGTTGCTATCAACTTTGCGATCAGGTACAAGTGCACAAGAACCGTGTGGCTATTACCGAGATGAGCTCATCTGACAATAGTGGAACGGCATTGACGGGTGGTTATTTCATAGAGGTAGATGCTTATGCAAATCAGGAAGTATCATGGTTTAATTCCAATAAAGGCAATCCGGTAACTATCAAGTCACCTGAAGAGGACTCCATCACTTCTCAGCAGAAGGATTATATTAAGAGCTACTTCAATAAGATGGAGAATCAGTGGACGATGTATCTTGATAAGAACACATTCCTGCGTCATTTCCTTGTAGGCGAACTATCGGGTAACACAGATACTTATTGGAGTGTTTATATGTATAAAGACCGTGATAATGACCAGATGTATACGGGGCCAGTATGGGATTTCGATTTGGCCTTCGACAATGATAACCGTACCTATCCTGTTTGTGGCAAGAGCGATTATATTTATAGAAGTGGTGGCAGTTGTGCAGGAAAGATGAAAACGTTTGTTGATAATATAGTGGTCAAGAACGCAGAAGCAAGAGCTCAGATGCTTAATATCTGGGATGAGGCCCGTCAAGCAGGACTGACAGAGGATAACCTTGTTGCATTTGTTGACTCACTGGAATTGCAGTTAGAGCATTCACAGCGTTTAAACTTCTTACGTTGGAATATCATGAATTCGCGCGTACATCAGAATCCTAAGACATGGGGCAGTTATACAGCCGAGGTTCAGAACGTCCGCCGATTTGTAACGGAACGCTTAGCCTGGATGGATAAGAAACTCCAATACACTTACGTTCCCAACGGTGTTGATGACATGGTTGTTGATTATTTACAACCATATCAAGTCTTCTCACTCTCAGGACAGCCCTGTGGTAATACCTTGGAGGGTCTGCGTTCTGGTATCTATATAGTACGTCAAGGTAGCACAACAAAAAAGATAGCGGTAAGGTAATTTTTGGTGGAAATATCTTTTAAAAGAAAAAATATTGTGCCAAAAGTGCAATAGTTTCATGCTTTTTTGTATATTTGCAGGCAGAAACTATATATACCGTAATTCTGTGACTAATAATAACTATTTAAGAATCATACTGTTAGCTCTGTTTGTGGTGTGTCAGACAGTGGTATGGGCTGCCGACACGATAAGGGTGGATAATGGTAAGGCTGATTCCGAAAAGGTTATCCTGAAAGGCGATGCTGCCTACAAGTGGATTGGGGAACATCTTGACTCATTGGCTGACTCGTATCTGGCTAAGAATGGTAATATACTCGACCCTGACATTGTACGCGAGGAACTGAAAACGATAGGGTACAATGGTCTGAACGTAACCGACTATATCATGGGAAGCAGGCAGATTGATAGTCTGGTGCTGATAAGACTATTAGACCGTGCGGAATCAAAAGGTAATAAAACGATATTTTTTATGATGGGCTCTACAGCAGCAGGTAAGTCTACTGCCTTGAGAAACAACCCGGAACTGAAGGCTATGGTGGAAAAGGCCGGTTTGGTGTACGACGGGGCTTTCATCAGCGTTCCTTCTTTTGAGACGCGTCTGAAAATGGTGCAGGAGCGTGGCTTCAAAGCCAGTATTGTGTTTGTGCATAACGATCCCGAGACGGGGTTCACAAATATGATTAAGCGATTGATGAGGTCGAACCGTGCTATGAGCCACTACTATTACGTGTATTGCTATCCGCTTTTCCAAGGGCGCATAGCCTATCTGCAAAAGGTGCATCCCGATGTAACACTTTATTGTCTGGATAATAGTCACAACAGTGGGGGGAGGCATGTAAGCGTGGAAGAGGCACTGACATGGGACTATACCATCACTGAAGAGATGAAGAACAGGCTCTATGATATCATGATGGAGTTTATAAACTCTGGCAAACTGACTCCAGCACAGATTAAGGCGCTGAAAGACTAATTCTGCTTATAATACTTAATCTTGATTTATTTTTTTAATCTGTAAGAATTCTTAATAGTCTTTTTCCTGTTTTTTTACATTTATAGTGCTACATTTGCATCGAAAATATTGTATTGCAGATGTATAGGCTATTATTCCTTACACTTATGGTGCTCTGTAGCACAGGGCTTTCGGCGCAACGGCAACTAACTGTAGTTGACGTAGAGACACTGGTGCCTGTGATAGGGGCCAATGTAGTGGGGAAGTATGGTTCTTATGTCACTGACTCGCTGGGAATGGTCAGCGTATCTGATAGCAGTATGACACTAACCTTCTCGCATGTGAACTATGATGGTCGCATCATCAACCTGAGTGAGGTACGCGATACAGTATTTCTTATTTCTAAACTCCTGAACCTGAAAGAGGTCGTTGTCTTTGGTGTAAACAAGTCAAAGCGACCAGACTTTAGCGAACTGAATAATGGCTTGAAACTTAACAAGGTGGAAGCTCAACTGGCTGCTGCCGATCTAAGTAAGGGCACATCGATAGATCTTGGTAAAGTTGTCAATTTCATTCTGCCAAAGAAGTGGCGCCCAGGCTATAAGAAGGCGCAACGCAAGAAGCGCCTGAAGGAAATTCTTGATGATTATTAAAAAGGAAAGATATGAGACGTATTGTTTTTTTCTTAGCAACGGTCTTGACAAGTTTGTGTGCAGATGCCCAATTGGAAGTCAAGGAGTTGAAACTTAGTAATGGTATGACGGTATGGTTGAATGAGGATCACTCCCAGCCAAAAGTCTTTGGTGCCGTCGTTGTCAAGGCGGGAGCAAAGGACTGTCCAAATACGGGTATAGCCCACTATTTTGAGCATATCATGTTCAAGGGTACTGACCGCATGGGTACTACTGACTACGAGAAGGAGAAACCTTGGCTGGATAGTATCTCGGCGCAATACGACTTACTTAGTAAGACCAAGGATGAGGCCGGGCGTGCCCGTATTCAGAAACATATCAATGAACTGAGCCTGAAGGCTGCTGATTATGTGATTCCCAATGAGTTTGGACGTCTTGTATCGAAATACGGCGGTAGCGGACTGAATGCTGGTACGGGGCATGACCTGACTTATTATCATAACTCGTTCCTGCCACAGTTTATTGAACAGTGGTGCTGGTTGAACTCCGAACGACTTATCACGCCAGTGTTCCGTGGTTTCCAGGGTGAGTTAGAGAATGTATATGAGGAGAAAAACCGTTCTGCTGATGCGATGGGAGATGCTCAGGATAAGGTCTTCAGTGCTGTGTTCAAGACTCAACCTTATGGCTATCCTCTTATCGGCTCTACGGAGAACCTGAAGAATCCGCGTTTGTCGGATATGGCTGCGTTCTATAAGAAATATTATGTGGCATCAAACATGGGCCTGATTCTTTGTGGTGATATCAAAGCAGACGCTGCACTGACGGCACTCTTGGAAAAAACCTTTGGACGAGTACAGACAGGACCGGCTCCTGTGAGGATGAAGAGTCCTATGCCTACCATCACGGCAGGTGAACGGCAGCAGATAAAACTGCCTATTCCCCTTGTAGGTGCTGAGGCCTTGGTCTATAAGGCTCCAACAGATTCCGAGGCTGATGCTGATGCACTGGAACTGGTTAACAAACTATTGTCTAACGGAAAGGCGGGAAAGCTCGACTCACTGGTTAATGAACATAAGTTGATGATAGCCATGGCTCAGAGTGCTTCCCTGAATGATGCGGCAGGCTCGGCTATCATCATTATTCCCAATCTCTTCGGTAAGATGAAGAAGGCCGAGGCGCGTGTGATGGAGCAAATCCAGCAGGTGATGAATGGCAACTTCAGCGACTGGCAGATGGAGGCGCTGAAGCAGGAAATGGTGATGGAAGCGGAACGGGATCTGGAAACGATTGGCAGTCGTTCGCAACTCATGTTAAGAACTTTCTCGAGTGGACGTAGCTGGCAGGATGTGCTTGATAAGATAGAGGGTATTCGTAAGTTGACGAAGGCTGACGTGGTGGCTGCGGCTAAGAAATACTATGGTGCCAACTATATCACGTTGTCAAAGAAATACGGTACGTCAAAGAAGGAGACGTTGAAACAGCCGGGCTACAAGCCTATCAGTCCGAAGAATCTGGATGCGAAATCGGCCTTTGCCAAGCAGTTGGAACAGATTCCTGTTAAACAGACGGCTATACGTACTGTGGATTTTGGGCATGATGTGACTATCGTACCGCTCTCCAGTGAGAAGTCTACAGTGAAGTTGTATTATAAGGAGAATCCTATCAATGATGTCTTTACATTCACCTTACGTTATAAAGATGGCGAGCTTCATACGCCAGCACTTAAGATATTGGGTGATTATCTGTCGCAATTGGGTACCGACTCTCTGAAGAAACAGCAGTTGGAACAGGCTTGGCAGCGTATAGGCACCACGATGGAGATAGTGCCTGGCGACGTGGCTTTCAGCATCAACCTGACGGGACCTGATAGTCAGTT
>Ga0310690_10009765_pt1 | contig 12018 bp, 13 predicted proteins | sample AusTroGonzalo_MG_2_FD_207661 | JGI IMG/M metagenome (GOLD analysis project Ga0310690, IMG submission 207661) | Bovine rumen microbial communities from tropical cattle in Woodstock, Queensland, Australia - Gonzalo_04 (v2) (version 2) | ecosystem: Host-associated > Mammals > Digestive system >...
AGCCCCCCAAGACAGCCCAATCGCGCGCCCGAGGCGGACACTCCCCCCACGGGAGGCGGGCGGACAGCGAGGCAGAGGCGGATGCCGCCATCAACCGAGGCGGAAGGGTGGCGCGCCAGAGGCGGAAGCCGCCCCCGTCCGAGGCGAGTTGGCCGCCTGCCCGGGGCGGACAGGGGCATGGCTTGACTTTCCTTCCGGCTTTTGGCTTGATGCGGGCGTTGGAAGTCCAACTGCCGCATGTTCCAGTAAGCGTGAAGCAGTAGGCGCAGCGCTCAGGAAGGTCTGCGTTGCGTTCATCGGGGCTTCCTTCTTTTTTATCCGTAAGGGCCGAAGGCCGTCACGACCAAGCGCCCCCCTTCCCGTCCGGGGCGGAATGGCAGGCGCATCAGGGCTTTATGGCGGAGAGCAAGGGCTGCGCACAAAAAAAGCAAAAGTGCGCTGTCGTTGCGGACAGCGGACTTTTGCTTGTTTTGGGCTCAACGAAGGAGCGCCGCCTTAGTCGGCGGTGATGCCCTTTTCCTTGAGGTAGTCGATCACGGCGCCGACGGTGGTGAGCTTTTCGGCGTCTTCGTCGGGGATTTCGGCTCCGAACTCTTCCTCGAAGGCCATGATGAGCTCGACCTGGTCGAGGGAGTCGGCGCTGAGATCGTTGATGAAGGAGGCTTCGGGCTTGACCTGGGAGGCTTCCACGCCGAGCTGGTCGACGATGATGTCGGTGACTTTCTGTTCGAGGGACATGTTCTGTACTCCTTGTTGTTGGCTCCGGCTTGCGCCGGAAGGGGGTTAGAAGGCCATTCCGCCGCTGACGGCGAGGGTTTGGCCGGTGATGTAGCGCGCCTCGTCGGAGGCGAGAAAGCGGATGGCTTTGGCGACGTCTTCGGGTTCGCCGAGCTCTTGAAGGGGAATCATCTTGGCCATGGCGTCCTTGGCTTCCTGAGAGAGGACTTCGGTCATCTTGGTCTTGATGAAGCCGGGGGCGACGGCGTTGCAGCGGATTTTGCGCTTGCCGTATTCCTTGGCGAAGGTCTTGGTGAAGTTGATGACGCCGGCTTTGGCGGCGCCGTAGTTGGCTTGGCCGACGTTGCCGAAGAGGCCGATGACGGAAGCGGTGTTGATGATGCAGCCGCCGCAAGGCTTGCCGTCGGCGTCCTTGTTCTTGCCCATGGGGCGGATGACGGCCTTGGAAAAGAGGAAGACGGATTTGAGGTTGGTGGCCAGGACGGCGTCCCACTCGGCCTCGTCCATGCGCAGGAGGAGGTTGTCGCGGGTGATGCCGGCGTTGTTGACGAGGATGTCCAACCGGCCGAGGGCGTCGACGGTGGTCTTGACGGCGGCTTCAACCTGGTCGGCCTTGGAAACGTCGCACTGGATGGTGATGACGCGGTGGCCGTAGGCTTCGACCTGGGGCTTGGCCGTCTCGAAGAGGGCGGGGTTGAAGTCGAGGAGGGCGATGTCGGCGCCGCATTCGGCGAGGGCTTTGGCGGTGGCCAGGCCGATTCCGCCGCCGGAGCCGGTGACGAGGGCAACTTTTCCGGTGAAGTCGTACATGGAGGCTCCTTTAGGCGTTGAGCTTGGCGGTGACGGCCTCAAGGGAGGCGCAGTCCTGCACGTTGGCGACGGCGTTGGCGCGGTCGATGCGGCGGATGAGGCCGGAGAGGACTTTTCCGGGGCCGAACTCGATGAAGAGGTCGCCGCCCTTGGTGGCCGCCTTCACGCAGTCGGAGAAGTGGACGGGGCTGTCGACCTGGCGGAGCATGGCGGCCTTGATGGCATCGCCGTCGGGCGCGTGGAAGTCGCCGGTGGCGTTGGAAAGGACGGGGATGGCGGGCGTCCGGAAGGGGATGTCCGCGACGAAGGCGGCGAGCTTCTCGCGCGCCGGGGTCATGAAGGGGGAGTGGAAGGCGCCGGCCACCTGGAGGACGACGTTCTTGACGCCGGCGGCGGTGGCGAGCTCGGCGGCCTTGGCGACGGCTTCGTGGGTGCCGGAGATGACCTGCTGCGCGTCGGAATTGATGTTGGAGACGGTGCAGCCGGAGCCTTCGCAGATGGCCTGGAGCTGCTCGGGGGCGGCGCCCATGATGGAAATCATGCCGGAGGGGTTGGCCTCGCAGGCTTCCTGCATGTAGCGGCCGCGGGCCTGAAGGATCCGGAGCGCGGTCTGGAAGTCGAGGACGCCGGCGGCGCAGAGAGCCGTCCACTCGCCGAGGGAGAGGCCGGCGGCCACGTCGAGGCGCGCGGAGGGGTTGGCCGTGCGGAAGGCTTCGTAGCAGGCGATGGAGACGGTGAAGATGGCGGGCTGGCAGATGTCGGAGCGGGTCAGCGCTTCGGAGGGGCCTTCAAAGCAAAGGGTCTTGAGGTCGAAGCCCAGCGCCTCGTTGGCCGCGTCGAAATAGGCCATGATGGCGGGGTCGGCCTCGGCGAGGTCTTTGCCCATCCCGGGGAACTGCGCGCCTTGTCCTGCGAAGAAGCCGTTCAGCATGTCGTCCGTTCCTTTATCTGGAAAACGCCTTTAGTGTAGCGTTTTTTTCCGCAAGTTTCAACTCGGCTGCCCGGCGTCGTCCTTCGGGGCGGCGTGCTGGCTGGCGAGAATGGCGTTGAGTTCGTCGTCCAGCGGCGCTTCGGGCAAGGCGCCGATGCCGTCGGCGATGGCCTTGGAGACGTTGTTTTCGGCGGCCTTGGAGCCTGCGGCGCAGGCGTAGGCGATGGCGCGGAAGCTGGAGGCGCCGTGGGCGATGATGACCGCGCCGGGCACGCCGAGAAGCGGCGCGCCGCCGAAGACTTCGGGGTCCATGTGCCGCTTGAACTTCTTGAAGGCGGGCAGCAGCATCAGGGCGGCCAGTTTGTAGATCAGGCGCTCTTTGAGGATGTTTTTCAGCCAGCCGCCGATGGCGTGGGCCGCGCTTTCGGAGGTCTTGAGAATGACGTTGCCGATGAAGCCGTCGCAGACGATGACGTCGGTCTTGCCCTCGAAAACGTCGTGCCCCTCCACGTTGCCCTTGAAGCAGAGGCCGGGCGTGTAGTTGCGCAGGAGGGCGAAGGCGCGCTTGGTCGTCTCGTTGCCCTTGCTGTCCTCGGTGCCGATGCTCATGAGGCCGACTTCGGGCCGCTCGCGGCCGAGCGCGCAGCGGCTGTAGGCCTCGCCCATGACGGCGAACTGGCGCAGCCACTCGTGATGGCAGTCGGTGTTCGCGCCGGCGTCGAGGAGGAGGAGCGGACGCGCCGCGTCGGCCGTCGGGATGACGGTGGCGATGGCGGGGCGGGCCACGCCCTTGATGCGCCCGAGGATGAAGAGGGCCGAAGCCGCCATCGCGCCCGAATTGCCGGCGGAGACCGCCGCGTCGGCCTTGCCCTCTTTCACGAGGCGCATGCAGACGTTGATGGAGCAATTCTTCTTGCGGCGGACGGCGGCGGCGGGCGCGTCGTCCATCGCCACCGACTCGTCGGTGTGGAGGATGGAGAGCTTGCCCGACGCCATCAGCGCCGCGACGTCCGGCAACGGCCGGACTTTCGGGTGCGGGCGGCCGAGCGCGGCGCGAATCGCCGCCTCGTCGCCGACCAACTGAATGGAATCCCCGCTCCGGGCCGCGGCGAGCACGCCGCCCCAAACGGGCTCGTAGGGGGCGTGGTCGCCTCCCATCGCATCCAATGCTATCCGCATAAAGGCATCCTCCTTTCGGGGCGGCCTCCGCAGGGCCGGGGTTAAGCCTGCTCCGCCTCGATCACTTGGCGGCCGTCATACTGGCCGCAAGAGGGGCAGGCGCGGTGGGCCAGACGCTTCGCGCCGCAGGCGCACGTCACCGTGCCGGGCACGGCGGCCTTGATCTGGGCGCGACGCTGACGGACGCGCATCTTGGACTTTTTGCGTTTCGGAACTGCCATAACTGGACTCCCTTTCTTTCGCTCTGTGCTCAGGCTTCGGGCTTTCCAAGCCCCGCCAACGCCTCCCAGGCCGACGCAGACGCGTCGCCGGGGCAGGCGCACGGGCCGGCGTTGAGATTCTGTCCGCAACGCTGGCACACGCCCTTGCAATCTTCGCTGCAAACCGGGTAAGCAGGAAGAGCGAGTAATATACCTTCTCTGGCCAAATCAGTCAAGTCAACCTGCTCCAAGCCCCCAATTTCAAGGCTTTCGCAGAAATCCGGCTCGGAAAACCGCGCATGGAAATCGCCCCCGCAGCGCCCGCAGACGCACCGGCACGGAAGCGACAGGCTCCCCTGCGCCACCAGCGTCTCGCCGGCCCGCGTGCAGACCAGGTCGTACGCCAGCGCCCCCTCCGGGCGGATCTGCTCCCAGACGCCGAAATCCAGCGCCTCGGCCCCCAGTTCGCCGCGCAGGCGGACGGAGCCGCCCTCCTCCAGGAGGCCGGGCTCAACGGTCAAACGCGCCGGCGTTTCCACCCGTCCCCCCCGAAATGCGCTGCTCCGGATGCCGCGCGAGATATTCCCGCAGATGGCGCTCCACCGGCCCCGGCACGAAATGCGCCGTCTCGCCGCCGTAGCGCGCCACCTCCCGGACGGTGGACGCCGTGATGTAGCTGTGCTCCTCGCTCGGCATCAGGAAGAGCGTCTCCACCTCCGGCGCCAGCTGGCGGTTCGTCAGCGCCATCTGAAACTCGTACTCGAAATCGCTGTAGGCGCGCAGCCCGCGCACCACCGCCCGGACCCCCTTCTTCCGGCAGAACGCCACCAGCAGGCAATCCAGCGGCTCGACGGAGACGTTCGCCAGCCCCTCCTCCTCCAGGCACTCGCGCACCATCGCCAGCCGCTCCTCGATTCCGAAGAGCCGCGTCGGCTTCGGCGAAACGCCCGCCACCGCCACAATGAGACGGTCGAACAATCCCGCGCTCCGGCGAATCAAGTCGAAGTGCCCCTTGGTCATCGGGTCGAACGTCCCGGGATAAACTGCCGTGGAAACTTGCATGTCCTTAATTGTAGCATAACGCGCCCGCGCAAGCGCGTTCCCCGCCCCCGGACACCCCGGGCAATCCGGAGAACCCGGAATCGCAGGTCCCCGCCGACGCGCTGGCGCTCCCAATGTTCCCTGCGTCCTGCGCAACAAGCCCCCCGCGGCCGTCCCGAGGCCCCGGTGGCCATATCGCCGCTCCCCGCGCCCGCTTGTGCTATAATGCGTTCAGCACGAAAGGAGTTGCCGCCATGAAACTGTTTGCCGCCGCCCTCGCCGCCCTTGCCGGCCTGACCCTCGCCCGCGCGGAGAAGACCCTGCTCGTCGCCGCCATCGAGACGCCCGACGAACGCGCCGAAGTCTTCTTCTCCGACGAACCGCTGACCGAAGCGATCACGTCCTGGGGAGATTCCGAGAAACTCGCCCTGGCGCGCTTCCGGCGCATCCACGCCCACCAGCAGGAAGTCTACGGCCGCTACGTCAACACCGACCGCGGCCGGGCGCTGCTGCTGGCGCGCGACTTCTTCGCCGCCCACCTCCACCAGCTCGTCAAAGACTCCGCGCAAGTGCGCACCCTCACGGCGAAACTCCCCAAGAGCCCCGACGTCGCCCTCCTGCGCCTGGCCTTGGCCGACCAAGTCTCCGTGCGCAGCGGCCGCCAGACCGTCCGCTCGCAATCCCTCGTCGTCTCCGCCGAAGACCTCCAGGGCAACCTCCTGATGTCCGCCCCCATCCAGGCCGTCACCGTGCGCAAAGGCGTCGAGGACAACGACTTTGACGACGCGCTCTTCCGCGACGCGCTGGAGCGCGCCGCCCGCGCCGTCGCCGCCCACTTCTTCCCGACGCCCGCCCAGGCCGCCTCCCCCCTCTACGAAATCGGCGCCGTCCGCTGGGAAGTCCCCGAAGCGACCTTCACCCGCTGCTGCCTCCAGTCCGAACGCCTCGCGCCGATGACCGCCCACCTCCTGGCCGGACTCCAGCCCACCGTCGCGTGGAGCGCCCGCACCGAACGCCTCCCCCTCGACCTGGCGTCCCTGGCGATTGCCGACGACGTCATCGCCGGCGAAACCGTCCCCCGCGACTGCGCCGTGGCGCGCTACGCCCTCCTTCAGGCGCTGAACGGCGCCGGGAAGCGCGCCATCCTGCGCGGGGCGCAAAGCGACGCCCTGCGCGCCGCCCAAGGCGTCACCCTCCCCGATCGCACCATCGAGCTGCGCATCCTCACCTGCGAACAGAGCGCCATGGCCGCCGGCCCCGCCACGGCCCTCCCCCTCCCCGTCCAGGGCGCGCTGACCGTCACCGGCCTCCTCGCCGTGGCCGACCGCGCCACCGGCGACATCCTCCACGCGACGCCCCTCGCCCTGACCCTTCCCGTCGAAACCGCCCTCGACCTCGCCAACCCCGAAACCGCCCCCTTCCCCCTCCAGACCGCCCTCCAGCTCTTCGCCGAGCACGCCGCCAAATCCGTCCCCTGACCCCCGCACGGCAAAATCCGCAAAAAGATGTTGATGTCGGGCGCGGGAAGATGTAAACTATCCGCATACACATCCCACCTTCCACAAGGAGAGTCATCATGGCCAAAGGCTTGATCAAGAACGCATACATCGTGAGCCCCGGATACGAGTTCGACGGCGGAGCGATCGTCATCGAAAACGGCAAAATCGCCAAAGTGCTCCAGCCCGGCACCCCCCTGCCGACGGACGCGGACTGGGTTTACGACGCCGAAGGGCATCTGGTCATGCCCGGCTTCATCGACGTGCACACGCACGGCGCCGCCGGCGTGGACGTCTGCGACGACGACAACCCCGAGGCCATCGGCATCATCGCCAAGGCCAAGCTCGAAGAGGGCTGCACCTCCTGGTGCCCCACCACGCTCACGCTCCCCGAGGCGCAGCTCGCCAAGTCGCTGGAGCACGTGGCGGCCTACCGCAAGGACGAGAAGTACGCCAAGGTGCTCGGCGTCCACCTCGAAGGCCCCTTCATCAACCCGGCCTGCTGCGGCGCGCAGAACCCCGGCTTCCTCCGCAAGCCCGACATCGAGGAGGTGAAGCGCCTCAACGCCATCACCCCCGTCTGCCAGATTTCCTACGCGCCCGAGAGCGACGTGGGCGACGGGGCGAAGTTCGCCCGCGAGTGCCTTGAAATGGGCATCGTGCCCTCCGCCGGCCACACGAAGTGCTCCTTCAAGGAGTTCAAGGCCGTCTACGCCAACGGGCTGCGCCACCTGACGCACTTCTGCAACCAGATGACGCCCCTGCACCACCGCGACATCGGCCTCGTCGGCGCCGGGCTGCTTTTGGACGACCTCCGCGCCGAGATGATCTGCGACAAGATCCACCTCTGCCCCGACATGATCAAGCTCGCCTTCGAGACGAAGGACATCGAGAGCATCCTCCTGATCACCGACTCCATGCGCGCCAGCCACATGCCCGACGGCCCCTCCAGCCTCGGCGGTCTGGAGGTCATCGTGAAGGACGGCGCCGCGCGCCTCGCCTCCAACGGCGCCCTCGCCGGCTCCATCCTCCGCATGAACGTCGCCCTCAAGAACGTCTGGGAGGTCACCGGCATGCCCCTCAACGTCCTGGTCAAGACCACCTCCTACAACCAGGCGCTCGAACACGGCCTGGAGGACACGCTCGGCTGCATCGAGCCCGGCTACACCGCCGACATCACCGTCCTCGACAGCGAGGACTTCTCCGTCAAGGCCGTCTTCATCGACGGCGAGAAGCGCCTCTAAGGCGCCGCGACGGCACAAAAAAGCCAGGCAGGGCGACCTGCCTGGCTTTTCTTTTCGGGGAAAGGGCCCGCGCCGCAAGGCAAGCGGGGGCACCGCGCCACAAGCGGCGACGCGTCAAGGATTTGGTCGCGAGGGGGCTCGTCCTGCCCGGCGCCGCGCCGGAGCGCGGCGGGAGGCTCGGACTTCCGCCGCAAACGCTTGGGCGCGGAGAGGTTATTTGCCGCGCTTCCGGAGGCCGAAGAGCGCCAGCGCGGCGCGGAAATCCGCCGGGAGGGGGGCGTGGACTTTGATGTGTTCGCCCAGAATCATCGGGTGGGGCAGCTCCAGCTCGGCGGCGTGGAGCATCTGGCGGGTGACGGAAAGGACGCGCGGGTCGTCGGCATGCTTGACGCCATACTGGCGGTCGCCCAGCACGGGGTGGCGGATGCCGGCGAGGTGGCGGCGGATCTGGTGGGTGCGCCCCGTTTCGATGCGCAGGGAGAGGAAGGTGGCGTCGGGGACGGCCTGGAGGCGCCGCAGGTGGGTGACGGCGCGTTCGCCGTCAAGGGTTTCGGTGAGGGTGGAGTGGAGGCGTTCGACGTTGCCGGCGGCGATGGCGGCGTAAGTCTTGGTCACGCGGCGGGTTTTGAACATCGCGATCGCCGCGTCCAGCGCCGCGTCGCTCTTGGCCATGAGGAGGACGCCGGAGGTTTCGCGGTCGAGGCGGTGGACGGCGCGGAGGCCGGGGCAATGTTCCTGGGCGCGCAGAAGGGTCTCGGCGGAGGGTTCGCCCTGGGTGAGGACGCCGGCGGGCTTGTCGACGGCGAGGTAGTGGTCGTCTTGCCAGAGGACGCGGAGGTGGGGGCGCGCCTCGACGGTCTTGTCCTGGCGGGCGCCGGTGCCGCGCTGGACGACGAAGGCGACCTTGTCGCCGGGGCGGAGGGGGTGGCGCGCCATCCAGACGAGTTTGCGGTTCACCCAGACCGTGCGGGCGTCGATCATCGCCTTGGCGGCGCGTTTCGTGACGCGGAGGCGGCCGGCCAGGAAGTCTTGCAGGGAGAGACCTTCTTCGTCGCGCGCGACGACGGCGATTTTGGGCTTGGCGGCGGAGGCGGGAGCGGGCATGGCGGGGCTCACAAGGTGTTGACGAATCGGGCGATGCGCTCGGCGGCGAGCTTGAGCTGCTCCATGCCGGTGGCGTAGGAGCAGCGGACGAAGCCCTCGCCGCAGGCGCCGAAGGCGGTGCCGGGGACGACGGCGACGTTCTCGGCGTCGAGCAGGCGCACGGCGAACTCGCGGGAGGTCAGCCCGAAGCGGCGGATGTCGGGGAAGGCGTAGAAGGCGCCGGCGGGGGTGTGCATGGGGATGCCGGCGTCGGCGAAGGCGGCGCTCAGGAAGTTGCGGCGGCGCTCGTAGGCCCGGAGCATGGGGGCCATGTCCTCGGCGGGCTTGCGCATGGCCTCCAGGGCGGCGTGCTGGGAGGCGGTGCTGGCGCACATGATGGCGTACTGGTGGATTTTGAGGATGGTGTCCATCATCCACTTGGGGGCGCAGACGTAGGCCATGCGGAAGCCGGTCATCGCCCAGGCCTTCGAGTAGCCGTGCAGGAGCACGAGGCGGTCGCGCAGGGCGGGGATGGAGGCGAAGGAGACGTGCTTGCGGCCGCCCCAGGTCAATTCGGCATAAATCTCGTCGGAGCAGACGATAAGGTCGTGGCGAATGGCGAAATCGGCAATCGCCTCCACCTCGGCGCGGTCGAGGACGGCGCCGGTGGGGTTGTTGGGGAAGTTGACGATGAGCGCCTTGGTGCGCGGGGTGACTTTGGCCTCCAGCGCCTCCACCGAGAGGCGGAAGCCGTCGTCCGGGTGCGTTTCGACGGGGACGGGGACGCCGTGGGCCATGGCGATCTCCGGCGCGTAGCTCACGAAGCAGGGCTCGTGGTAAAGCACCTCGTCGCCGGGATTCAGGAGGGCGCGCAGGGCGCAGTCGAGCCCTTCGGAGGCGCCGACGGTCACCAGCACCTCGCTCGCGGGGTCGTAGTCGCCGCCGAAATTGGCCTTCACGTAATCGGCGATGGCGCGGCGCAGCGAGAGCAGCCCGGCGTTGCCGGTGTAATGGGTGGCGCCCTGCTCCAGCGAGAACATGGCCGCCTCGCGGATGTGCCAGGGCGTGTCGAAATCCGGTTCGCCGATGGCCAGCGAGACGACCCCCTGGCGCGTGCTCACGATGTCGAAGAACTCGCGGATGCCGCTGCGGGGCAAATCCACGATGTGGCGGGCGAGGCGTTGGCGCGGATCCATGGCTTACGGGCTCACGGGCAGGCGTTCGTCCTCGGCCGGCTTGGCCATGAGCACGCCGTTCTGCTTGTAGGTTTTCAGCTGGAAGTGGGTGGCGGTGGAGAGGACGCCGTGGATGGTGGAGAGTTTTTCGCTCACGAACCGCGCCACGGAGAGCAGGTTGTCCGCGCTCACGAAGAGCAGCAGGTCGTAGGCCCCGCTCATCAGATAGGCCGCCTTCACCTCGCGGAACTTGCTCACGCGCTCGGCCACGCGGTTGAAGCCGCCCTCGCGCTCCGGCGTCACGCGCACCTCGATGACGGCGGTGACCGTCTCGTGCGGCACGAGGTCTTCGTTGATGATGGCCTGCCAGCCGCGAATGACGCCTTCGCGCTCCAGTTTCGCGATGGACGCCTCCACCTCGCCGGGCGCCACGCCGAGCATCCGGGCGATCGTTTCCGGCGACTCCTTGGCGTTGTTGCGCAAGATATCCAAAAGCTCCTCGACCATGACGGCCTCCTTGCCTGAAACAAAAAAAGATTGCGGAGCTCCTCCACAATCCGAAGTGGTTGCCTCACAAGGATTCGAACCTTGACAAACTGATCCAGAGTCAGTTGTGCTACCGTTACACCATGAGGCAGAAGATGTAAAACGCCGCATATCGTACCACAACTCGCCCCGCCGATGCAAACCTTTTTTGCGATCCGCGCCCCCGCGCGCCGCCCTCCCCCGGCCGAGAAAGGGGCGACCCTTCCGCGACGCGGGGCGGCGATGCGCGGCGGAGGCGGTTTTTTGCTATAGTTTTCGGCAGTGGAATCCGTTTCGCCAGCCTTGAAGACCGCCATCGTCGCCGTCGTGGGGAGAACCAACGCCGGAAAGTCGACCTTGGCCAACCGCCTCGTCGGCGAAAAGGTCTCCATCGTCTCGGCCATGGAGCAGACGACGCGCAACCGCATCCGCGCCATCCTGACCGAAGCGCGCGGCCAGCTCGTCTTCGTGGACACCCCCGGCGTGCACAAGGCCGAAAACGAACTGGGCACGCTGATGAACAAGATGGCGCGCGCCGCCGGCGAAGGCGGCGACCTGCTGATGGTCGTCTTCGACGGCGCCGCCCCGCTCCGCCAGGAAGACGAGGGGTGGATGGCGCGGGCGGCCTTCGCGGAGCAGCCCCTCTTCTTCGTCCTCAACAAGGCCGACGCGCCCGGATTCGACGGGAAGCCGTTCCGCGACGCGTGGGCGCGGCTCATGGAGGCGAAGGGCCTGTCGCGCGCGGCGCGCTGGCTGGAGGTCTCCGCCGGGACGGGCGACGGGTGCGACGCGCTGCTCGACGCCCTCTTCGCGGAGGCGGCGCCAAGCCCGGAACTGCTCTTCCCCGAGGACATCGTCTCGGACTTCCCGCGCAAGCTGGCGATTGCCGACATCCTGCGCGAAAAGCTCATCCCCCGCCTCTTCCGCGAGGTGCCCCACCAGCTCGGCGTGCGGGTGGACGCCATCGACGAAGGCCCCGGAAACGTCTGGACGGTGCGCGCGACGATCCTCGTCCACCGCGCCTCCCAAAAGGGCATGGTCATCGGCGTCAAAGGGCGGACCCTCCGGGCGATGCGCCGCGCGGCCGAACCCGAAATCGCGGAAGCCTACGGCCTGGACGGCTGCACCGTCGAGCCCTACGTCCGCGTGGAGCCCTACTGGTTCCGCACCACTTTTTGATGAAAGAACTCGGCTACAAGGAGTAATCATGATTACACGCGATCCCTCCATCCCCATTCCCCCCGACATGCCGCTCCCGCGGCTGCCGCGCACCTCGCGCTTCGGGCTCGGCTGCCTCACGGGCTGCTTCACGAGCCTCGTGCTGGCGCTGCTGGCGCCCATCCTGCTCGCCAGCCTCTTCGCCGGCGCCCTCTCCAACCTCGACAAGACGGCGGACGCGGAAGAGCCCACCACCTGCAAAGCCATCCGCGGCGAGGGCGACGGGGAGAGCGAACGCTCCGTCCTGCGCCTGACGCTGAACGGCGTCATCACCGGCTCCTCCCCGAGCGAATGGTACACCCCGCACGATTGCGACACGGCCTTCCTCCGCTACATCGAAGAGGCCGTCGACGGCGACTGGGACGCCCTCCTGCTCGA
>Ga0310690_10009766_pt1 | contig 12018 bp, 11 predicted proteins | sample AusTroGonzalo_MG_2_FD_207661 | JGI IMG/M metagenome (GOLD analysis project Ga0310690, IMG submission 207661) | Bovine rumen microbial communities from tropical cattle in Woodstock, Queensland, Australia - Gonzalo_04 (v2) (version 2) | ecosystem: Host-associated > Mammals > Digestive system >...
TTTCCCTGGATTTGGGGTACATAACCCTTATATTAATTGGGATGATTTTGACGCAGAACATGAAATGTACTATCTAGAAGTTGACCAATGTTTTATGAATCAGATGACAACGGCAATAGAACCATATTCATATCTTATCACATCACAATATAGCAGTAGATGCAATAGAGAGTATATGGGAAAAGAATATTATGATGAACTTAAGTCACTACTCGAAAAGAGTGTTGGGATTGAATACAAAAAAGAATAGTGGAAAATATCCCTAAAATAGACTTAAATGTAATATTCAGTTATTGGATTATGCCTCATCTGATTTACACATATTATACTCAATAGTCTATCTCGTACTCCAGTTCGGTGCTTGCTTCACTTAAAGCACCTTCCTGAAACGAGCCATTGGCATTAAAATGTAAAGCTTTTATTGCTCCATCTATTTTTGCAGCATCTTTGACCTTAATGCCGGAGGAACTAATTAAGTTTACGCGCACCTTTTGATGAATAGCCGAATTTTTGGCCATACGGCTCTTGATTAAAAATTCTATGTTTGGATTACCTTTTAGATAACGAAGAACAGGTTCTGTTGGCTCATGTCCTAAGTAGTTCATTTCGCCACCAATCTCTATCTTTTTGAACTTCTTAGACTCAGTTTCACGCCCTCCTTCGCCTTTAAGCTTCTCCTTAACCCCTGCAGTCACTTTCACTTTATTTTCAGAGTTATCCTTTTCTGTTTCAATATATGAAACCTTAAAGTGTTTAGCTCCAAGCGCCTGGGCAATCTCATTAAGTTCATTAACTCTTTTATGGCGTAAGTACTCGAAATATTTATCCAAGGCAATATAGTAATCTCTACCACAAGGGTCTACATAGTATATTTCACTATTTATATCAGGATAAAATTTGAGCCCAAATAGATTTAAATACGAAGGATATATTGTGATAATTTGAAGTCCCTCATACTCCGATTTAAACCCTATTGAGTTCTGACATACTTCGCCCTCCGCGTGCTTTTTATCGATTTCAGCAACTCGAATGAGCTTAGGAAGTGTAAACTCTGGAGCATGAATCGTATCCTCAAAAATGGGCTTTAGTTCATTAAACTCTTTTGCTAAGCGAACCTGCTCCCTCTTTTCTTCCATCCTACTTGCTACAGTAGAAAAATCGCTCAAGTCAAATTTCTCGTCGCCATAATAATCTATTGCATTTACAACTGCATTTTTTGCATGTTCCGCTAATTTGGCAGCATTTTTACCAGTCTCTTTAAGGAAGTCAGTTACGCGTTTTTTACCCTTCTCTTTAGATTTATTATCGTTATCTATACTCTGTTCTAAATCTGGATTTCTGTATGGGTTCTCAAGCTTCTTCATTCCGATTCTCCTTAACAGCGTAGATTTGATTTGTCAAATCATTAAAAACTTGTTTATCTAATAAATGGCATCGCTTTTAAACTTTATACTTTTGACCATTGTCAAGAATTGTTGCTCAGTAAAATGTTCAGGATTCAAATAAAAGCAAAATGATATATGGCTATTCTCTTTTTGTGTGTAAGCGAGATACCATGTGTGATTTGTACGATATAATTCACATAATCCACTGATGATAGTTACATCATCAAAACATACATCATCAAACGTTTTTACAAATTCAACATTATTCTCAGGCTCTGATACTGTTGCTATCTCGACTCCGCCTAAAGACTGTATTTCGGATGAATAACCGGTATTCTCAAAAGTCTGATTATTTTCATTTCCTCCTTCTATGACATACGCACCTCCATGAGTGCCTATCCAGTACTTATAATCACTGAGGCTATATCCATCAGGCAAATTGCAGGCTAGATAATCATCCATAGTTATATTTCCATCAAGGATATGTGTAATATCCCCGTGCCTGATATCTCCGCAAGTACCCTCATATAATAACTCACTTTCCTCTGTGTCAAGATCCAAGAAATCCTGTCTGAATAAGATTGCGCTATCTAAACAGCTGCTATATGGCTTTGACGCAATGCTTCCGTCGGAAGCCACAATTCTTAGACACGTGGGTATTCCATCATATTCAAAGAAATAGTTTTTATAAACGGAACCAGTCTGCGGGTCGAAAACTATCTGGCCTACGTATTGTTCAATATCTTCTAACGAAAGCATGCCTCGTTTTTTTGCGAGCGCTTGAACTGCTTCCTTTGAGAGCCCAATCGGTTCAGCCGTTTCGGAACTTGTTTCTTCTATTTCCGACTTGTAATCGGAAGTCACCTCAGCCCCTTTTACGGATGTGTCTGGGCTTTCAATAGAATCAGATAAAGCAATTCCGGTATCAGAACTTGCTAAGTTCTTTCCACATGCGTTCATCAAAATGAAAATAAAGGAGCAAAATAAAGCGCATAGTAATCTGTTTTTCATACTAATATTCCTCACAATAGGGGCATCGCTCATAATTAAGCTTTGCCCCATGAATTATGATATTATAAATTAATAACTTTTGAACTTGACGGTTTTTTTGTTTGCATTTTGAGATTTGTTATATGCATCTTTCAATATTTCTTTATAACTTTTGCCTTCATCTGAAAGGCTTGATGCAGTATCAGTGCCAAGCTTTCCCACCTTCGAATCGGTAGTTCCTTCAATGTATTGTGTTTCAAAAATAGTTCCACTGTTGTCAACAAGCGCTATACCATCAATTGCGTCGTAAGCATCATCCATTTTTGATTTGTATCTTCCTAAGTCTGCGTATGACGTAGCAACATATTTTTGATCTACACTAGTGTCCTGTAAGTCACAACCACCTGGAGAATTTGGATATTTCTTGTGAATTACATGATACCACGAAAACATCTTAACTGCCATTGTACCAGCTTTTAGATACTCGCCCCCTTCCGAAACATAAAACTCGTTAGGAACGACATTCAAGATGTAATCCTTGAAGTTTAGTGTTACATATTCCGCTCCCCAGTACTTTTTATTCTTGGTCTTTGTCATTTTAATACAAATTGTTGACGGCTCTGAAAGAGTCGCTTCGTGGAGTGCCCGTTTTTCTTTGATTAATATCTGGTTTTCCATAGCGTCATTGAAACCTTCACCGCTTTCTGCAACTTTTGTGGAGTCAGCTATAGACACGCGGCCGATTTTCCAATCATTTTCTTCTAAAACGAAAACAAACACATAGAGAATGTCGCCGTTTAAAGGCTTAATATTTTCTGATGTGACTTCTGAAGTATCGCATTTCGCTTCCACGTAATAAACGATAAACGGTTTATCTTCAAACTCGTAGGGCTCTATAAATGCTGCTTTCACTCCAGTTTCAGAAGACAAAGCTTTGCTTCTAATAATAGCGATTTTCTCTCCCAAAAAGAAGTTTTCATCTTTAGTACATTCATTCATCCATACTTGTGTGGACTTGTCAAATAAGCTAATGTATTCATACATAAGCTTATTATTGACACAGCGAGCATATTCGCCTATTTTTTCTGTCAATTTTTTATTCAATTCTGGATTAATTGATGCAGAAATTTGGGTGGATCTTTTGAACATCGTGTTCGGTGTTTTCGCATAGGCTGAAGTATTAGATGTAAATAAGATTATAACTGCCAGTACAAAACTAAATAATCTGATTTTTGTGATTACTTTCATATTCATCTCCATTTAAAAAGTATTTTGGACTTTCACAAATTTTATTGTCAGTTGTTAAGCCTGCAATAGTAGCGTGGCCTACTGCAGGCGCAATACATTTTTCACTCTCATACCCCCTATCTATATCCTCTTTTCCATGGAATCTCTTACTGTATACCCAATAGATCGATGGCAACATTTTTGCTTAAGAACATTCCTCATTCAATTGGTTAAAGGTATCCGCTGTATATTGCATCTGATCTATTTTTGATACCCTCAAGACTTAGTGTCCCACCATAATTCACACCACTCTTTTTCTTCGTTATGTAAATTGTTCTTGGAGGCTTAGCATCAACATCACACTTTACCTCTATAGTTATATACGCAGAATTCTGATCCCAGTGTGAAGCAATCTCTTCCACACTTATTTCTCCCATGGCTTCATTTTCTACCTGATACTCATAACCATCCTGCCATGTATTGCTCACCTCCGGTATTGTGACAAAAGCCATGGTTACTGCGATAAGCATCATCTATGTTCAGAACCCCATTCAACGGCCAATTCGCCATTATCTTGATTCCATTTGGCTGTATAGTTGCAAAACTCAACTTTTCTTCCCCATATATCTAATGTATGATGCCTTTCAAAGCTTTAAATCATACTTTCCTTTATTTTTTAGTTTTAGACACTTTCAGTATTTCGTGATATCTAACTAATGGTTTTGTTACTTCAGTGGATAGACATATCCGGTATATATCGCATATCTGCCACCATCTCTATCTCTAATGCTCGAAAGTCTCAATGTCCCTCCACACGGTACTCCTCCATCTTCTGTTGTGAAAAAGAAAGTCTTTGGCACCTTCGCACCTACTTCAAATCTTAACTCAACGTTGACCTGACCAGAATCCTGATCCCAAACTGAAGAAAGCTCTCTAATCCCTATTACTCCTGGAATGGCGTTTTCCTGTTGGTACACATATTCCCCTCGCCTGGAATTATTTACCTCTGGTATTGTGGCGAAAGCCATAGTTAAACACACAATCAATGGCACTATCTTATTCATTTTTTTAACTGTTCACCATATGAACGTCTACTATTAAAGTCAATTTCACGATATGCAAGTCCGCCATTTTTCGGTTGCATATTATGCAATGTATGTAAGTGACATGTATGTCGGCTCAAATTTTAGTTCAATCGACACAACAATATCGGCACCAAAGTCAAATCTGATTTAGCAAGTTTAATTGCTTATATTAACGATAGTTGTGACAGTTCGCAGTTTTGGCTCACCATATCTCCTGAAAAGCAAATAGGCATCGAATAATATCGATGCCTATGATTCACTATATTCTATTCCTTTTTCATAAATATATACCTGAGTCAAGAAGACCATCGAATATTCATCAACAGCCTCTATTGACTCATCTACCGCACTGCTTGTATCAATAAAAGCATTTAACTCCGACTATATTTGTTCCTTCCAACTTAATATAACTTCCATACTTATTTCTTCCAAAATGTGTTCCGGCAAATGCGTCCGAAAAAAACATTTTTGTTATGGTCTTATCATTGTTCAGAACTAATAGATAGTTTTTATCACCTCTCATGTTGAAATAAACAGCGTTCTTGTCTGAGTGAAGAGAGAAAATATTAATTCCCTTAGGAAAAGCAATCTGGCTCAATTCGTCATTTTTTATATCATATAAGAAACAATTACCATTAATGTAATTTGTAAACCAAACAATACTTTTGCTATTTGCAACATATCCTGCGAATTTGTCATTATTTAGAGCTACTATTTCTTTTTCCTTATGAGTCTTCAACTGTAAGTTTACAATAGATTTTATGCCATTAGTTTCTACAAAAAAACTAATTGCACTATCAACTATTTCAGCTCTGTCGTACGCCGATGTAACACAAATAGCCTTATTGTCATATGAATGTATCTCTGAATTCTTTATGTCAAAATACTGCAAGTTAACAATATCGCCATAATTTTCGTACCAAGCCAAATACCCGTCACCTGCTGTAAGCAATATTTCGGCAACATCATTAGATGAGTATTCAGCCAAGCATATTTTCTCTTTTTTACCCAAATCAAATTGAATAATCGAATAAATTAAATAATCTTTCTCAACAGAAAATTCCACCCAAAATAGATTGCCCATATGAATTGTGAACTCATTTAACCAAACTATGGTGTCTGATGAATACAACAACGTTGCTGCCCCATTATCATCCTCATATATTTCATATTTATATGCATACTGAGCTCCGTCATGTGCGTATTCCAAAACATAGTAAACCTTATCTTCAAAAGCAAATTCCGAAAGACTGCACTTCTTCTCTTCGATTTGGCGAATATCAGAGATGTTAATTACATAATCAGGCAAAACGCTTTCATCATTAGTAGCACTTGAACAATCGAGTGTAGCGACTTCTTTGTCATCCAAAAGATTATTTTCCGTATTTCCACATCCGCTAAGCATAAGCAATGCTAATACAAGAAAGATACAGGAACGAGTTAGTTTTTCCATAATAATTTGCTCACCCTCACTAAATAATTAGTAATTCAAATGAATCAAATATCTTGTCTCATTTGCAGGTGTAATAGATTCATAAACTTCCTTCAGACTAATATCGTAAGTTCCGTAATACTGATTATTATAATTACAATCCCTCACTCTAACGATATTATTGACCAAATCCAGTTGGCTAATAGCAATATAGTGTCCTGATTTGTGCCCATGGTAGTATGAGATTTTTTCGGTTTTGGCATGAAGAATGGGCGCTGAATTATAGAACAAACTATTATTAATCTTTTCACGTAAAGTATTTATATTCAGATTCTTACCGGCTGTATACGTATAATTCATCGAGGAATAAGAATTTAGTGTGTTCTTCAACTTGTACACTATAGTTCCGTCTGAATTGGTACCCGATTCGCTCATCAATTTGCTAATTTTTTCGCTATCGTTTGTCCCTCTAACTTTGCTCTGGCAATTACAACCATACAATACTTGCAATGCTGCTGTAGGGCCGCAGTTATAAGACTTTGTTTGCTGAATCAGTTTTACATTTGAAGATACATAACGTCCATCGTTTGACACGCTATTAGCGCCAGCTTTATTATCAAAGCTATTAATTGCTTGTTCGTTAGCTTTCCTTTCTATCGCTCTTTCCTGCATTACAGCCGAATATGTCATTCCGCTCTCCGAAGCCTCTAACTGAACCATCGGATCAAAAAAAGTATTTTCAACTCTGGACATAGCAAGTGAAGAATAGCTACTACTAAATAAAAGGATAATTGCCACTAAAACAGATAGTCTTTTTTTCATTTTTCTTCTCCTTCATAATTTGTTTTGAGTTTAATAGGAAGAATCTTCCTATTTAATCGGTTATCTTCAACCCCAATAGATCATATCAGGCTTCGTGCAAAAGGCTTAATCTATATTGTCTTTTTGTTGGTTTTCTATTTGCCATAGCCTGAATTGATTATTCTACTGCAACAGTCTTAATACTGCTGCGCCCTTTTTTATTATGTCATATTATAAAGTCCTCCTTCCCGCGCTCTTTTTCTACTACAACTTCACCTTATGAGTGTCCTGTTTCAAAGTCAATTTCACAGTATGCAAGTTCGCCGTTTTTCAGTTTCATTTCCTGCAATTCATTCAAATGACGCAATTGTCATATGTTAAATAGTTTTTCAGTTTCTACAATTTGGCAAAAAAATAGAACTGCAAAAAATTTGCAGTTCTATTATCTACTTATATTGCTATATTTATAGTGAACGATAACTAATCGATTGGGCTACTGTCAGGAAAATAATAATTTGAATAATACACATTATTTTCATCGTCATAGTCTTTACTAGATTTAACAAAAATGACCTTAACCATCTCGTAATCAGATTTATTATAATATCGTTGCGCTATCTTATTCCCAAATGAAAAAGAACCCCCTTCTGAAATCAAAAAGACCGGTTTAACATAAACAACTATATTTTTTCCATATTCCTCGCTATAAGCCTCTTCTTCATGAATTACTTTATACTTTGGCATAGCCAAAAGCCCTATACCAATCAGCACAAGAAGAGCTACCGAAATTAGCAGAACTCTAATCTTAATAAGCCTTTTCCTCAGCTTATCATATTCAGCCCTGTTACCAGAAAAAATCTCTTCGAGTGAAGTATCAAGTATCACGCTTATCCGTTCCAATTGTGGCAACGGAGGTACTACTACTCCGTTCTCCCATCTGGAAAGAGTGGGTGGCGAAACAGGAATTCTCTCAGCAAGTTCTTTTTGAGATAATCCTTTTCTTTCGCGTAAATCAATTATCCGGCTTCCAATATTATTACTACTCATAACCCCCCCCCAAAAAAAAATTATATATTTTTATTTTATCAGAAGCTCTCTTTCATTTCTTGTCTGCTATTGCTTGCTTTTTACTTATTTCTGCTTTTATTCGCATTATCATGATAAAAACACGTTGACCCATAATTGCACTTAGCTATCCATTTTATAATATCCGCTATGCACGATTATTGGCGAAATATAAAACAGACTCCATATTACTGGGGTCTGTTACTTTTTAATTAATTCATCTCTTTTATTTTTCATTTTACTCTGTATTCTTTCCGAATACAAAGCATCCATCTCTTACATCAAAATTCGCGGTTTCGTCTTGCAAATTTCATATTCCCATACTCTATATAATGTCGTTTTCTACTCTAAGCGATTTCGGCAAAAACATATCTATCTCTTCGTCAGAAAAGGTATAATCTCTTTTCACTTTAAGTGCATCAGATGCCAGATTACAAGCTCTTTGTGTTGTAGGCGGAGCGTCAACATATAGTTTATTTAAACGCTGAATAATTCCCTCATAGCAAGCCTTTATTTCATCGATGTCATCTTTAGCATATTTTATTGCAGCAATTACATCCAACAATTCATTTCTAATAACAACAAACTGGTTAGCAGCCGTCTTACTTTGCACTTCCAGTGTTCTTATATTGAAGCTCTTAAAATATGCAGCTATAGAAAGTGTAAAAAATGATAGTATAGCCGTTATAATCTGTGAAATAATATTTGAAGAAAAGATACTTGCGATTATTCCGCATGAAGTCAATGCAGCTACTATAATATTAATTGTTTCCAAAACCTTATATTCTTTAGCGTACATTTCGGCTTGCTTTTCTTGTATTTTGTGCGTCCAAACTACACTTGCAAAATTCTGCCTTACAATATCTAACAAGACTTTTTCCTTATTCATTGTCTAAACCTCCTAATTAGGTCATATATTTTAATACCTTTCCAAGGGTATCCCAGCCCTTTTCTGAATCAACTATATCATTACTACCCGGAGCGTATATCGAAGGTGTGAACACTCCTCCAAATGACATTTCATTATATTTTCTGAGCAACATATCCTCATATGATTCGCTTAATTCACTAGGTTGCTCCCCTTTCTCCAAAAATCGCCAACCGCCTATATTCATGCTTACAAACGAATCTATAAGTATTCCAGATAATTTATAGCTTGAAAAATAGGTATCTCTTATATACCTTATATGCTTACAAGTATCAAATAGGAGGCCTTTACTGTTATCATCTATTTCTTTCATCATCGCTTGTTCAGCTTTAGGATTTGTGCTGAGCCAGTTTCCGCCCATATGTGTATCTGGATACTTATACTTACCATCCCACCCCCAATATCCTTCATCTCGAAAAGCAGGGAGTACTTCGAACACCATTCCGTCGGAGAAACTTACTACCACAACTTGTCCATCACCTCTTATCGATGTTGAAGGATACGTAGACAAAATGGCATCTTTTACCGCTTGCAACAATCTTGAAGGTCCATTGCCATTTACGCTTGTAAACCTTTCATAATCTTCATCTGGCAATTCAAATAGAACATCCAAATCGCTTGTGCTTATCGCAGTCTTTCTTCCATATGATCCAACGTAAAAACTATGTAAAGAGTCACTTTCACTATCCCAAAATGCACCATTTACAGCCTTTGTAATTCTCTTATAACGGTTAGAAATCAGCGCTCGCACATCTTGGCTTATGGAATGATTGCCTTTCACAACTCTCGAACTCAATTCGTTTCTCCTCCTTTATAGTCAATAATTGTACCCAGAAAAAATAAAAGTAATTCTACATAATATCCTTATCGCAAAAGAAGGACAGTCAACTGTCCCTCTTCTGCTGGTCTCGTGCTCATTATAATTTGACACTTTTGTAGCTTTTTTCTTGCCTTCACTACATATAACCCATCGTGTTGAGTTCTTTCAAATTAGTACTCATTATGCTTATATATCCTTTTATTCCTTCGGATCTGTATTTAAGACAAAGCTCCTAATCTGCCCTTTCTGCCAAGTATATTTTTACTCTGCTGTCAAGCCGTTTACACATCTCTTCAACCGAAATAATGCCATTAAAGTAGTCTGTAAGTTCCTCTCGTATTATACTATTTAGTTCCGCTGGAAAAGTTTTCCTTGCTTTTGATTTAGAAAGAATTCTCTTAAATAGTTCACTCACTTGATTGCTTGTTAAGTCGGATTGTATTCTGACATTCCCAAACCCACTTATATATGCGGGCTGATTTGTGTCAACATCATTAAACTGTTCTTCTAACACATCATTTCGAACACTAAATCCGAAATCTGGACTTCCGGCCATTTCAACCTGACTCTCATATGAAAGTAACGTTTTGATAAATGCACAAGCAATTTCCTTTTCCTCTTTTGTAGCATTTTTACGTATCGTAAGCGGCATTCGGCTCGAAATAAGCGAATATGCTCCATCTTTATGAGGGTATCCGGAAAAAGTAGCGTCACTGCCATATATACTCATGTAAGCAAATAAATCTTTAGGTCTGCTTATGGAAATGCTATTACACAAAATCTTAGCATTGTTCGGTTCAGTGCCTGCATCGGAAGGCACTTTTTCCTTAACAACACGGACCAATTGCTTAAAATCATCTTCGAGAAAGTATGTCATACCACTTTCGTCATCAATTAACAAGTTGTCATCAAAGCCATGAATAAAGAATTCGGTAATAACTCTTGTATGGTAATTTTCTCCACTTTTACTATCAATTATATATTCATAATTATCGTCGTTAAACGCTTTCATAGCTATTTGGTAATTCCAATCGGCATAAACATCATTTGAAAGAACAAGCGTGTTTAAAAAGAAATCAGTAGTAACTCCATATATATGGCCATCTATCTTCCCACACTCAAGAGCTTCTTTATTAAGCGCTTCGAGAATCTCCATTTTTTCAAGAATATGATCTAACGGCTCCCATAATTTCTTTTTATCATCAAATCCGGTTAATGTAGTATCAATAAGAACAGGACCATCTCCTGCATTTATTTGTGTAAGAAGTCGTGTGTCATTAGGATTATATTCTTCGATTTGAATGTTATATGCCGGGTATTTTTTGTTAAAATCTATAATAGCCTCTTTATATAATTCTTTTGTTCCTGTCGATACAGCTATCGTAATTATGTTCATTTCTGTTTCTTCTACAACAGGCTCAATATGCACATAGTGGAATTCTTGCCCCTTTTGATATATCACTCCAATACCAATGCCTTGCTTTTTTACAGCTATTATGCTATCTACATGAATCCCATGATTCATCCAAGTGTAAATTGGCCTCTTGTTTTCCAGTTTCTCATCGCCATAATAAATACCCGATAAATCTGCGATAATAGTTGTTTTTTCATCTTCAACATAAAGCGAAAAAGGGCCTGAAAACCCTGCGATTTCGTATGAAAAAATTGATTCAAAATCATTATCTCTGTATCTTATAAATTCATATTTCAGTGTTTCATATGATTTTCCTGTCTCCTGCGAATCTACCAATAAAGCAGCAGATCCATCATTCCATAACGTAATATCTAAAATATGCTTATTTACCATTTTATTTCGATATGCCACCTCTCCGTTAGAAGAGACAACGTAATAATACATACCATCATTCGCGGTGGATACGTAAAAATGCATATTACTATCTTTATCAAAAACAATTTTTGTCGGAATTACAATATCCGAAAAATCACTCCTCAAAAAATCAAGGCCAATTTTTTTCGTAACATTTTGCCCGTTGTCAACAATGTATGCTACAAAGTAATAATCCTCTCCCTCAGACTCAATTTTTAGTTCTGCATGCTCACCCTCATTTGCACAGATGCCTATGCCCCATAGTTGATTATCCCGTTCATATCGTTGGAGATTTGTTGCTCCGGTAGTGTGGTCTATGAACTCCACCTCATCAAAGCTCTTCATATAGTCCATGTATACGTGCTTTTTCAAATAAATTGCGTTTAGATTGTCTAAAACTAATTGAACACTTCCTCCAACCTCATCTTCCCCCATGTGTATTTGAAAAGTCCCCATA
>Ga0310690_10009767_pt1 | contig 12017 bp, 8 predicted proteins | sample AusTroGonzalo_MG_2_FD_207661 | JGI IMG/M metagenome (GOLD analysis project Ga0310690, IMG submission 207661) | Bovine rumen microbial communities from tropical cattle in Woodstock, Queensland, Australia - Gonzalo_04 (v2) (version 2) | ecosystem: Host-associated > Mammals > Digestive system >...
CGAATACAGGACTGAACTGATAGCCAAGACCCAGCTGAACATTCGGAGAGATCAACTTAGAGAACTTTGCCTCACCGAGAGTGTACTGAGCACCACCTTCCAGATTGAGGAAAGCATGTTTCTTGAATTCATACTTTGTGCCGTCAGCAGCCTCATAGGTTGCCTGAGCCAAAGCGGATGCGCTGAAACTCAGCAGCATTGCAGCCAATAAAAATTTAATTGTTTTCATATTAGTTACATTAAATAATAAAACATTAATTCAATTGTCTCATGCATAGAGGATTACTCATACTTCTTAATACCCTGCAGAATAATCTCCACTGGGTCTTCAGAAGCGTTGGTATAAACGTTGGCACTGCGATAGAACTGTCCGGAAAGGATTTCCTTCATCTTCAATGTCATCGTAATCTTTGATCTGACACCAGGAGCTATAGAGTCTTTAGGATAAACAACATCAAGACAAGAACAAGAGGTCTCAACCTTTTCAATTACAAGCGGAGCACCACCCGTATTGGTAAATAGGAAGTCACGAGTCTGATCCGAACTATTGATAGCAAGAGAACCTAAATCAAAGTAGATAGTATCAAACTTGATTGCTGCAGGACCCTCAGAATGCGGTAGAACAACACTGACATTTTGCAAGGAGTCACCGGAATCCTGTCCCTGTTGACCTTGCCGATTCGATTGGCAGGCAACAAGCCCTAAAGTCAGGAGACTGATATACAATAATTTCCTCATGGTCAGCATTTTTCTTATTTCGCAATTTTTGAGTCGCGGGTATTCAGATCGTCATCGTCAGCAACAGTCAGGTGCCATTCACCGTCAATCCGAACAGGCTTGATAGCATAAAACATCTTGTTGGGACGATTATCATTCACATCTTCCTTGTCGAAAAGCACAGCAGAATATTTCACAAGACAGTCACTTTCAGTTCTGAACATCAGATTCTCCAATTCATAGCGAACAGGTGAAATGATTTTCATACCCATCTGGTAATGCTTCTGTAACTCTGGTGTCATTTCATACAAAGAATCGTTGCGTAACTGTGATACCATTGACATCGCACCTTCGAAATCTTTATTCATCAGAAGGTCAAAATACTGATGCATCAGTTCTATCACCTTTGTGGTGTCGTTAGCGGAGAGTGACATAGTTTCTTCTGATGTCTCTGACTCCACATTCTTGTTCTTATTCGTACAACTAACGCCCAAACCAAGAAGCAAAAGAACAAGAGAGAATACAGTCAATATTTTTTTGTTCAACGTCATACAATCTTAGTTTTTAAAAAGGGGTGCCACAGAGTGACACCCCCTTGATTATTAAATCTTCACGAGTGAAGAATGATTACTCAAACATAGCCTGCTCAACAGAAGCCGTAACACCAACGGTAACCCACTTGGTCTGACGAACTGTCTGGAAGCCATAGACATAAGTCATCGTGATAGGAACGAACACGTGGAATCCACCAGTTACACCTGAGTTATTCAGGTAACGGAGAGTGGTCTTACCAATCTTCTCGAGCTTCAGGTTCGGAACCTGAGAGGTCAGGATGAAGCCCTGAGCCTTAGCATCAGCTACGCTCTCGATGACAGGCATGTGACCCAATGTGTAGTTATCACTACGCTGGCTTGTACCAAGGTTAGCATCTGTGTAGTAGACATTCTCAGTAATGTCAAGCTCAACCTGATAGTATGCATAGTCGAATGCCTTCTGGTTACCTACGCTAGGCAGAACGAGAGATACATCCTGACCACCAGTGCGGTTCAAACGGTCACCATAGTACTCACGCCAATCCTTAACGATGAGAGCATCGGTCAGGTCAACAACGTGCCAGTCATTAGGAGCATCGGGAACAAGACCCTGCTTCGGATTCTCCAGGTCGAGCGGACGGAGGAAGCGGACATTGAACCACATATTATCCCAATATACAGGAGCACAAGCGTCGACAGCCTTAATGTTGATGTAAGCAGTGAAGGTCTCACGCTCAGCAAGCTCATTATGAGTCTTGTAGTTCAAGATATCATCCTGATCAACACCATTGACATAGTTCAGGACAGTAATCTGACGATCACCAACTACAGCATTCTCATCATAGTTCAAAGTGATAAGATCTACAGGTTCCGGATATACGGTATTATCCTTAGCTTTAATCTGAATCTTGGTATGATCAGCATTCAGAATCAGAGTATACTCAGCACCTGTGTAACCCTTGACAGTCCAAGAATTAGCAACAGTGTGGTTAGTACCAGCATCGAACGTAGCATTACCAATAACAGTGCTCGGGAGAACGAACTCGCAACCAAGCTTCATACCCTTAATAGAGCCGAAGTGCTTTTCATCCTTAACAGATGCAGAAAGCTTACCATCGATGAAGAAGTCCTTCAGGTTCTTGGTGAACTCAGTATAGACGTTGTTAGATCTCTTAGCAATAGGATCATTAGCCTTCTCGAGCAGGTTGTCATATCTAATATCCAGAGGAGCACCAGTGATATAGCTATAACCAATAGTCTTAACAGTTGCAGAAGTCTCGGGAACAGGTACAGGAACATTTACACGAACCTCGTATGCATCCTTAGTGCTTGTAGCATTGGTCTTGCTGTTCAGGTCATACCAGAAGGTCAGGATCTTATTAGCACCCATATCACCCTTAGCAACACGAATTGCACCAGCAGGAATAGTCAGCTTCACCCAAATTGAAGGATTACCCTTTTCAGGAGCAGCGCCAATAGCGGGCTTATCTGTTTCAGGATCATAATCATGATGAGCATAGCGTACCCATGTTACGAACGGATCCTTATTAGCATAGTAATCACCCTTATCCTCGAGTTTACCAGCTTTCTTAAGCTCTTCAGCCTTAGCTGTCAGTTCATCGGAAGTGAACGCCCACTTGATGATATGAGTTGTAGCATCCTCAGTATTCTGAGCAGACAGGTTCCACTCTTCATCGACTGTACCGAAGGACTTAGACTCATCAATGCGCTTACCACCCTTAGACTCATACTGAACACCCTTACGGACTACCTTGCTTAAGGTTGCATTATCAATTTCAACCTGCAGAGTGGTCTGATCATAATAGTCAAAGATGTAGTTCTTATCGAAGGTTTCCTTTGACACACCACCGAGGAGCTGATCAAAGATATGATACTCAACTTCAGACCATGTAACTTTACCAGCATAACCAGCCTCACAATTTACCCAGAATTCGTCCTTAATCTCAAAGGCAACTTCCTTAGCCTCTTCAGGAACTTCAACATCTGGAGTAATGAGGAACTTCATGTAAGCGAAAGAAACAATCTTATCACCCTTCTTCACCATGATACATACGATAGGCTGACGTCCTACGCAAGCAGGATTAGCAGTTTGACCCTTAATAGTCTCACCAGCAGCAGTCACGTTACGCGGATAAGCAATTACATGTCCCTCTTCATTTGTGATAAGCTCAAGGTGAACAGTCTCACCTGTCTTGTTAGAACCCAAAGTATAGTCAACCGGTACAATCTCGTATGTAAGACCGAGTTTCTTGAAGAGCTCAGGAGACATAGTGACAACCTTGTCCTTATCAATAGAAGCATCACCATCCTCTTCCTTATTCAACGTAGTAACAAACCACTTAGCAATTGCTGTATGAGCGGTATGATTGCTAATAGTATCAGTAATCTCATTCACATAGTCATCCTTAAGAGGAACGTAACGAGACTCCAGCACCTTAGTGATATCGAATGACTCGTCATACTTAATAGTATGAGTAGGAGATGTTGTAGCCAGTGCCAAGAAGCTGAAGCTTCTGTGCAGGTTAGAAGAGTTAACAGCACCACCATCATAACCAATCTGGTCAAGGTGACGTGTAACTACTGGGAAGGTGTTATCACCAATCAGCAGGCCATAACCATACTCAGGAACAACGATTGCATAGTCAGAATTAACGGTCGTATCAGCAGGATTATCGCCCTGCTTCACCTTTGTTAATGACAGAGAAGCGATAGTTCCAATACCCTTCTTCAGATTTGCCTCAATAGCAGCAGCATCAGCTGTGAATGGAACTGTAAGAATTCCATCCTTCAGGTTGTCTGCATTTGCCTTAAGCAGATCATCAGTGTTTGTATAAACAGGAGTAATACCACCAGCAACACCACTACGTGTAGGAGTAGTACGCTCAGTAGCAACAGGCTCCTTAATATTTGCATGCCAATTGTAGAAGTCAATAGAGAAATTAGACAAATCAACATTGGTGGGATTCACATGATACTGTGCTAAACCATAGTCAGAAATGTTAAGTTCACCTACACGCTCAAAGTAATGATAACCTTTTCCAGCATTACATTTCTCATTCTTCTCCTCCGGCATCAGATAAGTATAAACACTTACGCCCTCAATACCACCATAGTATACATCAGGACGAAGCACGATGCTCTTCAGGTCACGTGCAACATAAATATTCAGAACTTCGATGATATCACCGATAGTAGCACGAATAGATGCGAACTGATCCTCAATCTTCAGATCATTGAGAGCCTGAACTGCAGCCTCAGCATCCTTCATTCTATCCTGGAGATCCTTGACATCAGCTGCGTCAGCTTTTGCTGCGATGTCACTCTTGATTCCCTCGAGAGAAGCGATAGCATCGTCAACACTCTTCTTCCAAGCAGCGTCACCAATAGGATTGATAGCCTCAACGCTCTTCTTGAACTCATTCAAAGCATTGATCTGACCAATCAGGTCCTGAATAACAGCATTCTTAGCAAAGTCTGCATCATCAAGGAGCTTCTTAACGTCATCAAGAGTCAGAAGCTTCTCATCAATGGCAGCGATTTTAGCCTCAACGCCTTTGATAGCCTCAGCAAGCTCAGCCTGACTAACCTTTCCATCAACGATGGCCTGCAGATCCTTAATGGCATCCTCAAGAGCCTTGACGTCAGAAGCCTTAGCAGCAGCATCAGCAGTTGCCTGAGCAGCCTGAGCAAGCTTTGTAGCAGCCTCAGCAGCAGCATTTGCCTCGTCAGCAGTACCCTGAGCTTTCTTTGCAGCCTCAGCAGCAGCATCAGCAGCACTCTTTGCAGCCTTTGCAGCATCGTTAGCAGCAGTAGCAGAGCCCTGAGCTGTTGTCAAAGCACCCTGCAGCGTTGTCAGCTGTGACTGTAAGTTCTGAGCGGTGATACCATCAATCTGCTTCTGCAGGTTGTTGATGTCATCATCGTAGTCCTTACAAGACGTAAACATACCAACAGAAGCAATTGCCATTGCTCCCATCAGCAGCATACCAAAAAATTTTCTTTTCATACGATTAATAATTTAAATTAATAAAAAAATTAAGATGTTTACTATTTATTTTCTCTCAAATCCAGCCCCGAAAAGCTCCCGAAAGCATACGTCAGGGCACTGTATCTCCTAGACGGATTTACATTTTTGGTGCAAATATAGATATAATTCTGAAATCTTGCAAACAAAATCGAATATTTTTTTAAAAAAAAGCCAAAAACTTGCGATTTTAGGCGATTTTCTTACAAAAATCAGCGATTTTGGTGCGAAATCCTCTTTATTTATCGGGGTTTGCACACTTTCTATTGTCATTGTTTCTGCTTCGTAGCGCTATCAGGTCCTCCTATACCTTATTTAATATTATATATTATTGGTTGTTTAATCTATTTCGCATGCAAAGTTACTGCTTTTTTTGGGAAAAACAAGTATTTTTGCGATTTTTTATCAGAAATCAGCCGATTTTGGCGTTCTTGGGAACGGAATAACGTCGCGAATATTCTGCATACCGGTAACGAAAAGAATGAGTCGTTCGAAACCCAGTCCGAAACCAGCATGGGGGCATGATCCCCAGCGACGAGTATCAATATACCACCACAAATGAGTCTGGTCCATCTGGCGACGTTCAATCTCTGCCATCAGCTTGTCATAGCTCTCCTCACGTACTGAGCCTCCAATAATCTCACCAATTTGAGGGAACAACACATCGGTACCCTGCATAGTAGGTCCGGGAGCTATCGAACCACGGTATCCAATAGAGCCGGATTCTCCAGAATCACCAGATTGTCCGGACACACCAGGATTCTGTTTCATATAGAACGACTTGAAAGCACGGGGATAGTCAGTCATGATGACGGGTTTCTTGAAATGCTCCTCCACGAGATAGCGTTCATGTTCTGATGCCAAATCGTCGCCCCAGTTGCAGGGGAACTCAAACTTCTTACCGTTCTTGATTGCCTCCTGCAAGATATTGATACCCTCGGTATAAGGCAGGCGTATGAAAGTTTCCTTCAATACACCTTCGAGACGAGCAATCAACGTCTTGTCAATCATCTGATTGAGGAAGGCAAGATCGTCTTTGCAGTAGTCAAGGGCCCAACGCACACAATACTTGATAAAGTCCTCTTCAAGATCCATCAATTCTTCCTGATCGAGGAAGGCCACCTCAGGCTCCACCATCCAGAACTCTGCCAAATGGCGAGGGGTGTTACTGTTCTCAGCACGGAATGTAGGGCCAAAGGTATAAATGGCCCCCAGTGCTGTTGCACCAAGTTCACCCTCAAGTTGTCCGCTCACCGTCAGTGAGGTCTGCTCACCAAAGAAATCATCGTCGTAGATAATTTTACCCTGCTCGTCCTTCTTCAGGTCATAGAGGTTCTTGGTGGTTACCTGGAACATGTTTCCTGCGCCCTCACAATCTGAAGCTGTAATCAGCGGGGTATGGAAATAGAAGAAGCCATGCTCATGGAAATAGGTATGAATGGCCATCGCCATGTTATGACGAATTCGCATCACAGCCCCGAAGGTGTTGGTGCGAAGACGCATGTGGGCATTCTTACGCATGGCCTCAAAACTCTGTCCCTTCTTCTGCATGGGATAGTCATTGCCGCAAAGGCCATAGACCTCTAACCGGAGAGCCTGGATTTCGCTGGATTGTCCAGAGCCTTGGCTCTCAACAAGTATACCCTCAGCACAGATACAAGCACCAGTAGTGATATCCTTCAACAGCTGCTCATCGAACTTTGTTGGGTCAACTACAATCTGCACGTTCTTAATGGTAGAGCCATCATTAAGAGCAACAAAGTCAACGGCCTTAGAAGAACGGTGCGTACGCACCCAGCCCTTCACACAGACCTCTTTTCCATATTCCGTGCTTTGCAGCACATCAATTATCTTTGTTCTTTTCATTATTCACTATTCACTTTTCACTATTCACTACTCGTAGGCACCCATGCGCAGACGATCAACCTCCTCTTCTGTCAGATATCTCCAGTCACCACGCTTCAGGTTCTTCTTGGTCAGGCCAGCAAACTGGACGCGGTCCAACTTCAGCACCTTATAGCCAAGACTCTCAAAGATACGACGGACTATACGATTCTTGCCCGAGTGAATCTCGATACCCACCTGTTTCTTGTCGGTAGGATGAGCGTACTGCACATCGTCGGCCTTGATTTCACCATCCTCCAACTGGATACCTGTTGCAATCTGCTCCAGATCGTGAGCCGAGCATGCCTTATCAAGGAAAACATGATATATTTTCTTCTTGAGATATTTGGGATGAGTGAGCTTAGAAGCCAAGTCGCCATCATTGGTGAGCAAGAGCACACCCGTGGTATTACGGTCGAGACGGCCTACAGGATAGATACGCTCAGGACAAGCATTCTTCACGAGATCCATCACAGTCTTACGCTGCTGGGGATCATCAGCGGTGGTAACATAATCCTTGGGCTTATTAAGCAGTACGTACACCTTCTTCTCGATGGTGACAGGCTGGTCGTGGAAACGAACCTCATCGGTACGCAGTACCTTCGTTCCGAGTTCGGTAACCACCTCACCATTGACAGTGACTACACCTGCCTGAATAAACTCATCAGCCTCACGACGGCTGCAGACACCAGCATTAGCCAAGAACTTGTTCAGACGTAACGGCTCATTGGGATCGAAGTTGACCTCTTTATACTCAATACGCTTCTTCATGCTATACTTGGCATTCGGATCATAGTCGGCAGAACGCTGACGCTGTTTCTTATAAGGTGCTGCTCCATAAGGCTTGCCAACCTTATTGAACTTATTATAGCCAGCATTGGGATTATAACCACCGCGCGATTGATAACCACCACGGGGCTGATAGCCGCCTTCACCTTGCTGACGAGGCTGGTAACCGCCACGAGGTTGATAACCGCCACGCTGCTGATAGCCACCACGAGGCTGGTAACCTCCACGAGGTTGATAGCCACCTTCACCCTGCTGGCGAGGTTGGTAACCGCCACGCTGCTGATAGCCACCTCGAGGCTGATAACTACCACGAGGCTGATAACCACCACTGCGGGGAGTGCTAGACTGCAGTCCTGCCCCGAAGCCCTCAGGACGGAAGCCGTCCTCATCATTGCTGCGTTTATAGGCAGGACGCTCAGAAGTGGGATGCTGACCTGTATGTATACGGGGGCGTGGTGAACGGCCCGGACGGAACTCACGTTGTTCTCTCTGAAAACCCTCTTTTTTCTCTTCCTGAGGCGTGTTCTCTTGATTCATGTTCTCAATATCCATTTTTACTCGTTTTTTGTGTTATACCTTATTATAATATATGTTATTCCTGATTGCTGGAGGTTGATAGTTAAATGCCTGTATATGTTGAGGGCGTAATGGCACGAAGTTCATCTTTCACTGCATCGCTGACATCTAATGTATCGATGAAACTTGCAATGGCCTCTGCTGTGATACCCTCGTTAGTACGGGTCAGTGCCTTTAAGGTCTCGTAAGGATTGGGATAAGCCTCACGACGAAGGATGGTCTGAATACCTTCAGCCACCACGGCCCAGGTATTGTCGAGATCCTGCTGTAACTTCTGCTCGTTGAGAATCAACTTACGAAGTCCCTTGAGCGTTGATTGAAAGGCAATGAGCGCATGACCCATAGGCACGCCCACATTACGAAGTACCGTCGAATCAGTAAGGTCACGCTGCAAACGACTCACCGGCAACTTCGCTGCCAAGAACTGCAGGATGGCATTGGCAATACCGAGATTCCCCTCTGAATTCTCGTAGTCGATAGGATTCACCTTATGAGGCATTGCACTGGAACCCACCTCACCCTTCTTGATCTTCTGTTTGAAATACTCCATGGAGATATACATCCAGAAGTCTCTGTCAAGATCGATGACAATTGTATTGATACGACGCATGGCATCGAAGAGAGCGCCCAACCAGTCATAATTGGAAATCTGTGTTGTGAATTGTTCACGCTCCAGTCCCAGCTTCTCTGAGACAAAGCGATTACCAAACTCACACCAGTCGTATTGAGGATAAGCCACATGATGGGCATTGAAGTTACCCGTTGCACCACCGAACTTAGCGGTGACGGGAGTATCCTTCAAAGAACGTAGCTGTTCCTCCAACCGATAGACATACACCATGATCTCTTTACCCAGGCGCGTCGGCGAGGCCGGCTGTCCATGCGTCTTGGCAAGCATCGGCACAGTTTTCCATGCTTCAGCATAGTCGTGAAGCTGTTCGATGAGTTCTTCCAGCAGAGGAATATACACATCAACCAAAGCTTCCTTAATAGACAAGGGCACAGAAGTATTATTAATATCCTGTGAGGTCAGTCCAAAGTGGATGAATTCCTTAAATCCATTAGACCCATTCAGCCCTCTCTCTTCAATTTTCTCCTTAATATAATACTCTACCGCCTTGACATCATGATTAGTGATAGCCTCAATCTCCTTCACCCGCTTAGCATCAGTGGGCGTGAACTGTCTGTAAATATCACGTAACGGTGAAAACAGGCTATGGTCGAAATCTGCCAATTGTGGCAAAGGGAGTTCGCAGAGCGTGATAAAGTATTCTATCTCAATGCGGATGCGGTATTTAATAAGCGCATACTCAGAGAAGTATTCTGCCAGTGGCTCCGTTTTGCTCCTATAGCGGCCATCAATAGGCGAGATGGCTGTCAGCAATGATAAATCCATTTTAAAATTTAGTCCTAACGATCGATAATTATCTTTCTATTCTTTCTCTCAAATTTTCAAGTGTGTCGAAATTTGGGTGCAAAGGTACGTAGAAATTCAGAATCTGCAAAATATTCTCACGAAAATTTTGCAGATTCCGCGAATTTATAACTGATAGAGGTCGTTAGCAGCCAGCAAATCGACCTTAATCTCAGCAAGGGCAGCCTCACAGGCATCCAAGTCCGAGGGACGGATAATAACATGCGCCACATCGCCATTGGCAAAAGAGTACATGTACTCAATGAAAATACCTTTCGACGAGAGGTGCTTCAGGACTACTGCTAAGGAACCGCTGACATTGGGGCATACGAAACCGATGACATCAGTGATCTTCACAGCAAAGTGCTGCTCCTTCAATACCTGATAGGCTTTATCGGGTTCAGAAACAATGCAACGAAGAATGCCGAAGTCAGAGTTGTCGGCAATCGACATGGCTGAAAGGTTTATACCAGCAGTACCGAGGGCTTCTGTCACTTCGGTCAGACGGCCGGATTTGTTCTCAAGGAACACGGAGAGTTGTTTTGCTTTCATATTTTTGACATTTAAAGATTTTTGACTGTAGACTTTATTATTTAACCAGCTAGAGCTGGCGCTTGTCAATGACGCGCTTGGCCTTACCCTCAGAACGCTCGATACCCTTCGGCTCAACGAGTTTCACCTTGAAGCCTAGACCGATTACACTACGGAGTTCACCCTCGAGTTTCTTCTGAAGGCCCACCATCGTCGACATATCGTCGGTAAAGTACTCATCCTTGACCTCAACCTTAAGTTCGGAGGTATCCGTATTGTTGACGCGGTCTACTGTCAACAAGAAGTGTGGCTCGAACTCCTGCTGTTTGAGAATGACGTCCTCAATCTGCGATGGGAACACGTTGACACCCCGAATGATAAGCATATCATCGCAACGGCCTAAGATACGGTCCATACGCACGAGCGTGCGCCCGCAGGTACATTTCTCATAGTGTAGGGCTGTCAGGTCGTGTGTACGATAGCGGAGCAGTGGCATACCTTCCTTGGTCAAATGGGTGAAAGTCAGTTCACCAAAAGAGCCTTCCGGCAGAGGTTCACCTGTATTGGGATCCAAGATCTCAGGATAGAAATAATCCTCATTGAGGTGTGTACCGTTCTGGCTTTCGCACTCGTAACCTACACCAGGACCAGCAATCTCCGAGAGGCCATAAATATCATAAGCCTTGATGCCTAACGAAGCCTCCAACTTGACGCGCATCTTTTCTGTCCAAGGTTCAGCACCAAAGACACCAACTTTCAGTTTGAACTCATCACGCGGCCACTCACATTCGTTCAGAGCTTCGCCCAAGAACATGGCATAGCTGGGGGTGCAACAGAGAATCGTGGTACCAAAATCATGCATCAGCGTAATCTGCTTCTGAGTATTACCCGAGGAGATTGGGATAACGGAAGCTCCGATGTTCGTGGCTCCATCGTGGGCGCCGAGGCCACCTGTGAAGAGTCCGTAGCCATAGGCCACCTGGAAAATATCCTCCTTACCAGCGCCATAGGCAGTAAAAGCACGAGAGATGGCTTCCGACCACATGGCAAGGTCCTTACGGGTATAGAGCACCACAACAGGCTTGCCGGTGGTACCAGAAGACGCATGAATACGGACTATCTGCGACATAGGTACAGCAGCCAGACCGAAGGGATAGTTATCACGGAGATCAAGTTTATTGGTAAAGGGCAATTTGACGATATCGTCAATGCTCTTGATGTCACCTGGTTCTAACCCTATCTCCTGAAATTTCCGACGATAAAAAGGGGTATTATAATACACATACTCGGCCATTTTAACTAGCCGACGGCTCTGAATCTCGCGAAGCTGTTCGCGATCCATACATTCAATGCTTTGATTCCAAATCATAAGTCTTTGTCTTTCGTTTTATGTTATGGGTTTGTTGGGTCTAATGGGTTTTATGGGGCAAAGGTACAACTTTTATTTCAAACGACAAAAAAAAAGCTTCAGAATTTCATCTGAAGCTTTATTTTGTGGGCGTTGACGGATTCGAACCGCCGACCCTCT
>Ga0310690_10009768_pt1 | contig 12017 bp, 17 predicted proteins | sample AusTroGonzalo_MG_2_FD_207661 | JGI IMG/M metagenome (GOLD analysis project Ga0310690, IMG submission 207661) | Bovine rumen microbial communities from tropical cattle in Woodstock, Queensland, Australia - Gonzalo_04 (v2) (version 2) | ecosystem: Host-associated > Mammals > Digestive system >...
TACGTTTTGTCGTCTAACTCTATGCCTGTAGAGAGCGTCTGCTTTACGCCGTCATAATATAAATCGCCGTCATCAACCCAAGCGATTTTAGTTCCGCTTGAGATGCCTTGGAAATTGGTAAATACTTTAACCGCTTTGCGTCTCTTCCTTGATGCGAGCATAGGGAAGTAGTTAAGCGTTACGTTCTTCTCGTCATAGAAGAATCCTTCTTGGCAGGATAACTGATGATTGTACCCTGCGAACTGTGTGTTTATCTCTTTATTCAACTGTAGATTATCGAGAATCGGGTACTTCATGTTATCTCCTAATAGATGTGATATGCGTTGCGACCTTTCGGCATGTGGTTCTTGTTGACATGCTTTGCGTAGTCGTCAAAGTACGCATTAAAGAGAGTCGCTGATACGTTGTATCTCTGCGTCTCTTGGTTCTCTTCATCTATCTTCATTTTGATATAAGCAGGGTATAATTTATCGTAAGGAAAGTGGGCGATAAGTTCTTTGTCCATATCGTCTACTGTATATTTGGAATAACGTATCGGCTTTATGAACCGATGCGTTAAAATGATGTCAACATAAATAGAGTGTTCCACCTCGGCAAGCCATCTGACTTTGTCCTCAATGGAATACTGATTGGGTTTCATTGCATCTACATTATCGATACATTCTCTTAATGTCATGGTCTACTCCTAAAAAGGGGAGACTATGTCTCCCCACATTTATGCTTCACGAATACCGAGATTATTGACGTAGTCAATTGCTTCGTTCTCGGCTCTTTCCTGTGCATCAATGATGGCTTTGAGTTCCTTGGGTACATAAACCGTCTCGCCTCTGCGGATGAGATAGTTCTTAAAGTTGATTGAGTAGAACTCTTCCTGCGAAGCCCTCGGGTCGGGGATTCTTCGAAGCATTACAGGAACTAATTCGGGTTCTTTCTTTGTTACGATTTCTTCTTCTGTTACTGTTTTCTTTTCTGCCATAATGTTCTCCTTTAAGGGATTAAGGGGAGATGGCGAATCTCCCCTGTCCCGATTTTAATTAGTTGCCTTCGTCAGTTGCGGAGTAGGACGAGCCTGTTTCTACACGAAGCATTCTCTCCTGATAGAGAATCTTTGCGCCGTGATTGAACTTGTAACCAACTGTGCTGAACTGATTGAGAGGCCCACCTATCGTGCCTCTGTCTTTGATGATGAGTTCCATGCCTTCACCTGCAGGTTCAAGAACACCGAAAGCGTCCTTACCAAATGCAAGTGCCGCATAAACAGCACCACCCTGTGCTCCACCTTCACCTGCGTAGATAACAGTATCTTTTGCGATATTGGTTACGCCTGTAGCAAGAGTGAGCGATGCGCTACCTGCCGCACCCGAAGCCGCAGATGCGATAGTTGCTTCTACTGTGCCAAGAAGAATAGGTCTTCCTGCAAGTGCGGTTGCTTCGTCAGCGGTAATTGCTTCGTTAACGGCTACGGAAGTGGTAGCAGGAGTCGTGATTGCGGTCTTAACAGAAAGGTTACCTGCGGCGATAAGAGGAGCGCCCTTGTAAATCTTTACGTTGTTGGACTCGATGAATCTGATGCCGTGAAGCGTTCCGATTTCGCCGTTGAAGATAGGTGCTACGTCAGCATACTTGTGGAACTCTTTCCACTCTGCTGAATTACGAAGGTCGAATGCCTGTGAAGGATGGATAACCATTACATAGGTGTTGCCTTCGTATGTAGGTGCTTTGCTCTTCTTAAGCCATGTAGCAACTTTTGCTACGAGTTCGGGGTCGAGAACAGCCGTTGAATCAAGTGCGTCTCTCTTGGAAACAGGAGTCTTTGAGCCACCGCTCTGTGTGGGAGCGTATGCTACAGAGTTACCTGCTACAAGGATGTTTCTTGTAAGGGTATCGTAGGTTTCACCTTCAGCCGCACCCATTTCCTCTGTTGCTCCGAAGATAACGTCGTCATAAGACTCAAGTTCAAGTCTGTCGGAAATAGCAACATAGTCACCATGCTGATTGGTTGATGCGGTAATTGCGGTCATACCAAACTTCTGACCTGTAGGGATAACACCTTCAGAAAGAGGAGTCATAGCCTTTGCGAAGGTATTCCACTTTCTCCACTCGATGGTGTTGCCCTTGTAAGGCTGTTTCTTACCTAACTGTGTAAAAACCATCTTCTCACGGCTGTTCACAAGAAGTGATGTGCCGTAGAAGGTTTTCATGGTAGGCGACATATCTTCGCCTGTAGTTGTCTGTGTGGTTACATTGATAGGCTCAATGTTGGGAGTTCCTGCGTCTACATGAGGCGTATGGAACAACTGTAAATCGAATTTTCTCATAATGTCCTCCATTAATTTTTGATGGTCAGCGGCTCCTCATTTTTGAGGAGTCGGTATGAGACTATTTAAGTCTCTCGGGGTTTTTTCTGAACATATCGGCGGCGGCTCGTATCTCTCTTAAACTCATTCCGTTGAATGATTGAGATATCGTTGCCGATGCCTGTGAGGACAATCCGTTTTCGATGGGTCGTGACTTGTTTGCCGCTACGCTGTTTGCTATCTGCTGTGTAGCAATCTGCGCTGTCTGCAAACCCTGTCTCTGCATCAACTCGTCGTGATGTATTGCTTGGTAAGCAACTGTGGTGTCGCCCTGTGTAACAGCGCACATGTTTCGGAACTTCTCGTTCTGCATCTCAATGTCCAAATCGAACTCGGGATACATTGCCTTGGTTCGCTCTGCGTTCTGCAAGAGACGATTAATCTGTTCCTGCTGTGCCGCCTGTTGCTCACGAGCCTTCCTTTCCGCTTCGTATGCTTCGAGTTTCCTCTGCATTTCGAGGGATTTCTTGGCTTCTTCCGTGGACAGGTCGTGTTCCAATGCGTAGGACTCTACGTAGGAATCGTCTTCGTCAATCGCTTTTGTGAGACTATCAAGGAAGTCATCGGAATTTGCATCGAGTCCGTACTTGACGGCTACCTTTGAAAGAGCCTCGCTCATCTTGCCGTTTGACTCTTCTATTCCTTTGTACTTCTTAAGCCTGTCGGAAATGGTCTTGTCCATGTATGCCTTGTGCTCTTCCTTGTATTCATCGGACTTTATAAGGTCTGTGAACGGAATGTGCGTAGGCTGTGTGGTGGTTTCCTGTACTTCCTCTGTGGGCTGTTCTACCTTCGGCTCTGCCTTGGGTTTGTTCGCCTCAACAGCGTTCTTGTACAATCTCTTTGCTCGCTCGGGGATGTGAGCAGGTAATACGTCTTCTCCCGATGTCTCTGCTATGCCTTCTGCGCTACCACCATCTGCGCCGTCTCCGCCTTCTGCGCCTTCGGCAAAGAACTGAAGGTCAAGCCAATATTTTTTGAGCATCCTATGTGCTCCCTTCTTAAATCTGTCCGTATGGTGGACGACCCCTATCGTCATTGTGAACCAATGATTTATTAAAGTGCGCACTCCCCCCTTACGGTGAGATGTACATTGTTCGGGTAATTTTCGTGTAGTAATCGTGTACCTGTCGTGAACATTTCGTATACCGCACCGATTATCGATGCGTATCCTTCCTGTGGACATGCCGATATCGTTATCTCTCCGTTGTTTTCGGATAAGGCAACACCCCCGAGCAACTTATCTGTGTTGTCTTCGAGGGTATGTGCCAAGGAGAAAAACAATATTGACATTGCGGAGCAGACTATGTCCTTTCCGAGTTCCGCATAGTCTGCGTGTCCTTTCATCGTCACTTTGTACTCGATTCGGTCTATAGTGACGTTTATCATCGTACCTGTGTGCTTCCGAGTGCGTTTGCCCTTGCTCTCGTTACTCGGGGATTCTCCTTTTTCTCTTCTTCGAGTTGTATTTCCTCTTCTTCGGGCGCTTCCATCGGTACGGGCTGTCCGCTCTGCTCAAGGATTCCCTGTGCCATCTGTTCTGCGAGCATCGGGTCGTACTTCTGCGCCAAGGTAAGTGCTATCTGCTGATACTGTAAGAGGAGTTTAAGAGTCATATTGTTCTCCTGTACTCGCTGAAGCACCTGCTCTTTACCTTGGAAGTCCATCATCTCAAGGCATGCCGTTGCTTGGTCTGCCATTTCGGGATTGAAGATTCCCTGCTGATAGAAGTTGAGCGCTAATTCGTTCTGCTCCATCTTCTTGTATGGACTTGACTTCTCTGCGGTTACCTCGATGTCAAATTCGGGCTTTCTGAATCCCATGTCCTGTCCCATAAATATCTGCGGTTGAGGCTTGAGACCTGCGTTCGAATACTGTACGAACTGTTCGCCCATTGAATCGGGTACGATGCGGAATGTACGGGGTACGTCGTAGAACTGACGTATCAACTCTACAACTTGGTATATGACGTCTCTGTACGCCCTGTAGAACGCTTTATTTGTTGAACGGGCATTTTTACCTGCCGCTTCCTGTAACGCCGCTATAGCGCTTGCGGCGGTCACTCCCGACGGCGCTACGCCGTTGTTGGAGTCTTGGTTCGACGTAACGTACTTCAGTTCTCCGACCTTGTTGTCGAGCACCTGCACATACGTCGATGACAACTGATTCGATTCGATAGGACGCACATTCTCGTCCCCGATATTGCCTTCTACATGGACGAAAGGCTTCGTGGTGTCCTTAAACTCGTCCATATTGACTCCGCCGTCTCCACGAACAAAATAACGGGGCGTAGCACCTGCTACCGTGTTGTCGACGATAGCCTTGTTCATTACATCTATCTGCATCTGCGTATCCCTGCCGATGTCCGTTAAACCGTACCCTACAAGGCTTCCTTCGATGGGATACAGGGATTGGCATACAAACGGGTACAGAGCGTGGTCGTAGAGTCCTCGTTCGCTCATCGGCTTTCCTGTAGGCACTACAAGTGGCATGCCTGTTTCGGGGTCTACGTCGGTTCTTGTCGGTACTGTGGTGTCGTTCTCGGTCGCATAGAGCACGATATCGTCAACAAACTTGCAATACTGAAGCACTTTGTGTCCGTTGTACTCGGTGTGGTAGTACCAATCGACTACGACCGACTTGTCCTCGGTGTTTACGTTGTCGTCGTACAGGTACTTCGCCAAGGTAATCTTCTTACCGTTAAGGTGTCCTTTGGTCTGCGGATACCGCTGTTCGAGGATTTTATTGCTTACCAATTCGGTATTGAACAGTTGGTCGGACTCCTGTATGTCCGTGATGCCCGATTCCCAAAACAGGTTGATGAAGTCGATGCGCTTGATGGAGATGTCACCGAGTCCGTTGTTCTTTGAGCCGTCCCAAAAGATTCCCTGTGCGCTTCCGCCCTGCTTGAGCATGTACCACGCTACGTCAGAATATGTCTCCTCGTACTTGTTCTGCTCAAGGATGATGGGAACTATATCGGACAACTTGGTCGCTTCGGCTTTGTCGTCCGCCTGTCGGGGCAAAAAGTTACATGTCGGGTACGAGTCCATAACGTCCGAGTAACGGCTCTGTATGCACGACCACAGCCACGCTGACGCAGGTCTGAACTCGTCGTCGGACTTGGAGTGGTAGTTCCATTGGCGGAGTTTCCAAAACTCCTCGTTTGCGATTATCTTCGCTTCGAGGCGTGCCTTGCCTTCTTTGTACCTGCGAAGGGTCTGTGTTGCTTCCAAGACTTCCTTCGACCCTATCTTGGGCGGTTGGCTCGCACGAATCTCTTCATCTGTAGCCAAAATATCGAGCATTGCCATCTCTGTATCGGCTCTCTGTTGCAACGGGGTCGCCTGTTGTACGGCGTATGACTCCGCCTGTTCTTTTCTCTTTGCCATGTTTATCTCCTCTGTATCTGATTGTAGGCGCTCCACGCCTTCTGTTTCTGCTTAAACTGATTCAACGGGTCGTTCATCGGTATGTACTCGGTCTTTATCTCTCTCGGCGGTATCGGACGCATCATACAGAAGTACCGCACCTCGTCGCAGGCATGGTCTTCCAAATCCGTGTTCAAGTCCTCTACCCTGTGTTCGTCATGCATCATAAGCGGCATCGTGCGTATGATTGCCTTGCAGGTGTCAAAGAAGTACATCATCGCGTACCCGTTCTCGTCGAACATCATGCGCTCTCGTACCTGCATCCACCCTGCTATGCGGTCGTTAATGCCCTTGATGAACCATATTCCATGCTTGTCCGCCTCTTCCTGCGCCGATATGCCGTGTGAACCGTCCCATATGCTCGGGTCGGCAACGCCTTGAATGTTCTTGCCCTTGAGCCACGGGTGAGTGTCCTCTAACTCTCGCAGGTAATCGAACTGTTGCTTGTTAGACCACCGCACGCCCTCATTCGGGGTCTTGGTGCATCCGTACACCTCAAGTATCCTGTAAGCCACGTCCTCGGGACTCACAGCCCAATAACCCACGCTGAACGGTCTGCCGTAGCCCCAATCGTATGAGCGGTAGATGTTCCAATGTACGGGTGGCTCAAACGGCTTAATGACATGCGTCCACCGATGCTCGGCAAGTGCCTGCTCGGGAGTGATGCCTGCCTCGATGCATTTGCGGATGTCGGGCTTGTCGCGGAACTCGTCAAAGAACATACCCTCGAACACGTCCCAATCGCCCTCAAGCCACGCCTGCCGTAGTTTAGGTGGCAGGGACTCAAGGTAACGCTTGTAGGACGGGTCTGCGTCCATAAGCGCGGTGTTATCGGTCAGCAGGGATTGAATGAATGAATAATCATCGGGGTTTTCATCCTCGGTGAATTCTCCCTTGATGAGATGTTTTACATATTGCAAGGAAATCCCGTCGGGGTTACATGTCCAATAGATACGCCTCGGGAAGTCATTGACACCACGCACACACGCGCCCATCTTCTTCAAGTGGTCTTCACGGATATGCGTTGCCTCGTCCACAAAAAGCACGTCAAATTGTAATCCCGAGAATTTCGCTATATCGGCATCGCTTGCACAATATTGGAAGTAAATCATGCTCCCGTTCTTGAATCGCATTTCCTTCCGCCCGTCGTTATAGGTAGCAATCCCTGTGGGGCATAGTTTCTCCCGTAACGGCTCGATGTGATTCTTCTGCAACTCGTTATAGGTCGTGCGGACGATACAACACTTTATGCCTGCGTGCTTGAGACATAACGCGGTAGCCTTGAAATCGATAGCCCACGACTTACCGCCACCACGCGCACCGCCGAATATGACCACCCTGTGAGTATCCTTAAGGAATAACTCCTGCTTGGGCTGTGGTGTCCCGAGGTCAATCAGCATACTCGCTCACCTCGTCCGACAGCACGACCGTGATAGTGTTGTCCTGCGCTTCCGTGGATGCTTCCTTTTCAAGTTTCTTGATTCGGGCGAGTTGCTCGGCGGTATCCATATCGGAACGATAGAAGCCCATGTCCTTTGCGTCCTTCAGCGCCGCCATGTATGCTCGGATTTTAGTGCTGTCCCTTTTATCGACCACCTTAATCCCTTCGGTTATCTTCCCGACGAGCATGTCAACAGCGTGATACACCTTTAATCCGAGGTCGCTCTTTTGTGCAATCAATTTTTCTGCAATGCGCTGTTCGGTCTTGTCCGATATCACTTCCGCCAAGCCAATCCAATTATATCTTTTTGCCTTATCCGATATCGTGCTCGGTGACAGACCATAGTCTCGTGCCAATTGACGAATCGAAGTTCCTTCGAGATATCGTTTCTTTATGAGTTCCCAATCAACGCCTGCTTTTCCTGTAATCATAGTTTTCATGCCTACAGTTTATCTTGTCCGCAGGAAGCATGGCGCACTCCCCTGCCGAGTTCGTTCGGGAGCGTCAATCGAACAGAAATCGAACAAATTCTTAAGATTAAAAAACTTTCGAAAAACCTCTTGCATCGTACTGTACAGTATGATATTGTAGTGACATCAAATCACAGCCCACTTCTCTAGGGCATACGGATTCTCGGTAATCCAAGCCACGGCGCTTCGCCACTCGGCATGAACCTTGACAACTGAATACAGTTTCTCCCCTTTCGTAATGCGACCGATAGTTGGTCTCAAGTCCAAACAAACGCAGAGAGCGAAAGGAGAAAAACACGATGACAGCATACGAAATCATTACAGAGCAGATAATCAAGAAGATGGAGCAGGGTATTATCCCTTGGGTAAAGCCTTGGAAAACATCCCGAACCTTCGACAACATGGAAGCAATGTTCCCGTGTTACTCGTATTCAAACGGCAAGAGATACGACCTCATCAACCAAATGCTACTTGATTTTGAAGCAGGTGAGTACGCCACCTTTGAACAGATTAAAAAAGCAGGTGGCAAGGTCAAAAAAGGCGAACACTCGCACATCATTTGCGGATGGATAGTCGAAACGGTTAAGTGTACTGACAAAGAAGGTAACGTGATTACCGACGACGACGGAAACCCCTTAACCAAGAAGACATTCGCTTGCAGGTGGTACAGAGTATTCAACATTCTCACACAGGTTGAAGGACTCAAACCCAAACACAATTGGACAGAACCCAAGCCTGTTGAGAAACCTGCAAAGCCCACACTCGATACAGTTCCCGAAGCGGAAGCAATCGTGAAGAGATATATCGAGAGCGCCGACGCACCTACACTTCATATCAAAGAGTCTGACAGCGCATACTACCGCCCTTCAACGGACGAAGTGGTCGTACCGATGCTCACACAGTACAAAGCCGTCGAAGAGTATTACAGCACAATGTTCCATGAGTTGATTCACTCGACAGGCAAGTCGACCCGATGCAACCGCAAGAGCGAAGGCAAGCACGTTGCTTTCGGAAGCGAGGACTACTCAAAAGAAGAGTTGGTCGCAGAAATCGGAGCATGCTTCTTATCATCCAAAGCAGGTCTTGATAGCGACACAGCGTTCCGTAACTCGGTCGCTTACCTGCAATCATGGCTCGAAGGTCTTAAGAACGACCCGAAGTTGATTGTATACGCATCATCACAGGCTGAAAAAGGCTGTGAGTACATTCTGAATGCATAGTCGAAACCACCTTCGGGTGGTCACGGACAGGGTGGCAACCTTCCGTCTGAAGATGACAAGCCGTATCGCCCGAACGGGCAAGGAAGGAGAAAAACAATGACAGTAAAGCAAATTAATGATTCAGTATCATCCGCAACTTATGTAACAGTATACGTTGCCAAGACAAAGCAGGATGCCCTTAACGGGAATTGTACTACCTGTTATAACTCTAGCGGACTCAACGGAATTCCCGAACGCGTTTTGGATTATGAGGTTGATTTCATTTATCCGATTAAAAAGGATTATTTGGAAGTGTGGGTAGTTAAAGACACCGCTCTTGATGATGCACTCTCAAAACTCGGTTCGTTAGCCATTGAATACTTGACAGGGCGCAATAAGGCAATGGCGCACGCAACCCACGTTGGACGCGATAGTCTTTCACAACTCAACGCAGGTCGTATTGAAGGTTTCCTTCGATGCGTTAAGCAACTCGCGATATGTACTGACGAAGAGTTGAACGAACTCGAAAATCATTTCTACGATAACTTTATAGAGGACGAGGAAACGCAGGTCGGATATGTAACCGAATCGGATGTGGAAAACGAATAGTCGAAACACCCTTCGGGGTGTCAGTAAGGATTGACCGCCTTGCTCTGAAGATGACAGGTCGCACGAAAGGAGAAACGATATGAACGTACAACAACTTCGAGAATCAAAAGAATACGCGGATGCGTGCAGAAAAATCAACGCCTACCGTACAGGATTTGAATTCACCATCCCGTACTACAAAATGACGCAGGGACAACGGAACGCAATGAATGTTATCACCGCCGATTGTACAAAGCAAGGATTAATCCAAAGCGTTTCGATTGGCGTATCACTTGAAGGTGAATTTACCGAAGAGACATTCGTAAGACTTTAATCCCATCGCCTACGCACAGACGCACGTCGGGTGCAAGCCCCGATAGGCGACATCGGCAATAAGCCGCACAAATGAAAGGAGCGAAATGCTATGAGAAAATCATCATTACCCGAAAAACTTACCTACACACAGATTCTTGTGTTCGCCGCAAATCACTTGCGTACCGAACGCGACAAGGAGCAGAAACAGATTGAAAAAGCGAGGGCTGTTGACCCTGCCCTTGCGGAGCAGATAGCCGCTTTAAGTCCGTTTGAAACGTGGCTTGAGAAACTTGAAATGCTCTACAAAATTGAAACAGGTAACGATTGGGATTTGAGATGATGACACGGCGCACGACATCGAGAAACTCGCAGAGGCTCTCGATTGGTCGGTAGCAGAAGTGATTGATGCTCTGATGGAATACTCGGACGAGATATACCTCGAGAATCAATAAGCCGAAACCCTTCCCTTCGGGGAAGTGGTCTACGGGAACTGACCCACCCGTACTGAAGATGGCAGGTCGCACAAGGAAGGAGATAAACATGGGATACGAAAGCAGATTATATGTTATCGACAAATGTGAACACGAATCACTCAAACACGATGGAAAGTTTTGGGGACAGGTCATAGCAAGTTTTGATTTGAGCAGGATTGACGAAGAACCGCTCGAAAAGTTCTTATCATATCCGCAGACGGATTGCTACATCTTCGCAGGTGACCGAGGCGAGGTCTCAACAGACATGTACGGAGAACCGATTCGAGAGATGCCTTTAGAGGATGCGATTGAGATTCTCGAGGACGCCGAAATCAAAGAGCACTACAGAAGATATCTTCCCTGCATCGGAATGCTTAAAGGCTTCCACAAAAAGGATTGGGGCAACTTGGTGGTGCTTCACTACGGATATTAAAGCGAATCAACTTTGCATGGCAAGACGACGAATACTGTGATACAATCACATCGGAAAGGGAGTGAGAACATGATTGATAAGCAAAAGCAATACAATCGACAGCGCAAATGGGAGAAAGAAAATTATGAACGCATCGCATTGAATGTTCCGAAAGGAACAAGAGAAGCATGGAAGGAACAGGCGGAAGCCGAAGGGAAATCCCTTACACAGTTCATAATCGACAAAGTGAGCCAAGGCAATTAACCTTGGCTCTTTTTTATTTCCTGTAATCCATGTGGTGCGTCAGATGCCAACCCCTGCAATACTCGCAAAAGTAATAGTCAAGGTCTTGTCCTCGCTTGCGCCTACATGACTTCAGCGCCCGAAGGACTTCGGTCTCCGACCGATACCGAATCTTGCGACCACACTCACCATAATGTGATTTATTCATACTTCGTCTCCAATGCTTTGTTGAGTACGCAGGAAGCATAGTCGTCGCAACAATACTTCCGCATGTACTCTTGTCGTGCTTTGCGCCTGTCCTCTTCGGATGGATAATTAAATGTGTTGTGACATCTCATGTCATTCCCAAGACCTTCGCACATTATCTCATCCATCTTGCTCCGTACATAGAACGGACACCGAACACACATATCAATTCGACTCATGATGCTCCCTCAAAACCGTTTCAATCATCGCTACCTTGGCGTTGCTCGCCATCGTCTTAACTCGCAGGATATCTTTTATCTCTTCAATCTTGCGCTCGTACTCCCTTAACTTATCCTCGTCACTCGTACACATCGATATCAATCCCCTTCTCGTCGCAATACTCGAGCCAAGACTTTGCTACGTCAGCAAGTATCTTCTTCATGTTGAACACACGTCCGCCACACCACTTGCACCTGTATCCGTCTTCATAGTTCTTCGGGACGACAAATCGTCTGTCCATAGCCTTGTTGCACGTCTGACAATAGAACCTCATCTCAATCACCATCCTTCATCGCTCCTCTTACGTCTTCGATGTTCCTCATAGGCAACGCCTTGCGACTTGACTCAAGCAGGTACACTTCCTTCGATAGATTGTCGAGAAGATAATCAATGTCGTATATCACATATCTCCCTGCACGTCCCTTTTTCGCTCCGTCTGTCATGTTAATTGTTTGCATCTTTATTCTCCTTCCTTCATATGTAATCGGGTGTTTCCATTGCTTCGGCTGAACACTCGGCAACTGTGATATAATTTCTTCAAGATTTTCGCCTTTGGAATTGGTAATACTGTTCCAAATACTGTTCTTATTAACTGTTGCATCAAGTACCGCTTGTCTGCTCAC
>Ga0310690_10009769_pt1 | contig 12017 bp, 15 predicted proteins | sample AusTroGonzalo_MG_2_FD_207661 | JGI IMG/M metagenome (GOLD analysis project Ga0310690, IMG submission 207661) | Bovine rumen microbial communities from tropical cattle in Woodstock, Queensland, Australia - Gonzalo_04 (v2) (version 2) | ecosystem: Host-associated > Mammals > Digestive system >...
TTCTTGGAAATATAACAAATGAATATTTGACAAATCTTGGAATTTGAAGTATAATAATGATGTTAAAGGGAAATCCCTTTAATAAATAAAAGCGGGTAAGGAACCGCCAAGTAATCATAGGAGAGGAACTATGAAATACTACAGTGAAAAATTGAATAAAGTCTTTGACACTCCAGAAGCTTGCGAAAGCGCTGAGTTTGAAGCAAAAGAAAAAGAAAATCTCGAAAAGGTTCGTAAAGAGCGCGAAGCTCGTGAACTAAAAGAAAAGAAGGAAAAGGAAACGGCTGAACGCAAGGCTGCTGCTGACAAGGTTGATAATGCTCGTAAGGCAATGGTTGCTGCGCAGAAAGAGTACCGTGACGCTCTTAATGAATTTGTTGATAAGTATCATACCTATCACTATTCTACCAACAATGCCGAAGAAGTTCCATTTCTTTTTGGACTTTTTAACGACATTTTCAAACTATGAGGCTTAAGGACTGAGCCTATCAGTCCCTTTTGATGCCCGTAGGTGTGCGGCTGCACGGGCGGTCTCTAAAACCGCGGCCTCTGAAGCGAACGGACTGGGTTCGACTCCCAGGCGGGCAGCCATGCGCCATGCGTATGATGGCTTAGTATTACGGCCCTCCAAGCCGCAGGAATGGGTTCGATTCCCATATGGCGCTCTCGCTGGGGAGCAGTAGAACCCAGGTCTTTCTCTAGCCTGCATCGCGAACAAATAGAGGACGTAGCAATTTACGATAGTATGCAAGGCATTAATGTCTTGTCTTTAGTTTGCCTAGGAAAACATGATGTTCGACGACTTATAACGTACGTTAAAATAATATAAGCGTAGCATTAGCACGAAAGTCTAGTGGGGTATTCCTTCAGCCATAGAAGTGAGGGCGCGGAGGAATATGCGTAATATTCCTCGATTAGCTACGCGTGAATGGGCTCTTGTGGCTGTAGCAAGTAAAAGACGATAGCTTTCCATAATTTCGCTATATTGAAATTATGGAATTTTTTATTTGATTTTTATTAAATTTATGATATAATTATTATAGAAAGTGAGGAAAGACTTATGCCCAGTAGCACTATTAGTATCCCAGTATACTACAAAACTTTTCCAAATAATCCAAGTACAGGCGATATGTTCGTTATAGATGGTGCTATATACGTTTACACAAACTCTACGGGTTGGTAGATAATGTATGATTGGAACAATGATGAAATTTATTTACCTATTCATGATGGAATTTATGAATTAGACCCAAAATGAATATTTGACTTTTAGTATAAATTCTGTTATAATTTTTATAGAACAGTAAAGGAGTACAAAATGGAACGAATTGAGTTTAAGTATATATTTGAAGATGGTACTACCGACAAGCGTGTAATCAAAGACACGCGCACAGATGAGGATGAATGTGGTTTACGTTCAGAAAATATTTGTGAAATGTTTGAAGAGTTTATGCGCGCGGTTGGATTTTCGGAAAGTAGCGTATGGAGTTATTTTCATCCGCACGAAGGAAACTGTTGTAATTAATATGGGCAGCAGCTTAGTCGGTTCAAGCACCTGTCTTATAAACAGGCGATGCTGGGTTCGATTCCCAGGTGCCCGACTATGAGTGCGAAAGCATTCAGTTTGCGGCTTTCCTCACTTGAGGATAAAAAAAGCCGCGTTTTATATCGCGGGGTGTTGCAGCGGTAGCAGACAAGCCTCATAAGCTTGGAGTCGTAGGTTCGAATCCTACCCCCGCAACCAATTGTCTAGGATTCCAATTCAAAGAATCAACTTCATTTATTATAGTGAAAATAATTACTAATGCATATAGGACTATGGAAGCTATAATGATTGAGCCTGTATTTGCGGAGTAACGCAGGATAATGAGAACTCAGCTGATTGCAGATGCCTTGAACATTATCTCAGCATAAGAAAAATAAGATGGTGAATGTTCCGGAACAGGGCCAACACAGGAAAAGGTCCTCCCACGATAGTAGGCAACTAAATACCTGTAGTTATGTAACGCGCGGACGAGTTCTCACTACGTCTCGTCGGAAAATAAAAAAAGTGAGATTGACCGGAGGAGTTACGGTTCCCTTAGGGAACAATAACGGCCGCAGATGGCCAAGTCGACCGTTAGGTAGTAGGTCATATTAAATATTACTACTAGATATTAAAATTAGCCGAAAACCACGGGGAGGAAAGTTTCTCACCTGCATTAAAGCAGTAGAATATGGTGCAAGTCCATACGTGGCGTACCGATGCGAAGTTCGGAGTAGGTAACTAAATTAATTAACTAAATGCTCTACTTATTAAAAATTAACTAAACAATAAAGAATAACTTGGAGCGTTAGTAGTACGATGGCAAGCCGTACGCGGTGCAAAAGCTTGCCCACTTCATCCGGGTGTAGCGCAGTTTGGTAGCGCATCTGCTTCGGGAGCAGAGGGCCGGGGGTTCAAATCCCTCCACCCGGACCACTTGATGACAATGATTATAGGACTAACACCCGTACCCGCGTAGACATTGTTATCATTCCCTTTCTCCAGGGTGGTCTGGATAAACAACCACTTCCCTTTATGCGGCTATGATGTAGTGGTAACATACGACCTTGCCAAGGTTGGTTCACGGGTTCGAATCCCGTTAGCCGCTCTTTAGACTCAAACAGCAACTATTCTTTTGCTTGAGGAGCACGGTGTTACAAGTTCGAATCTTGTCTAATGCATTGCGTTAGTAGCTCAATCGGTAGAGCGCGTATATAGTTGAGTCTAGTTTAATATATTGTTGGAGGGCAATCCATGGAATTTGGTTTAGATATAATTATTCCTACTTATAAAGATGTTGAAGGATTGCGGCGAACACTTAAGTCTGTATACTATCCATAGTATAAAGACTTTCTGACTATTACAGTAATTGATGATTGTTCGCCAGAGCCTTATGATGAAGTTGAAGCAGAATATCCAGATATTACTTTTCATCATTTAAAAAAGAATCGCGGGCCCGGTTTTGCTCGTCAATATGGATTGGAACATACTTCAAGACCATATATTTTATTTCTAGATTGCGGCGACATATTAATATCAAAGTATTCTACATTAGAAATAAAAGATTTAGCTGAAGAAAATCCTACATATTTATTATTCTTATTTACATGGATTAGTGATAAGACTGGTAAAATTAGTACAAAATTAATGCGTAGCACTCAAGGTTGGGTATACAAGCGTGAATTATTTAATCTCTATGATATAGAATTTTGTACTGATAAAGTTGGTGGATACGCAGATGAAGATGTTGGTTTTAATCATATATGTACTACTATTGTAAAACATATGGAACTGCGTGACCATGAACAATATTCGCGGTTCTGCTCAATTCCGATTTATAAAAAAATTAACGACCCTAATTCAATTACTAATCAATGTCACTACTTTTTAACCAAACAAATTCCAGGACTTTCTATCAATGCTGCTCATGTAATGAACATTTTGGCAAGAAATAATCTTGATAAAATTGATAGAGACACCTTCATAGACGAACTAAATATGCTTTTATTTAGTTTGTATAAAGACTTTGCAGATTGCGCTACACGAGGTTGCGATTTACTGCAAGAACATTGGACATCAATTAGAAAATTTTATTTTGATGTGTACAAACAATATGAATCTTGGCCTGAAAATGAAACTTATATTCTACAGAATATTGGACGTTATTTAGAAAAAATTCGTAAGTTTGTACCGCGTCCTAACATTAGACGTTTTATACATCAATTAAATGATTATGAATTATGTCCGCAAGAATATTATGATTTGAGGAGTGATTAAAATGAAGGAGTATACTACCCCTATGGCAGAAAAATTAGTCTTTGACTATACTGAAAATGTTACCGCATCTGGTACTAATATTGGTCATGGCGACATGGGTATTGGTGTTGGACATGGTGGCGGTTGCGACCATGACCCAGGACATGGTAATCCTCACAAGCCACATCCAGTTTTCCCAGATGGAAAACCGTAATTTATGAGTTTTTTAGAATTTATGATAATAGTCATACTTGGTATTATTCTATATGTATATGCCATTAATGAAGATTAATATTTGACATTTAATGAAATTTCTGTTATAATATTATTGTAAGAAAGAGAAAGAGAACTTCTTACCGACCAAGAGTTTGTATTTGTCGCAAATCATGTCGTTAAACTGTCAACCAAAAATACTTCATTCAACTTAGTATTTTTGGTTTACTCATCAAGAATATTAAGGAGAGTGAATGAAAATGAGTAAACTGAAAACAAGACAAATTGCTGGTATTGCTATTTTAACCGCCCTGTATTGTGTGCTTAGTGCTATGATGAAAATTCCCTTCATCGGCGCTATTTCCTTGGATTTGGGATATATCGCACTTACCGTGGGATGTGCTTTATTCGGCCCGTGGGCCGCAGTAATTGGCGCAATCGGATGCGCGCTTGAAAGTATGCTTTTTTCGCCATATGGCTTCAGCATCAGCTGGTTCGTAGCAAACTTAATTATCGGTATCGGATGCGGTTTCGTATTCAAGAAAACCGACAATATTTGGGCATGGATTGCCGCAATAGTAGGATTCGTTGCGGTAGGTATGCTGGGCGCGAAAACTGGTATTGAATGTTATCTGTATCACATTCCGTTCGCGGTTAAAATTGTAAAAAACGCAGTTGCGTTTGGAGTTGATACTCTTACAATGCTTGTTGGACTCGGTATCACCACTAGAGTTATCAAGTATTGGAAATGATAAATTTGCCGTGGAAACACGGCTTATGGCTCTATCGTATAGTGGTTTATTACGCCAGCCTGTCACGTTGGAAACCGGAGTTCAATTCTCCGTAGGGTCGCCATTTGGCCGCTTAGCTCAGTTGGCAGAGCACTTGGCTGTTAACCAGGGTGTCGAAGGTTCGAGCCCTTCAGTGGCCGCACCCTCGGCTTGGAGAGGTAAAACCCAAGAAAAGGTGTCTGGAACACACTTAAATAACTTCCCATAGCAACAAACTTTTCCTAACCCATTTTCACCTTGTTGCTATGCAAGGCGCGAGTATCTTCCATCACCATTACCCTCGCGCCTTTTTTGCCCGGCGGGACAGTCGGTTTAAGTCGTCGGCCCTTCAAGCCGGAGTGCGGGGTTCAACTCCCCGGCCGGGTACTTGGGGAAAGTGACGGTTCCCCGATGTTTTTCAGCAAGGCTGAGATTATTCTCACCTTGTATGCCTCATTCGTCTAATGGTGAGGATTCTACCCTCTCAAGGTAGAGATATGGGTTCAAATCCCGTATGGGGTACTGGGCGCAGCGCCGCCCATAAGGCGTTAACCGTTAACACGGATTTAGCACTTCAACTACCACCGGCATAGAAGGCAACACCTACGGGTGCAAAACTGTGATATGTGGCATTTGCGGAAAACGGTATATAAAGAAGCGAAGTAAAGTGCATATTTTATTATAGTGAGGTATAAATATATGACCGACCCTAGACTAAAGATTTTACCACCTTGGACTATTGCTATTAGAAAGCTTGAAGCACTATTTGATGGTGACCCACTAATTGCTTTTAATGTTAATTATTCTGAGCCTTCCGTGGTTTTGGCTTGCGGAAATGGCGATAAGACCGCTGCTTTAATGCAGATTCTTCCAGAAGAAATCGCTTTTGGTAATGTAAAGCTAAAAGTTATTGTGGATGGAACCCCAAGTAATCGTGCTTTTACTAGCAAAGTTGAACTGTTTGAAACCGCCTTTAAGGGTAATCCCGCATTTGCTTGTGCAGTATGTCCTGCAGAAGAGGGGTATCAATGGATTGGTACTACTTATGTAGTATTCAAAAATTGTGTAGTACAGTTCGCGGCTGATAATCTAAACGATTGCCACGGTATCATTAGCACTCTATATCAAGATATTGCTAGTGAACTTCTCACTGGTCCTGCTACTCAAGGCGTATTCTATAATACCGATATAGAACGCGCGGGATTGGGCAAGCCGCTTGGTGAATGGCCGTAACTAATATTTATGACACTTGCAGCAATCCTTATTCATACACCATAGAATATTGAGAATTAAGGTGTCATGCGGCGCGTGCTTAATGAGTACACGCTCGATAGTAGCACACTATCGTCTCCACCAAGAGTAAAAACTAGTTCCATTGGGCTGCCTGAGATTGGAGGCCGGGTCCACCCCTACGTCGCTCAAACCGCTAGGACGTCCAGCTAACAGAACCTAGCAAGCGTACCGTAGATAAGGTTCACCTTTATCCACTGAGGAAGTACTTCGAAAAAAGGTACGGGAAGAATTTCTCGTGTATGTTAATAGACCTGCCAGCGCCTCTGTTGACGAACAAGCGTACCTTGGGGGCACCGTATTCTTAATCCATTTCTTACGGTATATAAAGAAGAACTACTGTCACGCAGAGCGCGTGCCGCCAGAAAAACTTGACCGCTGCAGAGGTTGGCGATAGCTAAGTGGAGTAATACGCTATCAAATTTTTCTTTCCTCTTCTGGCTACTGGAGTTTGTGCGAGTAGTGCGGCCGCAGCCTATAAGCGCGGCACGTGCCCGAGTGGTGGAATTGGTAGACACAACAGACTTAAAATCTGTCGCTCGCAAGAGCGTGCCGGTTCAAGTCCGGCCCCGGGCACCAATAAGACCAGTGCTTTCCAATGTCTTTAAACTCAAGAAGCAAACGCCCCGTCTTGGGGCATCAAGGGGCGTCATCAGACGTCCCTATTTTACGCATGGAGGCAACGATATGAAAAAACTTGTGGCGCTTCTATTAGCGCTAATATGTCTGTTTGGAAGTGCTATAAGTGAATCCGCCGCAACTCCAACAGACTTAGAAGAAATTGATGATGATGATTGGGGATATATTGATATAAAGTTTGAACGAAAAGTTTATGTTTCCATTAGTGGTTTACCACAATATGGTGATACTGTTATTTTAACTGCAGTATTAGTAGATTTCCTGCCAGACGATATTGTAACATTTCAATGGCAATACGCCCTTGATAAAGACTCTACAGATTGGATTTTAATTGAAGATGCAACTGAACAAGTCTATACTTTTATCTTAGATGATATCAATATTCATTATTGGTATCGTGTAATTGTAAAACTGGAGGGGATAGAATGAAAAAATTAATCGCGCTGCTAATGGCGCTAATTATGTTATTTGGGTTTATACCCGTAGCTAATTCAAATGAGGAGCCGGCGACTCCAACCGACTTAACGCCCACTATCCAAACTGTAGATTATACTGTTACATTATCGAACCTATCCCAATATAGCATTGTTGCATTACACAACGCAACATTAAATGGCCACACGCGAGGGTCAATTTGGATAGGCGGTACGCTGCACAGCGGGGAATGGAAATTTGTAGATGATGGTTCTATTGGAGGTTCATTAGTATCTGACAGCTATGTTTACAATAATGAATCCTCTATTCAATTTAAAGGCAGAACCGCATCACAAGGACTATATTCATATTATGGTTTAACCGATGGAGCCGTGAGTAATACTCGCGGCTATTGGTCGTCTCTTATATCTAAAATAGAGGAAGATGATAGCCATTGGATTTATATTGCACCAGATGAAAATGGTCATGTAGACTTACAATATTGGGATTATCAATGCCCAGGTAGTGATGAATCTCAATCAAGTATTGAACGCATTTATTGGACAGATGCAACATCTGTAACAGTAGGCGGACTCGCTGGTCATTTAATCGCGCCAAATGCTAATGTTACTGTAATTAATTGTAACCATTGTGGCTCTATTGTATGTAAAAATATTACTACAAGCGGTGAATCCCACATCAATTATTGGAACCCGACTAATCCACCCAAGCCAACTCCTACACCCACACCAACTCCTAAGCCAATTACTGTTACTAAGAAATTAAAAGGTGAAATTTGGCAAGTTCGTTGTGATGTAATGGATAATACTACGTTTAAAGCAGGTGGTGGCTATTGGAAAGCAGATATTACTAATTCCTCTAATGTCACAAGTAAAGAAGGTCATCGTTCTAATCATTGCGGTAATAAAGAAAACTGGGTATTATTTGTAGATGAAAATGGTACAGCTATAAGTTTATATCAGCTAAAGAGTGGCTCAACAGGCGGCACTCTACCCAGTATTATGTATCGTGCGCCTGCAGATTTAGCATCTATTCCGGAAAGTCAATTAATTTATGACCCAACTGACCCTAATGATGCTATGACCGCGCGTCTAATTAATGAAGTATTTACACCTTCTAATGTTATGCCCTTTAGCGAAATTAATCTACAAGAAGGCCAGCGCCTATTCTGGATTAGTCAAAATGGCAAACAGGTATGGCATCATACCGGTGTATTAAGAAAAACCAATCCTAAATTTGCTATTGTTGTAAATGGCACTGTATATAATCTTGGTGTTGGTGATAGTATTACTTTAACTGATATTGAAGAAGGATTATTGGAAGTAGAAGAAATTGCCACCGCAAATTATAAATTACATGCAATCGAATATGATGAAGAAGGTAATGTAGTAGTTATTAATGAAATTGACCCACCAGACAAGCCGACTCCTACTCCACCGCCTCCTATCGTAACTGATACTCCAAGTCCAACTCCTACAGACAATACACCGACTCCGACCCCGACGCCGCCTCTGGAAGAAGATGAAACTCCTACACCCACTCCTACCCCAACGCCCTCACCAACCCCAATTTCCTATTGTGATATTACAATAGAAAAAATTGTTGACCAATATGAAGGTATGGAAGATACAATTTTTTACTTTAAAATTACTGGTACAGGATTACTTGAACCTCTTTATGTAGAAATTAGTGTAAGCGCGGAAACCGGCAAGGGTAGTGAAACTATTACTGGATTAAAAGCAGGCAAATATACTGTGGAAGAAGTGGATATACCAAAAGGATTTAAATTGATTTCTGATGGCAGTATAACACAATATTATAAAGATGATGGTGGGACAGTAGTATTTAAGAATCAACTTGTGACGCCAACTCCAAGTCCGACTCCAACGCCTACACCAAGTCCTACACCATCCCCAACACCGAGTCCTACTCCAAGTCCAACACCCACATCGAGTCCCACATCAACTCCAACGGTAACGCCGAGTCCGACTCCTACAAGTAGTCCAACGTCAACTCCCACGGAAACACCAACTCCAACTCCCAAGATAACAGAGGTACCAACTGATGAACCTACTTCAACTCCGACTCCGACTCCGACAAGTACAGCTACGCCTAGTCCAACACCTACAGCAACGGCTACAGCATCGTCAACTCCGAGTCCAAGTCCGACTCCTACAGCTACAAGCACGCCAAGTCCAACTCCAACGGCAACGCCAACTGTGACTCTCACTCCAACTCCTACTCCAACGCCAACGCCTACTAACACTCCGGAACCAATTCCGAATATCGTAATTGGCGCGAAAAAGGAATGGAATGACGAAAATAATTCTGGCGGCCGCCCGGTTCAAGTTTATGTAACATTGTATGCTAATGGTATTGCTATGCATACATATACTTTAAATCAAGAAAATCATTGGACACAATTAGTAGAAGTTCCAAAACTTGATGAAGAATATAATATTATCAAATATACTTGGACAGAAGCAGAAATAATCGGTTATGTACAAGAAAAAGTATATGTGGAAAATGATATTACCATATTTGTAAATAAAGTATGGGAGCCTACTGGTACACCCAAAGGTAAGGAGCCAAAGCGCCCTGGCAAGACCATTCATCAACTTGAAGATTACGGTACACCATTGGGCGTTAACGTAACTATTAATCACGTTGGCGATTGTTTTGATTAAGAAAAATAAATGTTTGACATTAAATAAAAATTCTGCTATAATTATAGTGTTGAAAGGGAGGGAAGATTCTCTTCTCTCCCACTTTATGCCTTCTTAGCCCAACTGGAAGAGGCGATAGATTCAGAGTCTATATAGTGCGGGTTCGAATCCCGTGGAAGGTACTATGTTTCGTTAGAAATCCGAGGAGGATAACGCCTATGGGTGAAAGCCAACCCACAACAAGCGACCACGAATGCGCGCGGTGGTCTGACGGAGTGCGAAACATAATTATGCCCCTTTAGCTTAACGGACAGAGTATCCGGCTACGAACCGGACGATAAGGGTTCGATTCCCTTGAGGGGTACCATTAATATGCGTCGGTATGCCTAGCAGCGAGGGCCGCAGACTGTAAATCTGTCACGTAAGATACATCGGTGGTGCAATTCCATCCCGGCGCACCAATTATGCCGGTATAGCTCAGTAGGAAGAGCACGAACTTGGTAAGTTCGGGGTCCCCAGTTCAAATCTGGGTACCGGCTCCATATGGGGCTGTTTTGGTTTCGACAGCTATGTGGTGTATTAGAATCACGGGTATGCAGCTATCCTTAAACTGCAAAAGAAAAGAACTGACAATTATTTCGATTATTGCGAACTACAGGCTGCTTGATTCAGCCTTCGCGCCAAAACAGTATCCTGCCAAGAGGTAAATACTTGAGGTTCATAGAAAACTTGGTTTATAGGCAGTTTCTAGCTTCTGCGGGTATTTTCAAAAGCTAGTGGTGGTGATATTGACCGACTGGTCATCCCTAGTACGCGCCAACCGCCGAAGTTGGCTATCGTGTAAGTAATTTCTAATATTGAACGTAGTTTGGACGCGGGTTCGATTCCCGCCGGCTCCAGGAATAGTGGCTAGTTTTTACGGAGACTAGGAAGGATGAAAACCACTTCCGCCGAGATGTCGGTAGTTAGCAAACACTCATGCGTGAGTAAAGGCAAACATCAATATGCTCCATTAGCTCAGTAGGTAGAGCACGTGACTTTTAATCACGGTGCCCGGAGTTCAACTCTCCGATGGGGCACTATGCTGGAGTGGTCCAACGGATACGACAAGAGACTTCTAATCTCTTGATTAGGGTTCGACTCCCTACTCCGGTACTGTGCTAGAAGCCGAAGTGGATAGGCCGCAGATTGTGGCTCTGCGTGTAGTGAGTTCGAGTCTCATCTAGCACCCTTTATGCCCAGATGGTGAACCAGTGAACACCGAAGACTGAAAATCTTCTATTGGTTGGTGCGACTCCAACTCTGGGCACCAATATTTGACTTTATATTAAATTTTTAGTATAATATTAATGTAAAGAGAAAGGAGTAATAAAAATGATCGTATCGGCAGCAGTAAAAATTAAAGATTTGCGGCAAAATAAAGAAATTATTATTCCTTGCCATCGTCATTGTGATGCCTTTTACATTCTCAAACAGTTTGCTTATAAGAAAGATGTTGATTATAAGGAAATTGCACAAGGATTCCTTGATGAGAAAGATAACTTTTATACACGAATTGAAGCCTGGAATGAAGCATATAAATGTAATCAATTAATGATTATTGACAATGCTTCTAAAGAACTTTTCAGTGAGGATTTGTGGTAATGAGAGATCCGAATCGTATTAAACCCTATTGCGATACACTCGCAACTATCTGGGGAATGGTACCAGATTGGCGCCTTGGACAGCTTATGATAAATGCTATTGAAGCATATAAAGAAAAATATCATTATGATCCATTTTATATGGAAGATCAAGACTTTCTTATGTATCTTTTTAATTATATTAACGAGGTAATAAAAAATGACTAAAATAGGAGATAAAATTCGTATTATTTACATGAGTGGCGAACCAGATTATACTGGGCGCGAAGGTATTGTGGAATATATTGATGATGCTAAACAGATTCATGGAAGTTGGGGCGGATGCGCTCTTATTCCTGATGAAGATGAATGGGAAGTAATTAACTAATCCACCCGATATAGCAGTTAGCTACCGCTCGCACAAGGGTGGCGAAGATTTACGCCCGAGTATGGTGAAACGATATATCCGCTTGGGGTGAACACAAGATTGATATTTAAAGAGTAAATCGGCGTTATATAGACAGTGTGAGGCAGCCGCAGTCCCAGTAAGGCGTTACGTTGTACTTTGAAACTGGGGAAGCTTCCGGGCATTGGCACAATC
>Ga0310690_10009771_pt1 | contig 12015 bp, 5 predicted proteins | sample AusTroGonzalo_MG_2_FD_207661 | JGI IMG/M metagenome (GOLD analysis project Ga0310690, IMG submission 207661) | Bovine rumen microbial communities from tropical cattle in Woodstock, Queensland, Australia - Gonzalo_04 (v2) (version 2) | ecosystem: Host-associated > Mammals > Digestive system >...
GTCTATGCAACTGTTACGGCGCCTGTAGAGATAGGTGATAAGCTGAGCGGAAACTACGGAAATAAAGGGGTTGTATCCCAGATAATTCCAGACAGCGAGATGCCAACCGATAAGAAGACCGGTAAGCCTATAGAGATCTTGCTTAGTCCGCTGGGGCTGATTAGTCGTGTGAATCCAAGTCAGTTGTATGAATCCCTGCTAGGTAAAGTAGCGGCTAAAACTGGCAAGTCAATATCGGTACCGCAATTTTTGGATGGTTCTATCTCTGAATATGTAAATGACCAGCTGAAGCAGAACGGTATAAAGCCAGACGACGACATGATAGATCCTGTAACAGGAAAAGTCATGCCGAATATACTAAATGGTGTATCTTATATCTATAAGCTGAAGCATATGTCAGCTGATAAGATGTCTGCTCGCGGTACTAGTACATATGACTCAGAAGAAATGCCTGGAGGCAAGGGCTTTGATGGCTGCTTCCCTGGTGGCCAGATAGTGTCGGTACGTAATGGCTGGAGAACTATCAGGTCAATTGCAAACGCTCTAAACGCCGACTATGTTACAACATGCAGCGATGACAGAAGGCTGCGTTATTTTCGTGCCATAGATAGATTCAAAAAGGTAGTACCTGCTGAAGATATTATTACTGTCACTCCTAGCTGGTCTTTTGACATGATGGGCTATTACCGTAAGAAGGTCTATACTATGTCGCCCACTAAGAACCATGCCATATATATGTATGACATGACTCAGAAGCATGCAGGCGATCTAAAGGTAGGCGATAAGCTTGCTGGTATGGGGATTAGACCCTCTGATGATCAGATGCAGGTGATTGCTAACTTCCTGTCTATGCCAGGTATTGTGGAGAATGATACATTTACTGTGGCAGTTGGGGCTGATCACTCTAAGCTTCTATACTTCAAGTATAAAATGCTGCGGTCTCTTGGTGCCAAATTAGACAAGGAGAATAACATCCTGTCTCTGCCTAACTACGCGTTATATAATGCTGCCATCACAGAGGCTGACTTTGGCGAACTTGCAGTATGCCTACATCAGCTAGACAGTGATGCTACCTGTTCTATTGATGGCAAGGTATCTCAGCTGATTGCTAAATGGGTACCTGCTAGATACATACCAGACACTAAGCCTGAGCTTAAAGAGTTTGTTAAGAAGGCCCAGGCTTTGAATCCTTCTATAGTTCTAAAGATGCAGCCGGACGACGGCGTTATGCCTATAGTGGTTGCTAAGATAGAACAGTACAAGACAGACAAACCAAGTGTTACTGTCTATGATCTTACTATTGAGAACACGCATAAGTATGTGTTGAAGGGTGGATTCCTGGTTAGTAATAGTAAGCGATTTGGCACACTGGAACAGTCTGCAATGGCTGGTCACGGTGCTTTTGATGTTATAAAAGACGCTAAATACATCCGTGGTCAGGCTAACAGCGATTTTTGGCGGTCTATTAGGACTGGTGATATTCCTACAGTGCCTGGAGAGCCGTTAGTACATAAGAAGTTCTTCGCACATCTTACAGGAGCAGGTATCAATGTAAAAAAGACTCCACAAGGTGTTTCTATATTTGCATTGACTAACAAAGATGTTAGCGAGCTTGCTGGACCACGAGAGTTGAAAACACGTGATACATATGAAGCCAAGAATTTCCGTCCTATTGATGGCGGACTCTTTGGTCAGGATATCTTTGGTATCAATGGTGATAAGTGGGGCTATATACAGCTCGATAGTCCGGTTCCTAATCCTGTAATGGAAGAACCGCTGGCCAGACTGCTTGGTATCCCTGAGAAGAAGTTTGCTGATGTGGCTGCAGGTAAAGAAGAGATTAATGGTATCAAGGGTGGTGCCAGCATGAAGGCAGCCCTTGAGAAGATCAATCTTGCTGCTGAATCAGCTAAAGCTTTGAATAATTTCAAGACTGCTACTCCTTCTGGTAAGGACAAGATGCTTAAGCGTTATATAGCTATTGAGAGAATGCGTAGATCCGGTGTCAAGCCTTCTGATTATATGCTTGATAAGATTCCGGTTATTCCTCCTATTTACAGGCCTATAAGCTCTTATAACGGACTTACAATGGTCGCTGACAGCAATTATCTATATGCGCAGCTTATGGATGCCAGAGATGACGCCAGAGAGGCAAAAGATTTGCCTAAGGAATATCAGGAACAGGCGGAAGAGAATATCTACACTAAGTGGAAAGAACTAACAGGCCTATATGCACCACAGGATGTCAAGCTTCAGAGCAAGCATGTAAATGGCCTATTAAAATGGGCTCTTGGCGATAGTCCAAAATTCGGTGCATTCCAGCGCAAAGTCCTAAGCTCTTCTGTGGATACTGTTGGTCGCGGTGTTATTACACCTGATCCTAGATTGAAAGTAAATCAAGTAGGTCTGCCAGAAGCTATGGCGTTTGGGATAATGGCACCAATAGTTGAGCGTGCGCTTGTTAAACAGGGCTACACTCCAATACAGGCTATGGAGAAAGTTAAGAAACGTGATGCTCAGGCTAGGGATGCGCTAAATGAGGCTATGGCTAGCCATCCAGTTTTGATAAATAGAGCTCCAACCCTTCACAAGCTCGGAATCATGGCCTTACATCCTATTCTGGTAACAGGCAATGCTATAAGAACTAATCCGTCTCTGGTGCCTGTCATGGCTGGTGACTACGATGGTGACCAGGTAAATATCCATGTACCAGTGAGTTACAACGGAATTAGAGAAGCTAATGAGCGGATGTTACCTGATAGAAATTTGATTAGTATGCGGAAACGTGAGATTCTCTTCAAACCAGAAAAGGAATATCAACAGGGTCTTTATATCGCAACGCGTATGAAATCAGGGCCTGATGTACGCACACGCTACTTTAACACGTTAGAGGAAGCCAGACAGGCGTATCGTGATGGGCTTATTGACGTGGATGATCCTATTGTCATCAAAGATAACTAATATACAAGGAGCATTTATATGCACAACTTCAATAACGTACTTAAAGGTTTTAACAAGCGGGCTACAGCTGTGCTGACTCCTGAGGCTATGCAGGCTGCTATTCAACCGCCTATGGATCAGGCAGCCGGCGGCATGCCTGCAGGTGGCGCTCCGATGGATCCTTCGGCTATGGGCGGCGCTCCTGCGCCTATGTCTGGTGCAGCTCCTGCTTCTGGTGGCGCTCCTGCCGCTCAGGGTTCAGGCGGTGGTGAGATTCCACCAGAAATCCTTCAGGACCAGTTGTTTATGCAGTTCCTGCAGGCTATGGGCGTGATTTTCGATCAACAGACCGGCACGTTTGTCGATCCGAATGGGCAACCGCTTAGCGTTGATGAGGTTATGCAGATCTATGACATGTTTCAACAGCAAGTTGCAGCGCAACAGAGCGGCGCTGCTGGTGCTGGCGCACCGGCAGATCCTGCCATGGGCGGAGCGCCTATGGGTGGCCCTGTCGATCCGACTGCCGCTGGCGGCATGCCTGCTGATGGTGCTATGCCGCCTGAAGCTGCGGGCATGGATCCAGCGATGGCTGGCGGAGCGATGGGTCTTCCGCCCGAGGCTGCCATGGGAGGAGTCCCTGCTGGAGATCCTGCTGCCATGGCTGCTGGTGGGGAGCCAGTTGATCCCATGGCTGATCCTAGTGCTATGGGTGGTGCTGGAGGAGAAGAAGCGGTAGCTGAAAACGATCCTATCATGGAAATCGCATCTGCCGTTATGTCTGGGGTAGAAGCCATGCTGCAGGAATTCACTGATGGTCTCGACGAGAAGATCGGCAAAATTACCAAGAAGCTCGAAGATATGCAGAAGGCTGTTGATGCTCTTCAAGAAACTCGTGATAATCGCAAGGACGAGGACAAAGACGAAGAAGCTTCTTTGGAAGACGAATTAGCGGCTGAACTCCAGCCTACTATGGCTCCTGCTGCTGCGGCTCCAATGCCTATTGATATGGGTAAGGCGGCTTCAGCTAAGACCGCCAGTGTTAAGCCCACTAATCTCTATAATTTCATTTGCAAGAAGTCCTGATGCCTACTACACTAGGTCGAGAACTGATACGGCAGAAGCTGCCGGACAAATACAAGCCGTATGCTGACAGAGTGCTGGATAAGAAGACCACTACAGCACTCATGACAGCAATAGCTGAAGAAGATCCTGATGGATACATAGATGTCCTTCAGGGATTGAATGATTTTGCTCAGGCAGTAGTCTCGTCCTATGGTAGAGATGCTGCTTTGCCTTTTAAGGACGTATTGATTTCAAAGGGCATAAAGGCTGTTAAAGAGAAGATGCAGGCACTGGTTAATAAGGTGCTTGATGATGATAGTCTTACTCCTGAGCAAAAGGAAGAAAAGATAAAAGAGCTTGGATACAAATACACGCAGAAAGTAGAAGATGCTGTATTTGATGATAATGATAAGCGGCATACCGCATTAGCGTCTCAGATTAACTCCGGCAGCCGTGGCAATAAGACACAACTACGTCAGATGCTTTTTGGTAACATGCTAATGAAAGATGCTCTAAATCGTGACATGCCTTATCTTGGATTGGATGCATATGCTGATGGTGTTACTCCGACTAATTATTGGGTCAGCTCTTCAAGCGGTCGCAAGGGTTATTACGACGTTCAGGCAGCTACTGGACAGGCAGGATATTTAGGCAAGCGAGTTACTGCTGCCACACATGATACCATAATTAGCGAGGAGGATTGTGGCACTACTGATACAGGTGTCCCATATCCAGCTAATAGTGATAAGAATATAGGCGCTGTGCTGTTGAAGCCTTTCCACGACCATCCAGCCGGCAGCATTGTTACAGCCCAAATGGTAGCAGAAGCCGACGATGATGAAGAGATGATTGTGCGGTCTCCTCTCACTTGCAAAAGCAAGAATGGAGTGTGTGCAAAATGCAACGGCTTGGCAGAGAATGGAAAATTCCCTGGTGTCGGTGAATATGTCTCACTGAATGCAGCACGCAGCTTTGTTGAGCCTATCACGCAACTGGGGATCTCTTGTCTGGCGCCAGATACTATGGTTCGTATGTTCCAAGGACCAGCTAAGCGTATTGTTGATATAAAGCCTGGTGATAAAGTTCTTGGTGTTGATTGGTATGGTCATATTACAGCAGCCAATGTAACACGTTTTTTCAGCCACGGGCCTATGCCTATGTATAAGTGGACATTCGAAGGTGGCAGAGAAGTTGTATGCACAGAAGACCATAAGTTCATGGTTACTGATGCTATACTGGCTGTGTGGAGATCCGACGGCAAGACCTTATATACATATATAGAAAAGCCTATTAAAGACATCAGCTGGCATTATGGCTCTGTTGCTGTAGTTGGCAAGGATCTGGCATCAGAGCTTGATATTATCAGCCGAGAAATAAAGAAAGAGCTGGTTGGTGATGTCAATGCTTATGATATCGAGATCGATCATCCATGCCATATGTTCCTGCTTGATAATGGACTCATATGCTCGAACTCCAAGCATTCAGGTGGCGTTGGCGGTAAGAAAGTTATAAATCCAGAGGGTGAGGATCAACCCACAGGTTTTAGAAGTATCGAGAGAATGTTTACTACACCATCCAATTTCCCTGGTGGTGCTGTATTAGCTCCAGAGGATGGAACGGTGTCTATGATAAAGCCAGCTGCTCAGGGTGGTACCTATGTTACAGTTGGCAACAAGACGCTTTATTGCAATCCTTATAGAACCGTTAAAGTCAAGGTTGGCGATAAAGTATATGCTGGCGATGTGCTAACTAACGGCGTGCCTAATCCTATGGAGGTAGTCTCGCTGAAAGGTCTTGGTGCAGGCCGCGTCTACTTCATGAATAAGCTGAATGATATCTTGAAGGATGCGGGTGCTGGTACTGCCAGACGTAATGTGGAATCCTTCTCCAGGGCTTTCCTTAATAAAGTAGAAATTACTAATCCAGATGGATATGAAGACTATCTGCCTGGTGACGTTGTGAACTATAGCAATATAATGGCTGACTATGAACCTCGTGAAGGCTCTCAGCGTATGCCAGCAGATAAAGCTATTAACCAATATCTGGAACAGCCTGTTCTTTTTTACACTATAGGAACGCGCATCACTCCAGAGGTTGCATCCAATCTCAAGAAATACAAATTCAATGACGTACTGGTTCACAAGGATGAGCCGCCATTCAAAGCAAAATTCATGCGACCTGCTGAGGGTCTTCAGCATGATAAGCACTGGATGCCTCGTCTATCTGGTGAGAGACTTAAAGAGGGCTTGTTCGATGCAACCAGACAGGGGCTCACTGATGAGTATGACTCCAATAGCTATGTTGATAAGATAATCATAGCCCCACTTAAACCCACTTGATTTATTACGAACATATTATAATAAATAGACTATATCGCATCTTAAGGAGATAACGAATGCACAGTCTCGTAATTCAACGCAACATGACAAAACGCGCCACAGAGGAAGACGGTCCTTCTTTCGAGCAGCAGTTTGGCATTCTGGCGAACGCTGTCATCAGCGACAAGTTCCCGCAGCTGGACTCCATGAAACTGGCGTTTCAGCTCATCGACAAGACCGACGACAACACTAAGGCATGCGGAGCGTCTGTCTACATTGTTGGCAAGACCGTTATCTTCGTGCCAGCCTTCTTCAGGAATGGCAATCTGAAGACAGGAGATATGATGCTTATTGGCGCCACACAGCAGTTCCTGCCTATGAGCGATCCGTGGCTTTCATGGATCAAGAACAAAGACCTGCTTCCTGCTGGAGAGGCTCTGCCAGCCGATGGTATTGATATGGTCGGTACTACGAAGGGCACCACTATCCGTCAGATAGCAGATCCGATTATAAAGACTGCCAGTGTTTATCTCAAGGGATTGTGCAAACTTGATCCAGATCTTACTAAGACTGCTGCGAATTTGAATGTGCTTGATACAGCTCTGCATATGGGTAAGCAGGCTACTGAGTCTATGCTGGATAATCTTATGAAAGAGGATATGCTTAATGCTACACTGTCTTTCTATGAACCAGAGGATCTGCAGAAGTTCGCAAGCTCCGCACAAGCTATGGATCCAGCTCCTGCTTTCAAGGTCATTATGCCTTTCGATAAGGAAGCGCATGAACTGAAAGGCAAAGAGCTTAATGCGTTGTATAAGGATGGTTTTTTCATCAAGTGTGCCAAAGAGGGCGATGTTCCTACTGTCATCAAGAAGAAACGCATCAACGATATGTTTGGCATCCTAAAGGAGGGCGGCAAGGCTGGTCTCCTTCAGCCTGATGGCGCCATTAAGGATGCTTATGTGTTCAAGCTCAGTGGTGATCTTTGTTGTTGCGGCAATGGGGACCGTGGAGTAAATAGCTATACAGCCAATCGTGATGGTATATATCCTGCACGACCATTCAGTGAGCCGGTGGAATTTCTTGTTGTGACTGGTGGCAAATGCACCCGTGTCAAGCAGGGTATCATGGAGCTCCTCAGCGATCGTGAGGAGATGACTGAGGATATGTTTGATGGTATCGGTAAGTCTCTGAAGGCTACAGGTACTGACGAGGAGGATCGTTATCAGGGTGGCTGGATAATCTGTCCTAATGGTGAGGCTTATCACGTTTGGGGAATTAAGCGTACTGCCCCAGATACGTGGGTGAATGGTGGTATCAAATATCAACTGGCAGAAGACGATAGCAAGCTTCGCAAGCCTATGATGACAGCAGAAGATCTGTATATGCTTCCTCCTAACAGTCGTTTCATTTCTGATGACGACAAAGAACCGCGTATCTCGTTTGTTACTATGGCGAATCTGGATGCGTTCCTTGATAACTATACTAGCAAGAACTATAAGAAAGCTCGTATTTATCATAATGGTTCTGATTACACCGTTAGTGGTGATATGACACAGGATGGAGATAAGCTGCTAAGCTTTAAGGAAGCAGCTCTTGCACTTGTCAGCGATTATGGGGTGGCCCCGGCAGATGCAAAGATCATGCTGAAGGATGCTTCCAATGGCGCAACTTACGATAATCCAAAATCTACTTCTTATCTGATAGAGAAGCTGGCTTCCGAGACGGGTGGATGGCAGGATGCTAATATCCCTATGGACCAATTTGTGAATAAGCCACCGCAGCTCTCTCAGCGCGAGATGCCTACTTTCATAGAAGATCCTGCACAGTTGGAACAGGCTGTTACAACTGCAGCACAGGATGGCATCAAAGAAGTATTCGATGTCACTGTTCTTAAGCTGCTTGTTAAGCAAAATCGTTTCTTTGATGAGATTCATGATGATCTTCCGATGTTCATGCAGTGTCTTGATAGCCTTTGTCGCAAACTCTTCCAGTTCTACTGGCATACAGAGAAGATGGAAGAAAAGTATGGTATGGTAAAGCTAAAAGCACTTGAGGAAAGCCTGAAAGTAACTATAGACAGTTTAAGTGAACTCACGATATTCTTCAAACTGCGTACAGTAGATGGAACAGGAAGCACTGGCGATTCGTTGGGAGATCTGATGACCGGCCAGATGTTCTAATTAGAATGACAGTAGTATGGCTGACACAGAACTTATCATACAAGAAGAATTATGTCCTGCGGAAAGACCCCCGGAAAACAGCCGTGGGGTCTTTCTGAGTCCTCCAGATTGGCGCTATCAGCAAGCATGCCAATATCTGGAAGACGAGCGTAACGGTATTACTCCTACTATTCCATCAGACCCTGTGGTTATGCTGACCATCAGGGCTCTTCGTGCATTTAGGCGTATACCAAATCGTATGTATATGGATGCTCTGTGGAATACTACTGAGGAAGCTATAAGACTCGGAACCACAATGCGGCACTCTGCTATAGTGGCTGAAATGGAAGCACATATTATAGCAGGTCATGCTCCAAAGGATCTGATGAAGATCTACAGTTGCCCTATACCAGCCAAAGTCTACAATTTATACTCTAGTATATTTTTTGATCTTACCGGAATTACTGCTGTTAATAGCTGGATACATGACTTCCTGTTTGAGCCAGAAAGACATACAAAAACTCAGGTTCTATTGCGTGCTCGTCTACTTGCATATTATAAAGACGCATCGGCCGGTGCCAAGGCTGCTATACTGGGAATAGATGATAAGGATACTATAGATTTGCTGAAGAAGATAGGCACTAACGAACGTCAGAAGTCTGTCTTCGACTATATGGTCAAGCACACCAAGATGGATCAAGTCACCTACGTCACACTAATGGAAGCAGCCCTTAAGAGTATGACGGAAAGAGATTTTCAGGAACATATGCGCGATAGAGACGAGGCTGGAAGTGGTTCCCTGGAGGATCTTGCAACCGGTATCGAACAAGGTATTCGTGCTTATAGTCAACAGGAAATAGCCGACGCAGACAGCAACGGTCTCGATTTCACTAACCAATATACACAGTTTATTACACATAAGGAAGTCTCAAATGGAGAATAAAGTTTCACCATATGAAGAGCGCCAACTGACCAATGCAATCGAACGTGCTGCTACGGTGGCCTCTGTTAATGAATCGCTGGACCGTAATCAGCTTCTGGTTGACCAGCTGAAGAAAGCGTCTGTTGATCCCAAGTTCGCAAAGACAGCCTCTCAGGCTTTTAATAAGCGGCTCACTGTTCTTACTTTCAAGAAGACCGCTGATGAGCATAAGGCTGATACGTTCGAGCTGTCTGATCCAGAGCTTGTCTATAAGATGATGACTAATGGTGCAGAGACCAAGGTTGCTGCTGTTAATTTCGCCATTACCACAGAGCAGCTGGAAGAGCTCGAAGAAGAGACTATGGACAAAGCTGCCAGCTGTGATCTAGGCAATGTTGTCATTAAGGATAAGCGCTACGAGTGCCTTTGCAGCTGGGATACCTTCAAGCAGCATCTGGAAGCAGAAATGGATAAAATAGCTTCTGGATTCCGTGATCTGCAGTCTGACCTTATGCGTCGTGAGAACAAGCTTGAAGAAGATGCCAATGCTGTTTCTTCCTATTTCAAGAAGGCTAACTACGATTTCGATTTCACTACTGCTGTCAATCTGTATGGTGATAAGCTAGAACAGGCTATTGGCAGTCTGGTAGATAAGGGCGTCTCTTTTAAGAAGACAGCCAAATATGTCATTGCTCCAAGTAAGGAGATCTTCAAGAAGGTTGCCAAGCTTATTCAGGATAAGGAAGCCTATGAAGATCTTAGATGGCTTGCTGGAGAACTAGTAGAAGGTATGTCAGAGTTCGCTAAGTCGGCTGCTGCTCTTGGTGATGAATACCAGATCAAAGAAGCTGACCTTAATAGCGAAATAGACGCTGCAAAGGATAATGTTGGTAAGCTTACCGGCGAAATCAAGGCGCTCAAGGACCAGCTTAATGCTGATGCCACAAGTGGTGTACTTGGTCAGCGTCTTGGTGGTCTGGCTAATATCGGTATTGGTACTGCAGCAGGTCTTGGTGAAGGCGCAGTTGGTGCTGTGAACGATATTACAGGCGCTGCTCGTACTGCTCTGAATAATGCCAAGGCTCTGTACTATGCTGGCAATAATGTTTCCATTAGTCCTGGTGACCTTCTGGATGCTGCTTTCCTTACTAAAGATCGTTATCGTGACAGACTACTTGCCTGGAGCGATATGAGTGCAGATCCTCAGTTGGCTATGTATCCTGCCGAACAAGTTTTTGCTGCTACACAGAAGGCGATGGATATGGACACCAGTATGGAACGTCCAGACCAGCGTGAAGTTCTTCGCGCACAGGTAGCACAGCTTCTGGCCCAGAACAATAGAGTCTCCACTGCGGATATTGCTGCCCTTGCTACAACGCTTAAAGCTCTCGGTGCTTCTCGTCCCAATGCTGCTAGTGAAGCTGCGGCTGCTGTTAGTGCGCTTGGTGATAAGGCTGAACCGGGTCTCGTTGCTCAGGATGCCATCGTTGGTCAGTTTGGCGATACTCAAGGACTCAAAGATATGCGTGCAGATGCTATCGAAGGCTACAAGGACAATCTCAAGCAGCTTGAAGCTATTGGTGATCGTGAACGCGAAATCGAGAAAGATAATCTCAAGGATGTAACCGGTCAGCGTGATGCTATCGAGAAGACACTGCAACAGATGCTCAAGACCAAAGAGCAGCGTGAATTTGATGCCCAGCAGAAGCTTGATGCAGCTAATGCCAAGCAGGTCGAATATGACAAGAAGGACAACATCCTCAAGTCGCTTGGTTATGAAAAGCGTATCACTCCAAGCGGTGCTGCCCACTATGTCTACACAGGCAAGGGTGCTCCGCATATTGATAACGGCTGGGCCAAAGATCGTGGTGACCTTACTGACAGTGAAGCCACCAGAGTTGCCGATGCTATTCGCTCCAATCGTTAAGGAGGCAGCATGATTAATAAACAAGTGCTTCCAGAGTCGTTCGATTTTGGGATGCCATCTGTGGAAATAGTCAATGTCGGGTCCAAAGGACTCGACAAGACTGCCATGGTTAAGCGGGCATCTGCTTTCGACGACATTCTGGACAAGATAGAGAAGAAAGCCAATAGGACTTATCTTCATGTTATCACTACTGGGGCCTTTGAGAAATTTTCGTGTAATCAGAATAATGACAGCTGGAACGGTGATTATCTCGATTGGGAATTTCCTTATCCTGAAGATGATATGAAGAAAACTGCCCATTTCGATGGCGGGCTGAAGAAGTATCATAACGAGACTTATATGAAGGATGGCGCTGTATATCAGGAGCACCAGACAAAAACTGCTGGTGTAGAGCCTTCTGGAGAGATTATAGCTGCTCGTTACAATGATGATATGTATCGCGGAGAGCTGCTTATTGCTGTAGATAATGATAAGTGGCGCGATAGGCTTCAAAAGAAGGCTTCTGGCAAGGATATTTACCTAAGTATCGGAGCCTCGGTCCCTTATGATACGTGTCTACTGTGCGGAAAGCAAGCCAAGACCGCCTCAGAACACTGCGATCACTTTAAGCGTCACAGAGGTCAGCTATTCGATTGTGGTATTGTTGCCAGTGTTATGAATGACAAGCCATCTTTCTACGACATC
>Ga0310690_10009772_pt1 | contig 12014 bp, 15 predicted proteins | sample AusTroGonzalo_MG_2_FD_207661 | JGI IMG/M metagenome (GOLD analysis project Ga0310690, IMG submission 207661) | Bovine rumen microbial communities from tropical cattle in Woodstock, Queensland, Australia - Gonzalo_04 (v2) (version 2) | ecosystem: Host-associated > Mammals > Digestive system >...
GCTAAAAAACGGGTTACCTGCAAACAACCCATCAACATTTGAAATCTACGAAGAAACAACGATTTCAAGCTCTGCTACAGAAGACGTTTAAGGAGTTAACATATGTTAAAAGGAAAAGTTGAAAATGAAACCTTAATCATTGATTCGATGGATAAAATTGGGGATGTAAAACCTTCTTATAACATTTATAGAAGATGGACCAAACCAATTTATATTGCAAGTAGAATTGAACCACCAACAATTGATGATTATGGAGATGAAATATATACTTATAATGAACCTATAAAATACAACATAAATATTCAACCTGCAAGCGGATATACTGATATTCAAGAGTTTGGAGAAAGCATTAAAAAGGTATTTAAAGCAGTTGTTCCTTATAGATTAAAGTACAAAATTAAAGAAGGAGATATTGCTTATCTTGATGGTGCAACACCTATTGAAGAACACGAAGGAACATACGGAAGTACTGGAAACTTTGTAGTAGATAGTGTAAGACCACAAAATTTAGCAACAACAATATACTTTAAAAAGATTGAAAAATAGGAGGTCAACAATGACAACTAAATTTTTAGATATGAATAAATTGTCAATCAGACCACAAAATGATACAGAGAGATTAATGCTAGGCAATTTAGGCACAATGATACAAACTGGCAAAGAAGCAAAAATTTCTTTTGACAACGAAGATGGCAAAAACGATTTAATATTAGAAATTAAATCAAAAAAATAAGGAGGAAGTATGGCTACTTTAGTAGAAAAAGATGGCGTAGTTAAATTAATTGATAGCGACACTCTAGCTGCAGATTATGTTGCTGCAGGATGGGAAAAGGTTGAAAAAGAAACTAAAACTACAACAAAATCAAAAACAATATTAGGTAAAGAATGAAAGAATATGAATTAGAATTAAGTCAAGACAGCATAATGAAAGGAATAGAAATCCTTAAACAAACTAAACTAAAATTAGCAAGAATTAAATCAAAGCTTTTAAATGCTTATGCGGATTTTGCAATTCAACAAATGAGAATGTATGTACCAATAGATACTGGAGAACTTGCATCGAGCTTTAAAAAATCACAAGTCTTAAAAGATGTGATAGAAGTTTATACTAACAAAGAATATGCAGCTTTTGTAGAATTTGGTACAGGAATTGTTGGAGCACAAAGCCCAAGGAGTTATAATGCTAATATAGAATGGCAGTATGATGTCAATCAACATGGAGAAAGTGGATGGTGGTATTATATAGGCAACGAAAAGCATTGGACTAAAGGACAAGTCGCAAGTGAATACATGTATAAAGCTTTACAAGATTTAGATGCTTCATATCAACTTATTGCACAAAAAGTATTTGAGGAGGAGGGGTTAGTATAATGAATGTCACAAAGAAAAATGAAATTTATAATACTTTAAAGACATATCTTGTTGAGAAAAGTCTTTATGAACCTCGTGTAATCCCTTTTGCATTAAAGGTTTCAGACAAATTCCCATTAGTAACAATACTGGAAGAAGGCAATGTTCATTCACAGCAAACCACAAAGACAAGAATTAGAGAGACTGTATCTAATATGTATTACGAAATAAATATTTATACTAATGACAAAATTGTAGACAACACAAAAACATCAAGAGTACAAATTGCAGATGAATTAAAAGAATTAGTTGACAAAGTTATGGGAGGCTATTATCAGTTTGAACGAACCTTATGTCAGCCAACACCAAATCTTGATGAAAATGTATATCGAATTACAATGAGATATACAGCAATGTTGTTAGAGAATAGAGACAGATTAATTTAGAAAAGGAGATAAAAAAATGTCAGACCCAATAGTTAAAGCAATTGATGACAATAGAGCTTATAGCGATATTGGTTCAGCAATTTTCGTTAAAAGAACAGGCGAAACAAAATACAGTTTATGGTTATGTGTAACTGATATTCCTGCAACAGGTTCAGCTCCTGACCAAATAGAAAAAACTGTAACTACAAGTAGAGTCAAAAACTATACTTTTGGTAGAAAAGATAGCGCACAAAAAGAGTTCACCTTTATGGCTCATAGAGACAACTTTATGATTCTTAAAGGTGATTATAATAAGCAATTAGATTTCTTACAAGTAAACCCTGATGGAACAGGTTGGAAATTCCAAGGTTATGTATCATTCTATCAAGATGCAGTATCTTTAGGTGCAAATATAACAGGAAAAGGAGTTATAACAGTGTCTCATGCAGATGATTTACCTGTTGATGATGTAACTGATATAATTCAAGAAAGTGTTATCTTTGCAGGAGTAGTTCCTGATAGAGTAGATTTAGTTGGAACAGGAACAGCTTCAATAGTAATTTCAGCTGACCCAGCAGGAGCAACTGTAGCAGCAACAAGTTCAACAACAGGAGTAGCAACTGTAAGCGTATCTACAAACACATTAACCATTACTGGAGTTGCAGCAGGTTCATCAATAGTTACTGTTACAGCTTCAAAAACTGGTTGTGCAACAGCTAAAACTCATATTTTAGTTGTAGTAAAAGCAGCTAGCTAAATTTCAGCCATAAATACTATTTAAAAGGGAATTAATCCTTTAACGGATAATTTCATTACCTAATAATAAAAATGGCTTAAAAGCCAATTATGGAAGGAGAAAAATACATAAAATGAAAAAAACAATAAATTTAGGTGGAAAAGATTTTGAGTATGATGTTAATTTTAGATTAAGCTACTCATTTTTAAAATATAGAAACAAAATTAAAGAACAATATCAAAAAATGGATTTCGATTCAAAAACTATGGAGGAAATTAACAAGTTAAGAAAAAAAGTTGCTGATAAAAATGTAAATATTAATTCAATGAACGATGAAGAAGCTATCAAATTTATGGAGCAATTTACTGATGAAGAAAAAGAAGTATTATTTAAGTTAAGCGATAGAGATGTTACAACCACTCTTGATGAGAATGACATTTTTGATATTACAACAAAATTAACAAACATTACTGAAGAAGAGGAAATCTTAAAAATTCTTGATTATGAAGTCGAGAATTATGGTTTTGATGCACTTGTCAACAAACTTATTACTGCAGTATCAGAGGTTTTTACTATTGCGAAAGTCAAATAATATTAGACGAAAATGTGATGAGTAGCAAGACCTATCAAGAGCAAACGACAGAAGAAATGCTAAATACCTATTGGAATGAGATATTCCCTTTAGCATTAGAGTGCGGAATGACACCGACACAGTTTTGGGATGAAGAGCCACGACTTTTTCATAGTTATTTAGTGAAGCATCAACTGATGTTAAGCCAAATAAATTATGAGTCGTGGCTTATTGGTTTGTATGTAAACATAGCATTTCAAGTCGGATTATCAGGATTTTCTAAAGGAAGTAATGCAAAATATTGTGAAAAACCAATAGAAGCTTTTAATGGCTATAAGCCAAAAGAAAAAGTTGGAGAGTATAGAGAGACAGTTAATTACTGGTCTAAATTTAAAACGAATAAAGAAAGGAGGAAACATGCCAAATAATGGATTAGGTTTTACAATTAGATTTCTTGCTAAAAAAGAGAGCGCAGAACTTGATGATTTAATTAAAAAGTTAGGAATCACTAAAAACCAAATTGAGTCTATTCAAAATAGAGTATCTGCTAAAAAAGGCGAAACTACTGTAGTAAAATACAAAGATGGTGTAAGAAAAGTTACCACTGAATTAGATAAAACAAATAATGTTCTAAAACAAACATCAACTTTAACAAATAAAGCCTTTGATTTTGGAAAATTATTATCGTATTTTAATGTTTTGAAAATGGTTTTTAATAAAACTATGGAATTTTTCAAAGCTGCAGCTGATTACAATGAGACACTTGAAAAGTTTTACGTTTCTATGGGCTCATCAGCACCTGATGCAATGAAGTTTCAAAACACACTAGCAAATGCTATAGGAACATCTACTGCAGATATGATGAATTTCCAATCTAATTTCAGAAACATCATGGCAGGTCTTGGAGACATTTCTAGCAAAGAAGCTGAAAGAGTTTCAGAGAGCTTAACAAAAATGTCTTTAGACTATTCATCGTTGTTTAATGTATCTCAAGATGTTGCATCAAAGAAATTTCAAGCAGCTTTAGTTGGTCAAATAATGCCAATAAGAAGAGATAGTGGATATGATGTATCTAAAAACGCAGTGGCAAATAGAGCGGCAGAACTAGGTATAGGTAAAACATATGCTCAATTAAGTGAAACTGAAAAAAGGCTTATCAGAATTTTGCTATTAATGGAGCAAATGAAAAGAACTGGCGCTTTTGGAGATTTAGCAAGAACAATTGAGAGCCCTTCTAACCAATTAAAAGTTCTTAATAATCAATTGCAAGAATTAAAAATATGGCTTGGAAGTGTCTTTATGGGCACAATAGGAGCTATATTGCCATACATTAACGGTTTTGTTATGGCTTTAAAAGAGATTGTAAAACTATTTGCCTTTTTTGTAGGATTCACAGTTCCTTCAGTAGGAGCTGCAGAGTTCTTTGAAGATGTTGAAGATTATAGTATTGGCATAGGAGATGGCATTGGAGCGGCAGCAAATAATGCCAAAGAATTAAAGAAACAACTACAAGGCTTTGATGCCTTAAATGTAATAACAACACAATCATCATCTAGTGGTGGTGGAGGCGGAGGAGGAGCTGCAGGACTAGACACTGTAAGTCCCGAACTGCTTAAAGCATTAGGTCAATATGATAGCCTAATGGAAAGTGTACAGATGAAAGCTACTGGAATAAGAGATAGCATAATGGATTGGCTTGGATTTACCAAAACTGTAAATGAAGAAACTGGAGAAGTGGAATGGAAATTAAGAAAAGGATATACTAATTTCGAAAAAATAAGAGATGTACTTGTTTTAATAGGAACAATTATTACTGGATGGAAATTGGCTAAAGGAATTTCTTGGCTAATGGATAAACTACAGTCACTATCACTTATTTTAGGAACTGGAGGAATTTTAAAAACTTTAGGACTAATTTCTGCTGCCCTTGCTGAAATATACCTTGCATTACAAATGATTGATTGGGCAAGAGACAATTTTTCAGAGCAAAAATTGGAGATTTACGGAGACAAAGAAGATTTAACCTTCCTAGAAAACTTAAATGTTGCATTAAGTTCAATTGGAGCAGGCTTTAACGAAAATGTTATTGAGAAAATTTTTGGTGAAGGTGCTTTAGATGGCGTAATTATGTGGGTTGCAGACATGCAAAATGCCATTGAAAATTATGGAATTGCTTGTGAAAATGCAGGAAAGAAAGTAGCTGAATGGCTAGTACCTAAAATTATAGACCTGATTAATACAGGAATCCGCATAAAAAATTGGTGGAATAATGATGTTGCACCTTGGTTTACCGCAGAAAGATGGCAAGAACTTGGGCAAAACATACAAAAAGGACTTTCGGATGCTTGGGATTCTTTCACTGAATGGTGGAACAATACAACACTTGTTATATGGTGGAACGAAAATGTTGCACCTTGGTTCACAAAAGAGAAGTGGCAAGAACTTGGCAATACTGCAGTAACTAATTTGAAGACATGGTTTGAAAATTTCAAAAACACATTTGACCCTTTAAGGAATTGGTGGGACACAAAAGTAGCACCATGGTTTACTTGGGAAAAATGGAGAAATCTTGCTCAAAATGCTTGGAACGCATTGTCATCAATATTTAGCGGAGGAGTGTTCCATATTAATTTGCCACATTTTAGTTGGAGTACACAATCAGTTGGAGGATGGGTTGGAGACATTTTAAGAGCATTAAATTTACCAGCTCAATTGCCTAAATTAAGCATTTCTTGGTATGCACAAGGTGGTTTGCCTGATGTTGGAGAATTGTTTATGGCAAGAGAGGCAGGACCTGAATTGGTAGGCTCAATTGGTGGACAAAACGCGGTTATGAATAATCAGCAAATTGTACAAGCTGTTTCTCAAGGTGTTGCACAAGCAGTATCACAAGTAATGGGGAATGGTGGAAACAAATATCAATTATTCATAGACGGACAACAAATAACTGATGTTGTTGAAAGAAGAGTTGGCAGAAATGCTAATCTATATGGAACATAAGGAGGGATAATATGGCACTATTAAATATAGAAGGTGAAAATGTAGAAGTTATGAAATACAGTTGGATGATTGCAGACCAAGATTTGGATAGTGGCAGAAATCTAGCGGGTTATTTGGAAAGAAACATTTTAGAGCATAGTGTAAATACTTTAAACATAACTATCCCCCCTCAAAATGCTGAACAAAGAGCTCATACATTGCAATTACTTCACAAAAACTATCTTACAGTTAGCTTTCTTTCTCCATACTCAAATACAGTTGAAACGCATACTTTATATCATGGAGATTTGGAAAGCGAACTGTATTGGAATGTTGATGATACAATAGGTACTGAAACCTTATATAATGCGATGCAAGTCAAATTAGTAGAATATTAAAGAAAGGGGAAGACAAATGTACACAGATGTTAGTACAGAATATAAAGAAGCAATTAATTCAAATGCGGTTATTGCAATTGCAAAAATATATTGCCATAATGCAGATATATGGATTTTGCCTCAAGCACAAGAAACAATAAATAGTAGTCTTGTTGATGTTAAACTGGTCGACCCTTGCTATAAAGATGGCAAAATTATAGGTTCTACTTGCTCAAAAGAGGTCGAAATACAAATTATAAATAAAGACAATCTAAATTTAGAAGATGATACAATTAGTTTATATCTTGGTGTAAAGACCGCAGAAGGCGAATACGAATATGTCCCACAGGGAGATTTTCTTGTTCAGGAATATGAAGATACAAGGTCAAATGACATATATAAAATTGTTGCAGATGATTTTATGATTAAATGCAACGGGAATTACTTGGAAAATGAAAGTTTTTCTCCAACATTTCCAACTACACTAAAAGATTTTAGAGACGATTTAATTGAATATTTAGGATTTGAATTTGCTCAAAGCGAAAGCACTTTGCCCAATGACGATTTTGTGATTTCTATTGAGCCTAATTTTGAAGGATATACAAACAGAGCAGTGCTAGGAATGATTGCAGAATTGCAAGGACGATTCGTCAAAATAACTAGAGACAACAAAATCAGTTTTGTATTACAAAATTCAGGAGATGAATATTCAACTGTATTAAGTGAAACATGGACGTTTCCTGACAACACAGTGACTGTTAATGATGAGGTTTTAATTGTTAATGAACATTTTGATACAATAGAACAATCAAACGATGATTATTTGTTATATGAGATTGGCAATATTGATTTCATAGACAAATCTTCTATGAATAGCAAACTAATTATAGATGAAATGTTTGGACCTGTAAATTCCGTAACCCTGTCGCTCAAAGGAGTTGAGGGCGAAAATGTTACAATGCAAGATGATGACAGCATTGCTTTATATGGAGAAACAAGCATTGAAATTTCAGACAATCCATTTGTTTATACGGAAGCTTTGCGAGAGGCTGCAATAACTGCATTATTTAATGCTTTAAAAGGATTCAGTTATTATCCCGCACAATTTAACTACAAGGGTAGATTTTATTATGATGCGGGGGACATTGTTGATGTTCAAGATACTAGAACAGATAAGTATTATCCAACAATAGTTCTTAATCAAACGATTCAATCTCCTGCATCAAGAAGAAGTAAAATAGAAAACAAGGCATTAACTAAATCACAAGTACAAAATAAATACATATCAGGAACAAAACAGGCAAATACTAGAGCTGAAATAATGGTCGACAAAGCTAATCTTCAAATACAAAGCGTTGTTTCAGAAATTGGAGATAGAACAGGTAAAACCACAACAATTACACAAGACATTGATGGAATATTAAGCCAAGTAGAATTATTAGCAGATGTCACAGAAGAAAAAGAGGAAAGTGGTGCAATCACATTTGAGGATGTAAATACTAGTGAACCATTATATATACATCTGTATCCATTAGACAGTTGGATTTCTTATTTGTATCCTGCAAACAGTAATTTACCAAGCAGCACATTATATCCTGAACAAAGAACAATTAGATTTGCTAATACAACAACCAATGAAAATATAGATTATATATTGCCTTGCGATTTAAGAAGTTATGAAGATGCAGAACACGGAATAGAATACACTTATGATGAATTTATTCTTGACTACGAAAATCAAGTTTGCAAAAAGATAGAAAGAATAGGTATAAATTCTAGTGGAGCATATGTTCATTCGCAACCTAGAGAAATAACTTATGACTATCCTCAAATCATGCTTACTGAAGGCGATTATACTGTTTCGGTATTGGGACATACTACTTACTATTTCGATGTTAAAATTAATAAAGTAAATGACTATACAAGGCAATTTGCTACTAATGTAGAATTAGTATCAGCAATAGAACAAACAGCCAATGCAATAAATTTAGAATTAAATGAGAAGGTAAATAATGAAGATTATACAGCAGCTCAAATCTTACTTAAAATTAATGAAGACGAAAGTTCTGCACAAATTAAAGCAGACAAAATCAACCTCGAGCGGCAAAGTTATTGATATGACATCTCAAACAATAACAATAAACAGTGATTATTTCCAAGTAACATCAGAAGGACAAGTAACTTGCCAAAAATTAGCTGTTACTGGAGCAGAAAGCTTCATTAATCTTAATGATACTTTTATTGTTAATAATCTAGGGAATGTGTGTATTTATGATGAAGGATGGCAAAACAAAGAAAGAGATGCACAATTGCTTATTGTAAACCAAGACAATAACGGAGAATACACTGGAATATACAGTAACTATTTTGAAATAATAGAACAAGCAAGGTCAACTGAAACATGGGGTGGAGCAGGTGTTCTTGAAATGAATGACAACACAAACGGAACTAATGCTTACTTCCACTTTGGTGGCGGTTCAGGATTTTATTTCGGAGACTCTAGCGGAGATATTTATTACACAAATGGTGGAGGATTGACAGCGAGCGGGTACATTTATGCAGCCAATATCTCATCTGATAAAACCCTAAAAAAGAATATCAAGGACTCTAAAGTAAAAGCATTGGACGAAATCAAGCAAATTAAACATAGAGAATATGATTGGAAAAAAGATGACAGCCACGTTAAGCTAGGATATGTTGCTCAAGAGTTAGAAGAAATAGATGATAGCTTGACAGTAACACAGGTTGGCAGAGATGGCAAAGAACTACATTATTTGGAACTTAAAAACATTGTAGCATTAGCAACAAAAGCAATACAAGAATTAGCAGAAGAAGTAGAGGATTTAAAAGATGGAAAAACCAACTAGCTTATTAATAATTGAACTTAAAGAAAAAATTGTTAAAGATATAAATGAGTCAAATTTACCAATTTATATAATAAAACCAATAGTAAAAGAAATCTACGACAAGGTAATAGAACAAGACATAATACAAACGCAAAAAGATAAAGAAGAATATGAGAAAGGAGAAAAATAATGGCTTATTCAAGAGTCAATTGGGAAGATAGTCCTAGTACAAACACACCAATTAATTCAACTAACTTAAATGTAATGGACGCAGCTATTAAGTCTGTCAGCGATGCAACTGATATAACGGTTACTAATCCTTCATCACAAACAAGATATCAAATCCCTTTTGTTAGTGGCACATCAGGCAAAGCAACTCAAAGAGTAAATGACGGGATACGTTATGACACACAGAATACAGGCAGAGCTACTTTATTGTTAGGCAATGACACTTCTACTAGTAGCACTGGTGGAAAAGAAGGAATACTAGCATTACATAACTCTAGCACAGGTTATACATGGTTAAAAGGAACAGCCTCATCTTCTGCTTTTACGCAGACTTTACCTGCATTAACAGGAACTATATGTGTAAAACAAGGAGCGACAATAACTACAGAAACTAATGGTTGGTATAAAGTAGATATGGGAGCTTATACGATGTATTTTTTAAATAGCACCACTGTTAGTGATACATATAGCGGAAATTCTTGGGGCGGGAAACAAAGAAATTTACCTAGCGGCATAACTTTTAATGATGCAAAAATGACATTCAGTTGTGGTGCAAGAGGAAGTGACCACGCATTAAGAGTAGGAACATCAATAAGCAACGGTGCGACTGCATTTACATTAAGTTGGCACAATGCTCATAACAGCAGTGTTACAACAACGATTTTATATAATGCAACATTAATAGTATTTCCATAATAAAGAAAGGAGAAAAGAATGGCAGATATTAGTATTATTCAATTATCAGATAACACACAATATAACATAAAAGATGCAAAAGCAAGAGCAAATCTTGCAAATGAGTTCTCAACTTCGTCAACTTATGCTGTTGGAGATGTAGTTCTTTATCAAGGCGATTTATACGAATGTACCTCAGCAGTAACAACAGCAGGAGCTTGGGATTCATCAAAATGGACACAAACAAAAATAACAAATGTAGCAGGGAATATTGATATAGTAACAACATTGGACAATACCGTTACAAATGACCAAGTACCACGGAGCTAAATGTGTTTATGACATCATAGGAGATGTTGAAACATTATTAGCTGCAATATAGGAGGTGTAAATGAGTATAGCAAGTGAAATATCACGTTTGCAGACTAGCAAAGCAGACGTAAAGACACAAGTTAATATTGACAAAGATTTAATAAATGGCGGAACAGCTTTTATAGATGATGAAACAGTAGATGACTACGATGACAAGATAGAAGAGATGCAGGAAGCATATAAGAAGTTCATACCAATCCAAACAATATCAGGAACTGAAATAACACTAGACAATTCAAGTAATGACAAAGCTTTAGTAGATATAGGATTAGACGGAAATACAGAGCAAGACGGAGAACCAGCACCAGATAATCCAGTAGAAGTCAAAACTGTTACTGGAGATAACAATGTAGTTGTTAGAGGCAAGAATTTGTTTGATAAAGAGAATTCTAATGTATTAAATGCATATTTCACATCAACAGTAACAACAATTACTGAAAATGCAAATAATAGATTAATTTATATTAAATGCAAACCAAGTACAACTTATTCAATAAGAAGAATTAAAGGGGACATTTTTTTATCTGGTTATACAAAAGAGACACCTGCAATTGGTATAAGTGTTTATGGTTGGGCTACTTCTACGCCAGATGTTGGAACTAATGATTGTTATCAAGTTGTGACAACGGGAGCAGATGCTCAATATATTGTGGCGAGAATAACAAATATAAATTCAGATTCCGTAACACTACAACAAATTTATGATACTTTGCAGATAGAAGAAAGCTTAACTCCCACCACTTATGAACCGTATAGAGTTCCAACATTGTATCCCATTAATTTAGGAGCAAAAAACTTATGGAAACCTAGTGAAGCTTTGAGCGGTTATTTGCCACAAACAGGCTCATACCCAACAACCAACCCTAGTTACCCAAATTCTAGATATATATTAGTCCCTTTAATTAAAGGGCAATCATTAACAATAAATAATCAAGGTTCTCCAACTACAAATTTTAGAATGAGATATATTGACCCTGACACAAATTTAATAGTAGGAACTGTTATTATAGGAAACAACAACAATTATGTCAGTTCTACTATTGATTATTCGGTAGCAAACTATAATGGTACAGTTAAAGCTTTGAAAAATGTAATTTTAGGCTTATGGGATTTTTTAGGGGAAATTGAAAGTATGATAGCAGTGTATGGAACATCAATACCTACAATAAGTGATAATCCTATTGAACTTGCTCAAATAGGAACATATACAGATAAATTGTATAAAGATTATGATGATGGCAAATGGTACAAATATAATGCGATAAAAAAATCAACTTTAGGAAGTGATATCACATTCTTATCTACTACAGGAGGATTTTATAGTGCAACAGCAACTGATTATGCTACAAGTGGGAATACGCCTTATTGTGAATGGTATCAAGGTAAAAATAATACCGCAGCTATAAATGGAATAACTGATAAAGAGATTGCTTTTAACACAAGTTCTTCTCCATA
>Ga0310690_10009773_pt1 | contig 12011 bp, 12 predicted proteins | sample AusTroGonzalo_MG_2_FD_207661 | JGI IMG/M metagenome (GOLD analysis project Ga0310690, IMG submission 207661) | Bovine rumen microbial communities from tropical cattle in Woodstock, Queensland, Australia - Gonzalo_04 (v2) (version 2) | ecosystem: Host-associated > Mammals > Digestive system >...
AAGTAAGAGGGAATGGTTTGAATCAGGACCAAGTGCTAAACTTTCGTCAGAACCTTTTTGCGTTTCCAACGACGGATGTTCTTGATTGGAACACCCGTTGTTTCAGCAATGATATCGTTGGCAATGCCTTTGTTATAAAGGTTGTGTGCGACTTCAAGAGCCTTTGCGTCCTGACCATCCAGGAAAGACCCTTGTTTTTCATAAAGAATATCAGTCATACCGTCAACCTCGTTCAGAAGAATTTCGTCGGTGTACTATGTCAAAGATATGTCTTTGAAGAAGTCCTTGTCAAGGCAACCGCCTTATTTGTCATTCCCGACTTGTTCGGGAATCTCCTTTTTTGTAAATCCAACGGCTTGCGAAATTGTGAAGATGGCAAATGGTTGGTAACTGAGTATAGGGTGGCGGGGTAAAGGGTAAGTGTGCAAAAAAATACTTGGTATATGTAACTTTCTACAATAAATTCTATGATTGCTACTATTATTGTTGGATATAAAAATGATGATTTGAGCATTTCGTATATACGGAATGAACTCTCTAAAATAGATGTTGACAATCTAGTTGTTGTTGTTAACAATGCGTCTACCGAAGAAAGCGATAAGTATCTTGCTGGTGAATTGTGCGGTGATGTTGTTTATAATATTACTGAACCTATAGATGCAACAAAAAAAATTTTTGTTATTGATTCGAAAGAAAACCTTGGCTTTGCTCGGGCGAATAATTTGGGCGTTGAATTTGTAAGTAAACATTTCCCTCAAGTAAAATATATTCTTTTTTCTAACAATGATATAAAAATTGTTGATAGAAACGTCGTTGATGTTATGATAAAAAAAATGGAGCGTATTCCTGATATAGGTATTATCACTCCGAATATTGTTGGTGTGACAGGAAAAAGGCAAACTCCACAAAAAAAGCCTTATTTATTGAGCGTTATTTGTAATTCGTGGATTGGTCAGGTAAAGAAATATCTTTTCAAAAATGCAAATTCTCATACATATGCTGAATTAGCATCTGAGGGATTTCATTATACTTTTGCGGAATGTTTTTTTATGACTCGTATGTTGGATTTTATAAAGTGTGGAATGTTTGATCCGACAACATTTCTTTATGCGGAAGGCTTGTGCTTGAGCGAAAGAATGCTGAAAATCGGGCTGCGCTACTATTTTGCTCCTGAGGCAACCGTTATTCATGAAAATGGAACAACAACGACAAAATCATATAATTGGGCAAAAATTGGATTGATGATGACCGAAGCTAATAATCACTATTATAGAACCTATCGCCATTATCCTAATTATATGTTGAAACTTGCTATTGTTTCTACAAAGTTTCATGGATGTTTATCGAATTTAAAAAAGTATTTTAATTCAAAAAAGAAAAAAAAAACATGAAAAAAATAATACACTTTGTTTTGAAGGTCTTAAGAAAATTTTATCAGAAAACGATGCGGAGTTCTCGCTCGGCTTATGTGATGCCTGAAAATATTGGTCTTTCTCCTGAACAAAGTTCTGATATTATATTCAATAAATTGAATTCAGATGCTCCATGTATGATTGCGAGATTTGGTAGTACGGAGCTTCTAGCTATTCAAAATTGCCTTGCTGTAGAGTCTTTTGAACACAGTGCGATAAAATATATTCGAGGTGAGCAATCGCAATGGTGGTGGATGGATTCCGCAATTAAACAGCTTGAACTGTGGTCCGGTTTTTTCCCATCTAATCCAGAAACTATTTCGAAGTTTACGAAACTTATGATTGAGGATTCCAAAGCGTTAGATGTTTTGGCCCTTTGGACCGGGAATGAAAAAGCAATGCCTCTACCGCAGCATTGCGAATACATTCATTTACTAATGTTGGAACCCTATTGGTCGTCGAATCCTTGGACTCGTGTGTTGAAAGGAAAAAATGTTGTTGTCGTTCATCCATTTGCAGAATTGATTGAGAAACAGTATTTGAATCATAGAACAGAATTATTCGATAATCCGGATATTTTGCCAGAATTTAATCTGAGAACGGTCAAAGCAGTTCAATCGTTGGGTGGTGATTGTGTGTATAAAGACTGGTTTGAGGCTCTTCAATGGATGGAAAATGAAATTGATAAAGAAGATTATGATATTTGTTTAATTGGTTGTGGGGCTTATGGTTTTCCTTTGGCTGCTCATTGCAAAAGACAGGGGAAAAAAGCGGTTCATATGGGAGGAGCTTTGCAGTTGTTATTTGGTATTAAGGGAAATAGATGGGAAAATCCTAATTATTGCAAAATATGGCATATGAAACCGGAAGATTTCTATTTGAAGATGCTTTCGAATAAATACTGGATGCGACCGGATAATTATAGAACTAAAAATTCACAAAAAGTTGAAGGTGCTTGTTATTGGTAACATATGGATTTTTGGGTAAAATTAGTTCCGTTCTTTGTTGTTTTGCTGACATTTCCTTCATTTGCGCAATGGGTTGAACTGCCTATTGGTAACACTACTGTTTGGTGGGTAACGGATTTTTTTACACTTTATGCTTTTTATCATTTTAGAAAACAATACTACAGGAAGAATGAATATCCTAAAACGATAAAATTTTTCCTTATTTGGGTTGTGATATCAGCCATTTATGGCTGCTATATGGCTGATTATTATTGGGATTATAAATTGTTGATCAATAATTTAATGATATATTTAATGGGATTGACGTTTTTTTATTTGTCTATTCCAGAAAATATTTCTAAAATATCTCGACAGTGGTGCTGCTTTGCTATTGTGGTGTTCTGGTTTTTTCTTCCGTTTATGCAACTTGAGGCCCCAGGAAAATTTTTATCACCATTTGCATTCTTTGTGATTTTTTGGCCTTTTTATGAAAAAAAATGGAAAATTATAGTAATCTTTTTTTCTTTAGCAGTATTTATATATGGTTCCTTGGGAGCCCGTAGCACTGCAATCCGATTTGCTTTTGCCTTTTTGGTTTCTTTTGCTTTTTTGAAAATTGATGTTTTATCTTTGCGTTTCATAAAAAGGATTACTTGTTTATTAGCTCTTGCTCCGTTCCTTTTTTTGATTTTGGGGTTGACTGGAGTTTTTAATATTTGGAAAATGAACGATTATCTAGGTGATAAAGAAATTCTTGTTGTGAGTAGTTATACGACTGCAGGTAATAATAATACAAGTGAAAATTTAAAATCTGATACAAGATCTTTTATATATGAAGAAACCATATCTAGTGCTATAGTGCATAATTACATAATTCAAGGACATTCTCTTGCTAGAGGATATGATTCGCCTTTTTTTTCATGGATGATGGATCGCCAATTTGCAGGTACTGTATACCATAAGGGGGAACGTCAAAGTTGCGAGGTAGCTATTTTAAATATTTTTACGTATATGGGCTTAATTGGAGTATGTTTATATGGCTTGATTTTTTTGAATGCAATTCTAAATGTATTTAGATATTCCAATAATAAATGTTTGTTTATTATTGCTCTTTATGTTTCTTTTCGCTGGGCTTTTGCATGGATGGAGGATTTTACACGGTTTGATTTGAATAATCTTTATCTTTGGGTAGTCTTGTCAATGTGTTATTCGCCATATTTTTTACAAATGTCCGACAATGATTTTAAAATGTGGGCTTATAACATTTTTCATCATCCATCAAAAAGAATAAATTTAATGTAAATTTTTTAAAACGGAGACTGTGTTGTATGCAATTGAATTTTTTGATGATAAATCAACCATTGAATAATCGTGGCGATGAAGCTGCTCATAAGGCTCTAGTTAGATCTATTTTGAGTTCTATTCCTGATTCTAGAATACGGGTTTTATTTGTTGGAAATGATCAAAATAGTATTGATCAATTTGATGTTTGTAATTCTCGCGTTTCGTATATAAATATTTCTGCTTTAAAAAGAAACATAAGACGTAATTTTATCAGATTGTTGAAACTTTCTTTCTTTTTTTTGAGGCTGCATCCGACAATTAGAAAAATTTTACCATTATATCAACGTGCTGATATTGTATTGTGTGCTCCTGGTGGTATATGCATGGGGGGATTCCAAAATTGGGAACATATTATTTTGTTGTCTGTAGCAAAACTTGCAAATAAACCTATTGCTTATTATGGTCGGTCTATCGGTCCTTTTCCTACTATAACCTTTTTTAATAAAGTATTCAAAAGAAAAGCTGTCAGTTTGTTAAATTATTTTTCTTTTACTGCATTGCGTGACTCGCAAAGTGAGAAAATTGCGAATGCTTTAAATGTAAAGTATGAATCGACTGTAGATTCTGTTTTTTTAGAATCACCCGTTGTTGAAATTCCAAAAGAGATTTCTGGATTAATTGGCGATAAACCTTATGTAGTATTTGTTCCGAATATGTTGGTATGGCATTATGCTTATAGAGGAAAAGCTTCTGTGGAAGATGTTTTGTCCTTTTATAAAAAAGTTTTGAATATTATTATCTCCAAATACAGGGGGCATAATATTATTATGTTGCCACAAACTTTTAATTATAAAAAGCTTGATGATGGAGATATTAACTTCTTTAGAAAATTAAAGCAATATACGCAATGTCAAAGTTTAATAATTATTCCAGATACTTGTAGCTCTGATATTCAACAAATGATTATCTCGAAAGCTGAGTGTATGATTGGTGCTCGTTATCATTCCGTTGTTTTTGCGATAAATCAAGCTATTCCCTTTGTTGCTTTGAGTTACGAACATAAAATTAGTGGACTGTTGGAATCAGTCAATAAGCTTGATTCTATGGTTGACATAACAACAGCGTTTGATTCGGAAGAGAATATGCAAAATGTACTTATGCGATTTGAAAAAACATTAAATTTGGCTCGTAAAGATATTGGTGCTCAACAAAAAGCAAAGAAAATTGCGAGAGATTGTTTTGATAAATTTTTGAAATTTTGCTTGGGAAAATAGTCAATAGGAAATGTTAAATGCCTTCAAATCAAGAAAATAGCAAAAGAATCGTAAAAAACTCGTTGTTTCTTTATGTACGGCTTCTGTTTACACTAATGATTGGCTTATATACAAGTAGAGTTATTTTGAAAACTCTAGGTGTGGAAGATTATGGCGTTTTCAATGTCGTTGCTGGTTTTGTATCGATGTTTACTTTAATTACTGGCTCTCTATCGAATTCTATTAGCCGTTTTTTGACTTTTACTTTAGGCAAAGGTGATTTGAAACAGCTTAATCTTGTTTTTTCGACTAGTGTATTGATTCAAATTTTCTTTGCTATAGGTGTTGTCGTAATTATTGAAATACTTGGTTTATGGTTTCTGAATACTCGTTTGAATATTCCTGATTCAAGAATATCTGCTGCGAACTGGATTTTCCATCTTTCTGTATTGTCTTTTGCTATAAATATAATAAGTGCTCCTTACAATGCTTCTATAATTGCTCATGAAAAGATGGATGTTTTTGCCTATATAAGCATCTTAGAAACAATTTTAAAGTTGTTGATCGTTTTCTTATTAGGTCTATCTCCATATGATAAATTGATTATGTATGGAATATTATTCGTTTCTGTTTCTATTCTTATTCGTTTAGTGTATGGATGGTATTGTAAGCGAAATTTTCAGGAATGCAAGTTATCTTTTTTATTTGACAAAAGTTTATTAAAAGAAATGTTTGGCTTTGCTGGTTGGAATTTTTTTGGAAATGCAACGAATATTTTGGGTAATCAAGGCGTAAATGTTGTATCTAATATTTTTTGGGGCGTTACAGTCAATGCGGCTCGAGGTATATCTACGCAAGTAGAAGGTGTTGTTAAACAATTTGTAACAAATATCACAACAGCAATCAATCCGCAAATAACCAAATCTTATGCAGAATGCAATTTTAGTTATATGAATATTCTGGTTCGTAAAAGCGCTAAGTATACAATTTGTATAATTCTATTGTTTGCAGTCCCTTTTTGGTATGAAGCTGAGAATATTTTAAAGTTATGGTTGGTAAACATTCCTGAATATGCGCCTGTTTTTTTAAAATTAGCATTGTTGGGAATCTTAATTGATATGTCTGGTCATTCCCTTGCAATTGCAATTTGGGCTTCAGGAAATGTAAAAAAATACTTTATTAGTATTGGGTCTGTTGGACTTCTTATACTTCCTATAACATACGGATTGTTTTATCTGAACTTTCCTCCGTTTTTTTCTTATGTATCTTATATTGGAGTTTATATTTTAATTCAGATTATTCGCCTTTTTTTAGCAAAATCTTTAATTCCGTTTGATATATTGCCTTATGTTAAGGAGGTATATGTAAGATGCTTTTTTATTGGAGCAATATCATTATGTTCAACATATGGTATATATGTGTTGATTGGTGATGCTCCTGCAAAACTTTTGATCGTATCCGCAACAGCTGTTGTTTGTGTATTGCTTTCTGTGTATTGTCTTGGATTAGATTGTGAAGAAAAACGATTTGTAAGAAAGAAATTATGCCAATTAATCAGAATTAGGTGTGTGAATGATACAAGTAATAGCAAAAGATGAATGTTGTGGCTGTGGTGCTTGCTATAACATCTGTGCAAAAAAAGCAATCTCTATACAATTGGATGATGAAGGTTTCGAATATCCTGTTGTAAATCAGGATATTTGTGTGAATTGTGGATTGTGCCAAAAGGTTTGTCCGGTATTACAATATAAAAAAAATGACACAAAACGTTCTTTAAATTGTGATGCTCAATTAGGATTTGTTGCAAGGAATAAAAACTTAGAACAACGACTTGTCAGTTCTTCTGGCAGCATATTTCCCGTTGTTGCTGAATGGATTTTAAATCAGGGCGGTATAATTGTAGGTGCCGCTTTTGACGAAAATTTCAAAGTAGTCCATAAAATAATTGAAAACGAATCTGAACTTTCCCTATTGCAAGGGTCAAAATATTTACAAACTCAAATAGATTTAAAAACATTTAAAATTATTCGTAAAGAGCTTTTGACAGGAAGAAAGGTTCTATATTCAGGAATGGCTTGTCAAGTAGAAGCATTAAAATCGTTTTTGCAAAAAGATTTCGAAAATCTGTATACAATTGATCTTGTTTGCATGGGTATTCCCTCCTATAAAGTATGGAAAGTGTATTTAAATACTTTTTTTCAAAATGAAAATATAAAGACCGTTAATTTTAAAGAGAAAAGCATTGGATGGGATTCATTTGTTTTTAAAATAGAAACGGATAAACGTGTATTTCAGGAACGGGGAATGCAAAATTTATATCTTCAAAGTATGTTTCGTTCATGGAATATGCGGCCATCTTGTTTTAAATGTCCTTTTAAAAAGGCTGTTCGTATAAGTGATTTTACATTAGCTGATGCATGGGGTGTATCAAAAAGTGTACCTCAAATAAATGACAATAAAGGATTATCTTCAGTCGTCATTCATAGTAATAAGGGCTTGAAATTATGGAAAGAGATAGAAGGTAATTTAGACTATGCATGTGTTAGTATTGATGAAATTGCGAAGGGAAATTCCAATCTTGTGTCGAATAAATCACAAATGGGAAATAGAAAATTGTTTTACGATATATTGAAAAAAGATCCTAGAAAAGCTTTTATTAAATTATGCACTGTAAGAAAGCGTAGCTTTTTAATTAGGATGTTGTTTAAAATCAAGAGGCTTTTATGCTTTTAAAAAAGATTTTATCACTTAAATTTTGGATTTTTGATTTAAAAAAATATCATAATTTGTATAATTATGATTTGAAATTTAACGCTTCGTTTCGTGGTAAGGAACGACTATCTTGCCATGAGTTGAAAATGCCTCAAATAAAATATCTAAAGCTTTATCGAAAAGCTCAAGTTGCTCAAGGAACGATTTGGAAATGGTTTTATATGTATAATCTTGTGAGATTTAGTCATCAGACAGGAATTCTTCTGTATGAAAATATGAATATTCCTAAAGGATTGATTATTGGTCATCCTGGGACAATCATAATAAATTCACAAGCAAAATTTGAAGGCAACATTATGCTGACTCATGGTGTAACCATAGGAAGAGATATAAGAGGAAAAAGAGCTGGAGCTCCTTGTTTTGGAAAGAATGTTTGCATTCGTTGTAATTCGACAGTTGTTGGTCGGATAACTATTGGTGAAGATGTGTTGATTGCGCCTAATACGTTTGTCAATTTTGATGTGCCTGCTCATTCAATTGTTATTGGAAATCCTGCAACAATTCATCATAGAGATAATGCGACAGAGGGACATATTGGAAAAGTTGAATAGCCTGTGTAGAAATTATCGAATTTGTTATTTGCAAAAAAATGAATGGAATTAGAAAAATGATATATCACATTTATAAAATAATCAGATTGATTTTTAGTAAACTTACTTGTGTAACAAATCATTGTATTACATGGTTGAAGTTTAAAGGAAATAATGTATCTTTTTCATCTTTTAAAACGGGAGGGGTTCCTTATGTTATGGTGGCTCGTGGTGGAAAAATGAGTGTCGGAAAAAATTTTGCGATGAACAATGGTATTAAGCATAATCCAATAGGTTGCCCACAACCGTGTACTTTCTTTGTTGATCGCACAGCGGCTTTATCTATAGGGGATAATGTTGGAATTAGTCAAACTGCCCTTGTGGCAATTGATGATATCTCTATAGGTAATAATGTGAAGATCGGGGGGGGGTATGTATATATACAACAGATTTCCATTCTCTTGATCCAATGATAAGAAAATCAAAAGATGATATGAAAAATAGAGTTAAAAAGCCGGTAGTTGTTAAGGATAATGCTTTCATTGGGGCTCGCTCGATAATCCTTAAAGGCGTTACTATTGGAAATAATTCCATTGTTGGTGCAGGAAGTGTAGTAACCAAGAGCATACCGGATAATGAAATTTGGGCTGGAAACCCGGCAAGGTTTATAAGAAGCATATGAAAACGATCGCTGCACTCCTTACTGTTTTTAATCGCAAAGAAACAACTTTGCGTTGTTTGGATAATCTTTTTAAACAATTTATTCCCCAAGGTTATTCTTTAGAAGTTTACCTGACAAATGATGGGTGTACGGATGGAACCCCGGAGGCGGTTAGAGCACAGTTTCCGCAGGTAAACATAATTGAAGGAAATGGAAACCTCTTCTGGAATAGAGGTATGTGGACTGCTTGGGATGCTGCTGCTAAGACTAAGAAATATGACTTTTATCTTTGGCTCAATGATGACACGTTCCTTTATGATTGTGCCATAGAAAATTCGCTTGCAACTTCACAAAAGTACGAGGATCAGGTTATTGTAGTCGGAGCATGCCTTGATACCGCGACTCATTCGAAAATAACTTATGGTGGCCGAAATAAAAATGGTATTGTGTTGCCGGATGGAAATGATGCCGAAATAAAGCATTTTAATGGTAATATAGTTCTAGTGCCTAGGTATGTATTTGAAAAGCTAGGAAATTTGGATTACTATTATAGTCATTCAAAGGGGGATTTTGACTACGGAATTAGGGCTCAAAAAAATGGAATCAAAATGATTCAATGTGGAGTCGTTCTTGGAGCATGTGATGTCCATCCTAGAATAGATAAATGGTGTGATCCCGAAATCCCGTTTAAGAAACGATGGAAATATTTGAATATGCCAAATGGAATGCCGCCAAAAGAAACTTTCCATCTTGAAAAGCAACTTAGTCTAAGAAAGGCTTTATTTCATTTTTTTACAGTATATCTTCGTTGTTTTTTTCCTAAACTATGGAAAATAAAATAGAAAAATGAATATGAAACTTCCTGTCTTGATTCTTGCATTTAATCGTCCTGACCACATTGAACAATCAATGAAGGTTCTTCAGGAATATAAACCAGATCGCCTTTATCTAGAATGCGATGGTCCTCGCATAAATAAAGCTGGCGAAACTGATGCTGTTGAAGCAACTCGAAAAAAAATGCTAGAAATGGTTACCTGGCACTGTGAAGTGAAGACTCTATTCCGAGATGAAAATTTGGGATGTGCCAAAGCTGTTTATGGGGCGATTTCATGGTTTTTCGAAAGTGAAGAATATGGTGTAATTATAGAGGACGATGTTGTTGTTGGGTTGGATTTCTTTAGGTTATGTGAAGAGTTGTTGCCGAGATATAAGGATGTTGAAAAAATCATGGCAATCTCTGCTCAAAATCATAATGCTCAATCAGGGCTATCTAATTCGTATGTGTATACTAATGAATTTATTTGCTGGGGATGGGCTTCTTGGGCTAGTGCCTGGAAAAAAATGGATATGAAAATGAGCCGGTGGCATGAAATGTCTTTGCTGCGCCTTGTTAAGATGTTTGGCTTTTTTGAAGGGTGTATGCGATTCTATTATTGGAATCGAACTTTTCGTAATATTGAAAAGAGTACGTCTTGGGCGACTCGTTTCCTTTTTAGCATAATAGTGAATAATGGGTTGTGTATTCAGCCTGGGGCTAATCTAGCTGTTAATGTGGGTACAAGTGGCGGAACCCATTATAATATTGATGATGTAGATCCTTATGCTTATTTGAAAATCGAACAATTAAAACTACCTTTAGTTTTTGATGATAATGCCGTATTGAACAAATTGCATCGTTCGTTAGCAAATAAAGATTTCAAACGGATTCGTTGGATTGGTATAAAGAAAAAAATTAGACGTTTGCTGAATAAATAAACATCGTCGTTGATAGAAATAGGAATTTTTCTCTATGAAAGATCTTTTTTTTAATGTAATATCGTTGCTTAATGCAAATTCAATATCGTATGCCATTGTGGGGAGAACAGAAGGCTATCCGGAGAATATTGGCAGCGATGTTGATATAATGATTCATAAGGAAGACCTCGGAAAGTTTCATAAGGCGATTTGGGACATTGAAAAGACCGGAGCTAAAGTTGTTCAGATGTTCCAGCATGAAATTGTTGCTTTTTATTATATCGTTTTCGCTTTTAATGGAACTGATAGAATTTGTATACAGCCGGATGTTTGCACGGATTATTATAGAAAGGGACGAAAACTCCTTTCTGCGAATGAAATGCTATCCTCTATTAGAGAGGCTCCTCAGGGAGGATTTTATGTTCTTTCCCCAGAGAAGGAATTTATCTACTACTTGCTGAAGAAAATTGATAAACAAAAAATATCTGAAGAACAATTTGAACATATAAGAAATTCGTTCTTGTCTAGTCCTGAAAAATCTTTGGATGAAGCTAGACTTATTTGGAGTGAAGAAAATCTATCCATTATAAAAGACTCTTTTGAAAATAACAAATATGAATACTTAAATAGTTGTCTTAAGCAACTTCAAAATGGCATTCATTCTTCAAAGAAAATGGGTCTTGTAGATAGGTTAAAAAACATAGCCCTGAAAGTGAAAAGGGTTCTACATCCTACGGGGTATGTTATTGCTGTTATGGGACCAGATGGATGCGGAAAGACTACAGTTATTAATCAGTTAAAAAAAGATATTGAACCGGCTTTTAGGAGGATTCAACAGTTTCATTTATTCCCTGTACCACAAAAGGGGGAATCAAAAGCAGAAACTAATCCCCAGGGCAAAACAAAAAGGAATTTTGTTTTGTCAGTTCTTAAATTGATGTATTTTGTACGCATTTATGTTGGCGGTCATTTTAAATATGTCTTACCTGCGAAGATTCGTAGTACATTTACTATTTTTGACCGTTACTACGATGATATTCTTGTAGATCCTTTGCGTTATAGAAACGGAACACCTAATTGGGTTGTTAAATTTTTTGGACTGTTTATTCCAGAACCTGAACTTTGGATTATTTTAGATTGTCCTACAGAGGTTATTCAAGCACGTAAATCAGAGGTCCCTCCAGAGGAAACGGATCGTCAAAGACAGGCTTATTTGGCTTTGGCGAAAACAAAGAATAATTGTATTGTGTTGAATACGAATAGAAATGTTGCAGAAATTTCTGTAGAGACATGTAAGTTTATTTGTGAATCGCTGAATAAGCGTGCTATAAAGAGGTATAAAAAGTGAAAATACTTCTCCTGGCATACGCATGTGAACCCAATCGTGGGTCTGAACCTGGTGTTGGCTGGAAATGGGC
>Ga0310690_10009774_pt1 | contig 12011 bp, 5 predicted proteins | sample AusTroGonzalo_MG_2_FD_207661 | JGI IMG/M metagenome (GOLD analysis project Ga0310690, IMG submission 207661) | Bovine rumen microbial communities from tropical cattle in Woodstock, Queensland, Australia - Gonzalo_04 (v2) (version 2) | ecosystem: Host-associated > Mammals > Digestive system >...
AAGCTATTGCAGAAGAGTTGGTAAACCTTACTGTAAAAGAAGTAAACGAGTTGGCAACAGTCCTGAAGGACGAGTATGGAATTGAGCCTGCTGCTGCAGCCGTTGCTGTAGCTGCTGGTCCCGCAGCCGGTGGTGAGGCCGCTGCTGCTGAGGAGAAGTCTTCATTCGACGTGGTTCTGAAGTCAGCTGGCGCTGCTAAGCTCCAGGTGGTGAAGGCCGTGAAGGAGGCTTGTGGTCTTGGTCTGAAGGAGGCTAAGGATCTCGTTGACGGTGCTCCCGCTACCGTTAAGGAAGGTCTGAGCAAGGAAGAGGCTGAGAACCTGAAGAAGACCATTGAGGCTGCTGGTGCCGAGGTTGAGCTGAAGTAATTCATAAGCACAACAAATACCAACGTGGTTGGGGACTCTCCAGTCGAGGGTTCCCGACCATTTTTTATCTTTAATAAATAATAGATATGACGAAGAAAACCATTGATAACAGAGTAAACTTTGGCAGCGTCAAGAATCCCATGCCGTTCCCGGATTTTCTTGATGTGCAATTAAAGTCGTTCAAAGACTTCCTGCAGTTGGACACTCCGCCTGAGGAACGCAAGAATGACGGCTTGTATAAGGTGTTCGCAGAGAACTTCCCTATCACCGACACGCGTAATAACTTCGTTCTTGAGTTCCTGGATTACTATATCGACCCACCCCGTTATTCGATTGACGAGTGCCTGGAGCGTGGCCTTACCTATAGCGTACCTTTGAAGGCTAAGCTGAAACTGTATTGCACCGATCCGGATCATGAGGATTTCGCTCAGGTTATCCAGGACGTGTTCCTGGGCCCGATTCCCTACATGACCGCCAATGGTACATTCGTTATCAACGGCGCCGAGCGCGTGGTCGTGTCGCAGTTGCACCGTTCTCCTGGCGTGTTCTTCGGACAGAACACCCATGCCAACGGAACGCTGCTCTATTCGGCACGTATCATCCCATTCAAGGGCTCATGGATCGAGTTCGCTACTGACATCAACAATGTCATGTATGCCTACATCGACCGTAAGAAGAAGTTGCCCGTGACCACGCTGTTGCGTGCCATCGGTTTTGAGGCCGACAAGGATATCCTTGAGATCTTCAATCTTGCAGAAGAGGTGAAGGTGAACAAGAAGGCCCTGAAAGCTGTCGTCGGCAGTAAGCTGGCTGCCCGCGTGCTGAAGAGCTGGAATGAGGACTTCGTGGACGAGGATACTGGTGAGGTAGTATCCATCGAGCGTAATGAGGTGATCATGGAACGTGAGACGGAGATTACCGACGAGAACATGATGGACATCCTGGAGAGTGGCGCCCAGACTATCCTTGTACATAAGGACGAGGCTGTGGCACAGGACTACTCCATCATTTTCAACACGCTGGCCAAGGACCCGTCGAACTCAGAGAAGGAAGCCGTGCTCTACATCTACCGTCAGCTGCGTAATGCTGACCCTGCTGATGATGCATCGGCCCGTGAAGTCATCCAGAACCTGTTCTTCTCTGACAAGCGTTATGACCTCGGAGATGTAGGCCGCTACCGCATCAACAAGAAGCTGGGCCTGAATACGGATATGGATGTCCGTGTGCTGACTAAGGAGGATATCATCGAGATTATCAAGTATCTCATCCAGCTCATCAACTCAAAGGCAACGGTAGACGATATCGACCACCTGTCCAATCGTCGTGTACGTACCGTCGGTGAGCAGTTGTCGAATCAGTTCAGCATCGGTCTGGCACGTATGAGCCGCACCATTCGTGAGCGTATGAACGTGCGCGATAATGAGGTGTTCACGCCGACCGACCTGATTAATGCCAAGACGATTTCAAGCGTCATCAACTCGTTCTTCGGAACGAACCCGTTGTCGCAGTTCATGGACCAGACCAACCCGCTGGCCGAGGTGACTCACAAGCGTCGTCTCTCTGCCCTGGGTCCTGGCGGTCTGTCTCGTGAGCGTGCTGGCTTCGAGGTGCGTGACGTACACTATACTCACTATGGTCGTCTCTGCCCGATTGAGAGCCCTGAAGGCCCGAACATCGGTCTGATCTCGTCGTTGTGTGTCTATGCCAAGATTAATGAACTCGGCTTCATCCAGACGCCGTACCGTAAGGTGGAGGATGGTGTGGCCAACTTGAATAATGAGGATATTGTCTACCTGACAGCAGAAGAGGAGTCAGAGCATATCATCGGCCAGGGCAATGCCCCGCTGAACGACGATGGTACATTCATCCGCAAGGTGGTGAAGTGTCGCCAGGATGCCGACTTCCCTGTGGTACCTCCCGCAAATGTCGACCTGATGGACGTATCCCCGCAGCAGATCGCATCTATTGCCGCCTCGCTGATTCCGTTCCTGGAGCACGATGATGCTCACCGTGCGCTGATGGGATCGAACATGATGCGCCAGGCCGTACCCCTGCTTCACAATGAGGCTCCTATCGTGGGTACAGGTATCGAGAAGCAGGTCTGTGAGAACTCTCGTACGATGGTGACTGCCGAGGGCGACGGTGTCGTGGAGTATGTTGATGCTACCACCATCCGTATCCTTTACGACCGCACCGAGGACGAGGAGTTTGTCAGCTTTGAGCCGGCACTCAAGGAGTATCGTATCTCGAAGTTCCGTCGTACGAACCAGAACATGACCATCGACCTGCGCCCCATCTGTAACAAGGGACAGCGCGTGAAGAAGGGTGATATCCTGACCGAGGGCTATGCCACGGAGAATGGTGAGCTCGCTCTGGGCCGTAACCTGCTCGTGGCTTACATGCCTTGGAAGGGTTACAACTATGAGGACGCCATCGTGCTCAACGAGCGCATCGTCCGTGAGGATATCCTGACCTCTGTGCATGTCGATGAATATTCTTTGGACGTCCGTGAGACCAAGCGTGGCGTCGAGGAGTTTACGGCTGACATCCCCAATGTCAGCGAGGAGGCCACCAAGGACCTCGACGACAACGGCGTCATCCGCGTGGGTGCCCGTGTCGAACCGGGTGACATTCTGATTGGTAAGATCTCTCCGAAGGGTGAGAGCGATCCTTCTCCTGAGGAGAAGCTGCTGCGTGCCATTTTCGGTGACAAGGCCGGTGATGTGAAGGACTCTTCTCTGAAAGCCAATCCTTCGCTGACGGGTGTCGTCATCGACAAGAAGTTGTTCGCACGCGCCATCAAGGACCGCAAGTCGAAGCAGCAGGATAAGATCACGCTGGCCAAGATCGATGAGGAGTACGACGCTAAGGTCAACGACCTGAAGGATATCCTTATCGACAAGCTGGCTGAACTGACAAAGGGCAAGACTTCACAGGGTGTGAAGGATTATACTGGAGCAGAGATCATCACCAAGGGCAGCAAGTTCACGATGACTGCCTTGAAGAACCTGGAGTATGGTGACATCCAGATCAGCAACTGGACCAACGATGAGCACAAGAATGAGCTGATTGCCAAGCTGATCATCAACTTCATGAAGAAGTATAAGCTCCTGGATGCAGAAATGAAGCGCAAGAAGTTTGCCATCACCATCGGTGATGAGCTGCCTTCAGGCATCCTTCAGATGGCTAAGGTCTATGTGGCCAAGAAACGTAAGATTGGTGTGGGTGATAAGCTCGCTGGTCGTCACGGTAACAAGGGTATCGTGTCGAAGGTGGTGCGTCAGGAGGATATGCCGTTCCTCGAGGATGGTCGTCCTGTTGACTTGGTGCTGAACCCGCTGGGTGTGCCTTCACGTATGAACCTCGGTCAGATCTTCGAGGCTATCCTCGGTGCTGCTGGTAAGCGTCTGGGTGTGAAGTTTGCAACGCCGATCTTCGACGGTGCCAAGCTCGATGACCTGGCAGAATGGACAGACAAGGCAGGTCTGCCGCGTCTTTGCTCTACTCACCTCTATGATGGTGAGACTGGTGAGCAGTTCGACCAGCCGGCCACAGTCGGTATTACCTACTTCCTTAAGCTCGGCCATATGGTTGAGGATAAGATGCATGCCCGCTCGATAGGCCCGTACAGCCTCATTACTCAGCAGCCGCTCGGTGGTAAGGCTCAGTTCGGTGGCCAGCGTTTCGGTGAGATGGAGGTCTGGGCACTGGAGGCCTTTGGTGCCAGCCATGTGCTGCAGGAGATCCTGACCATCAAGTCGGATGATACGGTAGGACGTTCGAAGGCTTATGAGGCCATCGTCAAGGGTGAGCCCATGCCGACAGCTGGTATCCCCGAATCCCTCAATGTGCTGTTGCATGAACTCCGTGGACTCGGACTCAGCATCAAGATGGACTAAGAGATAGTTGTCAAATTGTAAATTGTCAAATTGTAAATTAAGACTATGGCTTTCAAAAAAGATACAAAGACAAAGAGTAATTTTACGAAAATTACCATCGGCCTGGCTTCACCTGAGGAGATTCTGGAGAATTCCTATGGCGAGGTGACAAAGCCCGAGACCATCAATTACCGTACCTATAAGCCTGAGCGTGACGGTCTCTTCTGCGAGCGCATCTTCGGTCCTACGAAGGATTATGAGTGCGCCTGTGGTAAGTACAAGCGCATCCGCTACAAAGGTATCGTCTGTGACCGTTGTGGTGTCGAGGTGACAGAGAAGAAAGTTCGCCGTGAGCGTGCAGGACACATCGAACTGGTGGTGCCTGTGGCACACATCTGGTATTTCCGCAGCCTGCCCAACAAGATCGGCTATCTGCTTGGTCTGCCCACTAAGAAGCTGGATGCTGTCATCTACTACGAGCGCTACGTTGTCATCCAGCCGGGTGCAATGGCAGGCAAGAAGGACGGTGAGGGCAACGATGCCATCGGATCCAACATGTATGACCTGCTCTCTGAGGATGAGTACAATGATATTCTCGATAATCAGATCTCTCCGGATAATGACTATCTGGACGATAGCGATCCCAATAAGTTCATTGCCAAGATGGGTGCTGAGGCCATCTATGAGCTGCTTCTGCGTCTCGACCTCGACTCTCTGTCGTATGAGCTTCGTGACCGCGCCAACAGCGACTCGTCGATGCAGCGCAAGAACGAGGCCTTGAAGCGCCTGCAGGTGGTGGAGGCCTTCCGCTCCAGTGTAGAGAAGGGCATCAACCGTCCAGAGTGGATGATCATGAAGATTATCCCCGTCACACCTCCAGAGCTTCGTCCGCTCGTTCCGCTGGATGGTGGCCGATTCGCCACTTCCGACCTGAATGACCTCTATCGTCGTGTGATTATCCGTAACAACCGTCTGAAGCGTCTGATGGAGATCAAGGCTCCTGAGGTGATTCTCCGCAACGAGAAGCGTATGCTCCAGGAGGCTGTCGACTCACTCTTCGACAACAGCCGTAAGTCTTCGGCCGTGAAAAGCGATTCCAACCGTCCGCTGAAATCCCTCAGCGACTCGCTGAAGGGTAAGCAGGGCCGCTTCCGTCAGAACCTGCTCGGTAAGCGTGTTGACTACTCCGCTCGTTCGGTAATTGTCGTTGGCCCGGAGCTGAAGATGGGTGAGTGCGGTCTGCCGAAGTTGATGGCTGCCGAGCTCTACAAGCCGTTCATCATCCGCAAGCTCATCGAGCGCGGTATCGTGAAGACGGTGAAGTCGGCCAAGAAGATTGTTGACCGTCGTGAGCCGGTCATCTGGGATATCCTTGAGAACGTGATGAAGGGTCATCCTGTGCTGCTCAACCGTGCACCAACCCTGCACCGTCTGGGTATCCAGGCCTTCCAGCCGAAGCTCATCGAAGGTAAGGCCATCCAGCTGCATCCGTTGGCATGTACGGCATTCAACGCTGACTTCGACGGTGACCAGATGGCTGTACACCTCCCGCTCAGCAATGAGGCCATCCTTGAGGCTCAGTTGTTGATGCTCCAGAGCCACAACATTCTTAACCCCGCCAATGGTGCGCCTATCACCGTTCCTTCACAGGATATGGTGCTTGGCCTCTATTATATCTCTAAGATCCGTCCGGGTGCCAAGGGCGAAGGACTCTCCTTCTATGGTCCAGAGGAAGCCATCATTGCCCACAACGAGGGCAAGTGCGACCTCCACGCACTGGTGAAGGTCATCGTCGACGATCGCGACGAGAACGGTAATCCTTACAAGCACACGGTGGAGACCTCTGTCGGACGTGTCATCGTGAATGGCATCATCCCGTCTGAGGTGGGCTATGTCAATACGGTCATCTCCAAGAAGTCGCTGCGCGACATCATCGCTTCCGTCATCAAGAACGTGGGCTTCGCTGAGGCCTGTGAGTTCCTTGACGGTATCAAGAACCTGGGTTATCGCATGGCTTACGAGGCTGGTCTGTCGTTCAACCTTGATGACATCATCATCCCGAAGGAGAAGGCCGACCTCATTGAGAAGGGTAACCAGGAGGTGCAGCAGATCACTGACAACTATAACATGGGCTTCATTACCGATAACGAGCGTTACAATCAGGTAATTGATACCTGGACGCACGTGAACAATGACATCGGTAATATCCTGCTGAAGCAGATGACTGAGGCCGATCAGGGCTTCAATGCCGTGTTCATGATGCTCGACTCCGGTGCCCGTGGTAGTAAGGACCAGATCAAGCAGCTCTCTGGTATCCGTGGTCTGATGGCCAAGCCTCAGAAGGCCGGTGCCGAGGGACACCAGATTATTGAAAACCCGATTCTGTCGAACTTCAAGGAAGGTATGTCGGTGCTGGAGTACTTCATTTCTACCCACGGTGCCCGTAAGGGTCTGGCTGATACCGCCATGAAGACGGCCGATGCAGGTTATCTGACCCGTCGTCTCGTTGACGTCTCTCACGACGTGATTATTAACGAGGAGGACTGCGGTACGCTGCGCGGACTGGTCTGCACAGCTCTGAAGAATGGCGACGAGGTTATCTCCAGCCTCTCAGAGCGTATTCTTGGTCGTGTGTCAGTACATGATGTGGTCAACCCGAAGACTGGCGAGATCATCGTTCCTGCTGGTGAGGAGATCACAGAACCATTGGCTGAGGCCATCGAGAAGGCCGACATCGAGAGCGTTGAGATCCGTTCGGTGCTCACCTGTGAGTCGAAGAAAGGTGTCTGTATGAAGTGCTATGGCCGCAACCTCGCTACCCGTCGCATGGTGCAGAAGGGTGAGGCCGTCGGTGTGATTGCCGCTCAGGCTATCGGTGAGCCGGGTACTCAGCTGACGCTCCGTACGTTCCACGCAGGTGGTGTGGCTGCCAATGCAGCCGCCAATGCCAGCATCGTCTCAAAGTACGACGCTGCCAAGATTGAGTTGGAAGAGGTCCGCACCGTTCCGTTCGATGAGGATGGCCGCACCTGTGAGATGGTTGTCAGCCGTCTGGGTGAACTGCGCTTCGTCGACCCGAATACCAAGATTGTACTTTCTACGGTGAACGTTCCCTATGGATCTTCCCTTTATTTCCAGAATGGCGACGAGGTGAAGAAGGGCGACAAGATTGCCCAGTGGGATCCGTTCAATGCCGTGATCGTTACCGAATATGCAGGCCGCCTGAAGTTCAACGATGTCATCGAGGGTGTCACCTTCCGTGCTGAGACTGATGAGACCACAGGTCTGACTGAGAAGATCGTCACAGAGTCGAAGGACAAGTCCAAGGTGCCCACCTGCGACATCATTGGTCCTGACGGCGATGTGATCGGTACCTATAACTTCCCTGTGGGTGGTCACGTGGTTGTCGAGGATGGCCAGACCGTCCGTACTGGTGAGACGCTCGTGAAGATTCCGCGTGCTGCTGCCAAGGGTGGTGATATCACTGGTGGTCTGCCGCGTGTCACAGAGCTCTTCGAGGCTCGTAACCCGAGTAACCCCGCTATCGTCTCTGAGATCGATGGTGAGGTCACCATGGGTAAGGTGAAGCGCGGTAACCGTGAGATCATCGTTACCTCCAAGACTGGTGAGCAGCGCAAGTACCTCGTATCGCTCTCGAAGCAGATCCTGGTGCAGGAGCACGATGCCGTGCGCGCTGGTACTCCGCTCTCCGACGGTGTCATCACTCCGGCCGATATCCTGGCCATCAAGGGTCCCACCGCCGTACAGGAGTATATCGTCAACGAGGTACAGGATGTGTATCGTCTGCAGGGTGTGAAGATCAACGACAAGCACTTCGAGATCATCGTCCGCCAGATGATGCGCAAGGTTCAGATCAATGAGCCTGGTGATACCTCGTTCCTCGAGCAGGAGATTGTCGACAAGCTCGACTTTGCCGAGGAGAACGACCGCATCTGGGGTAAGAAGGTTGTCATCGATGCTGGTGACTCCGAGAATATGCAGAAGGGTCAGATCGTGACCTCACGCAAGCTCCGCGACGAGAACTCGATGCTGAAGCGTAAGGACCTGAGGCTTGTTCAGGTGCGTGATGCTGTTCCCGCCACCTCAACCCAGATCCTGCAGGGTATCACACGTGCTGCCCTCCAGACCAAGTCGTTCATGTCAGCCGCCTCCTTCCAGGAGACCACGAAGGTGCTCAATGAGGCCGCCATCCGTGGTAAGGTCGACCACCTCGAGGGTATGAAGGAGAACGTGATCTGCGGTCACCTGATTCCTGCTGGTACAGGTCTGCGCGAGTTCGAGAAGATTATTGTAGGCTCAAAGGAAGAGTATGAGCGCATGCAGGCAAACCGTAAGAACGTGCTTGACTTTGCTGAGGAGGTCATCCTCGATGAGAAGTAAGCATCTTCCCAATATCATAGAAAAGGAGCATTGCTACTCAGCGATGCTCCTTTTTTTGTCGTGTCCTTACGAGAGGCCTTCTATCAGACCGTTCTCGATGGTGATGCGCTCCGCCTGCGGACTTCTCGGCAGTCCAGGCATACGGAGCATGTCGCCCGCGATGGCCACGATCATCTCGCTGCCGCAGTTCAGGATCACGTCGCGGATGCGGATGGTGAAGCCCTCTGGCGAGCCGTAGCGCGTGGAGTCGGCCGTAAACGAGAACTGCGTCTTGGCGATGCAGACAGGGTAGTGAGCGATGGCACCATCGTCGTCGGTGAAGGCGGCGCGCAGGTCCTCCAGCTTCTTCTTTGCCGTCTTGCTGTATTCCACGGCCGAGGCACCATAGATGCGCTTACACACCTTTTCTATCTTGTCTTCCAGCACGTCAGTCTCCTTGTAGGTGAAGTGGATGGGCAGCGGCTGTTGCCTCTCTATCGTGTCGACCACGGTCTGAGCCAGCTCTGTGGCGCCCTCGCCGCCCTTGAGGAAGGCCTCGTTGACGGCAAAGCCCACGCCCAAGTCCTCACAGTTCTTGCGTACGATGTCTATCTCCTCGTCTAGGTCGGTGTCGTGACGGTTGAGCGTCACCACGACAGGCTGTCCGAAGCCCTGCATGTTGCGAATGTGGCGGTTCAGGTTCTTCAGACCCTCCGTCAGTCCCTTGGCATTGGGCTCCTTGATATGTTCAAGGTCTACGCCGCCGTGCATCTTCAGACCCTGCGTGGTGGCAACGATGACCACCAGTCGTGGCTGCAGTCCCGTCTTGCGGCACTTGATGTCGAAGAACTTCTCTGCTCCGAGGTCTGCACCGAAGCCCGCCTCTGTCACCACGTAGTCGCTGAAGGTCATTGCCATCTTCGTGGCCACCACACTGGAGCAGCCATGGGCGATGTTGGCAAACGGACCTCCGTGGATGAAGGCAGGTGTGTGCTCCGTGGTTTGCACCAGGTTGGGGTTCAGGGCATCGCGCAGCAGCACGGTGATGGCTCCCGCCACGCCGAGGTCTTTCACGCGGAAGTGCTTGCCGTCGGCCGTGATGCCCAGCACGATGTTCTCGATACGTCGCTGCAGGTCCTCCTCGCTGGTAGCCAGACAGAGAATGGCCATCAGCTCCGATGCTGGAGTAATGTCAAAGCCCGTCTCTGAGACCACACCATCGCCCCTCAGACCCGTCACCACGTTGCGCAGGGCGCGGTCATTGACGTCGAGCACGCGCTTCCAGAAAATCTCACGCAGCGAGAAACCCTCCTTGCGGTGCTGGTAGAGATAGTTGTCGAGCAAGGCGCTGATGGTGTTATGCGCTGAGGTCACGGCATGGAAGTCGCCCGTGAAGTGCAGGTTGATCTTCTCCATTGGCAACACCTGGGCATAGCCGCCACCTGCAGCACCGCCCTTCATGCCGAAGCAGGGGCCCAGTGAGGGTTCGCGCAGGGCTACGGAAGCCCGCTTGCCGATCTTGTTCAGCCCCAGCGTCAGGCCGATGCTCACCGTGGTCTTTCCGATACCCGCCTTTGTAGGCGAGATAGCCGTCACCAGGATGAGCCGGCTCTGCCTTACCTTCTTTTCGTCGATGAGGCCGATGGGCACCTTGGCCATATAGCGTCCGTATGGATCAATCTTCTCTGGGTCGATGCCCAGCTGGTTGGCAATCTCGCTGATGTGCTTCAGCTCGCATTCCCTCGCAATCTGTATATCCGTCTTCATACGTCTTATGTTAAAGTTAGTGGCTGCAAAGTTACGACTATTTTGTCACATAAACAACAATTTGTAATAATAATGTAGTCATTTCCGAGATAATAGCAACACATTTTCTTTGAAAAATGGCGATTATTGCGAAATTATCACTATCTTTGTAACCATAGAGCATTATGATAATGAATAGCATTCAAAGCGTATACGAAGCCATTGCTGCTGAAGGATTTAGCGAAAGGGTGCTACAACTCATTGACGAAAAGGTGTAACTTTGCAGAAGAAATATGAGCATGGCAAAGGACTTCGCGGCAGAACTAACAAGTGTAAATGTACAAACCAAAGATCTGCAAAGCGAGACAACGATCACACAGGAGCATATCAACAACGATGCTGCCGTCCGCCGTATCCTTTTGGAACGTGGTGTCGTTCCAGAGGACTTACCTGCCGAAGAGGATGTGAAGAAAGTGGAGCGGAGACTGGCCAGTGAAAAGAAGAATGCGATAGAAAACAAGCGTAAATAAAAGATGAGTGGCCTATAGTTATTGCAGAAGATCTAGAGAAAACAAAACGCTATGTGGCAGCATTAAGAGGCCCTGAATACACGTTCCTGGACCGTTGTGCATTTAGTTAGCTCCATATCTCATATTCCACCGTACCATTAACAGTATAGACACAAGAACGGTCAATGGAATTAAAACGTAGATCAGTAAGTTTCAGCACAATGTAATTCTTGTCGCCATCCTTTTTTGTACCTACCACAGTGATATTCCCACTAAGAGCCGCTGTCACTTTCTCGACTGCTTCCGTCCAAGTAGGAGTGTATGAAGCGGAAGCATCAAACTGGCTGCTGTCAAACGTATCTCCAGCTTTCAGGTTGCTAAAGTTCATTGGCCTATCGCTTTCAAAGCCCAAGGTAAGCGAGTCAAAAACATTTGACCCTTTGATATTAGCCCCAAATCCCATGTGGTATACCGTAAGTGGATTTCCACCGTTATATCTGATTTCTCTCCCTAAGTAACAATGAGGGGGATTATAGATCTCGTTGCTTTTATACATTAACCCCATACTGGTCTCGCCGTTGTCAGACACGATAAGTAAGACATTGACATCAGTTTCCGATGGGGCTACAACAACTTCCGCAGGGTCATCGATGTCTTGATCATCATCACTGCTACAAGCTGTCAACACAGCACCTGCTGTCAGAATATACAAGCAAGTTACAAATAAATAAAACAGTCTTCTCATATCACATCATATTTTTACTTTTCTATCCTTATAACTCCCAATGTGCCTAAATCCTGCATGGATATCAGTTAAAAGATGTTATAATGCCTCATATTTAACATTTACGGTGTACACACTGAGATCACATCGTTCCAGGAACCGTGTGTTTACGAGGGGGGAGCCTCTGTAGGATGTCATAGAGTACTACAAAGTAACTCTCCTGTGTGGGCATCGACAAAAATCCAGGCAGGCCCATAGGTTGGAGGTGTTTCGTACATATAGGCCAGACGTGCATCAAGCTTACCATCGACAAAGAAAGGTACGACAAAAAGATACACGTTAATACTCCATTCGGTAAGGAGAGCGTACCTTAGGATTGTCTTTGCCTGGACTTCGCTGATTGTAG
>Ga0310690_10009775_pt1 | contig 12010 bp, 13 predicted proteins | sample AusTroGonzalo_MG_2_FD_207661 | JGI IMG/M metagenome (GOLD analysis project Ga0310690, IMG submission 207661) | Bovine rumen microbial communities from tropical cattle in Woodstock, Queensland, Australia - Gonzalo_04 (v2) (version 2) | ecosystem: Host-associated > Mammals > Digestive system >...
ATACAACCTCAGGCTTAACCTCTGTAACTAGCCATCTCTCTTGTGTAAGGCTATTAATCCAGATATCTCCTGCTTCAGCAGGATTCTCGTTAAGAGCTCTAGCAACAACCTTATTACCTTCTTCAATTGCGCCTATTGTTGGGTGGGTAGACTTTGATGTGTCAGGAGCACCCTTGAAAAGCATTTTCCAAGGTTTACCGTTATAGAAACCACCAGCGTGTCCTGTACCGTAGCAATAAGGGCAAGAACTTCTTGTTGATGTTTCAATTCCATAGTCCATACAGACAGGACAGGGTTTACCAGATGTTCTAGCTTTAAGAAGCAATCCTCTTTCACCTGAGTATCTGTCAAATGTCATAGCTTCTCTATGAACAATGACGTTTACTAAACCTTTGTCTCTTTCGTCAATAACCATATGTCCTGCGATTGGAATAGAGGTGTAGGTTTTACCTGCTACATGGTAAGCAACCCTCCAACTGACAGCCTCTATATCAGGGGAGGCCATTACAGGATCATTTATAACAGCCATGCAGTCATCAAGAGGTTCAGTCACACTTTTAAATGGTTCACCGTATACAGACCGTTCGACAACAAAAAGTCCATCCTCAAAAGGAACAGACTTTTTAAGGGACCAGTTAACAACAGTCTCTAGTCTAGGTGTGAGATTAATCTCAACCTTACTAAAGACTGTCTGATCTACAGGTTTAACATCATCAAAAGGCGTATTCATTTATTTGCAGACGCAGTTTGATCCTGCCTTTCCACATTTGGGACAGACCCCTTCTTTCTTACCAACTTTTTGAAGAACATTGCCAGCGGTCGAAAGACCTTTCCCAGCAGTCCTTGCAGCGGCTTTCCCTCCTCTTTTGAGGATTTCAAGGGCTCTATCTGTGATAGTTTTGACCTTCGGCGTCTGATCAACTCTATTTCCAGTGCAGTCAGGGGTCTTGCATGCTGCTTGTTTGTAGGCTGATCGGTACACATTTAGACGTTCCTCATTTGTCATAGTTAGAACTCCATATAGGCTGAGGCTCCCCAACCCAATTCAATGTTAATCTCTCTTTTCTTTGCCCACACCCAGTCTTTCCACTCTTTATAAAGAGCTTCACCTAACTGTTGATAAGCAGGTCCTTTATCACTATCATTAACTGTTGTTGTACCAGTTTGGTAAGTGGCGTTATTTCTAATCTGATTAAAGGTAGCAGACTTGAGAAGATAAGCAGCAGTTCCTTTAATCCATTGTGTTTTCCAAGGGAAACTCACAGTGGTGAAATAAGCAACAGAAGGAGGAGTAGCATTCCATTCATCCACTGCATATTCCATAGCTGTCATTATCTGATCATCTGTAAACTGAACGGCTCCTAGAAGTCTGTTATCCTCTGGACATCTGTCATAAAGGAAAGCTCTAACATCAGCTACTGTTGCTTGCTTGTGTTTAGACTTTGTATCCAATCTCTGTTGAATCATTATCCAACAGGGGAACTGTTCAAGCAATACTTCATCAGAGTCAAGAAGTTGTATAGCTGCCCACCACATTCCAGGAAACTCCATCTCTTTCGGGCCGAGCTGAAGTCTTATCTTTCCTGCAAGAGGCTCGATAATAGCACAATCCTTATTGACTCTGACTCTGTTAGATGCAGGTGAACTTTTATATAAAAATCTTACCTTCCACACATCATCCAGTTTCACAGGAGCAGCAGACTCTCCAGCAGATTCCTTAAGGATAATCTCCCACTCACGTTTACCTCCTTCAATTCCTTTAAGAATTGGAAGAGATGTTAAATCAGATGTAGATGAAAGGGCTGCTTCGTATATCATCTTTATTCACTTACTGCTTTTTGTTCTCTTGATTGAGCTTCTTTAATCTGTATCAGTCCTTCTAGCTCCATTATAAGAGCACCTAAAGCATCATGGTATTCTCCGCCTTTAAGCACACGGTCTAACATCTTCATGAGACTATTTTTGAAATTAGCATCTTCTGCTAAAGAGATAGCCTCTATGAAATAGACTGCAGTCATCTCAAGAGGAATGTTGTTGTAACAGTATGCTGAGATCAGCATCTTGTGACAGCAACTGTAACACTTATCACCTACCTCCATAAAGGCAGGATGATCTTTCTTTTCACTCTTAACTCTATCTATCCAACTGTAATCAAGTTTAGCTTCAGGATTGTCCAACGCGTTGTAAAATTCAGAAGCTTCTGGATCACCATTATCTAGAGCAATCTTATTGGCTATTGCTTGAGCATTCCATTTGGCAAAGATATTTCCAGCCTTGAACTCTTTAACAAGGAGTTCCAACCGAAATCTCAATACCAGATTAAGGTCAGCATCAATATTCATCAGCCACCAATAAGGATAGCAAGATTAGAGCTTCCAGAGGAGATACCATTAAGGGTTCCATAAATCATGTTGTCATTATTGAACTCAACAAACCAACCAGGAGTACCCTTAGGGGCAAGAACCAAACCTTTATCGACTTCTGCATCAGCATTGAAGGACAGAAAGACATAGTTGTTAGAAAGGTTAGAGATTCTAAGATACTTAGCAGCCTGATTGAGTTCTTTACCCACTGTTCTGATGATAGGTGTACTAGTAGCAGTCACCGTCACAGAGAGGGGCATTGTATCACCACTACAGATTAGTCCATTCATTTATTTATGAAAGGTGTGGTTTATCACCCCACACCTGGGTGGTTGGTTTACTTACAGTTTCTTAGAACCGCCTTTCTTTCTGGTGGCTTTAGGAGCAGCTTCTGTTGTCTCAGCAGGAGCTTCAGAAACGTCCTCTGTTGCTTCTTTTGTTGTTTCCCCTGTAACAGGTGTGGAAATGGTGAAAGAAGCCTCTGAGGGGTCTGTATTAGCTGCTTTACCTGTCTTAGCAACATTAGCCTCAAATTCATTCTTGTGGTAAGGCTCTTGTTCTCTGAAGAGCTTATTCTCCACATGCTTGTGTTCTTTCTCTTCTGGAATAGAAGCAACAAACTTCTTTTCCTCAATAGAGCCAACCATCTTGAAAGGAGCAGTAGCTGAATATTCAACTTCAATAGCTCCGCTTTCAATGTCAGCCATAGCATTAAAGAACACATTGCTGTGTCTATCCATCAAAGAGAACGGATCATAGTCAAGGACAGCAGCACAGCCTTTTGGGATAGAGATACCTCCCCTAATCCAATTAAGGGATATACCAGATTCTGTTTTGTTAATAATTTTACAATGCAACATAACGTTTTGCTCCTCTGTCTGGGGGTTTTACCAGACTATATCAATATACAAAAAGGGTCAGGTTTATTCAACCTAACCCTTTAGTCTAATCAGATAGTCTGTTTAAGACTATGCGTTTGGCTTAGAGAGAACCACCATTCGGAATGGTGTAGTACGAACGAGCAGTCGTGCTTTCACCAGTTCTCCAATCCGTAGCAGTACCAGTAAAGGAGGTACGGCACAGAGCAGCAATGTTCTTGATAGCCATACCAATGCACTCATAGCCGAAGAACTCAATCCAGTAGTTGATGGTTTCAGTGGACAGGATGATATCATCCAAGACCAGATAATCACCAAGGAACTTAGGATCGGCAAACTGCCAGAGGTCATTGTCAGCAACCAATTCATTCTTGATGGTAACAACCAAACGGAGGCCCATGATCTCGGTCAGAACGTTATCATTGGTGAACAGCTTTTCAGCAAGGTCACCACCGATTTCGTTACGGTTCAGTTTGGGGATATCCCAAACAGTAAGATCATTGACCAGACCAACCGTAGCAGTCAAGTGACGGTTGGTAGCTTGCAAGCCCTTACGAGCCTGAGCGAAGGAGACACGATCCAACGGACCCTGGGTTGTCCAGAGGCAGCTCTCAACAGCTTCGTTAACAGTATTGACAGTACCGACAATACGTTTACAACCAGCCATAAAGCCAGCATCTTCTTCATATTGGATATCTTTCAGGAGGAAGTCTTTCAACTGTTCCTTAATATCCATGTTCCAGGTCAACAGACGATTGACATCCTGTTGGTATCTGCGGGACTCAATTCTCTTGAACACAACAGCATAACGCTGTGCATCAATCATGACAGTCTTCGGGCCAGTACCGAAGGCAATGGTATCAGCACCAGCACTGTCAGCTTCGATGTCGTTCACGACAACAGGATCAGGGGTGTCAACCTGACGGTCCAGGTTAGCAGAGGTGATATTGGTACGGGGCAGAATCTTGCCAGTCATACCATCTTCACGGTTACGGATACGCAAGTAGTCACGAACTTCATCAGCCGCTTGCTTGCAGGTAGCCTTATCCATGAGGTTGTCCAGCAAGATCTTGTTGTTTTCTCTGATATCAGGGGCAACGAGACTCATTTTTTTAATTCCTTATATCCAATCTAAGAAGGAGGGATTAGCTCCTTCTTAGTTTCTGTGATTCCACAGACAATCACGACTTGGTTTAGCCGCTGTCAGTTTTATCTAAATCTGGCGTGTTATCCTTAGTTAGAGGAACCGCTACCAGTGGCAGGGATGAAGACCGTCCAGAAGGTCAAGAGGTCTGTGTTGTATCTGCGAAGGCGTGTACCAATGGTATTAACCTTCGTGTTACCAGTACGAGCGATGGAGACAATACCAACGGTGGGTTCACTATCAGCAGTCTTCTTAATCAGTTTACCATTGGCATCGCAGGTGAGCTGATCATTAACATTATAGATGATAGCATCGTCACCGTCAACCTTAGCAAACTCAGAAGAAGCCAACTCAAAACCACCAGAGGCAACCAGAGCAGACGGAACACCAGCAGGAGCACCAGTACCATTCAATTCTGGGTTGTCATTGTCGTACCAGACATCAAGATCATCTGTGCCTTGCAGAGCAAACATAGGCATCGGACGATTATAATCAGAACCCGCTTCGCAGCCTTTCTTCAGTTGACCAAGGTCATTGGCACTGATAACAGAGCCACGAGTCCACTCTTCACCTGTCGCAGCAGGAGCATAGTATTCAAGTCTATGACCAACCTGAGGACCACGAACAGGATCAAGGATGTGATCAGTCATTTGAGCAGCAAATCTAGCCATTGTATATCTTTTGCCTGGTTATTCACCTTCCTGTAGATTACTCTACAGACCTGCACGGTGGGCAGCACCGCATTTAATTATTTACCTGCATGAATCTCACGCAGTCTCTTGTTACACTTCTCAAGATAATCTTCCTTTTCAGGATTACTGGTTTTAACAGTAGTCACTTCATAGGGAGAATTACCAGCCTGTTTAACTGGACTATCATCAATGATATTAGCCAGTTTTGTGATGAACTCAGGTAGGTTACCGTCATTCACATTTTCAGTAAGATAAGCTTCATTCAGCCTGTCAACCACTCCAGCAGAAGCAAGTTTCTTAACAAGACCAATATAATTATCAGAACCAACCTTGATGGCTTTCAGTTCTTCAATCTCTTTAGCCTGTTTAGCAACCATTGCTGTCATGCTATCATTGGCTTTCTTAGCTGCCTGAAGAGCACTCACAACATTACTATAGAACTCAATTGTGTCTGGCATGTTCAGAACTCCTTTTAAGAGGGAGAATATTTCACTCCCTCTTAAGCCAGATTACATGGCACCGCCTTCAAGAGCCTGAGCGAACTGTTCAGGGGTGACACCCTGTTGTTCCAGTTCACCAAGATTGGCAAGCAGTTCTTGAGCTTCATCAGGAGAGAACCCCTTATCAGTCAAGTCCTGGATAACCATATCAACAGCTTCATCAGGTGTAATACCCATTTCTTCCATCATAGCTTCTGCAATTTCCTGTTGGGAATAACCATCAGCCTGGAGTTGGTTAACGATGTCTTCCATCTGTGCTTGGACAGCTTCAACATCGCCTTCAGGAGCAGCAGGAGCCTGATCAATGCCTCCGTCTGTAGGCTCTCCAGACGGGGCTAGAGTAGGGTCCTCAGCCACCTTAGGTTCACCTTCGGGAGCAGGTTCAGCAGCAGGTGCTTCATCAGCAGGAAGTTCAGCACCACCATCCTCAGCAGAGACTTCCTGAACAGCCTGTTCAAGAGCATCAGCAATTTCGTCATCACTCAGACCCTGAGCCTGAGCTTCTTGGATGAAAGCATCAATCTCAGCATCAATGTCACCTTCAGCAGGAGCACCACCATCATCAACGGCAGGAGCACCACCGTCTTCAGCAGGAGCAGCACCAGCATCCTGGGCAGCAGCATCAGCAATAATAGCATCAGCTTCTTCAGGAGCAATGGCTTCAGGAGGCAGAATAGCAGCAGGATCATTGTCAGCAACATCGTTCAGGATATCACTGGCTTGCTTGGCAGAAATTCCATAGTTCTTCATCAAGAAGTCAACATGAAGAGCCTTCATTTCCTGAGCTCTTTTCACCAGAGCAGCAGTATCAGCAGCGTCTTCAGAAGCATTCTTGGCAGCATTCTCTTCAAAGATCTGGTCGATCTGGTCAACAACAGCGTTAGACAGTCTGATAAAAGAAGCATTCCAGAGGTTAGCTTCTTTCACGTCAGGAGCAACGTTGTCCATCTTGTTGATGTCTTCATCGGGGGAAGGACTTTCAGTATAAGGAGCAGGATCTTTGATACCAACAGCCGTGGAGTCACCACTGTTTTCAGGAGCATTCTCAACGGAACCGCCTTCACCAGCAACCTGTTTGACTTCATTAGCCATTTCTTTGCCCAGCTCACCTTGTTCCTGAGCACCACCATCACCCTTATCAACTTCATCAGTTTGGGGTTTACCTTCTTTGACATCATCAGGAGTCAATGCAGGACGGGAAGGATCTTCAGCCTTCTTTGGCATGATTCCAAACTCATCAAGGAAGTTTTCGAGCAAACTCTGAGTCTGCTCTCTGTTTCTGTACTTAATGTCTTGATTCATTGAAATAATTCCTCTAGTTATAGAACTCAAAGAAAAAGTTAGTTGATGACACTCTTACCAAGATACCACATCACTGTGATTACCTGAAAGAACTTGTCTAATGGTTCTTCTGTCTGGATGTTTTGTCAAGAATGACAATTGGTATCTTGCATACTCTTTGGCAAGCTTAGCTGCAAGCAGGTCAGCACCAGGAGTAACTATCATGCCTCGCTCACCAGCAATCTTCTTACCAGGAGCAATTGTGATACGGATGACTCTCCGTTTGAAAGGTTCATCATCCAATGAGTAACGACTGATCAATGGGCCAAGGATGCTTTCCAATCCTGGATCATCAACGTCATCACTGTCATATGTACCGTCATCAAGGAACTCTTGGAGTCCTTCATCTTTGAGTACATGGTTAAAGATACCATCCAAATGGTCTCCAATCAAGGGGAGAGCTTTTTTACAAACTGCATCATCTCCTGCCATCAGTTCAAGGAAAGCAGGAGGTGGAAGCATTGTGTGGTGTTGTCTAAGGATAATAAGAACCTTACCCTTATCTTTATCCTTTACCTTCTTAATAACGTCTTTGTCAGATTCATCAACATCTTCTACAGGAAGTTTCTCTTGCTCTGTCATAGTCTTTTCTTCAGCCGCAACCTTCATAAGAAGATTAAGTCTGTCAATTCTCTTGCCAGCAACTCTGTCAAGAAGAACAGCAGATATGACAGGAAGAGTAGAGGCATCAGAAGCAACCTTGGCAAGGGAGTAAGCAATCTTATCAGCAGGTCTAGCAACTCTGGAGATGTCATAGAAGATAGGATGATCAGTCAAAGCATGAACCTGAGTACCTTTGTCAGTGTATTCAAGAAGATGGTTCTTAAGGTGATCACATCTATTCTCTTTGTCATTAGGTGATGTTCTTTTACCACAGACAGAGCAAACATCATCTTTGGTAAGACAACCCATTGAGTAATAGCAAGGTTTACCATTAGCTATTCTCTCAAGGTCATCTTTCCATTCTTCATTAGAGAGTTTAACAATGAGTTCACCTCTATGCATAGGCTCATTGTATGTAGCACACACAACCTCACCCAAAGGTTTATTTTTTCTATCTTCGACAATAGAGTGATGTTCTCTATAAACTTTTCCATTAGCTTGAAAAGTAGGATTGTGATACTTCTTCAGACCACCATCCAACTTAACCTCAGAGGCTTCCTTACAACAGGGTTCAGAAGGCTTATAGATCTGGGCATCCTCATTAAAGGAATCACCCCGTTTGTTAGGTCCATACCACTCAACAGCACCTGTTGAAATGAGATGGACATAAGAGTGATCTTTATCTGGCTTAATACCCTTCACATACTCCTTCACATCAGAGGCAACTTTACTCTCCAGTTTATCTGGGAGCTTGTTGCTATCAATGATGAAGGCAGTTTCTTCATTTGTGCCTTCACTTGAGAGGCTCTTATATGCATATTTGTTGTCAGGCATGTGTAACCTCTTTATTTATTAGGCTTGGTTCTCTTGAGGTTTTCAAGCTGTTGTTTAGTAAGATCAGTCTGAGCTCTGTCTTTCTCTGTGGAAACAAGATCTCTGACTTCGATAGGATCAATCTGGTTATTGGAAGCAAGATACTTTCTAATCATCGCAGAGACAACATGCGGAGATGCGTTCTTTGTAATGATGTCAGGAGCAACCTCATGAACAATGTTAAAGGCTTCAGCAACTTCCTTAGGTGAGTATTGTCTCAGATAAGGATCAGAAAGGTAAGCTTTAGCAAAGGTATCATGCAGACCAAGATTGTCAAGATACTTAGAAGCTTTCAGAGAGAGTGGATTGGAGTACTCGTTACCAGAGAGCTGTGGTCCTTGAAGAGCTTTTCTAGCAGCATCAAGATACTTGAACAATCCTGTAGCCGCACTATATGAAGACTTAACATTATTGATTGCTTCAGTCTTGATATCATCCAGCCACTTGTTAGCTGCAGAGCTACCCTTGCTAATTTCTCCCCAGACTTTATCTCTTCTCTGCTTAGCAAGGTCTCTGTGTCTCCAGATCTCCTCCTCAGCATCCATACGGGCTCTTGCTTTATCAGCAGACCCGTAATTATCTCCAAATTGACTTTTGAAGATATTTTCTCTAATTTTTTTCTTCTCTTTGTCTATATCGGCTTGCTCGATTTCCTTCTGTCTTTCTGCTTTCTCTTTATCCATTGCATTCTGTCTCTTCTGGAAATCCCAATCATCAAGAGCCTTTTGTGTTGCTGATCTAGCCTTTTCTGTTTCTAAAGCTTCTTGTTTCTTTCTTAAATCCCAATCTGCCTTATCAGTTTCATAAGTAGCTTTGTCGGCAGCATTCATATACGGGCTACCACCAGAATGGAAAGCTTTTTGATTTGCAGTATTAGCCTTTACAGCTTTAACTCTGTTGTTGTAATATTTGATAAAATCTGGGTTCATTCAGAAAGGCTTTACCTCTCTCATTGGCGTACATTTGAATTACAGAATCCATGTCGAGAGCAGTAGGATCTTCTATAGAAGGACTGTTATTCTTATTTTTTCCGCCTTTAGCACTAGCTTCCTTAAAGACACCTAGTGTATCTCTCAGACCCATAAGTTGATCAGCATTAAACATGAACTGGTCAATAGCTTTCTCAACATCACTACCAGTCTTCATGAAAGGTCTGTAAGATTTATCATAAGGTCTCTCAGTCAAATTTTCCAACGCTGTTAGAAAATTCAAACCATCCTTTCCATAGGTATAAACAGTGTAGTTAGCCATATCCTGTGCATCAGCATCATTGAGTGAGGCACACTTATTGGCAAGGGCAATAAAGTCCTCATGAAGTTTGTATGTAGCAAGACGTTCTTCATCAGCAGCAAGCTTAAGGCTCTGTGTATCTCTTTGAACATCCATCCAACCAGCAGAGTAATTAGCTCTTGCATAAGAGTCTTCATATCTCTTCTTTTCTTCATCTGTCACATACTTCATCTTGTCCAAGGTGTTGTTGGTATTACCAAGACCTTCAGAAGCAGTCTTTCTAAACTTGAAAGGCTCTTTAGCAATCTTGTAAGTATCTTTCATCATTTTAACAACAGCAGCACTATTGGCAAGAGGAAAATCAGCTTCTCTGTCATTATTTTTATCAGACAGATAATTAATGGAAGCAATCTTATTAACTGCTTCGCAAATTCTAGCTGCTTGTTCTGTTGTCATATCCTTTTCTATTGCAAGCTCTGCAACAACTTTGGAAGGATCTGCACCTTTACTACAACGATCAACAGCAGTCTTCACTGTGTCAACCATCCTGGACTGTTGAAACCTATCGAGTGTCTTCATTATTGTTTAATACCTATAAAGGTTAATCATGTTTAACTGCAGGTTTGATAATGTCATCGTCTGTGTATTTCTCCACAGCAAAATCTTGCCTGTCAGGAAGTTTTCCGTCATGGTCTAATATACTTACCTTCTCATTAACTACCTGCATTAGTTCAGAAAGGGCAGCACTGTCTTGAGCTGCCAAACCTTCAGATGCTCTGTCTTCTCTCCAAGCTTTAAGTGTATTCTCATTAGAGGCCATCTTAAGCTCAATAGGAGCCTTTACAGGAACATTACCTGTAAGGAGCATACTTCTATCCCTCTGATCCTCTACCATCTGTCTAAGCCACTTTACAGCAGTTGTAGAGAGTGCTTGATGAGATGTGAGGGCAGGAAGAAGAGATGGTTGATAGAAAGCAGCAAGCTTTAGCATGTAATCATAGAAGTAAAGAGAAGTCTGATGCATACTACCTGGAATCCAGACATTAGTTGCCATCCAGACAGGAGATTCTCTTTGTTCTGGTGAAATATTGAAGAAAGCCCTTCTATAGATATCTAAAGAAAGCTTCCAATCTTTCATACCAAGGTAGTCACAAGCTTCATCAAGACTACTTGCACCAAGGAGCCAAGCTTCCACATGCCATCTAGGAGATGAGGGAGCAGTTGTATTGTACCACCTAAGAGCCCTATAATGATCAGGATAGGACTTTTCCACCACTTCCTGTGGAATGGTTCTATCTGTCATAACCATATAGAAAGATTCTATATCTTGATCCTCTTGTGGCATGGGAAGAATATCTGGATCTTCCCCACGCCTAGCTATAGCGGCCCGTCTTTGGACGAGCCGCCACAGTTTAGCAGGACCTTCTATTGCTGGAGAAATTGAGGACATAAAAGATTAATGAGTAGAAACAAGTGATCCGCCGCCGATTTGAGGAGGTTTAGGGGTAATATCAATAGGAGCATTAGGAGCTGATGGCATACCATAAGTACGGAACCCAAGAGAAGCTGCAATATTTGTACCATTTAAGTGGTACTTATCAAGAAGGTCTTTAGTTTTCTGAATCTCTTGTTTTCTTGCAGCAATATTATTCTGATTTCCAGTGGAAGCAGGAGAAGCAGCTTGGGGTTGTGCTTCTATTTCTTTTCCTCTCTGTCTAGCAGCACCAACCTTTTTCATGCCTTCAACATTAGGTGTAGCAGAAGGAGGAGTTGTTGATTGTTTCAAATCACCTGGTGAATACAAACGTCTGGAACCATCACTAGATATTTCCATTGGTAGAGCGTTACCCATTGCTTCACCAGTATCAGCTTTTCTAAATGCTGTATTAGTTCTGAGCATCTGCTCATTTCTCATTTTAATCATGTCATCAGACACTCTACTCTTTGTATTCTCATATCTCTTCTGATCTATCTGGTTTTTAACATTATTAAAGAGTCCTTTACCCTGTTCAGCACTAAAAGGATTCCAATTAGCACCATACTTCTGTTTACCAAAAGCATAGTAGGATGTCGCTAAAGCACCAAGGATACCAGCAGTCAAAGAAGGACCGCTCTTAAGACCAAGAAGTCTAGCAAGAGCCCAAGTGATTAAACCCGTCCCACCACCAAGCAGAGCAGCACCAAGATAATTAAACTTGGTGTTGCCTTGTTCATCATTGCCAAGACCAGTAAAAGGAGATATACCATTATTCCACTGTTTACCCCAGTCAATTCCATTTGCTTCTTTGTTTGCATACATTAGGCAAGCTCCTGTCCAAGATCATCATCATTATCTTCATCATTCTCATCAGTGTCTTGAACACTCTTATCTCTCAGATAACCAATA
>Ga0310690_10009776_pt1 | contig 12010 bp, 10 predicted proteins | sample AusTroGonzalo_MG_2_FD_207661 | JGI IMG/M metagenome (GOLD analysis project Ga0310690, IMG submission 207661) | Bovine rumen microbial communities from tropical cattle in Woodstock, Queensland, Australia - Gonzalo_04 (v2) (version 2) | ecosystem: Host-associated > Mammals > Digestive system >...
AGGGATTTGAACCCTAGTTACCCTTGTGGGGTAAACACGATTTCCAATCGTGCGCCTTCGACCACTCAGCCAACTCTCCATTTTTATTCGCAATGTGCGTCAAACGAATTTGTTCGACTTTCAAATTATAGTATATTCCTGCCGATAAAGCAAGTGGAAATTAGTTTTTTCGAAAAAAAGTTTCCTTTGTATCGCATCCGAAAGGGGAATGATTTGAGAAATGCATTTATCAGGTGTGATTTTTCTTTGGAATAGGTGACGAAGAAGGACAGTTTATGGTATAATACTTAATAAATTTCGATGGATATAATGCGTTTATTTCTGAGTCAGTCGGAAGGGGAAGATGGGCATGATTTCTGTTATGTTTGTATGTCACGGCAATATTTGTCGTTCGCCGATGGCGGAGTATATTTTTAAGAAAATGCTTGCGGAGAATGGACTTTGTTCATCCTTTCGGGTGGAGTCCTCGGCGGTCACCACGGAAGAGATCGGAAACGACATTTATCCGCCTGCTCGCAAGGTACTCGCAAGGCACTCAGTCCCTTGTCCGCCGCGTGGTGCTCGTTTGATCACGAAGTCGGATATTTCTGCGTTTGACTACGTTCTTTGCATGGATGCCTCCAACCTTGATAAGTTGTACTGCATTTCGTCCGAATCGTGTGGGAAGGCACACCTTCTCGGGGAGTATGGACTCAATGGAAAGAATATCGCCGATCCTTGGTACACCGGGGACTTCGACCTCACCTACGAGGAGATCGTTCGGTGCTGTGAAGTGTTATTGGAAAAGATTTCAAAGTAGGATCTTCGCAGTTTGAATCTGTTATATCGGCGTATATTTACAAAAATATTTACTTTTCCAAGTAGTTGTGGTATAATTTTTTTACGTTTCTGCAATATCTATGATGAGGCGTGCACTTTTTTGGTGCGCGAGAGGGGGAGAGATGAAGAACGGTTTCTTCATGGCACTGGTTCTTGCGATCTGGGGCATATTGAAATTGCTTTTCAAGTTTTTGAAAAAAATCGTTCAGCTACTGACCAGTTTGATCATCTTTTTGGGGCTGTATATCCCTCTTTTTTATTTACTTTTCGGTGTTATTCTTTTGGCGACGACTCCTTTTACCTTTGGTGGAACGGGGACGGATCAAATCCTTTATTATATCGGGTTCGGCTTGTCTTGCGTCGCCTCGGTCATCATTGCGATCCGTAATTTGCTCGTGAGACCTTTCTCATCTGTTTTTTCGGGGCTACGACGTAACTCAAGAGATCGTTACGATGATGAGTATGAAGAAGAGTCTCGCTCTTCTCGCAGACGCGGAAGAGAATATGACGATGGTGAAGAAGAGTATGATTCTCGTAGAGGAAACCGTCGTCGCCAATATCAAGAATATGAGGATGATGAGTACGAAGATCGTCGCATGCGTCGCGGCTACCGTGATCCTGAGGAAGATGAGGATGGCGATTATTCGTATCGCCGTGAACGTCGAGGAAATAGACATGGGCAACGTCCTGCTTATGCGGACGGTTATGGATCCGATAGACGCTTATATGCGGATGAAGAGCCGGAACGTCCTCTCGTTTATTACAGCCGTCGTCGTCCCGGTATTCTTGTAAAAGAATATTCCGATCGGTTTGAGCTTTTCAGCGAGGATGCTTCCGGACAAAGGTACGTCGGCACTGAGTACAAGGAAGACTGATATGTTTCTTACACCGGATGAACGTACTTTCGTTACTAATTATCCGCAGGCGGAAAGGCATGCTTCCCATCGTATTTGGGAGTTGGATTTTCTAAGAGGATTCACCATCATTTTAATGTGTATCGATCATTTTATGTTCGATCTCAGCCATATGTTTGCTCCCACATGGATCAAGCAGGGAGGGGCATCCGCCGCCGTGGCAAAATTTGCGTGTATGTGGTGGGATGGTGGCATGAGCTGGGTCGGTGCGACGCGCGACGTCATCCAACTCATCGCCATTTGCATTTTTTTCGGATTGTGCGGCGGTAGTACTATTTTCAGTCGTGATAATTTAACGAGAATCGCTAAAACGATGATGGCGGCTTGCGTCATCACGATTGCTACCTGTATTTTGGAACTGACGGGGATCAGCGATTTCGAAGGCATATCTATCCCGTTCGGTGTATTGCAAATGCTTACGTTCGCAACGATTGCGGTGGCGGGCGTGTATTCTTTGACTCGTTTGGCGAAAAAGAATGCGGACCTCGTATTCGTCATCGTGAGTGCAGTGTTGGCGGGTGGCATATTCTTGGCAAATTATTTTCTTAATGGAATAAAACCGATCGAGAATTATTGGCTTATGCCGATCCATGAGAGTTTTGCGAGAGGGATGTCTATGGGAGACTATTTCCCGTTGATCCCGAATCTCGGCATCGCGTTCGCAGGCGCGGCGATTATAACGCTCGTCTACGGACGGGGAAAGTCCCTTTTACCGAAGTTGGACGGCGCTTGGGATAAACCTTTTCGATTTTTCGGCAGACACACCTTGCTTGTCGTTATCATTCACCAGGTGGCGAGCATATTGATCCTGATGCTTGTGACGGCAGCTTTCGTGGATACCGGAAACTTTGTTCTTATCTGAGGGCGCTTCTTTCTGCAACTGCGAAGCAGAAAAAACGTTTTTTACGCCTTTGGTTTTTGTTATCTACTTGACAAATAAAGGACAATGGATTTATACTGTTATTTGATAATACTGATAAGTGTTTCTTACGCTTTCTTCCAGTACATTTTTACTTTACAAGGGATAATTTTATGAAGATCGGTTTTGATAATGCTCTGTATGTGAAGAAACAATCACAAGCCATCATCGAGCGCATCAACAGTTTCGGTGGGAAGCTCTATCTTGAGTTCGGTGGAAAGCTCTTCGACGACTATCATGCCTCGCGTGTTTTGCCCGGTTTCGACGTCAATGCAAAAGTGAAATTGTTGCAGAAGCTCAAGGATAAGGCGGAGCTTATCATGGCGGTAAATGCCGCAGATCTGCAGAAGAATAAGATCCGTGCCGATATGGGCATCGACTATGGTCACGACGTCATGCGTACCATCGACAATATCCGCTCGCTCGGCATTTTCGTCGGTAGCATCGTTATCACGCAGTACGAAGGGCAGCAAGCTGCCGATCTCTTCAAGAAGAAGCTCGAGCTTCGCGGCGAGAAAGTGTACATCCATACTCGTACGAAGGGTTATCCCACTGACGTGAATACCATTGTTTCAGATGAAGGATACGGCATGAATCCATATATAGAGACTTCCCGTCCCCTTATCGTCGTCACTGCGCCCGGTCCGGGTAGCGGTAAGATGGCTACCTGTCTTTGTCAGCTCTATCACGAGAGTAAACGCGGCGTGAAGGCAGGCTATGCGAAGTTTGAGACTTTCCCGATCTGGAATATCCCTTTAAAGCATCCCGTCAATGTAGCATATGAAGCGGCCACCGCTGATCTGAAAGACGTGAATATGATAGACCACTTCCATCTTGAGGCGTATGGCGTCAAGACGGTGAATTATAACCGAGATATCGAGGTGTTTCCCGTTGTGAAGGCGATCCTCACGAGGATCCTCGGTGAGTGTAAATATCAGTCGCCCACCGATATGGGTGTGAATATGGCGGGATTCGGCATCGTCGATGACGAAGTGGTGAAAGCTGCCGCCAAACAGGAAATCATCCGTCGTTATTATCAGACGCTCTGTTACTATAAACAAGGAAATGCGGAGATGGACACCATCAAGAAGCTTGAATTCCTTATGAGTGAGCTGGGGCTGTCGGTCGATGACAGAAAGGTTATCGCGCCCGCTTTGGCGAAGGCGAAGAAATGCGGCAAGCAGGTGGTCGCTTTGGAGCTTCCGGATGGTCAGATCGTGACAGGCAAGACTACAGATGATCTTGAGGCGGCCTCTACGGCGCTTCTCAACGGGATCAAAGTGCTTGCAGGCATTGCGGACCCCATTAAGATCATTGCGCCTGCGGTCATTCGCCCGATGGTGAACTTGAAGAAGAAAACGTACAAAGAGAGACATTATCAGCTGAATCCGTCCGAGGTATTGATGGCGCTTGTCGTCAGTCAGACCAGCAACCATGCGGCGGAGCTCGCGGTGCAGCACTTGAAGTATCTGAAGGGGTGCGAGGCGCATTCCACTTGTATCTTGAGCGCTGCGGATGAGAAGTTATTTAAGCGTTTAGGGATCAACTTGACTTGTGAGCCGGAGTTCCCCGACGCTAACTTATATATGTAAAACACGAAGGAGGCAAATATGGCAGCATTTCTTGAGAGGGCATTCGATTTTGAGAACCGTTTTCCTGAGATGGGACTCATTGCAATGGCAGGCGCACAGGAGCTTGGCGAGCGCATTGATAAATATCTCGTGCAATGGTATAATGAGGAGGCAGCTAAGCACGGTAAGTCTTTTACGAAGAAGACTTTCCTTTTGGAACATGGTTGTTTGCGCTTCACTTCCGGTGACGCAAAGGCGCTTATCAAGGAATCCGTTCGCGGAATGGATATTTTCATTATTTGTGACGTAGGCAATTACAGCATTCGTTACAATATGTACGGCATGAGCGTGCCGATGTCGCCGGACGATCATTACGCCGATTTGAAGAGGATCATCTCCGCTATCGGTGGAAAAGCTAATTCCATCACAGTAGTGATGCCCATTCTTTACGGTGGCAGACAGCATAAGCGCAGTGCGCGTGAGTCTTTGGACTGCGCGATGATGCTTCAAGAGCTCGAGGCGCTTGGCGTGACCGAGCTCATCACTTTTGATGCACATGATCCCCGTGTGCAGAACGCTACGCCGCTTATGGGATTCGATAATTTCATGCCTTCATATCAGATCATCAAGGCACTCTTAAAGCGTTTCGACGATCTGCGTTTGGACAAGGATCATTTTATGATCGTCAGCCCGGATGAGGGTGCGATGAACCGCAATACTTACTACGCCTCGATCCTTGGCATAGACCTTGGTATGTTCTATAAGAGACGTGACTATTCCACCGTTGTGAACGGCAGGAATCCTATCGTTGCACACGAGTATATCGGTGATTCGCCGATGGGACTCGACGTCTTCGTGGCGGATGACCTCATCGCGACGGGAGACAGTCTTATTAACCTTGCTTCTCACTTGAAAGAGAGAGGTGCGAATCGTATATTCCTCTCGGCTACTTTCGGACTCTTTACTGAAGGTATTGCGAAATTCCGCGAGGCTTATGAGAATAAGCTTTTCGACGCTGTCATCACGACGAACCTTACATACGTCCCCGAAGAGCTTAGGAAAGAGCCTTGGTTTATCGAGGCGAACATGGCGAAGTATGGTGCATACATCATCAGCGCCTGCCATCAGAAATTCTCCGTCAGTCAGCTCTTGGATCCGCACGATAAGATCGCAGAGCTTGTCGAACGGTATAAAAATAGATAAAGGAGTTATTTATGAAGATTACCCCGCTTGGGCATTCGTGCTTTCTCTTGAAGGAGAGCACCGGAACTACGGTAATAACCGATCCCTACTCAAGTGATATCGGCATAACGATGCCGGCGGTATCCGCCGACGTCGTGACTGTCAGCCATTCTCATTACGATCACAATAATGTAAAAGCCGTATCCGGCGATCCTATGGTGATCAATAAACCGGGCATCTTTGAAGTGAAAGGCGTACACATCATCGGCATAGATACCAAGCACGACGGCGAAAACGGACGCCTCCGTGGAAGTAACATCGTCTTTAATTTCAGAATGGACGGAGTGAATATCTGTCATCTCGGAGATATCGGACATGGTCCTTCGCCCTTAATGACGGAAGCGATCGGTCCCGTGGATATCCTTCTCGTTCCGGTGGGTGGGAAATACACGATCGACGCCGAGATCGCCAAAGAGTACGTAGACAGATTGATGCCGAGCGTGGTGATCCCGATGCATTATAAGACCGAGGGCATTGAGCTCGATATCGACGACGCGGACGCCTTCCTCGATTACTTCGATAAAGAGGCGATCGAGTACGTGGAAGCGGATGAGATCGAGTTCGACAGAGCTGACTTCGACGACGAATTCAGTACGAAAGTCATTTGTTTTGAAAAGAATTGATCTTTTCTGTCCATACTTGATTCGTCAGTTATTTTTACATATTTGAAAAATACGCTGTTTCTCGCAAATATTGCGGGAAACACGCGGTTATTTGATAAGTTTATCGTCTAACAACACAATATCAATCATATTTTTTATCACAAGGTTTTTTTACGAAAGATTTTGGGGAGGCTATATGGATCTAAAAGTAAATTTAAGCGAGATCACGAGAGAATACTTGGATGGCATGAGCATTCATGAGATACGTACGTTGGCGCGTGAAGTGGGAGTTCCCGCTCCTACGTCCTTGAAGAAGCAGGAGATGATCGACTGTATCATCGACATTCGCGACGGCAAGGCTGCGCCGCAAACAGCGCGCAAAGCGGGACGTCCGCCGAAGACGAATCCCGTTCCCGTCGTTCCGGAAAAGAAAGCGCCCGAGGAGGATGAGTCTTTGAAACCGCTTGCGAAGCCGGAGAAGAGACCTGTCGGCAGAAGGAATTCTTTGGGTGAATGGTCCTATAGCGTCACCACTACGGACAGTCGTCCTACATTGACCCCGCAGGAGAAACAGGAGAGGCTTGAGAGACCTTTCGAGCGTCTGGAAAGAAATACCCAAGATCGTTTCTATGAGAGCGACTATGACGATGCTTTCTTGAAGACCTGTGAGACGCGTTCGGGCATTTTGGAAATATTGCCGGACGGATACGGATTCCTCCGCGCGAATAATTTCAGAAACAGTTCTCGCGACAGTTATGTCAGCACACAGCGAATCAAACGTTACGGGCTTCGTCCGGGCGATCTTATCAAGGCGTATTGTAAAGCATCTTCGGAAGGGAAGCCGCCCGCAGTGATGGCGATCTCCGAAGTAAACGGGAGGCCTGTGGATAAGACCTTAAATCGTCCGAGATTCGATGATCTGATCCCTATCTTCCCGAATGAGAAACTTCGTCTTGAGATCCCGGGAAAGAGGAATGAGCTCGCTGCAAGAGCGATAGATCTCATCGCGCCGATCGGTAAAGGACAGCGCGCTATGGTGGTTTCGCCGCCGAAAGCAGGTAAGACCACACTTCTGAAAATGATAGCGCATTCCATTTCGGTAAATTCTCCCGACGTGAAGTTGATGGTGCTTCTCATTGACGAGCGTCCCGAGGAAGTCACCGATATGCAACGCAGCATCAACGGCGAAGTCATTTACAGTACTTTTGACGAGGAAAGCGATAACCATATCAAGGTGGCGGAGCTTGTCTTGAACCGCGCAAAAAGAATGGTGGAAGAGGGTAAGGACGTCGTGATCCTTTTGGATAGTTTGACGAGGCTTGCAAGGGCGAATAATGTCATCGTTCCTTCCAGCGGTAAGACGCTGTCGGGCGGTGTGGATCCCGTCTCTCTTTATTTCCCCAAGAGATTCTTCGGTGCAGCGCGAAATATCGAGAACGGTGGTTCGCTGACCATCATCGCGACGGCGCTCGTGGATACGGGTAGTCGTATGGACGACGTGGTGTACGAAGAGTTTAAGGGTACCGGCAACATGGAGATCCATCTCGACAGGAAGCTCTCCGAGAAGAGAATATTCCCCGCGATCGATCTCAATAGGAGCGGAACGAGAAGGGAAGAACTCTTGCTCTCGCAGAAAGAACTCGAAGGCGCGTATCTTATCCGTAAGATGCTTTCTGCGGGGGATAATCAGGAGGCGGCGGAAAGCATTATCAACTTGATGCTCAAGACGCCGAATAACGAGGAGCTCATCAAACAACTCAATCTTCAAGTTATGGCGATGCAGAAAGACGGTTACAGATATTAAAAAGAGGATAATAATATAAGTAGGAAAGGTTCGCTTTCTCTTAGGAACAGAGAAGGGGAACCTTCTTTTTTCCCGAGCGCAGAATGCGCGTCAATAAGTCTGTAAAGACGGTCAAAGTAAGAATGATGATGAAGGAGACCATGGCGTTTTCATATCCCAGTGCTCCCATGAATCGTGTGACGTTTTGGAAGGCGTATAGTCCAAAGCTCAAAGAACCGAGATAGTTGAGCGCTTTGACGTGCACGTCGAAATGGAAGGTGAAGTATATGATCATCGGGTAGGCGACGAGATCCAATATCTCTTCTTCGATAAAGCTGAAGTCAGCCAGTAAACATTTCAAAGCGAAACCACAGGCAAGCAGGAGCGGGATAAGGAGGAGCCATTTTCTTTTGATCTGAATTTTCGGTAAGTACGAGATGAGTACGCCGAGCGACATTGCGGAAAAGGCGCGGAACCAACCCCAAGAGAATAACTCTGGAATGGCGTGTAAAACGGATGAAACAATGAATATCCCGAACGTAACGATCAAAAACGCCTTTTCACCCTTGATAAGTCGGCGCAGTACGTAGTAAGCGATGAAGGTAACGAGCATATCGTGTACGTACCATAAGTATCCCCATATGCTGAACTCCCACCAATTGTCTACTCCTACGACGCATCGATATGCCGTGCCGAAGATGATCCCCACGAGGAGCGGAATGCCGAGTGTGCGTATTTTGTCCCATAAAAGGAGGAATAAACCCTTCCAAAACGGATATTTACGGTATTTATCGATGGATTTAACGAGGAAGAAGCCGCTGAGTACGAAGAAGAATTCCACAGAGATCCTTGCCGGCGCAAAGAGGGGTCCTCGATAAGGGAAATAGCCATGTCCCTTGACTACGTTCATTGAGAAAATGAATCGATAGAATTCTATCAAGCTGTTTTTCTTCTTCATATAAAGGAAGTATAACAAATTTCGGTAAAAAAATGAAGAAATTAAAAGGCGCTGGTTGAAAGTGATCGTTTTTGTCGATACTATTCCCGAAAGGTCGTCGTACCTTTGGGAGGTAATATGAAAAATAGTATACATTCTTTTAAAAAGTTTTTTGCCGAAATGATCGGAACGATGGTTCTCGTTTTGTTCGGTTGCGGTGTGGCGGTATATACAGGAGGAAGCCTCGTAGCTACTTCGCTTGCTTTCGGATTGACCATCGTAGCGATGTCTTTCGCCGTCGGAAACGTGTCGGGTTGTCATCTGAATCCCGCCGTTTCATTGGGATTGTTGGTCGCGAAGAGGCTTTCGTTCAAGGACTTCGTAGGATATATCATCGCGCAACTTATCGGCGCTACAGAAGCGTGTTTATTGTTGTGGCTGTTCTTCGGTAGAAATAACGGCTATGGCGCGAATCTCGTGCAGGAAGCCATTACTTCGCATTACACCGCGGGTGCCTCGCTTGTCGTCGGTCTTGTGACGGAGATCATTCTCACCTTTGTATTTGTGACTGCGGTGCTCGGCGTCACAAGTAAGACCGAGAATAAAGGATTTATCGGCATCGTGATCGGCCTGACCTTGACACTTGTGCATTTACTTGGCATATCGCTGACGGGTACTTCCGTGAATCCTGCACGAAGCCTGATCCCCGCTTTCTTTGCGGGTGGCGAGGCACTGAGGCAAGTGTGGATCTATGTGGTCGGGCCTTTTGTGGGCGCCATCCTATCTGCCATTTGCTATGCGTTCTTGGACGATACGCCGAAGCACGAACTTGCGAGACGTATGCAGGCGTGACTGCGTTAAAAAAAGGTCTTAAATACTAGTCTATTTTAGGAAACGGATTCAAATTTGAATCCGTTTTTCTGTAAAGCGAAAACCACGCGATAGTCGCGTGGTTCAATAGAGGTTAACCGACCTGATAAATAGGCGAATTACGAGTTGACGATGATATTGGCATTCTACGTCGATATTGACGAAATGAGGAGAAATCCGTTAAACATAGAATAACGTATTTCATCGAAGATCGAAAATCCGCTTGCTAAACGTCCTTTGATTGTAGTATAGTTATAAGGCACGGAGAGATGGCAGAGAGGTCGAATGCACATGATTCGAAATCATGCGTACCTTCACCGGTACCTAGGGTTCAAATCCCTATCTCTCCGCCAAGTGAAACTCGTTTGAACCCCGAAGGTTCAAGCGAGTTTTCTTTTGCGTTGTTTTGACTGAAATACTCGATTATCTCGGTATTCTCGCCGGTTGAAATGGTTGTCGGACTGTTCGGATCGATATTATAAAAGATAAGCACTCTGTCGTCATACAAAACCACTCTAAGAAGAGTTATTCTTCTTTATTTATGCTATTTTCAGAGATTTTCTTATCTGCGATCGCGAAATAACGGGCGTACGCCTTTTTACAATACCATCCGTGACGGTGTTTCGATTCAGGCGCGTTTTCGTCCGCGGGGATGTCGAGAGGATATGCCCCGTTAATGCGCCAACCGTTCAAAACGCCTATCTTGAAAGCATCCATCGGACAATGGAAAGAGCAACGGGTGCACATAACGCAATTTTTACCAAAACGGAACTTCCCGTTTTCATCGATATGGATATTATTAGTGGGGCAAGCCTTTTCGCACTTGTGACAAAGAACGCACTTGCCGGGATTGACCTTAAAAAACCTACCGTTTACGCGCATTGCGATCTGCTCGATCCGAAACAGCCACGCAACGAATCGTCCGAGAAACATGCGCGGGAACTTGTGCTCCTCGCCGTCGAGCACCTCTCTCGCCTCGATGGGGCATAGCGCTTTCGCCGTTTTCCACATTCTGATCGCTTCGCGATCGGTATGACGAAAGATCATATTATAGGGCATTACGTAATGATATTCACTTTTTAGAACGTAGCCTTTCTTTTTTAGAATGCTAATAAATCGGAGCGAAGAAACGTTATTGATCTTGAGAGGCTCTCCCGAAGACTTGAGAATGAAATACTCTTTAAGCGAAACCGCTTTGATCTTCCTTGCAAGATCGAGCATGATCTCGGGCGCATTGAAAGCGTGGATAGGATAGGCAAAACCGACGAGATTGAACGCCTCGGGATCGGGAAGATCAACCATATTCGCACGCACGGGATAGACTGTCGTTTCCACACCGTTTCGCTCAAACTCTTCTTTATATAGGGAACAGATTCGCATTGTATTGCCCGTTCCAGAAAAGACGTAGATGATCGCCCTCATTTCTTTACCTCACAGCGCGACGCGTGCTTTTCATCGTACCAATAGACGGCGTCTTCATCTTCTCGGTGGCTGTCGTACCATACCTGCGCGTAGAAAAGGTTTTTCTTTGCAAGAAGGTCAAAGTTCCAATGCCCCTCTTTGATACAATGCGGACACCAGTGTCCCGCTCGCAAAACGGTAAAAGGTGAAGCGGCAAACTCGTGTCCTTCGGCGCATTTCCAATCCACTGCGGTATATAGGTTCCCTTTCTCAAAGGCGGTAGCCTTGCATTCCCCGCCGCGAAAATGAGCAACATTCTGTAAGTCGGCAAGGTCAATTTCCTCATTCGGCTTGGTATCGTCGTAGCCGTGAGACAATCGGCATCGCTCCGCATAAGAAAGCTTGATCTCTTCGTCATAATCGTGACCCGCGATCTCGCCCTTGCACCACACGGCGAATCTATCCCATTTTTTTCCGATTGACGCCCATTTTTCCTTGCTGCCAAACGCCGCATTGATCCGTCCTTCGTTTTCCTCTTTTACCCAACGATAGGGGGCGTTTTCGTCTTTTAACAATCGCTTGAAGACCAATGCCGTAATCCACGAAGGCGGAATCAACTTTGCAAGTGCAAAATACTTGTTCTTATTCTTGATATCCGACCAAAAGTCCGACATCGATCCGCCTTGATAACGGTAGCGACGCTCCAATACGTCGCTGTCCGAGAACCACATACAATGAAAGTTTCTCATTGCGTGCCAATTCGGACGCATAAACTTTTCCGTACCGCCGCCGATCATAGCAAATCCCATATCAAAGGTTTCGTATCCCGTTGTGCGATACGCAGCGCCGCCGCCAATATTATAAACGTTCTTCCAAAAATCGCCCGCGCCCTGCTCGTGGTCTTCCTGTAAAATGTTCTTGATCAAAACGCCGCTGTCGTGATCAAGAACAT
>Ga0310690_10009777_pt1 | contig 12009 bp, 8 predicted proteins | sample AusTroGonzalo_MG_2_FD_207661 | JGI IMG/M metagenome (GOLD analysis project Ga0310690, IMG submission 207661) | Bovine rumen microbial communities from tropical cattle in Woodstock, Queensland, Australia - Gonzalo_04 (v2) (version 2) | ecosystem: Host-associated > Mammals > Digestive system >...
TAAACACGGGTTCAGAGAGAGAATGTCAACGGCAAACGGTCGCAGAGTGCTGGCCGCTCGTAGAGCCAAGGGCAGAAAGAAACTCACCGTGTCTGATGAAAGTCTGGGCAGAAAATAATCCAAAAACTGAGGATTATAAAAATTGAAAAAGAAGGCATTGGTCTTCTTTTTTTTTGTATTTTCGCCATTTTTTTGGTGTGCTACAAAAAGAAGAACAGAATGAGAAAAATAATATTGAGCGTACTCTTGATAGTCGGCATCCTTAGCACCCAAGCTCAGGGAGGCGGAACGACGGTTGACGGCATCGTTGCCGTGGTCGGAAAGTCGATTATCATGCGCTCCGACCTGGAAAAGCATTTCAACGACTATACGGCGCAGTACAAAACGGTGGAAAACCCCGACGAAATCTACTGCTCCATCCTGGAAAACCTGATTTACAATAAGCTGATGCTGCATCAAGCGGAGCTGGACAGTATCGAAATCAGCGCCGAGGAGATCGACTATCGATTGAATTCGCGTATTCAGTACTTTCTGCAGCAGACCGGCGGAGATGTGAAATACATCGAGAATTACTTCCACAAATCCATGACGGAAATCAAAAAGGAGCTGCGCGAGATGATGGAAGAGCAGGCGCTGGTCGATCAAGTGCAGTCCAGTATCACTGGCGATATCACCATCACCCCTTCGGAAGTGCACCAGTTCGCTTCGAAAATCAACCCCGACAGCATGCCGATGGTCAGCACGACCTATCAATTCGGCGAAATCGTAAAGATTCCGCCTGTGAGCGAAGAGGAGGTGAACGAAGTGATAGAACGATTAAACGGCTATCGTGAGCGCATCCTTCGTGGAGAAAAAATTGGCGGTCTGGCACGTTTGTACTCCGATGACCCAGGAAGCGCATCCAAAGGCGGCGACCTCGGGTTTGTGGAACGCGGAACGCTCTACCCCGAGTTTGAGGCAGCAGCTTTCAACTTGAAGTCAGGCGAGGTGTCACAAGTGGTGAAAACCCAAGCAGGCTACCACATCATCCAGATGATCGAACGTCGCGGCGAATCGATTCGCGTGGCGCACATCTTAATCCAGCCCAAGCCCTCCACGGATGAACAGGTCAAGGCTATCATGTACCTGGACAGCGTTCGAAACATCATTCTGACCGAGAAACTCACCCTTGAAGAAGCTGCCAAAAAGTACTCCGAAGGCACCACACGCCTGAATGGTGGCATGGTGGTGAACCCCTACAACAGCTCCCTGATTTTCGATCGCCAGTCACTGGAAGATGCGACCTATACCACCATCAACAAACTGATTCCCGGCGAATACTCTGAATGTGTGCCCTTCGTGAATGAGGATGGTATCATGGGGTATCGACTCATCTTCCTCAAAGAGCGGGTGGCCGAGCATAAAGCCAACTTAGTGGAGGATTATGACATGATCAAGAACGCTGCATTGGAGCAGAAGAAATACGATGCTCTGGAAAAATGGGTGATAGAAAAGGTAAAAGTTACCAACATCAAGATTTCTGAACAATATAAATACTGTCCTTTCGTTACGAAGTGGCAAATCCCGTAAGTGCGTTTAGATGCTTACACGTTTACTCGTTTACACGCTTAGGGGTTTAGGAGATGGACAAAATAAACAAGTGATTATTATACAAACAAGATATGGAGTTAGAGAACAAAACGGATATTGAGGCTATTGAAGCTTTCGTTGAAAAATATAAAACACTGCGACAAGAGATCGCGAAGGTGATTGTGGGTCAGGACGACGTAGTCAAAAACGTGCTGATGGCGATGTTCAGCCGCAGCCACGCTTTGCTGATTGGTGTTCCCGGACTGGCTAAAACTTTGATGATCACCACTATCGCAAAGGCTGTGGATATGACCTACAACCGTATCCAGTTCACCCCGGACTTGATGCCGTCAGACATCATGGGTGCGGAGATTCTGGATGACAACCGAAACTTTAAGTTTGTGAAGGGTCCCATTTTCGCCAACATCGTGCTGGCCGACGAGATCAACCGTACCCCTCCGAAAACGCAGTCCGCTCTGCTGGAAGCCATGCAGGAACGTTCAGTGAGTATGAACGGTACGACCTACGCTTTGCCGAATCCGTTCTTCGTATTGGCTACGCAAAACCCCATCGAACAAGAGGGTACCTATCCGCTGCCTGAGGCACAACAAGACCGTTTCATGTTCAACATCATGCTTGATTACCCGAGCACGGCTGAAGAAGAGGAGATTGTGAAACGCACCATCCATGGCGACATGGTGGAACCGCAACGCGTGTTGACTGTAGAGGAGATTATTTTCTACCAGAAGTTGCTGCAGAAGATTCCGATTCCTGAAAATGTGTACCGTTATGCTGTGAGCTTGTCAACCCTGACACGTCCAGGCACGGCAAAAGCCCACGCTTGGGCCAACGACTACCTCTCCTGGGGTGCCGGTCCCCGTGCTTCGCAGTTCCTGATCATCGGTGCACGTACCCACGCAGTGCTTAACGGCAAGTATTCCCCTGACATCGAGGATGTTCGTGCTGTGGCATACAACATTCTGCGTCACAGAATCATCAAGAACTACAAAGCGGAGGCTGAAGGCATCACCATTGAGCAAATCATTGACAAGTTGCTGTTAGCCGCTGACGCCCAATAATATGAACAGGCTGCGACAACCGTTTTGGAAGTGGCTATTATTTGCCTCAGCGGTGGCCATTTTCACGGTCATCATCATCTATTCCAACAAGTTAATCAAGAAGATTGCCCAGGAAGAGCGTCAACGCATCGAAATCTGGGCCGGGGCTATCACCTACAAAACCCAAATCATCAATGAAACGGAACGCTTCTTCGACTCCATCCGAATCGAAGAGGGGAACCAGGCCTCCATTTTCGCCAAAGCGGTAAAGAAAGTCGCAGAAGCCTCCCTTTACGAAGACATCACTTTTTATCAAGACATTATCTCCGCCAACAAGACGGTACCAACCATCATCGCCAGTCGCACCGGTGCTATCGATGCGGCCATCAACCTGCCTGACAGCGTCATGAGGATGCGGAACATCCGTGAGCTGGGCGAAGGCATCAAAGACTACGACAGTTTGAAACTGCCCTACTATCACCGCGACTACGTGATGGTCTATTACAAAAACTCCCACGTTTATGGTGATTTTCGGGAAATGATCGACAATCTGCTCGAATCTTTCTTCGAAGAGACCGTAATCAACTCCGCTTCGGTGCCGGTCATCATCACCGACAGCACGCAAATCAACGTAATTGCAGCTGGTAACATCGATTCCGCTGTACTTACCGCGCCTTTCAAAGTAAACGCTCGGTTGGAGAAGATGCGCGAAGAAAACGAGCCCATCGTTCTGGACTGGCTGGACCACGGCAAATGCTACGTTTTTTACGAAGAATCCTCTGTTTTGAAACAGCTGCGCCTCTTCCCCTACATTCAATACGGCATCGTCTTCGTTTTTGTGCTCGTGGCCTACCTGCTGTTCAGCGTGACCAAGCGTTCGGAGGAGAACCGCGTCTGGGTGGGCATGTCGAAGGAGACGGCGCACCAGTTGGGAACCCCTATCTCTTCGCTTATGGCTTGGACCGAACTGCTGAAAGAGATGCCTGTGGATCAGTCTATTCCAGCGGAAATCGGCAAAGATGTACACCGATTGGAGACCATTGCGCAGCGATTTTCGAAAATCGGATCCGTACCCGTTTTGGAGGAGACCGACATTGTGCCCATCATCGACGATTTCACGAACTACTTGCAGACCCGCATCTCCTCCATGGTGAAAATCCATTTCGAGAAACCGGAACATCCCATCGTTTTGCCGCTCAACAAGCAGCTTTTCGAATGGGTGATTGAGAACCTGTGCAAGAATTCTGCAGATGCCATGAACGGTAAAGGCGACATCACCATCACCATTACCGAAGATAAAAACAAGGTCTATATTGATGTGACGGACACCGGCAAGGGAATCCCGCAGAAGATGCAGCGTCGCATCTTCTCCCCTGGCTACACCTCAAAGAGCCGCGGTTGGGGACTCGGTCTGACGCTCGCGAAACGTATCATCAACAACTACCATCGTGGCAAATTGTTTGTAAAGTCGTCCGTTATTGATCAAGGGACAACCATGCGAATTCAGCTCCGCGCTAAAAATTAAGGTCCTAAAAAACTGATTCTAATAGAGATATTGGTACGAATAGATTAACGTGCTGTCCTCTTTCAATGTCTCTATGTTTACAAAAGTGGAATATACTTTCGTCGGGCATTTCTGATAATAGTCGTAGGAATAGGTGAAGGAGTTGGTCTTCGAGAAAATATCGTATTGGTCTGTCACCATGACACTTAAGATATTATTTTTACTGCAGAAAGTGTATTGTGGTTGGTCATTAAGCATCTCATGATCCACATTCATAATGAAGAAACCGTTCATAGGATTCAGATTCTGATCATAAACATAAGAGAACACCAATCTTTGAATGCTATCAGGACGTGTCAGCTGCATCTTCATATATTGCACATTGTCACCATCCCATATTAAATCGATCTCGGCATTCGAAAAGTCATACTTTTCCCTCTTGGAATCGTTCGCGAAAAGAGGAATCGTAGACATTTGCTTGTTGACAGGCACGAAAAGGCTCATCGGTGACCACAAGGCGCACCGCTTGGCTTGCATGTCATTTTCAATGGAGATATGCGACAACTTTTTCTTATCGTATGAGAGCTGATACGACTCCACTTTCTTGTCGCCATCGTATGTGTTGATCGTTGTAAGTTTGTCGCCATCATAGAGAAATTCGGAATGCTGGCCTTCCATTTCAATCCGGGCCAGCCGTTTTCCCTCATAAACATAGTTCTGAGAATAATCGACACTGCCGCTTCTCCGGAAATAATCGATTCGGGAAAGGAAATCCCCATTCCAAATCCACTGTTCTTTGAGATAACGAGGCTCCGTTTCTGCATAAATTTTGTCGATTTTCATCTTAGGTTTATACTCGCCGAATGTGCCTTTCTCGCATGAGTAAAAAAGGATCGCCAAGACCATGACCATCAACAAAGATGCTAATTTCTTCATTATGAATATGTTTTAATTGAAAAAAGATTGTTCGACAAAAAAAAATCAAATTCGACTGCAAAAATACACATAATATCATTCACGTATCGCCAAAAAATGTACTTTTGCCAAATAAATTTGAAAAACAATAGTATCAATTAATATCTTATGAAGAAAAATCTTATTATTACCCTGTTATGCTGTCTGTTAGCGACAGGCGGCGCATTTGCATGCACCAATTTCATCGTCACGAAGGGGGCGAGCAAAGACGGCTCCTGTTTCCTGACGTATGCTGCTGATTCTCACGTACTTTACGGTGAGCTTTACTATCGTCCGGCCGCCAACTACCCTGCCGGCACGATGATGGATGTCATTGATTGGGATTCAGGCAAAAAGCTCTGCCAGATTCCGCAAGTGGCTCACACTTATTCTGTTGTCGGCAACATGAACGAATTTCAATTGGCCATCGGTGAAACAACCTACGGTGGTATCGAAGTGTTGGAACAAGGTCAGGGTTTGATCGACTATGGCTCCCTGATTTACATCACTTTGCAACGTGCAAAGAACGCCCGCGAGGCCATCAAAGTGATTTCCGAACTGCTTGATGCATACGGCTATGCCAGCGAAGGTGAGTCATTCTCCATCGTGGATCCCAACGAAGCATGGATTTTGGAACTCATTGGCAAAGGTGAGAAGATGGTTGATGCCAAGGGCAAAGTGGTGAAAGGTTGGAGCAACGGTGCTGTCTGGGTAGCCCGCCGCATTCCCGATGGTTACGTTTCCGGTCACGCCAACCAGGCCCGCATCACTACGTTCCCATTGCGCGATGGCAAGACCTCTATCACCAACAAAGAGTTGGACAAGATTTTCCTGCCGAACATCGAGACAGTCTATTCCGCTGATGTGATCTCTTTCGCCCGCTTGAAAGGACTCTATCCGAAGGATCCTAAAGTGGCTCCGGATGCTGAATTCAGCTTCTGCGACACCTATAACCCCATCACGTTCGATGGCGCTCGTTTCTGCGACGCCCGCGTTTGGGCTTTCTTCAATCATGTCAACAGCGCAGAAGCAGCTCGGTATGAAGACTATGCACGTGGCGACAATCTCAAGCATCGTATGCCTCTGTGGATTAAACCCGCCAATAAAAACCAGATTGACGCTCAGTTCATGATGGCGATGATGCGCGACCACTACGAAGGCACTTCCATGGACATGAGCAAGGACCTCGGTGCAGGCCCGTATGCTTGTCCTTACCGTTGGCGTCCGATGACCTGGTCTGTGGATGGCAAAAACTACATTCACGAGCGCGCTACTGCCACGCAACAAACTGGTTTCGTGTTCGTTGCACAATGCCGTAACTGGCTGCCCGACATGTTCGGCGGTGTCTATTGGTTCGGTGTGGACGATGCCGGTTCCAACTGCTTCGTGCCGATGTTCTGTGGCATCACTGAAATCCCGAAGGAGTATGCAGAGGGTAACGGTTCTATGGTGGAATACTCCCCCACCGCCGCTTTCTGGACCTTCACGAAAGTGAGCAACTATGTTTACACCCGCTACAGCGACATGATTAAACATGTCAACGAAAAACAGGCATACTGGGAAGGCAAGTTCGTGAAAGATATCGAGAAAATGGGTGCCACTATGAAAGACCTGTGCAATCAGAATCCTGAAGCCGCCCGCAAACAGCTCAACGCATACAGCAACCGCGCGGCTCACGATGTTTGCCAAGAATGGAACCATCTGTTTGAATACCTCTTGGTGAAATACCACGACGGCAATATCAAGAAGGAAGAGAATGGTAAGTTTGTCACCAACGGCAATGAAAAGCCGCAGGTGGCCTTCCCCGACCAACCTAGATGGCCAGATGATTGGTATCGTATGATTGTCAACGATTGTGGCAAAAATATCGAAGCGAAATAGTTATCTAAACAAAAAAAAAAGCGTGCCGAATGGCACGCTTTTTTTTATTCCTGCACATACACCCGCGGCACTCTCTGCGAGATGCGGGTCATCAGTTCGTAACTGATCAGTTTGGCCGCTTCAGCCATTTCTGAAACGGTGTTTCCTTCGCCATACACGATGACCTCATCGCCTTCGTGCAGACGCAAGCCAGTGACATCCAACATGCACATGTCCATGCAGATTTTGCCGATGATGGGCACTTTCTGTCCTTGCACAAGCACTTTGCCCTTTCCATTGCATAGTTCGCGCGGGTAACCGTCAGCGTAACCGATGGGGATGATGGCCACTTGGGTGTCGCGTTGCAATCGCCACGTGCGGTTATAACCTATCGTTTCGCCAGCGGGAATCCGTTTGATTTGAGTGATGACGGTCTTGAGGGTCACCACGTTATGCAGTTGGGTGGTCATTTCGGGGATTTCGGAACAGCCGTAAAGTTGGATGCCCAAGCGCACCATGTCGAATTGCGCCTCCGGGAAGCGGATAATGCCGGCACTGTTGAGAATATGACGCAAAATCTTGTAGTCGAAAGCGGCGCAAAGCACGTCCGTCATCTGACCGAAAAGGGCAATTTGCCGACGGGTGAAGGCATCCTCAGCAGGATCTTCGGCGGCGGCGAGATGCGAGAATACAGAGGCTATGCGCAATTTGGGATTGCGCTTCACCGTATCAATGAGTCTAGGAAGATCCTCTAAATCAAAGCCTAAGCGGTGCATACCTGTATCCACTTTAATATGGATGTTGAATTCGGTAATTTCAGGATGGCGGGCCAGAACCTCCTCCAATTGTTTCAAATAGTAGAAGTTGAAGATCTCCGGCTCCAAATGGTGGTTAACCATTACCTCGAAGCTGTGTGCTTCGGCACCGAGAACGATAATCGGGGTGCTGATGCGACGTTTGCGCAGACGAACCCCCTCATCGGTATATGCAACTGCCAAGTAATCAACCCCTTGATCCACAAGCGTATTCACCAACTCTACATCTCCCAAGCCGTAGGACGAGGCTTTCACCATCGCCACCATCTTGGTGTCGGGACGCAGACGATTGCGGTGATAGTTCAGATTATAGGCCAATGCAGGGAGATTCACTTGCATGATGGTCAGGTGCGTTTTATGTTGTAATGCCTTGACAACTTGCTCGAAATGGAAATTGCGCGCCCCCTTGACGAGAACAATCTCGTAGGAGATGTGCAAGTCTGAAATATGCTCCAACAATGCGGCAGTGTCGGGAAAGCAGAGCACCTCTTCAATGTCAAACATGTCTCGGTGGTGGGCAAACGAGCTGCCGACAGCCACCAGTTTGGTGATGTTATGGTGGTGCAATTCCATGTTAAGATGCCGGAAATCCTCCTCGGTCAGGTCACCCACCTGCTCGAAATCGGAGAGAACCAATGTCTTCTTCAGCATCTGTGTCTGCGTGTCCAAAAAGTTGAGCGCGGCAGACAACGAGTTGACATCCAAGCTATAGGTATCGTTGATGATGACCGAATGGTTGACCCCTTCCAAAATCTCCAGTCTCATGCTGATGTGCGTCAAACGGTTCAGACGACTGTTAATCTCTTCGGGTTTGAAGCCCAAATACAACAAGGTCACAATCACATGGGTGGCATTTTCTAAAGATGCACTGTCGATGAAGGGCACGGTGTAGTCGAAACCGTCGAGGGTGATCACAGTGCCATCCGAGGGAGCTGCTTGCATCTTCACAGGGAAAGTACTCCGCTCATCGCCCCACGAAATTTTTCGAGCCGCTTCATACTCAGGCAATTGAAGAATCATATTCAATTCTTCGTTATCGTTATGATAGATCAGCACATCAACATGCTGAAACAGTTTCAGCTTCTCAATGATTTTACGATTAGTATTCGGAAAGTACTGTGCGTGCGCCGCCCCAATATTCGTCAAAATGCCAATAGTGGGTTCGATGATGTCAGCCAAGACGCGCATCTCGTTGGGTTTCGAAATACCCGCTTCGAAAACGGCAATGTCATTTTCCTCTGACATCTTCCATACGGAAAGTGGCACCCCGAGATGCGAATTGTAACTGTCGGGGCTCTTCACCACGTTGTATTTTTCCGCCAGCATCATCGACAGCCACTCTTTGACGATAGTCTTGCCGTTACTGCCAGTAATGCCGATTACTGGGTAATGGAATTGCTGACGATGCCGCTGCGCCAGCTGCTGCAGTGCCTCTACAGAGTCGTCCACGAAGAGGAAATTGGCATCCACACACTGGGCGAATTCGTTCATCACCTTTGTAATCACAAAATTGCGAACACCAGCCTGATACAGCGAACGCACATAGAGATGTCCGTCGTTTTTCTCCGTCTCCACGGCGAAAAAGAGCGTGTGCTCAGCCTTCACCACCTTACGGCTATCGATGGCCAGTTCGGTGATTTGTGCGTCGGGCGTACCCAAAATCGTCTCCCGAGGCTCTATATATGCAACAACATCAGCAAGTTTCATTGGTTTCCCTGTCTGTAAAGCGATATTAATATTCGTAGATAAATGATGCGGCAAAAGTAGCAAAAAAGAGAACTGGAAAGCGCCTTTCATGTCAAAAAATTTCGCATATTTGCAGACTGTTTCCGTCTCTCCCTATCTAGGCTGGAATCCTTTGATAGCGTGAGACAAATGTTACAATGAATCATTAAGTATTAACCAAATACCAATTATTATGAAATCGATTCAAGATCATAATTTCAATGGCGAAAGAGCCCTCATCCGCGTGGACTACAACGTGCCTTTGGATGAAAACTTCAACGTGACCGATGTCACCCGCATCGTGCGCACGAAAGAGACCATCGGCAAGATTTTAAGCGACGGTGGCTCAGCTATTTTGCTCTCTCACCTCGGTCGTCCGAAGGGCGAAGCGAAAGACGAATTCTCTTTGCGCCACATCGTGAAGACGGTGTCTGAAATCCTCGGCAAAGAGGTGGTTTTTGGCGGCGACGTAATGACCGCTGAAGCTGAAACTCTCTGCAAAGGTCTCAAACCCGGCAGCATTGTGTTGATGGAGAACCTGCGCTTCCAAAAGGAAGAGGAGAAGGGCGATGTCGATTTCGCCAAGGCTATCGCACGCTTGGGCGATGTGTATGTGAACGATGCATTCGGCACCGCACATCGTGAGCACGCTTCCACTGCTACGGTGGCACGTTGCTTCCCGGGCAAAGCCTTCGCCGGCTATCTGCTCTATAACGAGGTGATGAACCTCGAAAAGACCCTCAATGGTCAGGAGCGTCCTTTCACCGCAATCATCGGTGGCTCTAAAGTTTCCACGAAAATCAACATCCTCAAGAACCTCATCCCCAAGGTCGATAACCTCGTGGTGGGTGGCGGTCTGAGCTATACCTTCCTGAAAGCTATGGGCTTCACCATCGGCAACTCACTGTATGAGCCTGACATGTTGCCTGTTGCACAGGAAATCCTTGACCAAGTGAAAGCCTCCGGCGTAAACTTCGTCTGCCGTGTTGATAGCGTCTGTGCAGACAAATTCAGCAACGATGCCAACGTTTTGGTAACCGAAGACAACAACATCCCTGATAACTGGGAAGCTTTGGACATCGGTCCGAAGAGCCGCGTGAACATCGCGAAGGTCATCAAAGATTCCAAGACGATTCTGTGGAACGGTCCTGTGGGCGTGTTCGAACTGGAGAAATTCAGCGAAGGTACCCGCGCTGTGGCTTTGAGTGTGGCAGCTACCACTTTGGCTGGCGCATACTCCATCGTGGGCGGCGGCGACTCCATCGCAGCAGTCAACAAATACGACCTTGGCAACTACATCTCCTATATCAGCACCGGTGGCGGCGCCATGTTGGAATACCTTGAAGGAAAGGAACTTCCGGGCGTAAAGACATTGAACGAGAATTAAAAAGAGACTACATGCAGAATAAAAACTATTACTGTATCATCATGGCCGGAGGCGTGGGCGCACGCTTCTGGCCGATGAGTAACAGCACCACGCCGAAGCAGTTTATCGACGTTCTTGGCGACGGGCAAACCTTGATTCAGAAGACGTTCGATCGTTTCACCAAAGTCTGCCCCAAAGAGAACATCTACATAGTCACGAACAAATCCTACCAAGATATTACCCGCGAGCAACTACCTGACATCTCTGACGAACAAATCATTCTCGAACCCTATCGCCGGAACACTGCCCCCTGCATTGCGTATGCCAACTACAAAATCAAGGCCAAGAATCCCAATGCAGTGATTGTGGTGGCCCCTTCTGACCATTACATCCTGAAAGAGAACATCTTCGTGGATATCATCAAGAATGGTCTGGCCATTACGGAAACCAATCCGTGTCTGCTCACCATCGGCATCCGCCCGACTTTTCCGAACACCGGTTACGGTTACATCCAATACAATGAGGATGAGGGATTTATGGGCAATCCTTCCGTTTTCTCCGTGAAGACATTCACCGAAAAGCCGGAGTTGGAGATGGCCAAAAGCTTCTTGGAAAGCGGTGATTTTCTGTGGAATGCAGGTATTTTTATGTGGTCACTGTCCACCATCGAGAAGGCTTTCGAAACCTATCTACCCGACATCAACGACCTCTTTAAGCAGGGTGAAGGCTTGTACAACACCCCAAAGGAGGAGGAATTCATCGACCGTATCTATCAAGTTTGCAGAAAGATATCCATCGACTACGGCGTGATGGAGAAGGCCGATAACGTGAAGGTCTATGCCGCCAATTTCGGATGGTCTGACCTCGGCACCTGGAGTTCTCTGTACGAACTTCGCAAGAAGGACAACAACCTCAACACCGTGGTTGGCAACCATGTGAAGATGTACGATTCCGAAAAGTGCATCGTCAACATGCCGCGCAACAAGGTGGTGGTTATCCAAGGTTTGGAAGACTACATTGTGGTGGAAAACAACAATATGTTGTTGATCTGCAAAAAATCGGAAGAGCAGCAGATTCGTCAGTATGTTACTGACATTCAGGTGGATTTTGGGAAAGAGTTCGTGTAAACGACAGTCGTTGACCGCGACTTTCCTCATG
>Ga0310690_10009778_pt1 | contig 12009 bp, 25 predicted proteins | sample AusTroGonzalo_MG_2_FD_207661 | JGI IMG/M metagenome (GOLD analysis project Ga0310690, IMG submission 207661) | Bovine rumen microbial communities from tropical cattle in Woodstock, Queensland, Australia - Gonzalo_04 (v2) (version 2) | ecosystem: Host-associated > Mammals > Digestive system >...
CCATGATCCAGTATGAAAACCGGCTGAAATCCGGTAAACAGAAAGCCGGTTAACAGGATCCATCGGTAAGGCTTTTGACATCCGGTATATACCATGCTATTATATGGGTATATCCGGACAGTATGAAGGGGGATTATTATGGCTACCAAAGCAACTATCGCGAAAAATAAATACGACAAGACCCATATGAAGCAGTATCTTCTCAAAATGCACCTGGTATACGATGCTGATATCATCGAAAAGCTGGCATCCGTACCATCCATGCAAGGGTACATCAAGCAGCTCATCCGGGAAGATCTCGCCCGTACCTGTTCTGCTTCACCCGTACCTAAAAATAACTAACAGATGACACAAAAACCGCCATCCGTTCCCGGTTGGCGGCATTTTTTTATGTAACCCGTACCTACTTTTATCCGTACCTGTTCTGATGTATAGCAGTACTAAATTTTCTGTTTACCCGTACCTAATTTTTCCTCTACCCGTACCTGTTATTCATGTCTAACCCGTACCCGTTTACACCAGGCCCCTACGTTTCGCGATGTTGGCACAGGTTTTCGTTATCAGCACCCATGTTTTATACGGATCCGCACCCGTTTTCTCGCAGTACATCCGTACCCCTTCTGAAACCCTGTGATGAAGGCCGTAGATGGTTTTCAGCGTCTCGCGTTCATCCGCACCTAATCTCCTCCACACATCCTGTACCGCAATCCAGTTGTCCACATCTGCCTTGCGCTTTCCCTCCATGTTCAACGATTCCGGCGTGGACAGATAGAACCGAATCATGTGATTAATGAAATCAGTGTAATAGCACCTTGTTTTGATCTTCCGTACCTGGTTTTCGTTGGTCTTGTCCGTACCTGTTTCCATCGCAATATACCTCCAATTTTGGTTACTCGTACCTGTTTGATGAATCTAACAGATGTTACTACAGTACCTCAACTCTATCAATGGCATTCTTGTCCACATTCAGCCGGATTCCGACAGTAGTGAACACCTCATCGATCTCTTCATCGGCATCAAACATTACCGCTACCCTGTGGTCCACGTTGTGCAGGAAATCAATGATCTCATCGTTCCCGTTCCCGGACTCGTGCAGTTCCTTGGCAATCGCTGCGTACATCAGCTTGAAGAACCCTGTAGCAGCGTATGTGTACCCATTTTCGTACCCGTCTTTGTAAGCAGCATCCAAATCCTTTTCCTGGATTCCGTTACGTTGCAGACTCATGACCTGCCCGTACTGACCTTTGGCTTTCCAATCCCGGATCTGATTCCGTTCCTGTTGCCGTCTCATCTGCCTGTTGGCACCCATTTTATCACTCCCATGCACAAATAAAATTAGATTTGACCCTACAATACCTCTAATTCGCTTTGTAAGGCACCTATTACCTCGTCGACATATTCAGATGACCTAATTCTCATCCGAATATTAGACGTGGGTAGAATCGCCGGAAAATAGCCTTAAAATGGAACATCAATTTTTGAGCCATCAGCGTACCCTTTTTCCCAACCATAGTGCTTACCCAGCTCACGCATTCCAACAACTCGTTTCGTCTTGGCAGAATAGTTAAGCATTATGCGGTTCTTGCCCATCCGGAGGGTACCAGCCAAGCGGTTTTTGCTGATTGACAGTTCACTGTCATGATCCGCACCATCCTTGGCCCGTCCGTAGTTCATCACAATGTCAACCTTGTTCGTGATGTCTCCGGAACCAGCGACATCGTCATTGTCAAAATCCACCTGCTGGTCCTTACCGCTCTTCCGTGGATGCGCGACCAGTATAATTGCCACATCGTACTTCACAGCGATCTTTTTGAGTTCACCCACAAAATTGCTCTGTGCCAGGTTGAGGTTGTTCTGATCGTCAACAGTGTCCATCGCCGTCATGAGGTTGTCGATGCAGATGAGTTTCACGTTCCTCCGCGCAGCGACCTCTTTGACGATATCGGTGATTGCCTTGTTCTCCTCGTCACTGTCCACGTCCAAGCAACCGTTGTCGAAAATAAATGCCCGTCCCCGGTACCACTCGCTGATCTTCCTGTTCGCTTCACTGTCGATTGTGTAAACAGTGTCACCAAACTCGTTCTTGTCAGCGATCATGTAGTCATTCCCGGCAAGCTGGCAGTTGAGCCATCGCTTGAAGTGATAGTCAGCGAGTTCTCCGGAGTAAGCAAAGAACCCAATGTCCTGCTCAAGGGCATTCGCACAGATGTTGGACATGAACGTGCTTTTCCCGTGACCACGTTTCCCGGTCAACAAGCAGACCTGTCCGAAGCAGATCCCACCGCCGAGGGCAGAATCAATCTCATGGTACCCGGTCTTGACCTTCGGAAGCATATTGAGATCTATGTCCTCAACATCAGCAAGTTCTTTGATGTATCCGACCCCTGGTTCCTCTGCGTTCTCTATGCACTTCCGCACCGCATCGGCACCAAAGGACCGCAGAATGTCGTTGGCATCCTTCTCGCCCAAGTAGTCTTCCTTCCGGACCGCGAATACGCGATTGGGGAGCCGCTGCTTCAGCGTGTCAAGCAGACTCATGTGTCCCTTCTCAAGATCTCCGAACACGATCACCCGTTCAAACCGCTTCAGCCATTCATAGCAGTTCGGAATCCATGTGAACCCGTTCATGCCCATCGGAACAGAAACGGCATTCGGTATCCCAGCTTCAGCCACGCTTAAACTGTCCATCTGCCCTTCAGTGATCACCAGGGTCCCTGTGTCCGTACACTGCTTCATGCCAAACAGAATCGGCTGCCCACCTTCCTCGCACCATTCCTTACTCCCCTTCATGCCTTTCCGGTACGCCATGTTCCGGTACTTGATGAACACCAGCTTGCCGTACTCGTTGAAAAACGGGAAGAACAGTATGTTCGGCCTTTCCTCGTAGGCAGTGATCTCGTACCGCTCTGCCGTTGCCTTGCTGATCCCCCTGTTTGCGAGATACTCAAGGGCAGAGTCTTTCGGAACGATCCTTCCCGGCGGTTGTGGCAGTTCCTTGTACTGTCTCTCCGCATCCATCCCAAGCCGGTATCCGTAGTCCCGGCAGAGTTCAACGAAATGCCCATGATAACCGCAGGATCCTCGCAAACACCCAAAGGCTCCGGTCTTCCAGTTCACACTGAACTTCCACTCGTCATCCTTGGGGCAGTTATTCCCACAACGGGGGCAGTAGCGAAAGAACACATCCTTGCCCTTGGTCTTCGTCTCTGCTCCGATGTATTCGCAAAACCCGTTTAGGTCATCCAGGTTCATAACGTACTTCATTGGTTCCTGTACCTCCAGTAGTCTTGGAAGTTGTCAAACATCTTGCGATATTGATACGGGATATCATCCACTGTCCCTTCGTCCTCCTTCAGCAGCAGATGACTCTTGGCTCTGAATTCATTCGTCCCACGTTCCGGGTCCCCGGTAGGGGATTCCCCGGAGGGGGAAACGGGGGGAGCTTTGCGACCCCCTTTATTCATTCTTTCATTCTTTTCATTCTTTATATTCTTATATTGTTGTCGGTTGCTTGTCGGTTGACTGTCGGTTGACTGCTCGTTTGCCTGTCGTTTTGATTGCCGACTCTCTTGGTACTTATCGTAGTTAACTATTGTAATTACTCGATATCTGTTGGTAAATCTGCTTGTTATTTCGCCTGTTCGTTTGAGTGTCGAAATTATGTTACGAATCTGTGAAGTTGTCAAACCCGTTGATTTCTCTATGTTTGCGAGGCTGGTTACAACCTCACCCCTATGGATAATTTCGTTCTCAAACTCATGGTCCTCGACATTGGCATTGAGCAGTAAAAACAGGAAAACATGAAGAACCTTACCATTTTGAAACCACCGCCAGCGAAGGATGTTTCTGTCCAGCTTGATAAATGTACTTTGTTCAGCCATCGTCATCACATCTTCTTTCTGACAGTTTGTTAGCAAGGATCTCGTAGTTAATCTGTTCCAGTTTTCCTTCAATGTTTCCGCAAAGGAGTTCAAGAATAACAGTTGGTATTTCATTTATCCTGTATTGAATATCAGCAGAAACAACCCCGTTTATCTCAAATCCATCTATAAAGACTTTTGTCAATGGCATATTCCTGTAAACGGGTTCTGTTCTGAATTCAAAATCATGTAATACCTTTTTTAGCACTGCGCTCACCTCTGTTTCATGAGCCGTTCCTCCCACCTCTTCTCCTTCTGCTGCATGATTTTGGAAATGTAGCTCGGAGGGACGGAAAGCATGGAGCAGTAAAGCTTTACATCTGCTATCTCCTCATAGAGATCGTCAAGCGCATCATCTTCCAGGACAGGAGTAGGATTCGTCTTGTCATACACTCTGCGAAGCTTCAGCGCTGCATGGGCCAGTTCAGTGCATTCCTCTGCTAACCCGGCAAGCAGTTCCGGTACCGGGACACTGCTTTTGATAAGATTACTCATGGTTCATCACTCCTCATAATGAAATTAACATACTGATAGCAGCCGTAAAGAATACCGAAAGGAACAGACCAATGTAGAAAACGCGATCATCATCTGTCATGGCTCACATCTCCATCCTGCGGATCTGTCCTGCAATAGGATTGAACAGGAAACGTGTCCCATTGACCTTGGAAGCCACCTTAAAGGCACTCTCACGCCTACGGGTGATCCAAGCATCATACGGACTATTGCTCCAGCGTAAACGCCCTGTAGCAACGTCTACGCATACCAGGTATTCATTGTTCCTCTCAATGATGATGCCCGTTGCTTCACGGATGTTCTTCTTCATCTGCCTGTTCCTCCGCATCAGCAAACTTGAAGTTCATCTGCTCATACTTCTTGTACACCCAGTTCTGCTTGTACTGCTCTGCCGGTGTAGCTGCAAAATGGTAAACCTTTGGTCTGATACACGGCTGCGTGTATCCGCAACTGTTGAATTCACTGTCCAGCAGCTTGATGTATCCCTGGCAGTGCATATTGATTGCATCCTGCCCAGGCCATGTCAGAGGGTACTTGTTCAGATAATTGATGATATCGATCTCTTTCATGTTCTGCCGAAGCAGGTCCAGGTTGATCATCACCACGCCAACATTGATGTACCGGAAGACTCCAAGGCACTTCTTCGGTTCCATAACACCGGCATAGTAGTAATCAGTGAGATCTATATCAAACAGTTCTCCGATGTCCTCGTTCACGATGGTGTCGATATCCAGCCACAGGACCTTGTGAAACTCTTCCGGGAGCATGACTCCCAGGGAACACCGGAGCAGTTCCATGTAGGACCAGTTGTTCCGGTAGTTCGGAGAATCAGCGTGGAAAATCTCCTGCCCGGAAACGTTCATCGGTTTCACGTTCTCCGGAAGCTGGTAGGGGAATTCATCGTCCTCGATGAAGAGCAGAACCATATCCACCTGCGTGTTAGCCAGCAGGCTCTTCAGCGACACATACATCTGCTCGTAAACATTCCGGGTCCCGGAATAAACAACAATGCGCTGGTTATCCATCCTGTTTCACCGCCTTTGCCTTTTTGTGGAAATTTTTTTCGTCATACGGAGCGACCTCTTTACCGCATACCGCGCAGAATTTCAGCAAGCAGCATTTATAGTGACCGCTCTTCCTGGTCTTGCTGGTGCTTCCGTGATAGAAGAAATTGATTTGGCTGCAATAGGGGCAGATAAACTGAACGCTGGAAGGTAAACTGTCCTTTGGAATCCATGATAGCTTTTCTATAAGGCTCATACTCTCACTCTCCGTTCATCAGATCAATCAGATTGCAGATCCGTTCACAACTGTGACCATCGCACATATCAGCAACCCGTTTCATACATCTGTTCTCAATATCCCCTAACATGGGGGCAAGATCATGCTCATACCTGGCTCTCCGAATATAATCAAGCAGTGTCTGTTCATTATGAGCCATATAGGAACTGTACTGCTTCGGATACTGCATATACATTCCCCTGGTATCCACATAACCTTTCTGCTTCTCTATCAGTACGGACGGCTTGTTCAGCAGATATCCGTCAAAGATAATGGACGAGTAGTCAGTGATCACCACATCGCAATCGTACAGATAGGGGGCAGATGGAGCCATCTTCGGAAGCTCTATGATGTGCTTGTACCGCTTATCAAGAATACTGTAACCAGCCATGTGGGATTTCACTGCCAGGATTTCATCATCGTAAAGCTGCTCGTCCAGCCAATCGTAGTCCAGCATGATGGGATTCGGTTCTCCCAACCATCTGAATGTCGGAACAAACAGATAGGCTCTCTTTCCGGCGAGAACAGTGTGTCCGTCACCCTTCTTCTTTCCGATGTACTGGTCCGTTCTCGGCATTCCAAGGGGCAGGATCCTGTCCTCCGGCATATGCATACACTGTGACCACATCGGAACAGCTCCGTGACCTGCTGCGATGACATAGTCAATCTGTTTGGCTCTGTCTTCGTTAAGGTACGGATAGTTCTGATCAAATCCGATATGCTTCCCACCCTGGATAGCGTGCCATATCATGATGCACTTACCGGGAGAAACAGATGGGAAATCATCGATCACCAGTACATCGAATTCTCCGGATTTCATGTCCTCATGGATGTTTTTACCGCTGACCTCAATGTACTTTTTCTCGCCCTGGTAGGCATCGTACAGAGCAGATATGTTTTCTGCCCGTCCGTATGGCCTTGTACCGGCGAAAAGAACAGGCTTACTCATGTTTCACCTCCGTCTTGCAATAGTTCGGCGTAATGGAAAATGTGCAGTTTCTCTGATTCTTACATCTGACAGTGAGTTCTCTTGTGGGGAGATTCTCTGCGTCTAAAACAACTTGCTCATTCACGTTAAGGATGAATTCCGGGCAGGAATTGCAATGCGCGAATGGCAGAATTTCCTTAATCTTCATGTTAGCCTACTTTCTCAACATTCTGTTGCTCTTCACGCTTTATCCTGGCCTCGATGATTTCAGTGGCAATGTTGATCATGTCGAGGATCTGCGGATACTTGCTGGCATACTCACCATAGATCTTGGCTGCTTTATCCCAGTACGCTTTCCACGCTTCCTCTGTGTTTTCCAGCAGATAGTTACTGTCAAACAGTACATAAACATCCTTCCACATCTGCCGGAGATCATCCGGAACATTTGTCATTTTTATCGACCTCTTTCATCTTTGTTACTTTACGAAGCAGATGCCTTATAAACATGATCGTTCCGACCACACCGGAAACAAATCCGGCAAGGAAATACCAAATCATTCAGACCTCCTAATGATTCCTTTAAGTTTTCTCACTCTCTCGGATATTCTCCGTTTGTCCATGCTTCAAGTGATGGATGTTCATACTCAAGAAGGTTGTTAATAATGCTTCTCTTGATAGATGTAAAACAATCTGGGCAAAGGTCATATTCTTCTACATCATCGTCATGTCCAAACATGAAATAGATTTTCCGATAATCGTCTGACCTTTCGTTTATTTCGCCTTTACACCTATCACAAATAACCTTTATTGCCATGCTCTCATCGCCTTTAAGTCATTTTCTCAAAATACTCATCAAGCAAATCCCTTGTAATTTCTAACCACGAATAATTATCTGCTTCTAAATGTATGCCATCTTTTCCAAGGACTACGTAGGCATCTCCTTCATCGTTCCATTCCGTTCCTTTTTCGATGGTTATCGTCCTGTCATTTTCATCCGACCGTCCATCGTCATCGCAGAGAGGAATCTCAAACGATTCTTTGCATCTGTATCTATCCATCGTCATTCTCCTTTCTGATTTAAAGTTGCCTTTAAGTCACGTAATAATTCGATTGTTCCACTGCTTGACCAATTCCCAAAACTGCGCAATCGGTTCAGCTTTTTCTTCTTCGGTATAAAGCATACATCCACCGCACTCCGTACAAAAAACCATATATCTGCCCAAGAATGCGTGATGGATTTCCGCTTTATTACCGCAAAACGGGCAACACTCAAGCCGTTCATTGAACGTTTTTATTGCAGTTTCTAATTCGTTATTCATAATTCCTCCAATTTAACTTAAAGTATGTTGCTGTCATTATTTATTCCTCCAATTGATTTATTGCATCCTTTAAATGTCGTTCCTTTTCTTTAGTACATCACAGACAAAATATTTCTATGGTGGAGTGCCTTATCCGTCATTCTTGCAACGTCTGTTTCGATCTTCTCTCAGGCTTCCGGACGCTATTGAGAAGAGCTTAACGGCTCCACGTTTTGTCTCATTCTTTAAGAACTAACCGAACTATTCGGAAATTCCGAACAGTTGCCTTTAAGTCATAATCACTTCATCTGCTTTTTCCACGCTGATAAAGAATAATTCAATCTCCCTTGCACATTTTTCACAGAGATCATAATCTGCCTGTATACTTGTGATGTACTCGCCATCATGTTGGTTTATGCATTTTCTTTTTCTGTTAATCGTTATCAAAGCATCGACATCAACGATTGTTTTGCATTTATCGCATTGCTTTATAATTGCCATTCCACTTCACCGACCTTCCTTGGCCTTTATCCATTGTTCATGCATCATGTTCGCTCGTTTTTTATCTTCTTCATCCCACCCGAATTTCTTCGCCACTTCATCCCATGAGTCTTCATAGTCCCAGCCAAATACAATGGCGTAAATCCATGCGCTTCTACGATCTTCTGACCAATCTCGCACATCAAATGTAATAGCACATTCGATGCTTTCAAATGCATTCAACGTTATAGGCTCTCCATTATCCGGAGGGAATACAAACAACCCGTCTGTATTAAATTGTTGGCTCATTCCCACTTCACCGCCTGTCCGCACACCTTGCAAAAATGATAATTATCATCAATCACATCTATGTCCCTACATAACAAACTCTTGCAGGTTGGGCAAAGCCAATCATAACGTGTTACCTCTACAGGATTTTCATAATCCTGATTCATCATTACATGGTATGTCTGCTTTATTGCTTGTTTCGCTTCCTGCTTTTTCAGTAAGGAAATGGCATCATTCAATATGCCGTAATACGAATCAAACATTTCAGCCGTACTTGGCAAACCATATCCAAAGAATTGTTTAATCGTTTCCAACCCTTTGATTATTTTCTCACTGTCCATCTTCGCAATACTCCTATTCTGCGTTAAAGCTGCTATTTAACGCATTTCAATGCGTTTTTAATGAATAATTGTGTTGGACAACACAAATTGCATTGGATTATTCAATAATCATCCAGGCTTCCGGAAGCTTTTCCACCCACTGACGGAACAGTTCCCATTCCTTCAGCTTGTGGCCCTTCCTCTGCCTGTACATCCCACGCAACGCAGCATAGGACATCATTACTGTCCTGGTTTGCAGATAAGATTCCGGAAGAGATTGAATCAGACCTCTCCACACTTCTTTCTTCTGCTCCGGAGTGAGCTTGCACCAATCGTATTTATCGTTGTACGCATTGATAGTTTCATTCATGTACTCGATAATACTGTCGAGGAATTCGTCCTGGATGGCATCATGCTCAAAATCATCCCTGGTCAACGGCCTGGACATCAGCTTGTGCATCGTAGAGCAGGAAATCTTCTCCACGCCGATTCTATAGCAATCTGCTTGCTTCCACCAATAGAATGGAGCAGTGATGTTCGCCCACACCATAATCATCCGCAGGTGCTTGCAATGCTCTGTTCCGGCATCGGACAGTTTCTTGGACAGTTCCTTGTCTGCTTTACCGACCTTACCGACAACAGTGTCCGATTTCGCCCAGGAATTCATCGGATTCCGCATGGCAAACAGTGCAGAACCGATTCCGGCTACCTCAAGAGTCTTTATTTCCATTCTTTCGTTCCTCCATTTCCTGGTCAAACAGGATGATTTGAGCTTCGATAACCGGGCAGTGTCTTGAACAGTGGTTGTCATCCAACCATTTCCATGCATCATCCGGGTCTTCGTGATTGGTGTAGGCTTCATCGTAGTACTTGCAGCCGTTCTCACAGAAGCATTCCGGTGCTTCCACGATTTCACGGGCATCATAACTGCCCTTCATGTAGTCTTTGGCGCAAAGCAGATGAGCGACAAGCATTCCAACCAGGAAACCGCCAAAGGCAAAGATAAACTCTGTCCACATAATTGCTGTTCCTCCATCTCTACTGATCGTCAAACACGGAAACGGGGCAAATAATTATTATCGGCTTATAACCTTCTCTGTCTCTTTCTGCACAAAGTACAGGCTGCTTTGACATATCCTTTTCAGTACTAATGTTCTGAAAAAATGCGACCGGGTATTTTTCCACTATTTCAAGAAACTTTTGATTAACATAAACTTTGTATTTGTTACCATCAAAGCGGCGGCAGAATTTCCTGTCACACTTGATAAAATGGTTTGTACGATTGATTTCGTTTTCCTTCTTTATGAAATTATCCGGGTTAAACGGCTTGACCTCAAGCATCTTTATCCGATTCACATCAAAGATAATCTTGTCTTTCGGAATAAAATACCCGTAAAACCCGTCAATGATTACAACAAGCAAATCCCCGTATTTTTCGCTTTCAATCCAATACCCACGGACTACATCACCAACCGAAAGCGCTTTGCAAACTTCCATGTTAATTTTTGAGTAATTCATGTTGTACCCCCTTATTCTTTCAATGTTCCCCATTGAATACTCATAGCGGAAGCAATTCCACTATAGGTTTTGCTACGCAGTTTTGATCTTTCCGGAGACGGCGGCATTTTGAAAACTCTCTGCTCCCGTCCTTCTACAATGTCAGTTGGAATCAGCGGCGGCAGATTGGTAAGCCATAAGCAGGTAGCTTTTGTCTCACCATGACCAAATTGCCACGGCTGGATTATCTGATCCGGTTTCCGGTAAACACTGCTCATGATTCCGATAGGATTCTCAATCGCTACACGCTTGGCATTGCAGCAGGTAAACTCCATGAAGAATTTAATGCCGTCTATCCTGTCCATATATCTGCCAAGAGCCTTGGCTCCGAATTTCTCCTCGGAAAAATGCTTGTTACCGGAAACTGTCAGATATGTGCAAGGTGGATGAGCGATAACCAAATCCCATTGCTCCGGCGTTTTGTGCCACTGTCCGTCAACTGTTTGGAAGTTTACCCCCCCCTACGAATCAGAGGGAGGACATTTCCTTTTATATGCCATTCCGGATGACCACCGGAACAATCCTGGAGATCGCAGGAGTATGCTTCATGTCCACGTTCCCGGAAAGCCTTGCAAACCTCTTGTGATTCCTCACAAGCTATCAATACTTTCATTCTTTCGCCTTTCGTTTAATCGTATCTGATAAAATCCTTGCCATAGATGGCATTACAATCGTCAAATACTTTCTTCATGCCCAGGCCGTCCTTTGACGGGACCCAAATCTTCTTTGGATTCCAGTTCTTCCAATCGCCGTCCATAGCAGGAGCAGTAGGATCGTACTTGGGGTTGTCTACCCACTGACCGCCATTCATGCAGTACTCATACTGCTTCGAATGGGTCCTCGCCAGCATTTGGAATCTTGTCTCGCCCTTCTCAAGGTGGACACCGAATCCACAGAACACACACCCTGTACGCTGACAACCAGTGCATTTCAGATTGCACTCGACACCGGGCAACGGATCGTAGAGCATTCCGGTATCATCGGAAGCCAGGATATCTCCGTAAACAGAGCAGATCTCCAATCCTTCTTGCTTGATGTAGTGAAGAACATCCTGCTCTGTCCAAAACGACATCGGTTGGCTTGTCTGCTTGTGACCTTCAAAGGAATTGCATCCGTGACGGATCCATGCCTGTGTCCGCATTCTGCTTTCCTCGGCGAGTGTTCCGATGAAAGGTTTCCTGCCTGTCTTCCTTTGATAGATTCCCATAGGGGATTTCTTCATCACGTTGCAACAGTAGTAACTGATGTTGAATTGAGTTTCCTGGCACAGGGGAAGCCATTTCTTCTTATTAAACTGGCTGCTCCCGGTGAAACCTTCTTCTACCCCGGCGATTGCTTTTCGTCTCCAGTTTCGCCAATCAGTTTTTCCCCATGAGCCACTCCCTGGCTCGCCTGATCTTTCTGATTTCTCGTTTTGTGGGGGG
>Ga0310690_10009779_pt1 | contig 12009 bp, 10 predicted proteins | sample AusTroGonzalo_MG_2_FD_207661 | JGI IMG/M metagenome (GOLD analysis project Ga0310690, IMG submission 207661) | Bovine rumen microbial communities from tropical cattle in Woodstock, Queensland, Australia - Gonzalo_04 (v2) (version 2) | ecosystem: Host-associated > Mammals > Digestive system >...
AAACATATTGGAAACAACACCGTTTTCGGTTATAGGCAAATCTCCGGAAACGGATTTAAGCTTTAAAGTGTTACCTATTCTTGAAAAAGATAAAATGTTTTCCTGACACATTTCGGTTGTTATATGGTTATTAATTCTAACCATTATTTTATCATCGGATGAAGAAGATTTTATTTGATACACTAAAATTTCACCGGTAATAGGTTCTTTTGCTATTAAAATGCCTTGACCTTTTTTTAAAAAGAAATCCGAACCGTATATTGTTACAATAACAAATCCGTTGGAAATTATTTTCGAACCGAATAACAATTCCGGAATATCTTCCAGATCGGTATACTTTTGAACTTCATCTTCATTAACGAAAATATCTACTCTGTTTGCCACATTTTTTATAAAAGCGACATCCTGTGAATAAACCGTTGTAACAAATAAAAAAAGGAAAAGACAAATTATAAAATTTTTCATAAGTTTTTATCCTAATAATACTTTTACTTTATGTAATTTAGACTTAAAAGGTTTTATTATGTTACCTTCTATTTTTTTACCGTCAACAATAATTTCTTTTATTTGAGAGTTTTTCTTTAATTGCGGATTAGAAAAACTTATTTCGTATTCAGCATTTCTAAATTTTATAAACAATTTGCACTCTTTAAATTCTTTTGTTGCAGGTAAATGCGGGTCTATTGATAAACCTTCAAATACTCCTTTTACACCGAAAAAGAAATTTTGAAAAGCATACCTTGTCCATGCACAAGAACCTGTTAAAACCGGATATTCCCCTCTGCCTGCAATATTAGGGTTATCGTCGGATACATAATATTCGGGTATCCAAGGTCCCGTTCTTATTATTTCATGTTCGTGATTTAAAGGATTTATTCCGGAAAATACTTTATAAGCCAAATCGGGCATACCTTGCTTAATTAAAGCCCAAACAAAAAACAAATTTGCATGAGAAAATACCGCATTGTTTTCTTTTGTTCCTGCAGCAAAGCCGGTTATTCTGCCTATGGTTTTGTTAAATTTGTTGTATGCAGGATAGTTTAACTTTAATGCCCCTACGGTTTTATCAAACAAATATTTTAAAACGGAATCAATAACGGTTTGTTCTACACCTATTTTTTTTGCCCCGCCGGAAACTAAACTCCAGGTTTGCGGCATTAACATCATTTCAAAATCGTTTGATGTCGGATTTTTCTTGTTTAATGCTGCTTTGTTCCAAATTGTATCAACGGGTTTTCCGTCTGCAAAAATATATCCGCTATAGTAGTGTCCGTTCCAAGCTTTTTTATTTGCATTATCTATAACAAGCTGAGCTTTTGTTCTTAAATCATTTAATATTTTTGAAATTTTTACTTTAACTTTTTTACCGCTGATTGCATTATTAACTTTATTTAAATATTTCTTTAAAATTTCTTGCCTTTGTTTTGCAGGAATATCTTTCGGTTTGGCTTCGAAATCTTTTATGAGTTCTGCCAATTCCGCAAAGACTTCTATTTCTTTAATGTTCAAATCGTTTGCCGTTTGTTCAAGCATATCGGCAATTTCATTACAATTTTGTGCAAGTGCAAAAGAAAATGTTACATTTTCCCCTTTAACCTGGTCGACGGCATCGTTCCAATCGGCTCTTTTTTGTTTTAAAAGGTTATTGTTACCTACATCATAAAACATAGTTTCTGTTTGAACAAGTAAATGTTCAATAACGGTTCCCGTATATTTTTTACCTGAATTTGTTTTTTGTGTTTCAATATAACCTTTTTTCCATTTATCGTTTTTACTTTCGCCTCTGTTTTGATAACAATCTTTAAAATAACCTATACCATCTCTAAACAAGAATTTCTTGTCACCTAAAAAATTTGCAAGTATCATAACCGTTTGTGCAGTCCAATAAGGATGGTCGCACCATAAACCGTTAACTTCATCACTACCGAACTCTTTTGTTCTTGCAAAAAACCTTGTGGCATTTGTTCCGTCAAGCCTTATACCTTCAAGAGTTTTCATTGTTCTTTCTTCAAGCCCTTGCGGGTCAATAACGGTTGCAGCCATCATATCCTGCCAAAAATCTCTCCAACCGGCAAAATCGGAACCGTAATCTGTTTGCGGATGAGCGGTATTTCCGAACCAATATCTCATTGATAACTGATAGCACCACCAATTGTTCCATAAATTATCAAATTCTTTATTTGCAGTAGTTATTTGAACTCTTGATGCTCTTTCCTGCCAATATTTATTTAAATCGTCAAATGCTTTAACGGCATTTTTATATGAATATTTTTTTATTAATTTGTCGGCTTCTTTACTGCCGTTAAAAGCTATACCGTTTATTACTACAAAACTTACCGTTTTTCCTGCAGGTATTTTTATTTTTTTAAATTCTATCGCACCGACTGCTTCTTTACCGAAACATTGTTTTTTAGGAGCAATATCGTTTAAAATAGAATCCGGTTTTAACCACATGTTATTAGGACCTAAAAAAGTTTCCCTGTCGGAATAGAATCTGTTACCTTTTTTGCCGGTTTGAGTTTCGGCACTCATAAAATAACAAATGTTACTTGAATCGGTTGAACCTTCTATCCATTCAAGCCCGGGTAAAATTTTTATACTGTTTTTTACTTCGCTTTTGTTATAAAGCCTGACAACATCTCTGTGGTATTCTACATAAGCTCTGCTTCCGCCGTATATTGGAACTGTTGGGATAAAATCTATTACTTTATCTTTTTTTGAATTGTTTGTTATGTTTACTAACCATAATTCAGCCATTTCTTCCAACGGAACAAAAATTGTAGTTTTTACATCAAGATTTAATTTTTTTGAAGAACCGTAAAAATTAACATAACCGAGTCCCATTTCATATTTAGGGTTAGAAGTTTGGTTGTCGGTTAAATCGTAATTATTAACAAGCCATGTTTGTTTGTTTTCTCTTATCCAAATAAACCTTGCTTGTCCTTTAGGAAAGTTCGGTCCGTCAAATTCGCCGAACATTCTTGTATAATCAAACCCCGAAAAACCTCTTAGAAAAATATTTAGGACTGTTTGCTATCATGTGAATTAAAGGTTGTTTTAAACTTCTTGCATCGTTAACTACACATTGTCCTTGTTTATCGTAACACCATAAATTTTTCATTTTTATTGCTCCGAAAATTAAGTTAATTAATTTTATTATTTTACCAAATATATTTTTATGAATCAAAAATTTTGTGGTCAACATTGACAATTTAAGAACTTTTTTGATTTAATTTAAAAATATGGAAAATAATCAACAGAATTTAAGACCGTCTTGGGACCAATATTTTATGAAACTTGCTTGGCTTGTTGCCGAAAGGTCAACATGTCAAAGACATCACGTGGGTGCCGTTATTGTTCGCAATAAAAGAATTTTAACAACCGGATACAACGGTGCAGCTTCCGGAACAAAAGATTGTTTGGAGCTTGGCTGTTTAAGAAACCAGTTAAATATTCCTTCAGGAACCCGGCATGAAATTTGCAGGGCAATACATGCAGAACAAAATGCAATAATTCAAGCAGGAACTTACGGAATAAACATCAACGGCGGAACACTATATTGCACACATTCCCCATGTATTTTATGTGCTAAAATGATAGTAAATGCAGGTATAGTTAAAGTTGTTATGTGTTTACAATATCCGGACGAAACTTTTAAGAAATTATTTGATGAAGCCGGAATAGAATATATAACCCTTCCAAAACCTCAATTAAATATTATTCCAAAAGAATAAGAAAATATATATTATTTACTTAATAAAATTCTCTGTTTTAATAAACAGGGAACTCTTTGCATAAAGCCGTAACATCTTTGCGAACTTCTGCTATAACTTCTTCATTGTTTATATTTTTTAGTACTTTTATTATCCAGTTTGCAATTTTTTTAACTTCGTTTTCTTTCATTCCCCTTGTTGTAATTGCAGGGGTACCTATTCTGATACCAGAAGCTATCATCGGTTTTGCAGGGTCGTAAGGTATTGTGTTTTTATTTGCCGTTATTCCTGCTTTTTCCAAATTAATTTGTGCATCTTTACCGGAAACATTTAAAGGCCTTAAATCTACCAAAAACATGTGGCAATCAGTTCCACCGGAAACGATTCTCAAGCCCCCTTCTGCCAAAACTTTTGCAAAAATTTTTGCATTCAATGCAACTTGTTTTTGATATTCTTTAAAAGATGGTTCCAATGCTTCTTTAAATGCAACGGCTTTTGCAGCTATTACATGCATTAAAGGCCCGCCTTGAACTCCCGGAAAAACTGCCGAATTAATTTTTTTTGCCAAATCCGGATTGTTGCACATAATAATACCGCCTCTCGGCCCTCTTAAAGTTTTATGAGTTGTGGTTGTAACTATATCAGCATAAGGGAAAGGTGAAGGGTATACACCCGCAGCAACAAGCCCTGCATAATGTGCAATATCTGCCATAAATAAAGCACCTACTGAATCCGCAATTTTTCTTATTCTTTGCCAATCCCATATTCTTGAATAAGCACTTGCACCGGTAACAATTAATTTCGGTTTATTTTCTTTTGCCAATTTTTCCATGTTATCATAGTCGATAACTTCAGTTTCCTTATCTACGGTATAAGGAACTATTTTAAAATATTTCCCGGAAAAATTCATTGAATGTCCGTGCGATAAATGTCCGCCGTGGTCCAAACTCATACCCATTACGGTATCGCCAGGTTGAAGAAGTGCCAAAAAAACAGCCATATTTGCCTGTGCACCGGAATGCGGTTGAACATTTACAAATTGACAACCGAAAAGTTGTTTTGCTCTTTCTATTGCCAAAGTTTCAACTTTATCTACAAACTCACATCCGCCGTAATATCTTCTTCCCGGATAACCTTCCGCATATTTATTTGTTAAAACAGAACCCTGTGCCTGCATAACCGCTTTTGATGTATGGTTTTCCGAAGCTATAAGTTCAATATTGTTTTCTTGTCTTTGATGTTCTTCCTCTATGATATTTGCAATTTCAGAATCTACTCTTTTTAAATCTTGCATGTTCAACTCCTGTTAAATTTAATTTTATTTATCTTGTCATTATACTATTTACAGTTCTTAAAGTAAACAAATCGTATTAAACTTTAATTTTTTTAGTTTCGTTAGTTTCAACAATTTCATATTTAAAAAATACGGAAGCTAACGGCGGTAAGGCTATTTCTATGGTATACTGTCTTGAATGAGTGGAATAATTGAAAGTTTTAACTTCCCCCAAATTACCTATATTGCTTCCGAAATAAATATTTGAATCGCTGTTTAAAATTTCTTTCCAAACTCCTTGTTTTGGAACACCCACTTTATAATTATATTTCGGAACAGGATTAAAATTATAAACACAAAGTATCATTTCACCCGTTGACGGAGATTTTCTTAAAAAACTTAAAACTGAATTATCGGAATCTTTACAATCTATCCATTCAAACCCGTTCCAACTGTTGTCATCTTCAAACAATGCTTTTTGATTTTTGTAAAATTTATTTATGTCTCTAACCCAGTTTTGCATTCCCGAATGTTGCCAGTATTTTAAAACATACCATTCCAAACTTTCGTCGTGGTTCCATTCCCTAACCTGTCCGAATTCGCTACCCATAAACAATAATTTTTTCCCGGGATGTCCGTACATATAACCGATTAACAACCTTAAATTTGCAAATTTTTGCCATTCATCGCCGGGCATTTTCCCCAACAAAGAACCTTTGCCCTGTGTTACTTCGTCGTGAGAAAAAGGTAAAACAAAATTTTCACTGAACGAATATAATAAACTGAAAGTTAAAGTATTGTGATTGTATTTTCTAAAAAGAGGGTCTGTTTTAAAATACCTTAAAGTATCGTTCATCCAACCCATATTCCATTTAAATCCGAACCCTAACCCGCCTATATAAGTAGGTTTTGATACCATAGGCCAAGCGGTAGATTCTTCGGCTATCATTTGAACATCGTTATGGTTTTCATAAACGACATAATTTAACCTTTTTAAAAATTCTATTGCATCAATATTTTCTTTTCCCCCGTATTTGTTAGGTAACCACTCGCCTTGTTTTCTTGAATAATCCAAATATAACATTGAAGCAACTGCATCTACCCTTATTCCGTCGATGTGGTATTTATCAAGCCAAAAAAGTGCCGACGATATTAAAAAGTTTTTAACTTCGTTTCTTCCGTAATTGAAAATTGCACTTTTCCAATCGGGATGAAAACCTAACCTTTTATCGGAATGTTCGTAAAGGTATGTTCCGTCAAAAAAACTTAAACCGTGCTGGTCCATAGGAAAATGAGACGGAACCCAGTCCATAATAACACCTATTCCAGCTTTGTGTAAACAGTCTATTAAATACATTAAATCCTGCGGTGTTCCATACCGGCTTGTAGGAGCAAAATATCCCGTTATTTGATACCCCCACGAACCATAAAAAGGGTGTTCCATTACCGGCATAAATTCAATATGTGTAAAATTCATATCCTTACAATATTTTGTCAATTCGTCCGCCAATTCCCTGTATGTAAGCATTCTGTTATTCTGGTCGAATTTTCTTTTCCAAGAACCTAAATGAACTTCATAAATTGACATCGGTGCCTGCATACCGTTATTTTTATAACGATTTTTCATCCAGTCGGAATCGTTCCAAGAATAATCTATATTCCAAACTTTTGAACCTGTTTTTTTAGGAGTTTCGCAATGGAATGCATAGGGGTCCGACTTTTCAACCGAATAATTATTTTGGTTTGATATAATGAAATATTTATAAATGTCGCCCTGTTTTAAATAAGGAATAAAACCTTCCCAAATTCCGGAACTGTCGCCCCTTGGGTTTAAAGGATGAGAAAATTTGTCCCAATAATTAAAGTCCCCTATTACCGAAACATGTTTTGCATTAGGTGCCCAAACGGCAAAATAAACACCGTCTTTACCTTCGTAATTTACAATATGTGAGCCAAGCAGATTATACAAATTAAAATGACTGCCTTCTTTAAAAAGATAAATATCCTGTTGAGAAAATAATGAAAACGGACGAACATAATTTTCCATAAATTTATCCTCTGTTAATAGTTTGTTTATATCTGTTAATAGCTATAATAAAAATATTTTTTAATATAGCTAATGCAGGAACAGCCAAAAACATACCGATAACGCCGAAAATACTTGCACCTGCAAGAAGTGCAAACATCATCGTTACCGGACCTAAATTTACATTTTGTCCTATAACTATTGGTTGAACAATATTATTATCCAACTGCTGCATAATTAAAAATGCAGCGGCAACTTCAACTACCGGAACTATCGAATGAAACTGCACGGCAGCAACACTAACACCCAATATAAAACCTATTAAAGGCCCCAAATAAGGTATTAAGTTGCATAAACCTGCAATTACACCTATAAGTATTGCATAGTTAACTCCGATAACAAGTAAAGATGTAATTGCACATAAAGCTATAAATAAAACTTCTATTATCTGTCCTCTTATATAACCGCCGAGCACGGAATTTATTTCATGAACACTTGAAATAAAAAGCTCAACATATTTTGCAGGAATAAGTTCAATTAATTTTCTCGGTAAATCATCATATCCGAGCAACATAAAAAAGGTAATTACCGGAACTAAAACCATAATTGATATTGTCGATATTACGGTTCCTACATACTGTGGAATTTTTGAGGCTTCGGCTGTTAAAAAAGCGGTACTTTCCTCGGTTAGTGTTTCCATAAGATTATATTTGTTTAAAAAAGGAACAATTTTTTCAAAATATATTTTTTGCTTTGCAATAAATTCTTTTATGTAAACGGAATATTCCGGTATTTTTTTTGATAAAACATTTATATCGTTTATAACTATAGGAACTATTACACTCAGTGCAAAAGCCACGCAAATAAGAAATACAACTAATACAATAACAACCGCAACCCATCTTTTTACACCCGAAAGCATAATTTTATCGACTAAAGGTGATATTAAATAAGCAAGAAAAGCAGATACTATAAACGGAATTAAAATGTTTCTTGCCAAATAAAGAAAAAAAACAGCTACAAATAAAAATATTAATGATAGAATAAACGGTTTTGTTACAACCCTATCTTTCATAAATTTTATTCCTTACCATAAAACTTTTCCAACCATACTTTTGCTATTTTAAAACCTACTGAATTGTCACTGTTCATTAAAGTTTCAATATCTTCTTTATGAATCATATAAACTTCGCTTTTTTCTGCAACTTTAGCTGTTTGTGCATAACATTCATTTTTTCGTAACAAATATTTTTTACCGAATATTGTATTCGGCAACAATGGGGTTTTATTATCAGCATTACACAATTCAACTTTCCCTTTTTTCAAAATACAAATTAAACTTGCATCTTGCCCTTTTTCATAAATGACTTCATTTTTTATATAAGTTTTTTTATAAATTAAATTTCTTAATTTTCTTAATTGGCTTATTGTTAAATATTTGAATATTTCAATATTATGCAAAAATAAAAGTTCTTCTTTAACTTCGGTATCAAAAAAAATTTTTAAAAATAATTTTTTTAACATTATTTATCTCCGGGTATCTGTTTGTTCAATTATTTTTTTATCATTGTTCCTATAACAAGCCCTATAAACATACCGACGATAATTCCCATTAAAATACTTGTTATACCTAAAACTGCCAAAATAATACCTGCTACCGCACCTATTACAAGCCCGACAACATCGTAAGTTTCAGGCCTTTCTTCATCGTTATTAAAATTATTTTCATCCATATAAATCTCCTCAAAAAACTTTATTATTGTTTCAGTTTTTCTTCTAATCTTTTAATTATCCAATCTTCAAGTTTTTCGATAACTTGTTTTTTTGTTATTTTAGGATTTTCAAATTGTAATTCTCTTATATAATTTTTAACTTCGGTTATCCATTGCCCTGCAGGTTGGTCAAAAATTTTAATTAACTCGTTACCGTTAAACAAATCCGTTTCGGGCATTAACATATTATTTCTTTTTAATTTACTTATTCTGTCAAAAAGTTCTCCGTCAAACTTTTTGGAATCCGCCATATTAAGCAATTTAATATATTCCAAACAATTCCCTATTTTATCTGCAAATTTTCTGACGGAAGTATCTTTCCAGGACGAAAGATACATTTTAGGATATAAATGATTTTCAATAAGAAAACAAACTTGTTTTATAAAATCCGCCGGATATTTAAGTCTTGATAAAATATTTTTTGCAATTTCAGCACCTTGTTTTTCGTGCCCTATAAAAGATATTTTACCGTCGGTAACCGTTTTTGTTTGAGGTTTGGCAATATCGTGTAATAATGCGGCAACTCTTAACAGTAAATACGGTTTAACTTTATCAACAACTTCCAATGTATGATAAAAAACATCTTTATCGTGATATTTTGCCGGTTGTTCAACATTTTGAGTTTGTTTCAGCTCCGGTAAAATAATATTTAACAAACCTATATCATCAAGCATCAAAAAAGCTTTCGACGGAGTATCGGTCAATAACATTTTATTTATTTCATCTCTTATTCTTTCACCGGACACTATTTTTATTCTATCGACATTATTTTTCATGCTTGCATAAGTTTTCGGTTCTATGGAAAAATTCAGTTGAAAACTTTGGCGAATTGCCCTTAATATTCTCAGCGGGTCCTGGCTGAATATTATATCGGCGGAAGTTTCGTCGGTAACTCTTATTATTTTGTCTTGAATATCCCGTAAACCTTTTTCGGTTAAATCAAGCAGTTGTAAATCGTTTAATCTTAAAAATAATGCATTAACTGTAAAATCCCGTCTAAATGCATCCTGTTCCAAAGAACCTATTTCGGTATCGGGGTTTCTTGATTTTACATCATAATATTCTTTTCGCGGCATAATAAATTCAATTTCTTGCCCGTCGATAATTAACTTTGATGTGGCAAACCGTTCAAAAATAACAGGTTGATGTATGTTTAATTTTTCCGCAAGTAATTTTGAAAATTCTATTCCGCCGTTGTTACCTTCAACCATTATATCAAGGTCATTAGGTATTCTTTTTAAAATGATATCCCGAACAAAACCGCCTACGGCATATATAACAAAACCGTTTTCTGTTGCAACTTTAGTAATTTTCTCAATAATAGCCTTATAATTATCAGGAATATTTTCTAAAAATTTCATATTTATATTTTAGCGGTAGTTATTGCTTTTTGTGCCTGATATTTTCCTTTTTTATCCGCATAAGAAGTTTCGCAAACTTGGCTTGCACCTAAAAATAATAATTGCCCTATTCCTTCGTTTGCATAAACTTTTACAGGCATTGAACTTATATTGGATATTGCAATAGTTGCATAGCCTTCCCATTCGGGTTCAAAAGGTGTTATATTAACTAAAATTCCGCATCTTGCATAAGTGGATTTACCGAAAGCAATTGTTATAATATCCCTTGGAATTCTAAAATATTCAACAGTTCTTGCAAGTGCAACAGTTTGCGGTTGCAATATTATAAAGTCGTCAACTTTTACATCCTTAAATAAATTTTGGTCTATTTTTTTAGGGTCAACAAAAGTTCCGTCGGATATTTTTTGCATTATTTTAAATTCATTTGAAACTCTAAAATCGTAACCGTAAGATGATGTTCCGTAAGAAATACCTTTCCTTATTTGTTCCGGTTCAAACGGCTCTATCATTTTCTTTTCGATAGCCATTTGCTTTATCCATATATCAGGTTTTACCATTACTGTTCTCCTTATTTACAAAGCAAATTTTAAAAGCATTTTGAGTATCCGCAGGATTTACAAACTACACAACCTTCGGCAAACTCAAGCATTTCACCGCATTCGGGACATTGCGGGCAAGTTCCTTCGGAATTTCCGGACGATTTTGATTTGTATACTTTTGATTCCTGTTTTTTCTCCGGTTCTTGTCCTGCTTGATTATCGGAATTATCACCGTTAAACAAACTCGGCATTTCTTTTTCGGATTTATATAATTCAAGTGCTTTTGCTATTGCATCCGGGCATGATAAAATTGCACCGTTTTCTGTAAGTGTAGGCGAAGGACACCTTATTCCTTTTAACTGTTGTATTATTTTATCCTGGTCGACTCTGTTTCTTAATGCTAAAGAAATAAGCCTTGCTATAGCTTCCGATTGTGTTGCCGTGCACCCGCCGCTTTTACCGAGTTGAGTAAATACTTCAAAAGCACCTTCTTTATCTTCATTTACGGTAACATACATTTTTCCGCAACCAGTATGCATTAAGAAAGTTGTTCCGGTAACTCTTTTAGGTCTTTGTCTCGGCTTTTTCTCAACAGCTTCGGCTGCTTTAGCCGGTTCATTATTTTTTGAAGAACTGCCTGCCAAATTTAAAACCTGTTCATCTCTGCTGCCGTCTCTGTAAACCGTAACACCTTTACAACCTAATTTATAAGAAAGCATATATGCTTTGCTTACATCTTCTTTTGTTGCACTGTGTGCAAAATTTACCGTTTTTGAAACAGCATTATCTACAAATTTTTGGAAAGCCGCCTGCATTCTGATATGGTCTTCCGGAGATATATCATGTGCTGTTACAAACACTCTTCTTATTTTTTCAGGAATTTCTTCCATGTGTTTTATTGTGCCTTCCTGTGCTATTTTATCCATCAACTCTTGTGAATAAAAGCCTAATTCTTTGGCTATTTTTTCAAAATAAGGGTTTATAACAAACATTTCGGCTTTATCTAAACAATTTGCTCTTTTATAAACAAGTGCAAAGATAGGTTCTATTCCGCCGGAAGCATTTGCTATTATACCGATTGTTCCCGTCGGTGCAATTGTTGTTGTTGTTGCATTTCTTATAGGGTTACCCTTTTTATAAATACTGTGTTTAAAGTTAGGGAAAGCTCCCCTTTTTAATGCTATTTCTTCAGATGTTTTATGAGAAATATTTTGTATAAAACCCATAACTTTTTCCGCAAGAATTATAGCTTCGGGTGAATTGTAAGGAATACCCATTTGAACAAGCATATCAGCCCAACCCATAATACCTAAACCTATTTTTCT
>Ga0310690_10009780_pt1 | contig 12007 bp, 2 predicted proteins | sample AusTroGonzalo_MG_2_FD_207661 | JGI IMG/M metagenome (GOLD analysis project Ga0310690, IMG submission 207661) | Bovine rumen microbial communities from tropical cattle in Woodstock, Queensland, Australia - Gonzalo_04 (v2) (version 2) | ecosystem: Host-associated > Mammals > Digestive system >...
TTCCTTGCCCTGCATGATCATGAGGTCGCCGAAGCGTTCCTTCTGGCCGGAAGTCTGGTTCTGCACTTCGGTGCCGGAAGAGATCTTGCCCTGATAGACGCGCATGAAGGTGATCTGTCCGATGGAAGCGTCGGTCACGGTCTTGAAGACGTAAGCGCAGGCCGGAGCGTTCGGATCGGGCTTGAACTCGGTGTCGCCCACTTTCTTAGCGCCCTTGTCGGCAGGGCTGGGCAGGTAGTTCAGGATGGCGTCGATGACTTCCTGTACGCCCTGCAAAGAAGTGGCGGAGGTGACGAGGACCGGGCAAAGCAGGCCTTTGGCCACGCCGGCCTTGAAGGCCGTGGCGACTTCCGCGTCGGTCAGTTCGCCGCCGAAATATTTTTCCATCAAAGCTTCGTCGGTCTCGGCGACGGCTTCGATAAGCTTCGTTTTCATTTCCTCGAAAAGCGCGGGGTCAGCGCTTCCGGCGTCGGAACCGAAGAGGGAGACCACGCCTTTGAAGTTCGCTTCCATGCCGACGGGGATGACTATAGGGCAGCACTTGCTGCCGAAGTCTTCCACGAGCGCGGACAGCGTCTCTTCGAACTTCGCGCTTTCCTTGTCAGCCTTGTTGATGACGAACATTCTGGGCAGTTCGTACTTGTCAAGGATCTTGACGTTCTGTATGGCGCCCACTTCCACGCCCTTGGTGGCGTCCACGACGACGATCGCGCTGTCGGCGACCGCGGCGTTGGCGACGACCTGGCCTACGAAGTCAGTGTAGCCCGGCATGTCGCCGATGAAGACGTTGTGGCCGTTTGTGGTGAAGTAAAGGTTGCTGCCGTGAATGGAAACGCCTCTTTCCTGCTCCTCCGGGGTGCAGTCGGAGACGGTGTTCTTATCGAGGATCGTCCCTAGTCTCTGGGTCATACCCGTTTTGTTTAACATGGCTTCCACAAGGCTGGTCTTGCCGGAAGCGGCGTGGCCGACCACGATGACGTTTCTGATCTTTTCTACCGGGACATTTTTCATACTTTTGGGATTTGGTTGGGATTAATTGAAACTTTTAAATTTTTGATTTTATGATTATACAAAAAGCGCCTTTTCCTATCAAGGGGCGAACATAAAAAAAAGGCGCGGCTCGCGCCGCGCCTCAAAACTAAGCTTACTTGCCCATTTTCTTCAGGAAGATCTCCGCGCCGTTGCCGTCGCAGGGAGGCTTGAAGAAGATCTCGACCGTATAGCTGGCGCCGGGGCTGTGCTCCTTCAAGTTGATCTCGTAGCGCGCCTCTTCCCTTCTCGTCTTGTCGATGGGGAGGGCTTTGGCTTTGGCCACCGGTTTGCCGTTCATGGCGATGGCGATCGTGCAGGGACGCTTGTAGCCGCCGCCCTTGACCATGACCTGGTATTTGCCGGGGCCTGTCACGTTGTTGGAGACGAGGAAGTGCACGTTGGTCAGGACATGCTTTTCGCTGGCGTTCCAGGTGCCCAGGAAGACGCCCCTGTCTTTTTCAACCATCTCTTTGTTGCGCTTCTCGAAGATCTCTTTCAACTGCGCGGCGTCCTTCAAAGTCCTGGCCGTCCACTTAGCCGGATCCTTGTCAGGCTCCGTGGCGCCGTCCGGGCCGTTGCTAACCCAGTTCTGCTCGAATTCCCTGACTTTCTTCTGGATCTCCGCCATATCGGTGCCTTTCAAGAGCTCCGTAAGATAAAGCTGCCAGCGCGGCAGATAATAGCAGCCGATAAGTCCGCTCCAGTGATGCGCGACGTAACCGTCGAGATGTCCGCCCCAGACCGTGATCAGTCTTCTGGCGTCCATCTTGTAGTATTTCTGCAGTTCCGGGTCATCGCTCCACTTGGCGGCGGCGCCGGTCCATTCGTTCAGCATGAACTGATAGCGCGTGGAATTGAGCTTGTCCACGTCGCTGAGCATTTCCGTAAAGCAGCCCAGGAATTTCTTGGCGTCTTCCCTGGCTCCCAGCTGATGGGAGAAGATGGTCATGGCGATCATGTTGTCCGCCGTGGAGCTGCCGATATGGTTGGCCAGTTCCACCGCGTCGTCCCAGTAGCAGCCGCAGTTGGCGAACTCGTTGGAGCAGGAGAGGAAAATATCCAGCGCCTTGAACCAGTCGGGATTCAGATGGTGAGGATCAGTGGAGAGCTGCGGGATGACCTGATACTTGAAGTGTCCGCCTCCACCGCCGCTATAGAAGCATTTGAAGATGATCTGCCAGGCTTCCCAGATCTTGTCGGGGCAGGAACCGTAGCGGGCCGTCAGGAACTCCCTGAGCCAGTCCTCGATCTTCATCTCGTCCGCGAGCCAAGCGGTGTCCGTCATTTCCTCATAGACGATCTCGTTCTGGCAGACGCCTTCCGGAGAGTAGCCCAAACCGACCTGGTTGCCGCGGCCGGGGCGTTTCAGAGGCTGGAAGGAGAGGCGCATCAGTCTCGGACAATTGCCGAACATGCCGTCGTAGCCGCCGAAGTTGTGAATGTAGCTCTGGATCCACTTCTTGCCGTAGAAAGCCTTGTGGTCTTCCCAGCCTTTGTAGCGTTCGGTCCCAAGGTCGATGATGATCATCTTGTCATTGGGAACGTCGGATAGGAACGCTTCCGTCGCCTCGTGGGTCCAGAAATGACGGCTGTAGCTGAAGAGCCAGCCCTGCATGAGCCAGACGGCGTCCTCGATGCCGGCAGAGAGCGCCTCATAGCTCTTCCTGCCGTATTCCCTTAAGTCTTCGTTCTTGTCCCCTGTTATGGGCACCGCCAGTTCATTGAAGCTGTCCACCAGGAAATATTTCTGCGGTCCGTAGAAATTCGTGTATTCCCTGACCATGTCGATGGCGATCTCTTTGAAGGCTTCCGTTTTCGGAGAGAGCCACCAGGATTTCTGGTCATCGCGGAATCCCGCCCAGCCGGCGCTCTTGTGGATGTCGAGATCTTTGTGACTCTCGGCGAATTCGCGCGGAACGAATCCTGAGAACCCGGGAACGACGGGCGACATGCCAAGCTCTTCCATCCTCTTCAAACACTGCTTCTGCAATTCCGCGTTCTTGGCAATGTACTCCTGAGGCTGGGGATTGTTGTGATTGTTGATGTTGCCCATCCACTGCCAGGGACCGTAGGCCGGTCCGCAGAACATCTCGTCGATGCCTTTCTGGCTGACGCCGTGCTTCAGCCATACTTTCTGCAGCACCGCTTCCTGGCCTTTCATAGCAAGAGGCATATTGATGCCGTGGAAAGCCATCCAGTCGATCTCCTGCTCCCATCTTTTCCAATCCCAATACGGCGTGGTGTAGCCGAAGGCGCAGATGTTGTAATAGAGCCTGAATTCATGCGGCGTTCCGCCCAATGTCTCTTCGCAATCCGGCAAAGCAGAGGGAAGCTTGATCTCTCTCTGCGCCCAGGTCAGCATGACGTGCACGTGCTTCTTCAAATACTCGTAAACGCCGCGGCAGATGGCCAGGTCTGTTTCGCCTTTCACCGTAACGACGCCGTCCTTGGCGCTGTAAGTGAAGGTATCGAATAGATTGGTGTTGCTGCTGGGCGCGTATTCAAGTTTGAAGCGCTCAGTCTCGCCCAAGACTCTTTCCAGCACGCCGTAAGCGGCCTGGGGACCTTTGGGCGCGGCCTCCTTTTTGGGAACCGTTCCGCATTTCGTAAAACCTAAAATAAGCACTAAAAGAGGTAAGGCGAAGAAAAATTTTCGCATAATGAGCTCCTATATAGATTAATGAAATTCGCGTAAATTGTATCAAAAGCCTCCGCTCAATACAACATATAGTGGCGTGAAGCGAAAAAGAACACATCCCCCGTTCACGGACTACGCATGCATGGCCTTGATTTGCGTCCTCCGTGAGTTCACTTGGGGATGTGTTCTTTTTTCGCTCTGCGACGAGAATAAAAAAGAAGCTCGCGGAGTTAACCGCGAGCCTCTTTGCGTCAGCAGATATCAGCGATGCTTATTTCCTGCGAAGGAACGCAGCGACGACAAGCGCCAGCAGCGCAAGGCAGGCCGGTTCCGGCACGATGCCGTATTCGCTGATCATGACGTCGTCGATCTGGAAGTTGGCTTCTTCGGAAGCGCAGACGATGTAGCGGGTGAAAGCCTTCGTCTCATTCTCAATGAAGAGTTCAGCGGGTTCCACGGTCACTTCGCCGAAGGTCACTTCGCTGATGGTCTGATCGTCAAACCAGATGGTGTAGGAGAAGGGCACCCACTCATCCAGAGGAGCTGTCATGGAGAAGACTTCCTCTTCCACGCCGCTCTTTTTCAGGATCATCTGTTCGTTTTCAGAGTCGCGGGTGATGGTGAATTCCGCATACGGCCAGGCGTCGTTCTGCTTGAAATAGAGCGTGCCGCCGTCAACGCCTTCGCTGGGGCAGAAGACCGCGGTGTGAACGGTGACCGTGCCGGCGTTGGCGGCGACCACATCGGCGCGCAGTCCCACGTAGCCGGGGGCCGTCATGATGGAGAGGACGCCGTCCTGGACGCCTTCCTCAAATGATTCGGGCAGGACGTCGGGATCATAAGACCAGGTCTCCTGGCCTCTGATGGAGCCGTTCTTGAACCAGGGTTCCTCAAAGTCGCAGGTGTAGTAAACACCGCCGCAGGCGAAAGTGAAGATGGAAGTGACGGAGCCGGCGTCGCCGCCGTTGGAAACGATGCGGGAACGATAGAAGCCGGGATTCAGGCCTTCGCGGTTAATGGTAACGTTGATCTCTTTCTTGCCTTCAACAGAGCCAGTGGCAGGATCGAAGGTGAAGCAGCCCGGATTCTCGATAGCTTCGATGGTGTAATCGAAGGAACCGGCGCCAGCATTGCGGATAACGAAAGTGCCTTTGGAATCAGCGCCGAACTGCTGGAAAGCGGGAGCGACCAGAACTGGATCGCCGGTGCGTTCCACTTCCTCGGCGATGATATTGTCGAGGCCGATAAGAGCGAGGTTTTCCTGCGGGGTGGCGTAGATGGAAAGATCTTCCAGTTTGGTGACTTCATTGTCATTGGTGTCCTTCATGAGCTCTATGCCGAGGTCATCGAAGACTGTGTCGCCGAGCGTGACGCTCTTTATGATCTGAGCCTGGTAGTCAATGACCAGTTCCACGCGGATCCATTCGTCCATGGAGCCTTCCCATTCCTCAAAAATAAGATCGTTGTTGTTGAGGGATTTCACGCGGAAGACGCCGCTGCCCGGTTCATAGGCGAAGACGAGATCCCAGGCCAAGGACCAGTAGCTGGACTTGAAGTGGAATTCCGTAGTCTGTGATTCCATGGGAATATAGAGGTCCGTGCCGACATGGACGATCTCGTTCTCTCTGGAATCGACGGAGATGGTCTGGCCGTCATACCAGGAGGTCTGGTTGATGAAGCCGATGCCTTCCCTGTCGTAGGCGTTAGTCACCACGATGTTGTAGGTGGTGGGAGGCTGCATGTTGTTGTCCCAGCGGTCCTGGGTGGCCACGATTCCGCCATAGATCATGTACGGGCTCTCGAAATCTTCCGCGAAGAAAATGTACGGGCCCTGGGCGGTCACTCTGACCTGGCAGGAGCCGGCGGCGCCGGCGTCAACGGAAACGATGCCGCGATAGTATTTGTTCTCAGCCATCTTGTCCCTGTCAAGCGTCAGGTTGATGGTGGCGGTACTGGTGCAGGTGCCGTTGGTGGCCACCGGAACAAGCCATTCGGAATCGGTGGAGACCGTGAAATCAAAGGGCTCGTCGCCGTCGTTGGTGATCGTGAAAGCGGTGGCGGTGGACTTGTAATTGTTGACCAAAGTGGTGGCCGCGCAGTTCATTTTGCCGGGGTTGGAAGTCTCAGGCTTGCTGATGGTCCTGACGACAAAAGCATCAAAACCGGCTTCCGGACATTCGTTCTGGCCGATGATCACAAGACGGCCGGGCAATCCGCTGAAGGTGGGATTGATGCCGTAGGGAAGGTTGGCGTTGCTTTCGTATTGCGCGCCGGTCTCGGGATCCCAGCGGTTGGTGTAGTAGCACATCTCAGAGCCGAGCTGGATGGAGAGCAGCTGCTGCTTGCCAAGGTCCCACGTGAAGGTGACGGTGGTGAATTCATCGAAAGGAGGCGTGCCTTCGATCTGTTCCGGGCCGCCCTGCATCGTCTTCGGGTTGAAGGCCCAGGCGTTGGCGGACGTCTTCATGGAATAAGCCTGGCACCAGAAACCTTTGTTGAAGACCAGGCAGCCGAGAAGCGAAACGTTGTTGGTGGAGTTGATCTGGAAGCGGTGCTGGTAGCTGCCGGAGCCGGCTTCACTGGGCTTCACCTGCATTTCGAACTGAACGTAGTTCTTGTCGATGTCGATACTTGAAATGTCGAAATCGACGCAGAAGTTGGCCCTGCCGTAGGAAGTGTCCTGAACGCCGGCCAGGAGAGCCTGCGTGCCGCTCTTGATGCACGCGAAGGTATCCGTGTTGACCACGCGGCCGTAGCAGTTGGAGTTGGCTGCGGAATAAGGCGCCCAGCCTTTTCCCTGATCGAAGATGTCGCCGACAGTGTAGCCTTCGGCCTCTTCAAAGTCGATGCGGAAGACTTCGTTGGTCTCGGCGGCGTTAACGAACGCGGCTGCCACGAACATGAAGGCTACCGCGAGAATTAAGAAACGTTTCATAAATGTTCCCCTCGTTGGTTAAAGTATTCTTAATTTTGTAGAAAGTGTACCGAAATATTCTTTATAAAACAATCATTAATGAATACTCCGAAAATGGATAAAAGAAACAGCCTCCGGATGTCCGGAGGCTGTTACTCGTTGATTTAGTTAGCGTTAGATTTTCAGACCGCTCTGTCCTTCCTTTGGTAGAAGAACGCTAGCAAAAGCGCTAGTAAGCCGCCGACTATCGGTTCCGGCGTGACGTAGGTCTTGACCGGAGCGGAGAAGACGCTGCCGCCGCTGGAATAGACCGCCTGGACGCGCCAGTACCAGGTGCCGTTAGGAATAATGATCTTGGCTTCGGTCTTGGTGGTCGTTTCCGTGCGGCTGTCGGTGAAGTAAGGATTGTTGGCGTACTGCACCTTGAAGGTGTAGGCGCCTTCAGGCTTGCTCCAGCTGCCCTCTATATAGTTGTAGTAGTTGGTGGGCGTGTAGTAAGTGATGACGGGCGGTTCCTGAGAGTAAGCGTTTTCCCAGGAGTCGGCGCCGTTGACGTTTTGGCCGCGCTCTTTCAAACGGAAGGATCTTTCCTTCGGCATGACGATAGTGCCGGCTTTCCAGAGACCCGCTATAACGGCAGGCTCCTTTTCGTCCGGGAGCGCCGAAGCGTCGCCCCAGGCCACGTAGTCCAGGATCTTGGTGTAGTCGTTGGTCAGGTAGTATTCCGGGAAGGGAGAATCAGGCTCGAAGGGATAGAGGGAGATGGAGCCGGAGGGAGGAAGCTCGAGATCGGGATCGATGTCTTCCGCCATGATGGCCATGTCCCCTCCCGGAGCGATCTTCTCGCTGGGCAGAACATACCATTTTTCGCCTGGCATTACCCTGATGGCGTAGTATTTCAGGTTCGTTTCCTTGCCGTCTTTCCTGTCGAAGGTGTGGAACTGGATGTACTGGCTTCCGGGCACGGTCTGGACAGCCTCAATGTTGATGCCCATGTTGTAGGCTCGCTTGGCGAAGCTGTAGATCTTCAGTTCGTCGAGCTTGCCGTTTAAGTAGCCGCCCAGGAAGAGAGGCGAGCTCTGCAGAAGGTTGCCGGACCAGACAAGGCCGGAAACGCGATGCCCGTCAACGTAAACGTAAGCTTCGTTCTTGTCCTTTTCGTGCGTGACGGCGAAGTGGTGCCACTGGTTGGGCTCCAGGATGCGCTGGTTGTCGTCGGTGTTGTAGCGGTCCATGATCCAGGAGTCGCCGCCGGGGAAACCGTCACTTGTGCAGGAGTAGCCGTTGTCGAAGGGACCCCAGGCGATACGGCCGCCGTGGTGCGTTCCGGAGTCGCCGTCCTGGCGCCAACCGAGTTCCTCGTACTTCTTGAAGACGCGGCCCCAATAGCGCCTGTTGCGCTGCGTGAAATAGACCCAGGCTTCCACAGTAAAGTTGCCGGCGATGTTGATATCGCTATGAGAGCCCATCTGGACATAGTCTTCGTTGGAAGGACCGAAAGCCAGGCACTTGCCGTAGCGGCCTTCGTTGTCCCACTTGACGTCGCCTGTGAAAGCGCCGGTCATCTTGCCGTCTTTGTCGGAAACGGTGGTGCCGCTTCCCTCTTCCATCGGGATAGAGAGCCTCAAGGAAGGATACTGCGCCGCGATGGAGAAGGACTGCGTCAGCGTCCTCACGCCGTTGTTGGCCCTGACCGAGCAGGAGTATGTGCCGGGTTCAGTGAAGACGCCGCTGATCAATCCGTCGCTGTCGATCTTGAGATTATCGCAGCCCTGCACGGAATAGGAGATCCTCCTGTTCCTGGGATCGAAGGCAAAGGGACGGTAGTAGTAGGTCTCCCCTACCATCGCGCTTCTGGGCGGAAGCGAGACGAAACTGTAAGTGAAGTTCGTGATGTAAGTGGGAGAGCCGACGGAACTGTTGACGGTCCTCTGCCAGCTGGAAATAGTGTTGCGCAGATTTTGGGCTTCGGAAGTGTAGCTGCCGTCAGAGCGTCTGGCGTCGTAGGAGCACTGGTCCCTCAGGTCGTCGAAGATGTCCAGACATCTGGAGACCGGGAGAATGCGCACCATGTTCGTCATATGGGCGTAGAAAGCGCGCATGACAGCCGGGTGGCGGCAGAAGCGCTCGATGCCGCCCGTTATAGGATACAGCTGCACATTGCCCCAGACGACGCAGCTGCCGATGTCCTGGGGCCAGAGCTGGGTCCTGCCAGTCTTTTTGTCGCCGTAGAGGATGTAGTTCTGCCCCCACTGCGTCCAAGAGTCGCTGTTGTTGAGGAACTTTGTCATGCACCATTCCTTGGCCGCAGCGGAAACGTCGAAATAATTCGTCACCCGTGAATTGTAATCCTTGTTGTTGAAGATGTACAAAGCTTCCATGCCGGCGGCAATATCCTTGTAATGCCTGTCGGGGTTCATCTCCGCCAGAGGCTCGTAGCAATCCTTGTAGGTCTCCTTCTTGTAGTCGGCGAAACTGAACATAGCCTGCTGGGCGTTGGCGGCCGTGGCTTTGTAGCAGTTGCCGTCGTAGCCGAGCTTCGTAAGGTGAACGTCGTCGTAGCCTTCCACGGAATGCATCAGACCCTGCAGAGAACCCATGCGGCGGGCCAGGTGCGGTTCGGAGTCGTAGATGGGAGTCTTGGAGGCGCGGTAGATCCTTTGCGCGTAAGCCACAGCGAGGAAGGGCGAGCCGTCCTCCCAGTTGTAAGTGTTGGAGACTTTGTTGTGCTTGTGATATTTTTTGCCGTAGTTGAGCCTGATGTTGTGGGCGACTCGGTACTGGCGGCTGTAGTTGCCTTTGTAGTGGATGCCGCAGTTGTAATAGATGTTGGTGCCGATGATCAGAGTGCCGTCGGTGTTGTCGTTGTTCCAAAGGCGCTTCGAGGAAAGCTTGCTATAGTTCTCGCTGGTCATCAGGATGCGGTAAACCGGGATCTGGTAATCCGTGGTGTCGTCAATTTCCAGCATGCAGGGTCGGCTGGCTCCCCAGGACGGGAAGGTGATGGTCTTGCCATTGCAGTTGATCTCGTAATAGAAGGAGACCTGGTCGTTGTTGGAGAAGCCCGTCGTGGAGCAATAGACTCTCTTCTGCGTGGAGTTGTAACTGAGAGGAAGAGTGTTCCAGGAACCGTAATTGCCGATGCGGTAGTAAAGATTACCGCTGGGCTGGCCGGAAACGCCGTCCAGATAGCAGTAGAAGTAAACCCTGGAAGAAGAGGTAGGCACCGCAGGACTGTGGAAAGCGTCTATGACTCTCGGATCATTGGCGTCCCTGCCGACGGAGCCGCCGAATGCCAGGCGGTAGTTACTGGGATCGGTCCCGTTCTTGGTGAGGTCGAGCCTTTCAAGGGAAGCGCCCACGCCGTCGGCGTCGCCGCCCCATTCGCCGTCGTCGCGGTAGGAAGCGGTGTCGATCACTTTGCCTTCGCTGTTCCTTAAGATGAAGGTGTCGGAGCCGTGGTCAGGATTGAAGCCCAGGTCGTAGTAGTATTCGGCGCTGGGGAAAGCGGTGTGGAAAGCGTTCGTGGCGGCGCAGAGATAGAGGAATTCGCCCGCCGGAAGCTTTACTTTCGGCATGGAGATTCTGCCCTTCTCTTTGCTCTCGAGAGTCCATCCGGCCAGGTCCACAGTTTCGCTGCCGTAGTTCTTGAATTCAAGATACTCCTGCTTGCCGAAAGCGTTGTGCAGGTCGTGGTAGTTTATTTCAGAAATGGCGACGGTCTCGGAAGGAAGGCCGATAACGAGATATTTGAAGACGGCGCTGGAACTGGCGGCCATGGGCGGGAGCTTATAGTAGAAGCTCATGGTGTAACTGTTGCCGGTGGTCAGATCTTCCGAGAAGTAAGGTCTGACGTAGCTGCCGGAAGAGTTGCCGCCGCCGGGACCCGTGGCCACGACGTGGAGGCAGCCCTTGCCGTTGTAGCCGTCGGTGTTGTCCCAGAAAGTGCCTACATGATTGCCCCTGGGCACCCAGTTGTCGATGTTGCTGTCGAAATAACTGTTGGCCATGTAATTCTTGGAGCCGTCGCGCATCTCGAAATTGTCGATCAGTATTTCGCCTGCCGCGTCCATATAGATGTACATCTTGGCGGGGTCGCTGGCGTTGTCGGTGATGGTGGCCTTCTGCCATTCCGTCGTGGGCTCCACGGTGATGGTGTGCGATTCGTAGGAGAGCCTGGAGGTCATAGTGGCGGGCGGAGCCGTTTCCTGGACGTCCTGCTGGGGCCAGCCGTAGTACGCGCCGTCCTTCTTGATGGTAAGGGAATAGCGCAGCGTTCCGGAAGCGTTCCTGGCGGGCAGCGTGACCTTGTAGAGACCGGTCTCCGTGTCAAAGGGAATGAGCTGAGAGTGCAGCTCGGCGTTGTCCATGCCGTAGTTGAAAGTAACTTCCTGAATGTTGTCGCCCAGGACCGCGAAAGCGAATTCCAGCGGCGAATCGCTCAAAGGTTCGAAGGGAGGATAGCAGACGACGGAAAGCGCCGGTACGTCGCCCGCGGCGGAGTTGGCCTTGCCGGGCGTTCCGTAAAGCTTGGAAGCGCCCCAGCTGGCGACCTCATTGCCGTCGAGGCTGGGATCCAAGAGTTCCAGCGAGCAGCCCGTTCCGCAGGCCAAAGACGGCCAGGGAGCATCGCTGCCGTAGCGGGCGGAACTGATGACGTAGCCGTTGCAGTCCGTCAGCTTCACGCTGCCGCTCTTCCCGAAGAGTTTGAGCTTGCAGTTAAGTACCGGGATCTTGTCGCCGTAGATGGCAGTTATGGTCTTCTTCTTGGAAGGCGCGACGAGATATTTTTTGGGTTCCAGAGAAAGCGTCTTGGTGTCCAATACCACGCCGTTGATCATACAGTTTTTAAGATCAACTGTTTCGGCGGTGGGGTTGTAGAGTTCCACGTACTGGTAGTCGTCGTCGGAGGCCGCCAGGCCGCTGTCGTGCATGATCTCGTTTATGACGACGCAGTGCTGGGGCAGGCGTTTTTCCAAAGTCGTGAATTCTTCCTCGATCGTCTGTACGCCCTCGGGACCGTTGACGTTAAGCGTGTACTTCACTTTGCTGCCGGCTTCGCCGGCGGTCAGCGTGGCCACGTACCAACCGTCTTTTTTCCTTGCGCCGACCGTCAGAGGACCGACCGTCAAAGTCGCGGAAGATATGTTGCCGTAGGAGGCCTTAACGCCCACCGTGACGGTTTCGCCGGCTATAGGAGATACGGGATCCCTTCTTGTCTCCAGAAGCAAGGTGCCGTCCGGGACTTTAACTGAGTTCTCCGCTCCCGGCGTTCCGCCGCGGACGGTGCTGGCCGCCCAGACTTTCGGATTGTCCAAGGGATAATTGGGATTCTTCAATTCCAGCGAGGGTCCGTCGCCGTCCGGCTCTTCCGGCCATTCGCCGCCGTCCAGGTAATAGACGCTGGATATGGTGGCGCCCTG
>Ga0310690_10009782_pt1 | contig 12006 bp, 14 predicted proteins | sample AusTroGonzalo_MG_2_FD_207661 | JGI IMG/M metagenome (GOLD analysis project Ga0310690, IMG submission 207661) | Bovine rumen microbial communities from tropical cattle in Woodstock, Queensland, Australia - Gonzalo_04 (v2) (version 2) | ecosystem: Host-associated > Mammals > Digestive system >...
GGTTATCAACTGTTGTGTCGGCAGAAAGAGTATAAACGTCGCCGTTCTTCTCATACCAACCCTCGGTTGTGGGATTCTCTGTTCCAACAGGTGTAACAGCAGTATATGTGGCTGTACCATCATCGCCGTAAAGCTTCTTCTCAAGATTAGCAAGCTTTGTATCATCAACCTTCGTGCTATCGATAACGATAGTAGCGGTAGGCTTAAGACCAGGAACATTGACAGGTGTAGTCTTAACTTCCCAGCTAAACGTAATAGCTGAAGGAGAGTCATTAACTGTCTGATACTGCTTCTGTGAAGGTGAGCACATTGCGCCATAAATCAGATGAAGCTTATAACCATGATCCTGACCATCTACATCATTACCAACAAGAGTCTTGTACGCAAGACCGAATACCTTTCTAGCCTGCTGTCCGACAGCAACGCCTGTAGCAAGCTCTGCAGAACCGTCACAAGCCGCGAACTCATCGGGATAGGTATACGCTTCGATCGTGGCACCAAATTCCTCTGCTGAATAGAGGTTCAGATACTTGATGTCATCTGCATACAGAGCTGTAGCTTCAGCACCCGAAGGAGACTCTGATACAGAAGTAAGACCGTTCCATGCTACACCAGGTGAATAAACGCCCTGATTGTTAATAGGATAAAGGACACCCTGCTCTATACCAGTTTCGTAAAGCTTCTTGCCGGTGTCGTCCCATGCTAAACGTGCCATAATTGTAAATCCTCCTTAATCGTAATAGAGATCATAAACATAATGATACAGACCATCGCTGGCATAGACTCGATCGAACGATATGTGTCTGAACTCATCGAGTATCGTATCCTTAAGCTCGTTGTCTGGATCTTTATGAATTAATGTAAGAGTGTACCGATGATTTCGAATGTAATTTTTGTTATTCGCTCTATCGGTCATGATGTCAGCTAATTCGTATACAATTGCTGGGTATTTCATTTTTAGTGACTCTGGAGGCTGAAAGTATACGTTCCTTGATCCGAGAACAGCCTCCAGATTAGTCTGAAGTTCATTCCTGCTGTCCATTGTACAAGCCTCCAAGAGTCAATGTTATTCTAGGACGCTCTGGAGAAGCCGAAGTTACTCTCCATAAAGCGCCCATGAATTCCACATATTTAATTTCGGAGAAATGCTGATAAGCAAATGCGTCAGCAAGAATACTGATGTCTGAACTGATGTTTATGTCATCATTAACAGACTCGGTTGACTGCCAGGTTGATCTGTTCTTAACAATATCGCCACGATAAGTCCGTTCGACTATGTTGTCTTCCCAGATACCAGGTCTAGTCTCCTCAGTTATGAGGTATCCAACCTTACCACAAAATCTAGCCATCAGAAATTTCCCCCATTTTGAGACTTATCAACCTGCCGGTGTAGCAAGTGCAGTCCATTCAACTGCTGTAAGAGTCGTAGAAACAACTGACGCAGTTGTAACCTTGTTAGCGGCAAGAGCGAAGGGAACAAGATAGTTAAATCCATCATTTCCATCCGGAACTGCAACAAGAAGGCGGCCCTTAAGGAAGGCATCTTCTACATCTGCCTGCTTAGCCTGAGTTGTGAAAGCGGGCTCATAGTAAACCTTACTATCAGCAGCTTTTCCATATACGACGAATGCGGATACATTCTTATCCTTAGCGTCATCAAATATTTTCTTCATTTGGATAATTCCTCCTTAAAAAATTTGGGGCTCCGAAGAGCCCCGTTAGGAAAGTGAATATGAAAAGTGTTAACTGAATTACTGATGCTCAATAACCTTAATGGCTGAGAAAGGCTTCGTAAGAGCACCTGAGCAACGTGTCTCAATAAGGTACTTCTGCTGGTTGTAATCGATGTCGAAGTCATCGAACATATTAACAGCGCCACCCTTATCAGCACCTACATTGTAATCATTAAGATCAAGAACTACACCGTAAACACCTGAAGGAACAACCGAATCCGGAACCTTAACGATCTTAGAAACACTCATAGCAAGAGCAAGATCACCCATATCCTTGTACATTCTATGTCCCTGAGTATCCTCAAGAAGAAGCATATCAGAAACAAGGCTATTCTTTACGAAGAATGTAAGATTACCAGATCCCTCATAGTTATCCTGAGCCTTAACGATACCGTTGATGATAGCATGTCCGAGAGACTCACCAGATGCGGGATTGATATCAGCTGTAAGCGTATAAAGAGCTGCATCATTGTATGCAGGAATGATGTTTGTTTCACGGATCTTATCTTCCGAAGAAGCTGCACGGCCATCACCAAACAGAATAGCTCTTGCGATTTCCTCGTCGAGCATCATTCTCATCTCACCCTTAAGCCAAGAAACCACATCGAAATCTGTGATGTCGATAACATCATCTCTGTCAAGCTTCTGCTTCTTGTAGATCGTGGTAGGCTCTACGGCTCTCTTAAGCAGGCCGAATACTTCTTCCTTCTTAAGCTTACCCTTCTGAGCATAACCTTTAGCTCTTGCATCATCTTCGCGAAGATCTGCGAACATCATCTTGATACGGCTGAAAGGTGTATGATGAACACCATTCATAACAACACTTACCCACGCATCAGGATTTCTCTTGATAAAAGCCGGAGCGCCATCACCATTAATGTTCTTAGCTTCAGGGAACAGCCAATCGATATTGTCAATACCATACTCAGCTGCGTGTGCAAGATAAGATTCCTTCAGGGAACCAAATCTCTTACCATCTTCAATGATTGTCTGGAGACCATCATGAATAAGGGCATCATTCTCCATCTGATCATTGTCAAATACGTTGTGCTTCATGTCTTCTTTTCCTCCTTCGGAATCTTCTTTGTCAGAACCACCCTTAGCATCTTCAAGTGCCTGACCGATCATTGCATAAACAACTGTCTTCTGTTCGTCTGTAAGACTATCAAAGACTTCTTTTACTGTCTTGCCGCCGTCTTCTTTCTTTTCAGCAGCTTCCTCTGCGTGCATCATTTCATCTGCCACTTCGGTTTCCTCCTTCTCTTCGGCTTTCGGCTCTTCATCTGTCTCTTCATCTGAATGAGCCAGTTCCAGAGAAAGACCTGTATAAATTATTGCCTCTTCCTCATTAATCTCATCGCTATGAGCTATAGCAACATTGTCGATGAGAGCTCCAGGATTAGCTCCTGAGAGAACAAGGCTTACTTCACGGATCGCTCCGTGCAAAACGTCAGCGCCGTGCTGCTTAAGCTTGTTGGCATAAATTGACAGTGAAGAAATGTCTCCATGCTCAACAAGAAGCTTAGCGTTCTTGCCGGCTTCTGACTCATTGAATGAACAGTATGCATATACGCCCTCATTACGGTTCTCGAGCAGAGCGTGACCAAGCACATTGCTCGTTTCGTTATGCTGATGATTCCAAACAAGAGGAACCGTCTGTCCATCGTTTTCTTTGAACGCGTCTTTACAGATCACTCTACCATCTGCGCAAACAAGACCGTTCTTAGTGGCCCAGCCACTAAAGTCAAACTTTGCTCCCATTTTGAACCTCCTTATTGGGATTGTCGCCTTCTTTAACCACTTCTCCTTCTAAGTTGACAACTTCCTCTCCCTTAGCAGGAGAAAGATTCTTATTACGAAGTACATCAGCATTCGGATCATCTGAAGGCTTCATTCCTACGATCTGCCTAAATTCATTCGAAGACAAAATCTCATTACGTGTAAACTTATCAGCCAATTCAGCAAGTTCAGTTGTCGGAACAAGCTTGAACGGATCTCTGAAGTACATAATGGATTGCTTCTGAGAACGTGCAGTGTTTGTAAGGAATTTTCTTTTAAGCTCGCCAACTATTGCTGACATAATCGGTTCGATTGTCCTGTTGTAATAGTTATTCAAAGCCTTCTCATCAGCCGTGCCATTCATTATCTCTTCAGTCAGACCTAACTGGCTATAAAGCATTCTCGTAAGTGTCTCTACCTGAGTAAATAATTGATTGTCGACTGAACGATTCAGCTGAGTAACACGCTCGGTACCATCTGTATATGCGATACCATACTGTGAACTGGACAACTGTTTCTCTATGTCTTTACGGCGATTCTCCGCCTGTTGACGACGTGCTTCTGTTTTAATAATGTAAGGAAGCTGGATAATCAGATCCAACTTATTAGCCCCTTTCTGCTCATCTATGATGTCTAAGAGACCAAGCTTGTGTATAAGCCTCTGCATAGTTGAGTTAGGTTCATTCATAACTGAGAAGAACGGGTTCTCGATAATACCTACAGCTTTCTTCGCTATGGTTATTTCTTCAAATCTTCCCGTTCTATCGTTATAGAGCTTTACCCTTACATGCTGCGGATACCATTGAATAATCTTTCCGGTCCGCATCGTTTCTATCTTTGTTGTCTCTGTTGCTTCAGGGCTAACTTTTGTATCAATAGGCACAACTGCCACAACACCCTCGTCCAACATCGACATGACAATGTCTTGTACAAAATTTCGTGACTGCTGATCGATGTTTGCTTCTAGATTGAAGCAATTATTAAGACCGGAATCTATTGTTTCTAGATACCGGTCTCTATCGTCTAATTTGACGTGTTTTATGTCGATCTGTGAACAGTCAACAGAAATTCTATTGTATACAGAAGTAATAATTGTTCGTTCATTACCTCTGGTTGTCCTAATCCTGTCAGGACGGTTAGAATAAGCTGTCCCATAATCCCAACGGGTCGGATCTTTATTCATGAACGCATTCCAGGCATGCGCCAGCCTATCTTTGAAAGTTGGCATTGGTGCCTCCTTTAATAAAAATAATTAAAGACTATCAAGATAACGTTTTAAATCTTTTCTTCTTTTTTCATATTCTTGATCGCCAAGGAGCATTTTTCCATATTTATCGGCATTCTTTACAGTATCATCTATATCACCAAACCTATTAGTATATAAATTGTTAACTTTTTTTAAATTTTTTTGTACCATTTTATCAGACAATAATTTTTGATTTTTTGTCATTCCAGTTTGCCCATCGATAAAACGACTATATGTTTTCGAATTTGCTTTTTCAGCAAGTTTTTGCTGATCTTTATTTGAAATCCGAAGATTTGTTTTCTGTTGTCCAGTTGGCGTATGTACCGATATAACACTAAGACCTGTTGTTGGAAGAAATACTGCCGACAAAGCTGCGGTTTCTGCTAATGATTTTGCAACACATTTAGCGCCTTCTTTTATAGTTGCAGCCTTTTCTTTTTTCATATCCGAATAAGACATTTTACTAATCGCTGATAATTCTTTATTCATCATTGACTGCGCTAATTTTTTCCCTCGTTCTATATCTTTAGCCCAATCTGAATACTTTTTAGCCCGTTCTATTTTCCCTTTTGCCTCTAATTTTTCAGCACGCGCTTTATTCCTAGCAATCTCTACATCCATTCGTTTAATTCCGCTAGGACGCCATATACTAGCATTACCTTCATATCGTTTATGAACCTTAATAGACTCTTTCTCTTTATACTTAGCAAGTTTCTGTTTACCGGCAGCAGTAAGAGATCCATCAGTGTTCTGAAATCTTCTTACGCCCCATTTCTGACCGAGGACACCATGATGCATTAAATAATCGTCATACATTTTTATACCTCTCATCATAATCATCGCTCATGGTTTTAAATACTAGATCTCTAGCTTTAAGTTCTTGCATCTTATCCCACATAAAATCCTTATCTAATCCACCAACTTTCTTATCATGTTTAGTAGATTCTTTACCTTCTTTTGTCTTATAAAAAGTATTAAGAAGCTTATTATAAGCTTCGGATTTTGTTGGTATTTGTGAAATGTCTTTCTTAAGAAGAGCCTGTATTGCTTTGTTCTTAGCAATCTTAAGACGAACCTTCTGAGCTTGAGCCGCTACTTTATCAGCTTTAAGAGATTTGCGTAGGGCTCTATCGCTATAACCAGTAAGTTTAGAAAGCTTATCTGCTTTGATATGATACTTATCAGACTTAAACTGTTTCTTTTCAGCTTTGGCTTCTATTTTCAATCTCTTGTATTCATCTTCTACGCCAAGAGCTTTCTTATGAAGTTTTGCGGCTTTAAGCTGATAGTTCGCAGATTTCTTTGCCGCTCTATTGCTAGCACCAAGATCTTTCTTAGCATGTATCTGTTCAGCTCTACGCTCTAAACGAGCAGCTTTCTTTTCTTTACGTTGAACTTTATAACCAAGTCTTTCATTCTTCTGATCTATACGTTCAATCTTATGCTGTCTCGATCTTCCAGCAGCTGTAAGAGTTCCATCATTATTCTGGAATCGTCTTACACCCCACTTCTGACCTAGTATTCCATGATGTTGTAGAGAGTCGGAGGTATTAATGGCATAATATTCCATAATCTACCCCCCCCCTAGTTATACAAGTTCAGCGAAATCTTTCATTATGAATGCTGTTTCACCATCACAATTAACCTCATAAAATCCGTCATCGCCTGAATTAACAAGATCAAACTTATCACCAGCTACAGCAATCTTAGCAACCTCTCCAATAAGACTAGGAGTTTTCCTAACATTTACACGAGGCGCTTTGATCTTTACACTCTTCTTTTTTGTAGCTTTCTTAACCGTACCTTTGATTTCGGGTTTCTCTGCCGGTTTTTCGATCTCTTCTGTTACTTTTGTTTCTTCAACAACTTCTTCTTTCTTAACTCTACGTGCCATCGTTTTCTCCTTTACCTATATTGTTTAGACAACTTCATTAATTCGTTGCCAACGCCATTAGTAACTGCAGCCGTTGTATTAGCGGCCGATTTAGATGTTGCATCCGCAAGAGCATTGGATACCGTATCCAATGTTCCATTAGATCTCATTCTCTTAACTGATTGATCAACCATTGTGGACAGTACATATGCTTTAACATCTGCGTAAGTTCTTATACCAGTATCAACAAACTGCATTGCTTTCTTACCAGCTGGTGTTTCAACCATTGCATAACAAGATTCGATTGTCGCATTTGGATTAATGTTAGATAAGAAATTTGCTGCTGTTGACATTCCTCTCATAGCAAGCGCCGGGGCTGCCGCAGCAAGTCCGCTAACACCAGCTACACCGGCTACTGTACCGGCAATATTTAATGCCTTCTGCTTAGCCTCGTTCTCTATACCGACAATTTGCTCAATGTTCATTTGTTTAATGTATTCATTTACAGATTTACGAGTAGCTTCTGCATTTTCCATTCTTTGTTTAATGACAGCTTTCTCTTCATCATCGGTACTCTTATCTAAACGCTTCTGGTATTTCTTAAGTTGTTTAGTATAATACTTATCGTTCTTTGCAATCTGTTTATCAGCAAACCGATACTGATGATCAATACCCTTTTCATTAAGAGATCCATCAATGTTCTGGTATTTATTAGATACCCTTTTCTTCCCCATAGCAGTTAGGCTGCCATCAGGATTCTGATAACGTCTTAGTCCCCACTTCTGACCGAGGATGCCATGATGCACTAAGTAGTCTTCCATGATTTTTACCCTCATTTTGAGCTTTACTCAAAAGCTTCTTTGTTGTTCTTGTATGCAACAAATGCATCCATCAGAGCTGCGACGTTATCAATCTTGTCTTCTCTTCTTTTCTTAAGAAGCTTTCTATTACCATTTGTGTCTTCAAGTGTTATACAGTTACCCATAGCAAAAGTCATAAGCTCTTCATCAAACAGAAGCATTCGTTCTCCTGCCAAATGTTTAAGCTCTCCTAATGGTACAGATTCTGTCTTAACACCCTGTATAACTTTCTCTATACCGAACGGACCGTTCTCAGTTTCCCATCTTTCGACAAAAGCTTTAGCATTGTACGGGTCAAATCCGAAACATCTGATGTCATAATTAGATTTCTCGATGTATTCATCCAGATCATCATACACATCCATGATGTCGAGTATGGTTCCATTCATAACAATGAGACTACCCTCATCCATAAACTGGTTATACTTCTGTCTTGTTGCCGCCGGAAGTTTGTCAAGCGTAAGGGATGTGATATAGCTACGCGTCTTAACACCAAAACACCCATCCGATAACGGGAACAAGAATGTGAATGCACAGAAGTCATCACCCTGAGACAAGTCAGCGCCAAGTGAACATGGCATTGACCAGAAATCTCTGTGTCTATGAGGAAGCGTCTCTTCGTAAGTGAAGAAGTATGTATAACCTTCCATTGGAATACCGAATCTTTTAGCCAAAATGTCATTTCTAGCCGCTGGAGCCTTTTCGGCTCTATCTACGTCAAGCTGATAAGTCTCGTACGTAACAGTTTTACCAAGATTTGGATTGGCTTTAAGCCACATGGCAGGATCGCCAACTTCTTCTACTTCATCGAGTTTGTACCACCAGATTGACACATGATCATTAATGTATTCTCCTTTGAGAATGTCCATTAACTCCATCTTAATTGTGTCGCCTGGGCCATTTCTTACAGTACCTTCTGAACTAACAGCTACAATAAGGTAATCGTCATTCTTAGAAGCACCCTGCTCAAGAGCACCTATGACATCTTCTCGTACATCGCCTGAAAGCCACTCATCGACAGAGTTAATTCGGCTATTAAGACCCTGTAACTTGTCAATTGTCATGGGTCTTATCTCAAGCAAAGATCCAGTAAGAAAGTTTTCTATACCTTTCTTCGTAGAAGCGAGTTTTTGTCTTGTTGCTCTGGAACCAGTAGTGTTCTGAAGCGAACCTTCTGTAAGAAATTGAAAAAGCGGGCCTCTAGCCCGCGTAATAGAAGTTCGTATTGGAGATAGAACCTCTTCAGATTGTTTCATTGTAGGTGCTGTGGTAACTTGATGAGTTGTTGTGGTATCAACATTGAGAAAGAAACTCTGTATACAAGACAAATACATGGATTTAGCTGCACCTCTGGCAACTATAAGGTATTGTTTGTTTATTAGTCGTTTCTTAATCGTCTTTGTTACATACCGTCCACCTCTACCAGTTGGACTTGGTTCATAGACGCTTCGATCTACGAAGTAATACCAACCGAATATTTGTTCGGCCCACAATTTGAAACTATCTAATAGGTTTAGATCGGACCCATCTGTGAGGGTTAATTCGCCCTCACAGTATTCTATGAATCCATTGATCGCATCACTATCATAGTAGTACATTGGGTTGGCTATCAGATCGTCAATCCGGTTCATTTCCATAGAGATTTCACGACAGACTGGGATCTCCCCTCGTATCACTGCGTCACGGAACTGTCCATAGTAGTACGGTACAGCCGTGTTTGATAATGACATTAGTTATCTCCTCTGTTTATCTTCAAGAAGAAACGTTCGTTTAGTCCAATCAATGCCAGAATCTACAACTTCACCGGTGACATGTTCAACTTCATTGAAATTGTCTTTTACAAAATCACTAGCTTTTCTATAGATTCCGCTATTAAACTTGCTGTACTCTTCTTGAGCTTTTTCGGTTTTAGCATTTGCTTCTTCTTGTTTCGCGGTTTGCTCCGCCGCTCTCTTTGCATCCCGATCTTTTGTAAGACTGTCAAACATTGTCTTACGTTTAAGAGCATCCTGCATCTCCTGATTGGTCATCTCGCCCATTCCATTTTCAAGATCTTCAATCATCTTATCGAGTTCTTTCTTAGTTGCTTTGAACTCTTTCTTCTTTTCGGCTTTAGCCTGACCAATAATAGGAAGATCGGCGTCACCAAAAGCATTCATAATCTTAGCAACGTTGTTGTAAACTTTTGAACCAGCATCGATAGCGTTAGAAAGCTTGTTTCCGACATCGGCAACTTTCTGCATGTTATCAACAAGTTCTTGAGTCTTAGATTTACCAGCTTTCATCTTTGCACTATCTGCAGCAAGCTGATTAATTCTCTGATTAAGCTGATAACGATTAATAACTTCGTTAATTTCCTGATCAGAGAAATAAGATCTATTCTTTTTATAGCTAACAGACTCTATATCACCTTCTTCTCGAACACGAGCTTTATCTTTCTCACGCTCTTCAGCAGAAAGTTTAGAATAATCGAGCGGATAAGGGGGACCATTCCTCTTTCCCCACTTCATTCCAAGTCTTCCGTGATGTTCGAAATAAGGCTGAGAGTTTATACCAACATAAACAGCTGTATGATTGAGAGTAAGCGAACCACTTGACTTTTTGCCTCTAACCATCTGAGTATAGTTATTCCGCACTCGTCTAAGCTTTATTACTCTAAGTTTTTCAGCTTTCTTACGTTCCTGTTCTCTCTCAATTTGTCTCTTCTTACGTTCTTCGTCTCGAATAGCTCTTAATCTTTTAGCCTCTTCACGCTTTTTAAGAATTTCCGCCGCTCTCTTCTTTTGTTCTTCTTCCTTCTTTTTCTTTTCCTCTTCTTTTGATCTCTTCTCTTCTTCTTTTTCCTCATCGGATTTCTTTTCTTTGGAAGATTTGTTAGAGGATTTTTTAGAAGATCCTTTTCCTATAGCTTTACTACCACCATTAGGAACAAACGGTTTCTTTTTAGATGATCCAGAACCACCAGATTTCTTACTATCTTTCTTTTCTTTTTCGGAAGATTTAGTTTCTGTTTTATCAGTTTCCTTCTTGGTCTCTTCGTCTTCTTTCTTTTCTTCGTCCTTCTCTTCTTCGGTTTCGTCGTCTTTCTTCTTTTTGTTATCAGCCCACTTTTCTTTATGAGTTTCATAATAGCCATGATTGTATTTGGAAATGTGGGCTGCGTTTTTCTTATTCCACTCCGGATCTGAATGCATAAAATACGAAGTGTTTACATTAAACCGTGTCATAGTGCATTACCCTCCGAAGGATCTACCTGTACATTAAGTCGCCATTCTAATTCTTTAATCTGGTTGTCGATTGCATTGTTAAGTGCAGAAGACGTACCTGGGTCAAAGATCTGTTTAACCTTCAGGTAGATGTATGTCTTAACCATCTCAAGTTTACGCATGTCCTGAATGTAATCTGACCATTTTTCATTCGGTCCTGTAATTGAAAAACCTTCAGCAGGACCTACACCAAGCTGAAGGAGTATATTGAACACCATGTTGATGTTAACAATGATGTCGGTATCGAATGCGTCATAGTCTTCTTCAAAACCGAGCATCTTTTTGATTGTGTTTAAGATGCTTTCCATGGACACGTATCTCCTTGTTTTCTTTCAACAGGTCCTTTCAGTAATTGATCCTCATTGCCATAATGAATGGCATTGTGTGTCCGGTGGCTAACCGTTATGAGATTGTCTGGATCAAAGATGATTGGATCTCGGTTAATTATTTGTTCCATTGTTATTGGATTGAGATGATGAATGATAGCATTCCTCGGAATTTCTCTTCCTTCGACACCCAAATCGCATGCTCCATCTCGAATGATGACCTTATCTCTTACATCTTTCCATTTCTTGGACCGATAGAGTTGTTGATTTGCGTATCTGTCAAAACCAAACGTCTCGGCACCAACTGCAGAATTCTCTTGCAAATATCTGAAACGTTCTTCGAAAGTTTTGAGCTTCTTTAATTCGCTATACGTCTTCATCGTCTGTAATCCTACCGGAATATACTTGCATTGCACTGATTGCTTCAGCATAAAGTTCTTCAACACGCTTCTGCGATTGCAATGCTTCCGTCTTTGCTACTAAAAGTTCTTTCTCAAGTTGCAACTTCTCTCTTTCAAGCTTTTCTTTCTGTGTTCCAAGCTTTAAGAAGTGTGTAATGACCTGAGATGATGCTGTTCCTTCTCGCAATTGCTTCTCAGCGAGTTCGACAGCGTAATTTATCATCTGATTCTCTCGTGCTTCTGGAGTTTCGGCTGGTCTCTGCCGAGGTTGAACATCTTGAGAAGCACTTGTTACCTTTCTCATGATAGTTCCTCCTTACTTCGCACGAGAATATAAGTACTTGTGGAGACTATTCATAGAGGTATGCAGTACTTTTTAAGACATTCGTAGCCATCGAAAGGAGACCAAAGCCTGGTTCTCTGTACTTAAATAGTCATGTCATACCTCCGTGAATAGCATCCAGAGCCGTGGGTAAAAACCAAAAACATTTGGCGGCATTAACCCCCGGAGAAAATATAAAT
>Ga0310690_10009783_pt1 | contig 12005 bp, 8 predicted proteins | sample AusTroGonzalo_MG_2_FD_207661 | JGI IMG/M metagenome (GOLD analysis project Ga0310690, IMG submission 207661) | Bovine rumen microbial communities from tropical cattle in Woodstock, Queensland, Australia - Gonzalo_04 (v2) (version 2) | ecosystem: Host-associated > Mammals > Digestive system >...
TGAACGCGTCAGGCGGAAGTGTCCAAGGGGATTTTCAAGGGACTATGCTTTCCCTTCGAGTATATAGCGAATATGAGGAAAAAGGTAGGAATGCTTACGTGCGCCTTACGGTGGACGGTAGGACGCGTAGAGTGCGTTTGCCGCAGGGAGAAAAGGTGTTGACCGTACAAGCGGGTGCAGGAGTGCATCGCTTTGAGGTCGTCAAATTGACCGAAAGTACCAATAATTCTTTTGCGCTAACGGAAGCGGAAACGGACGGCAAATTCGAGAGCGAGCGCGAGAATAGCGATCTCCGTATCGAATTTATCGGAGATTCCATCACGACGGGGTTCGGCGTGCTCTGTCGTGAAACGTACGGAGAATATAAGACGAAGGAACAGGACTTTACAAAAGCATTTCCATATCTTGCATCGAAGGCATTGCATGCGGATTATCGAGTCGTAGCGGCAGGAGGTTGGCCCATTTACAAGTCCAAATACGCTCCGTATGCGATCCCTGATTATTACGATAATACCGATCTACTACGGAATAGAGAAGCGTACGATCATACGGAATACACACCTGATGTCGTGGTGGTTACGCTCGGGACGAATGACTTCTCATACCTTGCGAATCTTGAAGAATCGGAACGGATTTCGGAAAGAGAGGAAGTGTGTCGTCACTTTATTGCTTTTCTTTACCGTTTATTGAATTACTATCCCGTCGCTCGGATCATTCTTCTCTACGGATTTTTTGAGTACCCTGATCTCGGCGTACTTACGGAGGAGGTCGCTAAAGAGATCGCTTCGCCACGCATCGCTACGCTTGAGACTCGGAGTGCGGCATCTTTTCACGATATATGCGCGGGGCATCCCGGTAAGAGGACACATTCGTATACCGCAAAGTTGCTTGTCAAGACGATAAACAGAATGTAAAAAGTCCCTTGAGATCAAGGGACTCCAAGGGACTATTATATGTGTAACGAGATTCGAGGTGCAGTCTTCGGATCTTTTATTTCAAGTGGAGGAAATCCTTCCTGTATTTCACGCCGAAGTGCTCTGCAAGCTTTATCATATCTTCGTCCTTTATGGTGTTTAGACGTGGCAAGTGAGAGGTGAGTATAAATATTTCGGCAGCTTTTTCCACCGTTTCGATGAGACCAAAGGTCTCGTCCATGTCTTTACCCGCACCATATACGCCGTGCAACGCCCATACCACTACGCGATATTCAAACATTTTCTTTGCCGTAGCTTCGCCGATCTCATTGGTTCCGCAGAGCATCCAGGGCAATACCCCCACTCCGTCGGGGAACACGACAATGCATTCGGTGCACATCTCCCACAGTGTATGGGTGAACTTGGCTTCGTCTAGTTCGTGCACGTAGTTCATGGCAAGAAGATTAGTCGGATGGCAGTGCATTACCACGCGGTTTTTGGGATCTACGGAGAGCCTCGCCATATGGCTCATCATATGTGCGGGGAATTCGGAAGTGAACTTTCCGCCGTCCTTGAAACCCCAAAGGAGCTCGGCGGTGGTGCCGTCTTCTTTGATACGTACGATACCGAGATTGGTCTCGGGATCATCGTCTACGTTTTTGAAATACTTGCCCGTACCCGTTACGATGAATATTTTGCCAATGAGTGGCTTGGCGTCGAACCCGGTCGGGATCTCGCGGATCACGTAATGGATGTCGAGATACTCTTTTACTTCTTCTTCATCGAGAAGGTAACTGATGTTGCCACCGTTTCTCTCATCCCAACCGAGACGATACATGTTTGCGGTGGCTTTGCGCATTTCGGTAACAAAAGTTGATGTCAAAATATCTTTCATATTATTTCCTCTCGTTCAGTACGTTTTTCTCGTAGTCGAGCACGCTCGAATAATAGTCTTCTTGCATACCTTCTCTTGCGAGATATTCCTCCCACACGTCACCGAGCGGAAGGATTTTTACTTGTTCCTGCATGACCATAAGAGCGGTGAAGTCTCCCTCGTCTTGTAATCTTTTAAGAGAAGCATTCGGAGAGAGCAGAGCGTAGAGCAGTGCTTTCTCCATCGAGCGTTCGCCCGTTACCCATGCCGAGATACGGTTGATGGATGCGTCAAAATAATCCAGCCCGACTTTCACTTTTTCGATGGCATTATTGCGGACGATCTCTTTTGCGATCTCTTTGAGCTCATCTTCAAAGAGCACTACGTGGTCGCTGTCCCAACGAATGGGGCGAGTGACGTGCAGCGCGACGGTGTCGTAGAATGCCAAAAGGGAAGGGATCTTGTCAGAAACCACTTCGGTGGGGTGATAGTGTCCGTTGTCCAGTAAGCAGCAGATGCCTCTCGAAGCGGCGTAGTTTTGATAAAATTCATTGTTGCCGACCGTGTAGCTTTCCACGCCGATGCCGAACACTTTGCTCTCCACGGCGGGGATCACCCATTCTTTGTCGTAGTCTGCCAGCATCTCATCCAAAGACTTCTTCAATCGAAGGCGAGGACCGAGTCTGTCCGCAGGCACATCTTTATATCCGTCGGGGATCCAGATGTTCACTAGGCAAGGCTTGTTGAAGGCGCGCCCCATTTCGGCCGCGATCTCCAAGCAACGCTTGCCGTGTTCTACCCAGAATTTTCTCGTTTCTTCATCGGGGGAGGACAGGCTCAAACCATCCTTCATCTTCGGATGTGCGAAAAAAGTGGGGTTAAAGTCTACGCCGTCAAGCCCTAACTTTTTAGCGAATCGTACCCAAGGTTTAAAGTATTTATACGTGTATGCATCACGGTCCACTAGTCCCTTGTCAGTCCCTAAGAAAGCATAGCAGGCGTGTACGTTGAGACGTTTCTTGCCGGGCATCAGGGAGAGCGCTTTTTCGATATCTTGAAGCAACTCTTCCGGCGTGCGTGCTTTGCCGGGGTAATTGCCTGTGGTCTGTATGCCGCCCGACAGAGAGTCCGCACCATCGAAACCGATGACGTCATCACCCTGCCAACAATGCACGGAAATGGGGATCTCTTTTAAGAGTCGCAGAGCGTCCTCCGTATCTACGCCGTAACGTGCATAGATCGCCTTTGCGCTTTCGTATCTGTTCATGATCTGACCTCCTCTATTTCAAACGTGTTTTTTATGATCTTTCTTGCTTGTATAAGATCGCTTATTTCGCCGGTGCCTATCATTTGCATAAGAACGTTTCCGATGGCGGTGCATTCCGTAGGTCCGAGGATAATTCGTTTCCCGGTCCGCTCCGCAGTCAACTTATTCAGCAATTTGTTTTGACTGCCTCCGCCGATGATGTGCAGTACGTCGCTGCTTTTTCCCGTCAATTCTTCCAGTTCATCTATCGCTTGTTTGTACGAATCGGCGAGACTGGAGAATATGCAGTATGCGATCTCCCCGACGGGACGGTCGCCTATCACTTTCTTTATTTCTCCGATCATGCTCTTTGGCGCCAAAAAGCGTTCGTCGTTAACATTCACTTTGCAATCAACGTGGTTCTTTTGGGCAAGTTCGGCAAGTTTTGCAAAAGAATAAGCGTTATCCAGTTCTTTCCGAACCTGCTGGATCATCCACAGCCCCATGATGTTTTTCTGAAAGCGGAAAGTGCAGTTAAGGCTGCCTTCGTTAGAATAATTATAGCGCATCGCCTCAGGCGATGTAACGGCGTCTTTTTGTTCTATACCGAGCAGGGACCAAGTGCCTGACGAGATGTAGGGCGCGGCTTCCTCGATCGGGGCGGCGAGCACGGCACTTGCAGTGTCGTGTGTGGCGGGGAGGATGACGGTGGCTTGATAGCCTACTTTTTTCGCGATCTCCTCGGACAGGGCCCCCACCACGCTTCCCGGCATAGATAAAGGCATAAACAGTGACTTCGAATATCCGAGCGTACGAATAATGTCCTTATCCCACGTATGGGTCTTCGCATTCACCATTCCGGTGGAAGTTGCGTTGGTGTATTCTTGCTTTTTAATGCCGGTCAGCAGATAGTGAAAATAGTCCGGCAACATTAAAAAGTCGCTTGCTTTCGCTTGTTTCCCCGTAGTTTTATCGTCAAAAAACTGATATATCGTATTAAAGGGTTGGTACTGGATGCCCGTTTTTTCGTAGAGTGAAGAAAAAGGGATGTTCTCGTGTACTTTTCCCGCCGCGATGCCGCCGCGTGCGTCTCTGTAGGAGTATACGTCGCCGACGCGTTTTCCTTCTTCGTCCAGAAGTACGTAGTCCACCGCCCATGTATCAATGCCGATATAATTCGGGCGTTTTCCCGCTTCGTCGGCTTTCTTGAGTCCGGTCAGTATCTCGGAAAATAGGGCGTCTGTGTCCCAGTAAAGCCTGCCGTCTTTTTCCTTCGCGCCGTTCGGAAAACGATACACTTCTTCACAGTGCAGTTTTCCTTCGCGAAGTTCCGCGATGATGTGGCGACCCGAAGAAGCGCCTATGTCGACGGCAAGGTATCTCATCATTTTTCTTCGTTCTTTGTTATCGCATCGAATTTAGAGAGGAACATGAGGGAGAAGAGGGAATTTGCCCAAGCGAACCAAGGACGGGTAAATACTTTGTCGTCGTCCTTGTAAACGGCTTCGTGCATGTATCCCGTGCCGCCTGTCGAACGCACAAGCATCGTGACGATCTCGCGTATGCGCTCTTTGTCGTCGGTGGTCAAAGCCTCGGTAATGAGAGAGAGTGGCCACACGTAGTCGGCGGGTGTGTGTGGACTGCCGATGCCGGAAATGACCTTTCCTTCGTAATAATAGGGATTGTCTTTCCCGAGGATAAATTCGCGCGTATTGCAGTACACTTCCGGATCCAGATAAGGATACTCGATAAAGGGCAGGGAGAGCAGGTTGGGCAAGTTCGCGTCGTCCATCAGGTTGTAGTTGCCCATACCGTCCGTTTCCAGAGCGTATATTTTCTTTCCTTTCGACTCGGTTACGGCGTATTTATCCAGTGCTTTATGCAAGGTTTCTGCAAGGCGAAGGCATCTTTCATAACGTGCTTCGTCTTTCTTTGAAAGAAAGACGGGTGCTAACTTCGTCAGTACGGAAACGATGAACATATTCCCCGGAAGATAGTAGCCGTAGGTGCAAAGATCGTCGCTCGGACGATAAGCGGACCACACCAGTCCGTTTGCCGCCACGGGAAGCCCGTGCCCGACGAACTGATTCTTCTTCGGATAATAGTCGCTGTCGTGATAATAGTCGGAACGCGTCGCGTGCTCTTGCTCTTTTTCAAATAGATCCAACACGACATCTGTTGCTGCCTCGAAGTCTCCGCTGAAAATGGAGAGATCGCCCGTTTTCTCGTAATACTTACAGGCAAGGAAGAAAGGATAACACAGCGAGTCCAACTCAAACTTACGCTCCCATACCTCCGGCTTCTGCTTCGGCAGGTCATCTACGTGTCCGTTTCCGTTCGCCGTGCGATTGAATGCATTGGCGTAGGGATCGGTCAGGATGTATGACAGCTGTTTGCGGAAGAGTCCTTTGACCAGTTTGCGCACACTTTCGCATTTCTCCGCAAAGAAGAGATATTGCATCACTTGCGCCGCGGAGTCGCGGAGCCACATGGCGGGGATATCTCCCGTAAGTAGGAAAACGCTGCCGTCGTCTTCAATGAAAGCGGTGGTGCGAATGGTATTGAAGAAACATTTCTTAAAAGTTTTTCTCAGATTCTCGTCGGGAATTGCTTCAAGAAGAGGGCGAAGCGCCTCGTCCAAGTCCCGAAACTCTTCAACGTTCATCTCCGCGGTCAGCGCGCTCATTTTCTCATGGTTGCCTTGTATGGTGTAAGTTTTTTTCATAGTTCTCTTTGATAGTCCTTGTGGCGAAGGTTCCGTTCTTCGCGCACATACATTGTATCACACGCACGCGCAACATTCAAGCGGTTATTCTTTGATCGGAGAGTTTTTCATTTGGTGGGGCGGATCTGAGCTGCTTGACAATTTCTGTATTGCATTGTTGCGCGTTTTGTGTTATAATTGATGAAAACCGAAATCCCCGCCTGTGTGATAATTCGGCATATCGTTAATTGGAGGAGAATCTATGAGTTTGAAGAAGATGGAAAAAATCACCAGAAAGTTTTTCGAGAAGGAGATGCCTTCCCTTACCGGCAATAAATATGAGTTGACCGATGATAAGCTGAAGATCACCAATTCTGAGCTTAGCTTGAAAGGGCATGACGACGATATCTATTTGGAGATACACGTTACTGAGACGAAGGGCGACATTCCTTATCAGGCTTTGATCAGCTTCACCTTTGACCAGCTTGATCCTACGTTGGAGAATTTCGAACTCATCAATAAGTTTAATATGAGCGTTCCTTTCTTCACAGCCACCATCACGGATAAGAATTACTTCCGAGTGCAGTGGCACTTTTCCGTCTTCGACCCGGGCGAGTTCGTTCTCTGTTTGCAGAAAGCCATCATCCTTCTTGCGTCGATGGACGATGAGGATGACGTGCTGAAAGCCATCACTGCACGTACGAAATAATCGTCGCGAAAATATAACTTTTTTTACCGCAGCGGAGTTCCCGTTGCGGTTTTTTTATGCGCCGATAATATTATGGAAGTGCGCGGCGTGGGCGCGCGCGATCCGTATTTCGGCGGTTTTTATGAGAGAAGAAGAGATTCGACTGTTTTTTTTTGGAAAAAATTTCCTTCTTTTATTATATATATAATTGTAAACTATATATAACAAAAATACGTAAAATATGCTGTATTTTGCAAAGAGTGGTTTTGAGTGAAAAGGGGAGGGCGTATCATGACCGATCCGCGGCGAATCGGGTGCGTATTCGGAGAGATGATTTGCTTCCCGCTTTGTAGCGTAAAATGGGTAAAATGGCGTTTTAAGTTACATATATATAAATATATAGGCGTTTTCGCTTCTTTTGGGGCGCCGGAAATAATGAGGCACGGAAAGGGGGGGAAAACGGGGTGAAAAAAAATTTAAAAAAACTCAACTTTTTTTTGAAAAACAGTTGTCTTACTCTGTTTCCATGTGCTACAATGTTTACCGTGGGGCGAATATCGTTGTTTCGTTCGCCGCGCAAAACTTGAATTTTTTCAGGGAGGATAAACATGAGAAACACCAAATCAAAGCACATTATCATAATGGCAATGATCGTCTGTTTGGTCATCGTTATGTGTGCTCTCGCCAGTTGCTCTATCAAGAAGAAACCGCTTGATCCTGTCGACGCCGAGACCATTACGTACGATGGCGAGACGGTCAAGTGGGGGGCTGTGGACCATGCCGATTTTTATACGGTTGTGGTAAACGGTACATCTTATCACGCGGATGATACTCATCTCCCCGTGGTCGTAAAGGTCGACGCCGCCATCTCCGTTTTGGCGGAGGCGGAAGAGTCCAGTAGGCGCTATGTGAGCGCGGAGACTTCTGCGGAGGTCACCTTCACTGCTGTCGGACCTACCACAGTGGGCATCGATGCCGGTTATTTCGTATGGCAGGGCGTCGGTGGCATTACGCGTTACGTGTACGAGCTCAACGGCGAGACCTATCAAGGTTATGTGGACGCGGAGACTTCTGAGGAGACCGGCGCGATCGAGGGAAAGCTCAAAGCGGCGCGTAAGGAAGACACCGATACCTCTTCTCTCCGTGTGAAGCCTGTCGTCACTGCTCCTAAGAGCTTCGGCGTGTGGTCGGACGTGAAGACGGTCACTTATCTTGCCAATCCGCAAAACATCCAGTACAATAACTTCTTCCAAAAGCCGAACAACAAGACGAACATCCAGCACCTCATTTCTTGGGATGAAGTTAAAAATGCTCAGGGTTATCGGATCGAGATGGCGGGTGATGACGGCGCTAAAGAGAATAAGGTGTATGACGCACCCAAGGGTGTGACGCAATACGTATATCATACCGCTCCTATTCTCGAAGACACCATTAGCTTGAAACAGAAGAACTCTTTCTGGGTGAAGATCACTGCCGTCGGTAACGGCAACGATATCATTGATTCTGATACAGTGGAGAAGTCCTTCGTTTATATCGATCCTGTTTCCGGTATCGCTATGAACAACGGCGTTTTGCGCTGGAATCCGAATCCCAATGCCACCAAGTATGACGTTTACGTCAGAGAGTACAGCAGTGTGCCGAAGGATGATAACGATAGAAATAATACCTTGAAGGAATACGTCTACACCACCGAAAAGCCGGAGCTCGATTCCTTCGAAGCGGGCGTCTTCTATTCGGTCATGGTGAAGCCGGGTACCCTTGATGGTAATGCTTTCTCGAATTGGAATACTGCCAATGACGTTAGGTTCTATCCCGCACCTGTCCTTACTTGGACGTACGAAGGTGAGACCGCGCAGAATGAGTCTTACGGAAAGGTGCAGTGGAATTCCATCGGTACGAGTTACTCCATTGAAGTGTATAAGGGCGGTGATCGTCTTTCCAGCAGCAAGGAGACGGTGAATAATCTTGGCAGCACTTCATTCTCCACCACTTCGTATGATTTCTCTACGGCGAATCTTTCTGCAGGTGAGTATTATCTCTATTGCTTTGTGAATCACAACGCTGATCAGGGATTCTCTTCCTCTCGTTACTCCGAACCTTTGCGTTTCGTGATCCTCGAGGATATCGACGCGGTCAGCTTTGCTACCGATATCAATACGAATCCCACGATCGGGGCTTCCGGCATGCAGGTTTCCGGTGATTGCGGCGTTATGTTCAATATCCCGAAATACGCCACCGGCGCTAAGATTTATAGAGACGAGACGCCTATGCAGGTTGATCCGAATATGACGGATGAGCGTTTTATGTACGGCTTTACTTTCCGCTTTAATTACGGAGACGGCTTGGGCAACGAAGCGGCGAGCAATACGATGAACGTCATTTCTTTGCAGTCCACGTATGAGCGTGCAGGAGCACTCCTTATCGCGGAGAATTCTACGAGGGGTTCGAAGCTTGCCAATGGAAAAGAATTCGACGTCAAAGGTAATTACGACACCGTTATCCTGAATGGTAGGACCACGCAGTTCCAGTTGCAGCAGCTCAGCATTCCTACGGGAATTGAGTGCAAGGGCGACGTGATCACCTGGAATCCCGTGGCGAACGCGAACGGTTACTTCTTCATCTTTGAGAACGAGTCGGGTGTGAGGGATTACGGTTCCATCTACGGTACTTCTCTCGCCGTTCCGTTTAATCTCGGCGTCGGTACCAATAAGTTTTATGTTGCCGCGCAAGGTAACGGCAATATGTCTGTTGCGAGCTTCTACTCCAATCCTTATTATCTCTATAAGCTTGCGGCACCTACCAATCTTACCATCGACGGTTATTACCTCAGTTGGGAGGATAAGTCTCCCGCTCCGACGACAGAGTCCGAGATGCAGGAGAGGTCAGTGAAGTATTCCGTGGAGGTCAGCAGCAGGATCGAGAGCTACAGCCCGACCACGCTTAATCAGAGATTGCAGTCCGACGATATCTTGATCAGTGGTACGACCGTAAAGGTGCGTGCAGTGGCTGGCACCAATTCAGAAACGATCGGTCTCGGTGCGGTGGTCTCTTCCGACTACTCCGACCAGATTCTTTTGAAGAAGTTGACGACGCCGCAATCTCCGACAATCACCGATGATTCCATTACTTGGAAGCCGGTGACGGATGCAGGCTGTTATAAGCTGTACACCGGAGATGATGATCTCGTATACACCTTAGTGGTGGATCCCACTGCCATCAGTGACCCCCGTATCGAGATCGTGGCGGATCCCACTGCTTCCTTAAAGCCCGGTCAGATTTATTTGAGCGCGCTTTATGAGAAGTCGAATGGTAATCTCGGTGAGTATTACGTCGTGGCATTGCCCGATCCGGAAGGGGAGAAGAATTCCGTAAAGACTTCCGAACGGATATTCCTTCCAGTCCGAGCCGAGCGTCCATACGAGCATGAGAGTTCTGAAAGCGCCTGTTGTGGAAGTGAATGAGACGACGGGTGAGCTCACTTGGGCGAACGTGGCGAACGCCATGACCTACTGCGTCCTTGTAAGATATGCGGATGACCAAGGCAAAGTCAGCGAAGAGAGCGAGATAAGCAGATATTTCCTCTCTGTTAAGAAAGATCAGACGAGCAGTCAGACCGGAGAGTCCATCGTAAACGGCAATCGTTTCCGTCCCTTGATCTTCGGTAAAGACGGCGACGTCATCAATATGGAAGTCTATGCCATCGGCGACGGCGGTCTTACGAGCATTCGTTCTTTGAGTGCTTTCTACGAGATCGATCTCGTGAAGCATGCCGATCTCAGTGCGGGTGACTTCGAAGTATCCTTCAGTCCGGAAGACGAGCACGTACTCATCGTGAAGATGACGGGCGCTGCCACTGCGGCAAACTACGGCGTCAGCCTCGGCGGTGCGGAGTTATCCTTTACCGCGGCTCAAATGGCGAGGGGCGCAGAGGTTAACGTAGACTATGCCGGCGATTACACCGTCACGGTGCGCGCACTCGGCGGCGACAACTTCGAGAATGCGAAGAAGTGGTATCTGCCCTCTGACAGCTGCACGTTGACGAGTTTCACGGTTCTCCGTGACCTTTCGAGCAGGTTCGACCTCCGTTTGATCAGGACGGAGTCGGGCATGAATATCGAAGTGGATCCCGTACCCGATGCTACGTACGTGAGCTACAAGCTTTACTACTATAATGATAGAGCTGAGCTTGACGATCTGTTGGAGAAAGATACTTCCGACCCCAGCAAGGAGACGTTTGAGAAGGTTGGAGATAAGCTTCAGTCCATCTTGATTCCTTTGAATAATACCGATAAGAAAACCTACGTAAGAATTACGGTGAAGGCGTGCAGCTCCGAGGATAGCGTCTATGACGCTTGGGCATACACCAACCGTGACTTCACGATCGCGTGATGGTAGGAAAAGAGGTGAATAGTATGAAAAAGTTTTTAAGTATTATGTTTATAGCGATGTTGCTCGTCTGTGCGTTCTGTTTGACCGCCTGCAGCAATAAGCTCTTGAGTGAGACGGCGATCACCGTTCAAGACGGTGTCTTGAAAGTGGCAAATCCTGTCGTCAATACTGTCTGTAAAGCTTTCGTTAACGGCGAGGAGCAGGATATTGACGAAGAGACCTACGAGATCAAGATCCCCGAGAATGCGGGCGATAAGATCGACGTTGAGGTCGAAGTGTACGATGAAAATGGCAAGAAGATCGGCACGATCAGCGAGTCTTTTGACTCCATTCCCACCGTGGAAGTAGTCAAGGAGGACGGTTTCTATAAATGGACCGATTCCGACGCTGCCATCAAAGAGAAATATCCTAATGACGAAGTGAAGTACTTCTATGTCTTGAATAGCACGATCAAGGAGACTTCCGAATGCAAGTTGGAGGCGCCTGCAGGTATCAGCACCTTCCGCGTCAGAGCTTTTTTGGTAGGCAAGCAGACTGTCTTCAGCAAGTTCAGCGAGGAGCAGTCCTACACTACTTTGGCTACGCCCATCGGTCTGCAGTATGACGATCCTTACTTGACCTGGGGTAAAGTGGATTTTGCCGGAATGACTCCTACGTACAACGTAAAAGTCAGAGTGGCTCCCATCGACGGTGATGAAGTGACTTACGATCCCGTGCAGGTGAAGACGAATGCCATCAACCTTGCCGAGAAGTTCCCGCAAGTATTTGACGATCCCGCAAAGAAGTCTCGTATGTATATCTCCGTGCAGGCTTGGGCGGAAGATGAGAAGTATGATGAGAGCAAGTACTGCGACGAGAGGCTCGTGGCGGTGCTCGACCCCGTGGATGGCGTCCGTTTCAGTGACGGTAAAGCCGTTTGGACGGCGAACCCGTACGCGGATTCCTATATAGTACGTGCGGGCGACGGTCACGGCACCATCGATAAGACGGTGACGGACGCTGAATGCAAGCTGGATATCTTCGCCTATGAGACCATCTCGGTGAACGTAATGCCGAATGTCGAGGGTGCTATCGTCAGTACCTCTTTCTCCAAGACGATCGCAGCTAACTACCTCGGCACCACTTCCTTGAAGTATGAAGACGGACTCTTCTACTGGAACGCCGTCACCGGTGCGCGTGGGTACCGCTTC
>Ga0310690_10009786_pt1 | contig 12001 bp, 27 predicted proteins | sample AusTroGonzalo_MG_2_FD_207661 | JGI IMG/M metagenome (GOLD analysis project Ga0310690, IMG submission 207661) | Bovine rumen microbial communities from tropical cattle in Woodstock, Queensland, Australia - Gonzalo_04 (v2) (version 2) | ecosystem: Host-associated > Mammals > Digestive system >...
ATGTGAAAGCGAGCAATCAAACGCCCTGTTATAGTAGGGGGGTGTCACTGTTTATTGTATTGTCTCGGCTCTCGCGCTGTCTCGCCAGTTGTTGAAGATAATCTACAGCAAGCTCGCCCCTGTCAGCTTGCTTATGATGAGTAATACATAGACAAATCAAATTAAAGTTATCAAGAAACAAAGCCTCGTTGTCTTTAATCTTAATAATATGATGTACCTCCAAATCATCATAAGTTATAACGCCTTGAGCTCGGCAAACCTCGCACATATAAAGAGCGCTCTCTTTAATATACTCTCGCTTAGTTTGCCACGCCCTTTTTGATCTCAGTTTACTCTCGTTGCTGTCGGCAAATTTGCGATATTTACCGACAGTGCAAGAGTAATTATAAGCGTGTATTTTTCCACATCTTGAGCAAGCTTTATACATTGTCTTTATCTTGAGCCTCAAGCTGTTTAGCGTATCTGTAAGAGCCCACGCCCAAAATAGTACCTACAAAGACCGCCACAGCGTCAAGAGTTCCTATAACATAATTGCCCCAAGTCCAGCCGTAAAGAGCGCACAGAGTAGTAATTAAAACATTAAGCGCCGGCACAACTGTAAGACAAACCCACTTGATAATAGTGTATAGCTTTTCATTCTTAAAAATCATACCTGTTAAACCTCCTCAAGATATGCAAGGCTTACATAGCCCGCTTGATAATCTTCATAATAATAAGAGCCGTCAGTAGTGTAAGCCCACTGTGTAACATCCCCGACAGCCTCACCCTCAACAACAGCCAGAGCGGTAATTATTGAGCCGTTGTTAATATAGCCTATTTGATCGCTCTCGGTTGTCGGGTTTTCTCTAACTCTCAGCGCGTCGCCAGAGTTTGTTTTAACTCTATAGCGCTTTGTCGTTGGTGTCGGCGGTGTTGGCTCGGGTGTAATGTCAACAAGATATTTACAGCTTGCATAGCCGTTGTCTATGTGAGCCCACTGATAAACCCCGCCTATTTCTTCGCCGTCAACTTGATAATCAGATATTACCTTTTCGCCGTTGTTGATATATCCGATTTGCTCGCTGTCAGTAGTCGGCTCAGCTCTCAGCCTTAACGCGTCGCCTGAGTTAGTTTTTACTTGATATACCTTTTCGGTTGTAGGTGTCGGAGGCGTTGGCGGTGTCGGTGGAGTTGGTGGAGTCGGAGGCGTTGGCGGTGTGGGCTCAGGCTCATAGCCGTCATATCTCGGGCGACCAAAGCCCGCAATTTTTCCGCCTATGTCTGAGTAAGAATAATAACGCCGTCTTACCGCGTCGCCCGCGTTACCCTCCTCAGTTGTGATCGTATCGCCGTCAATTCCAACTACTATGCCACAGTGTCCTATATCATCCCCGACATTAAAAAATACAATGTCAGCCAGCTCAGGCGACTTAAACCAAGCGCCCGCGCTCATAAAATAACCGGCGTAAAGCTTAGCGCTCGCGCTGTAGTTGTTAAAGCTCGGTTGATATTGAAAGTATTGTGCGTCATACATTTTGCCTGTGTCCGTGTCCGCGTCGCTTGAAATCATTAACATAGCGTTGCAATAGTTTGCACACCAAGCAATATTTTGCTTTAATTGAGGGTTGTAATAAAAAACCTCATCCAGCCACTCGCTAAAAATAGTCCAGTTGTTAGCGCCCTCAGTATAGCCCTCGTACTTTTCGGCGTTTGATATTACTGTCTTTTGAAAAATTGAGCCCATAGCCTTTATTTAAACCTCCTTTAGAGTTGATATTTCTATATTACAACTTAGCAAAAAGGTTTTCAATTAAAAAAGGGCGGTTAAACCGCCCTGTAATAATAGCCGTAAAGCATAGGCTCATAACTTTCGCCGGTGTTGTAGTCAAAAGTGGGGTTGAAAGTGTCGTAGATAACGCCGTCTTTAACTACTGTTAAGTGCCTTGCTATGTGTAAGATGTAACACCCAGACTCAAGCCCCAGTGCCTTTAAATCATTCTCGGTCAAATGAAATTTGATAACTTGACCGATAGAATTAACCGGCTTGTAAACCCAACCAAGCGATTTAAGATATTTGCGCTCTGTAGTCTTATATACGCCGTTGCGCGCGTTGCTAATGCCCTTTTTCTTTTTGCCCTTGCGCTCAGACTTTGCAAGCTCGTTTATTTCGTCATAGATCTCTTTGTAATCTTTGCCGGTTGCGTTAGCTATTGCTCTTGTTACGCAATCTCTAACAAATTTGGCTTTGAAATACCGAGAGCGCCCGCCGTCGCTATAATACCAATTCATTACATTTGCCATAAAATGTGCCTCCTTGTCATTATTAAATTGTCAAAGTCCAGTAAGTCCTATTGACTTTCTTATAGTATATACCTCTACACCCTAAAGTCAATAATTGTAATTGAATTGTAATATAAAGTTAAGGTTTGTATAGTGATATTAAACAAAAAGTTTAGCAAAAGAAAAAGCGCGGGGCGAATTCCGCGCTTTTAGACAAGGAGTAATTAACACTATTTATGTAATCATTCCGTATAAGGCAATTTGATTATAATACATCTTAACTTAATTGTAAACATATTCTATGCCGTCATAATCTCCAGCCCTTGTTTTATATTCGATAATGTCAACGGCGTAAACTGTATAATACCCTGTCGGAAAACTTACAACATCCTCATAATCTTCATAAAATAAATCAAGATGTTTACCCTTAACAGCCCCGCCGGTGTCCTCAGCTATAAAAACTCTGTCAAACTCCTCAATATAAAACATATCGCCCCAGCCGTCAGCGTTTATATAATGTAAGTTAGGATCAACGGCGCAAGTAGTAGGCTCAATTAGTCGCATTTGCCAGCTTGAGCGGTGGCATATAGCCCCGCTTGCCGTTTGCCAGCCTGTAGGGTAGTTTTCGCCGTTAAAACCACACTCATAAGGACAATAGGCGGTAATAAAATAAGTGCCTAAAGGCGTAAGCTCTAAAGTGTAGCCGGTTATCGTAAAATCATCCGCATTTATTTTATTTAATACTGTCGGCGTTGGTGTCGGTGTTGGCGTTGGTGTGTTTGGTGTGCAAGTCGGCAAGGGTGAGGCAAAATCTTGAGGAGCAAAATACACTTTATTTGAGCTCTCAGGCGCGTGCTTACTTTCGACTATAACGGATGATAAAAGAGCCAGCTCTATCAATACATAACAAACCAGAGCTATTACAGCGCCTTTACTCGTAGGTATTTTATTTAAGATCCTCATAAAACACCCCATTACTAAAAGCCTTTTTAAATGCTTTTATAAATTCTTTGTACTCCATTTCAAATTCGCTTTTCGTGTTATCAGTAAATTTAATAATTGTTACCCCCCTCATAGCACTCGGGTAAGCAACTTTAACTAAATCAGCTCTGATTAAGATTTCATTAACCTCTATAAATACCACTTTTAAACCTCCTCAATATAAACGCCTTTATAAGCTAACAGCTTTTTCTTTAGTTTATAAACATCCGTCTTAAAGCCTTTTACATCCACAATTTTACTAACCCATTTAAGCGAGCTGTTAGCCGGTGCTTTTTCTAAATACACAAAGTCAGCTTTATAAGTGATTGCCTCATAGCTATTGCCTAAAGAGTCAGTAAAAGCCGGTTGTATCTCAAATTTGACTTGTCTTTGTAAGTCTTTAATCTCACCGCGCTTTAACTTGTCTTTTAACAATAGATAAAACTCATATTCTTTTTTGCTGTCAAAAGTCAGCTTTTGTTTTATGTCAGGATCGTAATAAGTAGGCTTTTCGTTGTTATATTTTGAGGCTTTGGGCGCTAAACCCAGCGCCCGCGCCTCCTCTTTTGATAATCTAACCATATAAAACACCGCCTTATACTTTATCTAATTTTTCAATTAAATTTTCGATTGCCTTTTCATCGTCATAATTTAAGAACGCTCTAATGCTTGCATTATTTGAATAAAGCAAGTTTTTAGCGACTAACAGTAAAAGTCTTTTTTCATCTTCTGTCATATTCTCACCGCCTTAAATCTCAAACGGCAAATCAGGCGCGGGCTCGGATGTAGCCGGCTCTGTAGTTGTCGGGGCGGTTGCTGTGTTTTGCTGTCTCGGTGTTAGGTTGTCAACTGTAAATACCTTAACAGTTGCGCGCTTTGTTATATTGCCGTCAGCCTCCTCAGTTAAAGAGATGTGTAAAGCGCCGGTAATCGCCAGCAAGTAGCCCTTTTTAATGTAATTGCCTAAAAATTCGGCTGTCTTGTCGTAAGTAATGCAATCAATAAACTCGGTCTGTTTTTCGCCTTGTTTGTTTTTGCCCGCGTCAACAGCTAAACAAAAATAACAATACTTGCCCGAGCCGTCAGCCTTTTGCTTAATCTCAGGATCTTTAGTAATACGCCCTGTAAAGTTGCAATTATTCATTTTCTTTGCCTCCTTTAGCCTCTTTAAGTCTTGCGCTGTAACCAGCTACTACCAAGACAAATAAAATAAACTGAAATACATTTGCACTAAGCGAAACGCCCAAAAGCACATATAAAAACATCTTTTATACCTCCTCTTTATTCTCATTAGGCTCATAACAAGGCAAAGACAATGTGCAAGCCACTATATCCGCGTTTAGCAAATTTGCAAGAGCTAACTCTATAATATCTAAAGCCTCATCAACAAAAACTTTATCAAAGTCAAAATGTTTACCCTTTTGTACTTCAAAAAGTGTAAAAACAGTTATGTCGTTATATCCCATACTTTTAGCAAGCTTTAACACTTGCTCAGCTCTTAAATCATTCCAGACAATAATAGGGTAGCCGGTAACATAAGACGCAATAATTAAAGCTGTAGTTTTGCCTGTGCGTCGCCCTCTATTTATATAAACCATTATAAAAACCTCCTTAAAGCTCTAAATCATAACCGCGAGATAAAAGCCACTCTTTAGCCTTTTCTTTTGTGCTCTCAGGGGCGTTTACTTCGTGTAAAACCATTTTGCGAATAGCAATCTCTAAAACATCATCCGCCGGCAAAGAAAAGCACTCAGGATATAAGCCCCTAACATACCATTTATTTACAAAGTCTTTAAAAACTTGCAAACTTGCGCCCTCTACAACAGCAACGCTCGCTTTATCTCTGTCGGTTGCATATTCTTTTAATATGTCGTCAAAAACCTCTTTTAACATCTTTAGCCCTCCTCTTTGTTTTTGGGTGGAGTTATAAGCACATAGCCAGATTTGCCTTTTACTACTTTGTCCTCAAGAAAACCTCTATAAAGTCTCGGATGAGCTTTTGCAAAGTCATCTTCTTTAAAAACCTTTTTTACTGAGTCCTCGCCGTCGTCAATAAGCGTCAATCTATAGCCGTTTGGTGTTTTGAATGTCTTAATGCCGGCGCTTTGCATAGCCTTTTTGAGCCTGTCTTTTTCAGATTTAACAGTTTTCTCTACCTGTTTTAAATACTCAAGCTGTGACTCAAACGCTAAAATGCGCTCTGTTATGTCGGGTATTTCAGCCGGTAACAAATCAGCCTCAGTAATAAAGGGGTTTTCTTTGACTTTCGCCAAATCATCAATAAAGCGCTCTATAGCGTCATTTATCTCAGATATTAAGCCCTCATATTCACTAACAGAAATATTATAAAGATGTAAGCGCTTTGACTCAAAAACTGTATTAAGATCCTCAGGGCGCTCATAGACAGCCAGCAAGCCAAACTCTTTACCTGTTAAAACCATATAATACAAAAGCTGTACTAAATAGATTTTGTACTCGTTAACATCCGCGTAAATTTGTGAGGTCGTTTTAATTTCAAGTATAGTGCTCTCGTTTTCGCCGTCGGTGTGTATTCTACAGCCTATAAGCTCATCAGCCTCAGCCTCGCGGGTGTGCTTGCCCTCGACAAACTTGTCGGGGTTGTTGGTGTTTATCCACTCCCTTATTAAAGGCTCTAAGGTGTTACCATACTCAGTATAGCAATTACCAGTAAAAGTATCTTCTTTAAAGCCCGCCTTTTCTAAGAGCAAATCAAAGCGCGTTTTAAAAGGTGACAAGTTCATTATAATAGGTATGTCAGAGCCCCCTAAATAGCGCTCTCTATCCTGTTTTACACTCTCTTGCATTGTATAACCTCCTCAAATCTCAAAGCGCTCAGCGTTCTTATCTTTTGTTACTTGAGGCTTAGCGCCTCCGATAACAGCAACGCTAAAAGGATCTTTTGTAAATATTTCTACATAGCCCTCTTTGTTGTTAATTCTTACTGTAGTGTTATTAAGCGCTCGGGTTAAAGCCTCGCCAACAGCGTTAAAAATAAAATCTTTTAAAAGCGCCTGAGCGTCGGGCGTAAGCAAATCATCAAAAGTTAATTGCTTGTCACTCTCAATAGTCTCGGGCTTAGCCTCTTTGATCTCGTAGGCGCTCGGCTCTATGCCGTAAAGCTTAGCAACCGCCTGAGCCGTCGGGCTTGCTTTTCCTGTTTTAACTACCATTCTTAAAAAAGAGTCGCTAAAACCATTATCAAGAGAGATCTCTTTTAAAGTCTTGCCGGTTGCACCCTCAAGCAAAGCCTTAAATTTTGCGCCGTCTATAGCAATAATGTTTTCTTTTATCGCGTTCATACCTTATACCTCCGTTATTACATCCGTGTTAACATCCAACTCATCAAGCCTTAAACAAAACCTTGCATAATCAAGCGCCTTTTTAAAATTCTCGTCAGGCGCGTCATTGTTAAGCTTATACTCTTTAGCCAGCTCAGTTAAATTAAGCTTGTCGGGGTTTGCCTTGCACAGCTCAACAAGCTCGGCTCTAATGGGGTTGTGAGCCTTAGCGGTTGCTGTCGGCTTTGCCTGAGCTGTCTGAGCCTTAGCCGGCGCTTTTGCCTGAGTCTTTACAGGCTCAGCTTTTGCCTCATCCTTTACAGCCTCCTCAGGTAAATCTTCGCCCGCGTAGATATATAAGCCTAAGCCGTGTCTTGCTACAGCCTTAGTTAATGATCGCTGTATTGCCTTATTAACATCAAAGCTCGTAATATTTGCAATCGGTATTGATCTATTTTTAAAGTCCATAACCGGCAAATACTCAATGTGCTCTAAGCCGTTTACTGTTACGCCAGTTTTAACCCAAGCTGTCAAGCCGTCAGTGTGATAAAACCAGCCGTTACTATTCTCATATACAGTATAAAAAGCGTCGGGGTGTCTCTTTTTGAGCTCAGCCCAAGCCCACGCCCAAGACAGATATGATAAGCCGTTCTTTTTCTCAATCTTTGAGCTTACATCTATGTTATTAAGCTCATTAAAATAGTTCATTTGGTCTTTTGTCATTTGTTAAGCCTCCTTGTCAAATAGATAATCTATGCTTAAATTTGGTCTTTTTGGGTTGCTCAGCTCTCGCGCTATAGTAACCATTTCAGAGCGTTTAAAATCTGTCTTGCCGGTGATCTTGAGGTTAAATGTGCTTTTGCTCACCCCTATAGCCTCAGCAAGCTCTTTTTGTGTTTTTTCCGCTCGCGTCATTTCAGCCCTAAGGTTGTTATACATCCGTGTTAAACCTCCTTTCATATTTATTTTTGTATTACAAATCTGTCTTTATTTTAACCTTGCATTATAAAAAATCAAGCCTTAATTTTAATATTTTGGGTTTAAGTACCAATAAACACCCTGTTATTATAGCCAGTGTTTTATATTGTCCTTAAAACAGAGCTTGCAATCATCCGCCAGCTCTGTTACATTGTTAATGTTACAATTTAATAAAAGCTTGAGCCTAACTGAAAGCTTTAAATAAAACGAGGGTTTAGCTCAGCCAAAATAGTAAGAAATGAGCTCGGCAAGCTTTAAGCACCAACTATTAAAGCTGTCTGTAAATTGAGGGATCTTGACGGCTCAATCAAAACAACGGCAAGGGGGGCTTGTATCGTATAGGGTATAAAAGCGAGGTTATAGGGCGATATATTAACCGCTTGAGCTTTTATAACAGTTGGTAACTATAAGCGACGACGCGAAAGCGCGGGGCAAAATAGTTGTTACGCCTTACAATCTCGTAGGGCGTATTGTGTCAATACGACAACTAACCCGCTCAGAGCGCTCAAGCTTGAGACAAAAAATTAAGTTATCTACAAAATATTGCAATAAGGGGTTTAAATATGTCGGATGTAGTAAAAGTTGGTCGCCCATTAGGTAGCGGAAAATTAGGCATACAACGCAAAGACAATTACAAAGAGTATGATAAAGAGTATCAAAAAAGATATAGATACATCTTTTCAATAAATCTAAATCAAGAGACAGACAACGATATTATTGAGGCAATAGAGACTTTACACGGCGGTAATAGACAAAAAGCGGTTAAGGATCTAATAAGAGCCGGCATTAAATACAATAGCTTAGAGACTAAACAGGATGATTGATATTTTTGTTACTGTGTTTATTACTCTTTTTATCTCAGTTGTATTTATTGCATTTATAGAGTGTATTTAGTATTGAGGTTTAGTGTAATGGTAACACGCCTGACTTTGACTCAGGTATTAAAAGTTCAAATCTTTTAACCTCAGCCAGAAATGTTATAATAAGGTGATCCATAAATAAGGATCTCCGGCAAGCGTTAATAAGTATAAAAGGCACTTTATAAACTGTTAGCGCTTGTTATATCTTACAAGCAAAATAAAGGGCGGGCAAAATACCCGCCTTTTATTATTTAGGATGTTACTCAATAAGCCCGCCAGCTCTAAATATTACAATCATACTCGGAAAAGGCGCGCTATTTTTGCTGTTACCAAACTTTAATCGCCCCTTTATAAAGCGTATCTCAGAGCGATTATAAATATACTCTTGAAAATACTTTGTGTCAGTTCGCGCCGGTATCAGCAATACAATTAAAGTATTAGGGGTAAAGCTCTCATAGTAAGCTTTTTTAACCCACTCGGAAATTTTACTATAAGGCGGGTTGCAAAAGACTCTGTACCCCCCCATTTTTTAGACAGTCCGTCGTCTTTTTGCGTAAAAAATAGGTTGCATTTATGATTTGACTCAGTAGCGCAAACATCCAAATTAAAATTAAATTCTCTGTTGAGCTCGTCAAAAATCTCTTGAGGTGTAGCCCACTCGTCAGAGTTGCTTGAGAATAAGGCACTATTAACCATATCTTAACCCTCCTCAAAGTATCTGTATAATTCACATCCGAGCTCGGCTTTGAGATCTTTTCTTATAAGCGCCTTAATGTAGCCTTGCTTGTTTTTTACCTCATCCAACAGGCGTAATATATCCGCGTCAGTTTTCCTATTGAGCTTTAAGTAAATGCCCTTAGTATTGCTCTTATTACAGCCTATAACATTCTTATTGCTCTTGTTTATCTTGCAAGTATCTCTCTCGTCACATCTCGCGCAAGTTGCCATATTTTTAAACCTCCTCAAATAAATATCTTTTAGTTAAGTCAACAGCCTTTTTATAACACTCGGGACAAATGTGCTTATATCCTGTAAGCTTTAGATCATCCTGAGCAAATACCTTAAAGCTCAAAAGTTCGCCCCAGTTGCTAACACATCCGCAAGCGTCACAGCTTGCCGGCTCGTAATATGTAGATATTTGCTTAAGATTTCTTATCATTGTCTATAGCCTCCACTAATGCCTTTATATCATCAAAACATTTACTGACAGTGTCGGTAAACTTAGAGCCCAAATCTACAACGCCTTGTTTATAACCAGCTTTAAAGCCGTCTATAAAAGCTTGTTTTTCGGCGGGGCTCTTTTCAATCTTTTTACTCATTTGTGTTAACCTCCTCTAAAATCTCTTGAATTTTGTTATTTAATCTATGCTTAATGTCTGTTATTGCCTGTCTGTAACCCTCTTTAAAGCCGTCTATATATCCGTCTGTATATCTATAAGGGGTCGTTTGCAAACTGTCAATAATATCTAAAACCTCATCTATAGGAATATTTTTATTTTTGCTGTGCGGGTGATAATGTTTATTTAATGCAAGCCAGCCTTTTATATTGTCTTTAAACTCCTCACGGCAAATAACACTCTTATTATCCATTATTTAAACCTCCGAATTTTTGAGCCTAAAGCCTTTGGGCGCTCATCTATGTAAAAGTAATTGACATCGCTGTGCTCGGCTCTTAAATCGCTTATGAGAGCCTTTAACAGCGTTATTAAGTCTCTTAACATCTTTACCACTCCTTAAAACTTACGCTGTCGGGCTCTTTTTCTATGATTGCCTTGTGATAACCAGCGCTTAAAGGCTCAGAGCTAACTGTTATGTGTTTTACATACTTTGCACCGGCAAGAGCTCGGCTTAATCTCTCGTTATCTGTTCTTAAAATCTCAATTTCTTGCTCTTGATCCTCAATTATCTTTTTGGTAAGTACCGAGTAAGCTATAAAAGCTACTATAACCACGCCTAAACAGGTAAAGATACAAAGCATTAAAAAGTCCATTTGTTAACCCTCCTTAGTAAATAAGCTGTCAAAAAAGCCGTTATCGTATAATATTTGTATCTCGTCTTTAGGCATTGGAGATAAAAGCCCGAAAGCATAACGCCCCTTTATATAATGCCTGTAAACCTTTAAATCATCCTCAAAAGCAAGCCTTATGCTAACTTTTGCGCCGTCAGCCAGACAAAAAGAAAACATCAATTTGCTTTTCATATCCTCAAGCCTCCTCGATTAAAATATTCGTAAGATGTAAGAAATTAACAAGCCCCTTAACCTCGTAGCGTTTGCCGTAAGTCTCAATAAACTCTTTATCAGCTAACAGCTCATAAACTTTAACGCTCTCTTTTATGGGCTTTTCGGCAATACTTGTAAAAATGCTAATATTTGCTCTTGCGTCTAAAATGTTGAGAAGATCCGCCAGCCTAAAAGCGTTAATAATTGCGTTGTTTTCCATTTTCTTTGCCTCCTTGTCTTTTTGGTGTGAGGGTGATTTGCTCACCCTCAAAGCCCTACCTCAACCATAACTTTAGCTATTTCTTTGTCTATGCCCTGAGCTAACAGCTCGTTAAGTCTCTCTTTTTTGATTGCTCTCTCGGCTCTCTTTATGTGAGTTCTTACAATCTCCTCATAAGCAACCGCCTGTGCCAACTCGTTAAAACCTTTAAGCTCTACCATTTTTTAGTGCCTCCTTGCTTTTGATAAGTAAAGTATATACCACAACAAACTAAAAGTATATACCTTTTGCATTTTGTAACAAAATCGTAACAAATGAAGAAAACGCCTCAAGCCGTAAGGCTCGGGGCGCTCTCTCGGGTTGTATATGCCTAAGCAAAAAGCTTAGTTTGCCTGTTTATCCTCAAGCGCTTTTACTCGCTTTTGGAGATCCTCAATTAACTTAGCTTGCTCTTTTATTACAGTTTGCAAGTAAGGTATAAGCTCAATATAATCAAGCGTTGCCGGTGTCGTCTCTGTCTCATCCGTTACAAGTTGCGGTATTATCTCTTTTACATCCTCAGCAATAAAACCGCGCTTGTCAGTGCCTTGCTCTTTTGTCTTATAGTCAAAAGTCACAGCCTCAAGCAAAAGCACTTTGTCAGCCTCCTCAGGTGTGAGGGGCTTAATGTTATCCTTTACTTTTCGGCTTGATGTTTGCACCAAACTAACACAAGTTATTTTACCTGTAGAGCCCTCGTTAGTGATTGTATTGTTTTGGCTTGTGTTTCGACAAATAACATAGCCGTCGCCGTATATGACAACTCTTGATATATTGTTTTCGTCGTAAAAATAGCCGTTACCTCTGTTGTAATTACTACAATTAAAAATGACTCGGTTGTGCTCGTTGGTGTCGTTAAGATGTAGGATCGCGCCGTAAGCGTTTTGATAAAGTTTTACAACGCTCTTTTCAGCCAGAGTATTTAAAAACAATTTCCCGCCGTCTAAGCCGGTAAACTCGCCCATTGTCTTACCGTCAGAGTTATAAAACCTCAAAAAAGCACTTCTTACCGAGCCAGTGCCGTTAATACTCCACATATCAGCTACTAACTCTTGATTTGTATTTTTTAAGCTTACGCGCCTGTCAACAGCAAGCATATTAGTTTGATTTGGTATTGTGCCAACTCCTACAGAGCGTAAAAGCC
>Ga0310690_10009787_pt1 | contig 12000 bp, 7 predicted proteins | sample AusTroGonzalo_MG_2_FD_207661 | JGI IMG/M metagenome (GOLD analysis project Ga0310690, IMG submission 207661) | Bovine rumen microbial communities from tropical cattle in Woodstock, Queensland, Australia - Gonzalo_04 (v2) (version 2) | ecosystem: Host-associated > Mammals > Digestive system >...
ACAACTCAATAATGCCTTGCTGAATTTCCAATATGTTCTGGATGTTGTTCGATTCCAAATACTCCGCAACTGCAGCGGGCATGCCGCCAACAACCATATACAGGCGGAAAATCTCCATCATTTTTTCATGGATTACAGAGTCAACTTCCACCTTGTTTTCGAAAGCGGCTCGTACCGAATCAAGGACCTCTGCCTGAACGCCCACCGCCCTTGCAAATTCCTCAAAATCCAGAGGGAACATTTCCTTGATGGTCAAAAAACCGACAGGAAGGGAACGGATATCCTTGAGTTCAACACCAAGAAGCGAGCCGCTCAGAATATAACGGTAAGACCCGTCCTCGACCAGAAACTTGATTGCGGTAACTGCATCAGGGCATTCCTGGATCTCGTCCAAGAAAATCAGCGTTTCGCCCTTGACCAATTTTGTCTCGGCGTAGGCCGACAAGCGCAAAAGGATGTTCGAACTATCGGAGCCTTCGAATACGGACTTGGCCGCCGGAGATTCAAGAAAGTTGATTTCTACAAAATGCTTGAAATGTGTCCTTCCGAACTCTCGAATGGAACTGGTCTTGCCAATTTGCCTTGCGCCGGTGACAAGCAATGCGCTCTTGTGCTTGGCATAGAAATCAGCCAAATAGTTGTCGATTTTACGTTGAATCATCAATTTTTCCGTTTATCCAACCTTAAAATAACTAATTACGTCCGTTTTTCCAACTATTTTCCATCGTATTTTGTCCGTTTTTCCTTTTTTCTCATATCCCCAACTCCTTCATGTTCTTGGAGATGGTTTTCATGAGCGTGTTGCTTTCGTCCTGGAGTTTCAGGAGTTCTTCGTGAATTTCGTGCATGCGTTCTGCAAAGTCCACGCCGTCATCTTCAACGGGGGCAACGCCTACATAGGCTCCGGGAGTAAGGCTAAAGTTCTTTTCGGCAATTTCTGCACGGGTCGCGATTTTGCAAAGGCCGAGAATGTCCTTGTATTTTCCGTCTCCGAACTTTTCATAAAGCCAATCGGCTTCTTTTGCCACATTCAGAATTTCATCAAATTCTGCAAGACGCGTGTCCCATTCTTCCTGAGTCTTTTTCTTGCTCTTCTTATCGGCGGCATCTACAGATGCTTTTGCTTCGGCACGGAGAGTTTCGCGATATTCCTTGAGCGATTCGTAAAGTTGCTTGGGCTTCTGTTTCTTTCTTAAAATTGCAGCGACTTTCGCATTGTCTGTTTCGCTGGCGAACTGTTCAAAAGCCTTTCTGTATTCCACAAGCAACATTTCATACTTGTCGAGTTCTCCGCGATAAAGCCATACGATAGCGTTCAAGTTCTTAAGTTGCCATTCGCTCCATTCATTCAAGGTGCGATCCACAACGGTGTAGTAGTTGCGGGCATCAATAAAAAGAACTTTGTCCTTGATATTCTTCTTTTTGCACTTGTCAAAGAACCACAGAGTGCATGGCAAACTCTTGGTGTAAAAGAAATTGTTGCCAACGCTTATCATGCAATCCACATGACCTGTCGCCACGAGTTTTTCGCGGATATCCTTGTCCTTGCTCTGGCTATCCGTTGCCGAGGCCGCCATCACAAAACCCGCACGACCTTTTTCGTTCAGGTAACTGTAGAAATAAGAAATCCAAAGGTAGTTGCCATTGCCGATTTCTTTATCCTTGTTGACGGCAGGCAAACCAAACGGCAGTCGCCCTGCACTTTGACAACTTTCCGCCTTAACCTTATCCACATTAAAAGGCGGATTTGCCATCACATAATCGCACCGCCCCGTCAAATTATGAGCATCGTGATAGAAGGAATTTGCTTCGTCGCCAGACTTGACGACTCCGGTAAGGCCATGCACAGCCATGTTCATCAAGCAAAGTTGTGCATTGTATTCCACCTTTTCTTGGCCGTAAAAGGTCATGGTCTCGTTACTAGCCATTCCGGCAGCATTCACAAAGTCGCCAGTTTGCACGAACATGCCGCCACTTCCGCAAGCGGGGTCCAAAAGCACACCATACGAAGGTTCCAGCACATTCACAATCATCTTCACCAAGGATTTCGGGGTAAAGAATACGCCGTCGTCACTAGCGATGTTCTTTGCAAACTTACTGAGGAAGTATTCGTAAATGCGACCCATTACATCGCCACCCACATCATCCAATGCGTTGTTGTTGAAGGTGCGTAAAAGTTCAGCGAGAAGGTTATCCTTAAAGTCGGTGTAGGTCTTGGGCAACACGCCCTTCAATTTTTCGCTTTGAGCCTCAACCAGTTCCATGGCGTTATTCACCACTTCGCCAAGGCTGTTGAGCGGCTGACCATGCACATTCTTGAGCTTTGCAGAAGCAATATTTGCAGGCAAGTTCACCAAATAATCGAACTGAGCTTCTTTGGGGAGGAACAAGGCACTCTTCGAAACAAAGTCACTCGCCTCGATGGGGAGAACGCGACCGCCTCGACTTGGGCGATTTTTCAACAGTTCGGCTTCAACCTTTTTGAAGCGCCCATAGGCATAACGCAAAAACAACAAGCCCAAAACAGGCATACAATATTGATTCGAAGTCAACTTGGAATCGGCACGGAGTAAATCCGCAGATTCCCACAAATCCGCCTCAAGTTTCTTTAAGCTCTTATTATCCATTTGGGTCCTTATAAAAATTTAAATGCAACCGTTACGCAACTTTGTAGTGGGTATAAACATACTCGTAAATACGCTGGCGGTATTCCGAAATAGAGAGCTCATCAAAGCTTTCAGGGAGTTCGCTCCATAGCGTATCGCGAATCAAGTTATCGACAGCAGCCTTTGTTTCTTGTTTGTCCGTCCAATGGTCAAATTCAGCAATTTTTGCTTTAACCTTTTGGAGCAAATCTACAGCCACTTCCTTAATCTTTTTAATGTCCTGCTTACTCAAATCATCTTTGAAGAGCATGTCGTAAAGCGAAAGTTCTTCGTCGTTCTTGAAGCCCTCACGTACATAGCGCTGTTCTTCCTCATTCATGCTTGCCGCAAGGTTCATCAAGTCCATGAATGTTTTTTCAATCGTTACACGATCCTGTTCGCTGTTGTAAGCCTCAATAATTTCGCGATAGCGGTCGTAATAATTGATGCGGAATGGATTCTGTGCAAGCATCACAGCCAAGCGATCCTTTATCAATTCTTCCAAATCGCGGAATAACAAATTTTGTCGTTTTGCCTTCGCAAATTCACGACGCAACAAATCAAAATCGATTTTGCTAATGTCGAATTGTTTAGACTTTTTCTTGTCATTCTTAACGACATCAACATACTCGTTCATAATCTGGTTCAGCTGAACCATCAAATCCACATTTGTCACATGACGACGTTTAGTTTTCAAGTCGCGAGCAACAGCATCAATCGCTTTAAACTTCGCACGAATTTCACTTGTCACATCGTCGCGATTCGTGTATTTCATCAATCGCACAAGTTCTGCGGCATATGTGCTAAAAGTTTTCTTGTTTTCAAGCGTAGAGCAAACCGCATTTTCAACATCCTTGATTGCAGCAAGTTTGTCAAAATTCTTAGACTCGATTATGCTCTTTAAATTCGCGTTGCAGCCATCCAAGAAACATTCTGTTTTAGCGACCACTTCTACAATGCGTTTTAAAAGCTCTTCTTTATCAATGGTAGGATCGTTACCGGAACCAGAAACCTTATTCGTGTAATCTGCAAGAGCCTTACGCAAAGCCTTCACAATGCCTGCATAATCCACAATCAAGCCGTTGCTTTTGCCTTCGTTTACGCGGTTCGCACGGGCAATCGTCTGCATGAGAGTATGAGCCTTTAACAACTTGTCCAAATAAAGGCAACTAAGGCTCTTTACATCAAAACCGGTAAGCCACATCGCACAAACAAAAACTATACGGAACTTGCTATTGGAATCCTTGAATTCCTTGTCAAGTTCGCGTTTTTCCATTTTTGTTCGATGCGGAACAATATCCAAGCCCCATTTTGCAAATGTCTGCTGTTCGTTCTGTTCATCACTCACGACAACAGCCATCTCGGTTTCACGCATCCACTGGATTTTGCGATTCAGTTCTTGAGCCTCTTGCTGTGTAGCCTGCTTGCAAATAGATTCGAGAATCTTGATTTCTTCTGCCCAATATTCCTGGGCGAAATTGAACATTCGAACACACGTGACCTTGTTTAGGCAAACAAACATTGCCTTTCCGCTAGTCCAAAGGTCGGAATAATGTTTGACAAAATCCTTTGCGACAGCACGCAAGCGGGGTTCAGCCGTAAGCAGGTGATATTCCTTGGCAAAATCCCTTTCCAGCTTTTCTTGGGCATCTGGATCAAGGTCCGCTTTTTCGATGGCATCCAAAATCTTGTCCGAAATTTCAGGATTCTTGAGTTCCTTGATTTTATCGGCACGGTTCTCGTAATAGAGAGGGACCGTCGCGCCATCTTCTACAGCACGCTTAAAATCGTAAATCGAAATGTAGCCGCCGAATGTACGTTCGGTAATATTGTCGTCTTTTAAAAGCGGAGTACCCGTAAAGCCCAAACGAGAAGCATCGGGCAGCAAGTTGCACATGTTTTCTGCAAAAATTCCGTTTTGGCTACGGTGTGCTTCATCTGACAAAATCAAAATATCATGATCAGGATGAATCGGCTCCAAATCCTTCTTGTTGAACTTTTGAATCAGTGTAAAGACGAAACTCGGATTAGCCTTTAGTTTTTTAATAAGGTCATTTCCGCTTGTAGCGATAAACTTGGAGGCTTTTACACCGCCAAGCATTTTGCAATTTTCAAAAGTTTCACTGATTTGCTTGTTCAGTTCATCGCGATCGGTCAATACAACAATTGTCGGGGAACCGTCCGTACGGCGGCGAATTTTCTGCGAAAGGAAGAGCATCGAATAGCTTTTGCCGCTCCCCTGCGTATGCCAGAACACTCCCAATTTGCCTTTACGGAGTTTGCGGTTTTTATATGCTTCAAAAGCCTCGTTCACGCCAAGATACTGATGATTCCTTGCAAGGATTTTTACCGTATGGCCATCGCTGTGGTCATAAAGGATAAAGTTTTCAAGCAAGTCAATAAAGGTTTCTTTTCGGCAAATGCCTTTAAGCATCGTAGCAAGCGCCACTGAACCAGCGTCATCTTCTTTAAGGCGCTTCCATTCATGGAAAAATTCAAACTTGCTTCCGAGTGTCCCCACCTTTGCCTCAAAACCATTCGAGAGCATCAAGAAAGCATTGTAGTAGAACAGCTGCGGAATAGTCGACAGGTAATCGGTATAATTATCGTCGTAAGCATTTTGCACCGCCACATCGTTTCGCTTGAGTTCAACAAACAAAAGCGGAATACCATTTACAAAACCAACAATATCCGTACGACGATGGTACAACTCGCCATGAATCTTCATTTCTTTCACGGCAAGGAAATCATTATTCGACGGATTGTTGAAATCAACTATCAACGCACGCTTTTCATCGACTTGGCCGTTCGGCTTTTTTATCGTCACCGGAATGCCATCGCGGATGAATCCGTACTTTTCTTCGTTGATTTGCAAAAGCGAAGATGTGCTAAGCGTCGCCGTAAATTTTTGAACAGCCTCTTCAATCTGATTTTGGTTTATCCAAGGGTTCAATTTTTGAAGAGCAGCCTTAAAATAGCGAAGCAAAAGGACTTCGCGATACGACTTTCGCCCAAATGTGCCATTATCCCCAAGAACCTCAATATTATAGGCGAAAACAACACGCCAACCCAGCTCTTGCAGCAGGTTTCCGGCGCTCTCTTGAACAAGAATGTTTTCGCTATATTCGTAGGACATAATAATGGGCTTTTTTTGTAAATATAGCCTATTTTATGCCAAATTAAAACAAACAAAAAGATTTAAAAGGTCAAAAGCCGAAACAATAAACCAAAGGGATACGCAACAGTGCGTGGGTTGTTCGCACTATAAAAACCATTAATTTGGTAAAGTTTTCAACGGATTTTAGCAAAAATACGAAAAATCCCCAAAATGTCATATTATGTCACCGCGATAATTTAAATTGAATTTTGATTGTTTTAGTCTGCCTTTTTTGCATGTAGGCAGTCGGAGGTAAAGATGAAGAAAGAAATGATACCAGAAAATATCGATAAAAATGAAATTATCGTATATCAGCCGGAAGGCGGGGAATTCCACATCGAAGTCCGAGTAGAAAACGAGACTGTTTGGCTTACACAGGCGCAGATTGCGGAACTGTTCGGAACAAAGAGACCTGCAATCACAAAGCATCTCAAAAACATTTATGCAGCTCAAGAACTTGACGAAAAGACCACATGTTCCGTTTTGGAACATATGGGTAAAGACTCGGATCAAATTTACGAGACCAAATATTACAATCTAGATGCGATTCTCTCCGTCGGCTACAGGGTAAATAGTAAAAATGCGACAGTTCGCTTGGAGAACATGCGCGAGGTCCACGATCGTTTCGTCATCGTCGATGATGTGATTTATCATGTGGGAGCATCTTTCAAAGACCTCGGAAATCAAATGACTGCGTTTTCGGTGCTGAACTTCATCACCAAGGAGCAGGTGCTTGCTATGGTGAAATAGAAAATAAAATTACCACCATCATGCAAATTGAATGTCCAGAGATTTACCATGCGCTAGTGGAATCTCCATAAATTTTCCAACTATTGACAGTTATTAAATAATAACCTATATTAAAAATGCCAAAGATATTCGAAGCAGAAGGATTCTCATTTTTCTTCTACATGAATGAACACGAACCAGTGCATGTCCATGTGAGAAAACAAGGGAAGATTGCAAAGTTTGAAATTCTAAATGGATACGCAGTACCTGTATTCGGAAAACTATCAAAAGCCGATATGGCAAAAGCAAGTGAACTAGCGACTGAAAATAGCGAGCTCATCATCAAAAAATGGTTCGAAATTTTCGGATAGGAGCTTTTATGAACGATATAACGGAAAAAGACGTAAAAAGGGTTTGGGTCGAAAAGGATGCCATTTGCGTCGAGCTCAAGGACGGTCGCATAGGGAAAGAACTCATTCGCGATTATGAGCCGCTCAAAAAAGCCACCAGAGAACAGTTGAAAAATTGCAGGGTCGATCTCGATGGCGTATGGTTTGACGATTTAGACGAAGGGCTTGCGCTATCTGGATTTTTCTCGCCCAAGAAAACAAATCCCGTTGGTCGCATATTTTGGCTTTTCCCCGAACTGAACGCAGCCGCATTCGCGCGTCGTTTGGGAATTCCGCAACCACTTTTTGCGGCCTATGTCAATGGCTCTAAGAAGCCATCCGCAGCTAGGCGTAAAAAGATCAACGACGAATTCCATCGAATCGGTCGTGAGTTGATGCAAGTATAAGCACCTATTTTAAGCGCCATTCTCCCAATTAACTTTTTAACTTAAAAAGTTAAAATTAAGTTAAAGACACCTCTACTTACAATGCCGTTTCAGCGCGTCGATGTACGCTTCGGCGTAGCGTGAAAGGGTTACGCCTTTGCGGGCGACGTAACCAACGGTCATTTTGTCGTGAACATCAAGGCGCTTTGCAATGATGTTCTTGCCGTTGAGTTTGTGGCTGATAACGCCGGAGCAGATGGTGTATCCGTCCAAGCCGATGAGCAGGTTAAAGAGTGTGGCGCGGTCGCGAACTTTGATGTTTCGCGGGCAATCGAAGTCGATGGCGGTGAGCGGCTCTTCGGCAAAGTAGAACGAGTTGAAATCGCCCTGTTCGTAGGTCAAGTACGGAAACGGTTTGAGATCCGCAAGCGTGATTTTTTCTTTTTTTGCAAGCGGATTCTTCGATGACATGAACACGTGCAGCGGTGTTGCAAAAAGCGGTTCAAATACGAGATTATTCTTTTGTATGAGCTTCGTGATAACCTTTTCGTTTTTATCACTGAGGTAGAGCACGCCCATTTCGCTTTTCATTTTTGCGACATCATCAATGATTTCGTTGGTCTGCGTTTCGCGAAGCGTAAAATCGTAGCTCGGGCCGCCAAACTTGCGGATAACATCAACAAACGCATTCACAGCAAAAGAATAGTGCTGGCAGCTGACGGAGAAAATCATATTGCCGCCTTTGCCACCTTTATAGCGGTCTTCCAAAAGCGTCGCCTGTTCCAAAACCTGCCTTGCGTACGAAAGGAACTCATCGCCTTCGTTTGTAATGGTCACGCCTTTGTTGGATCGGTTGAAAATCGTCACGCCCATTTCTTCTTCGAGTTCGTGGATAGCAGCGGTAAGGCTCGGCTGCGAGATAAAAACGCGCTTGGAGGCTTCAGTAATATTTCGCGTGTCTGCAATGGCAATGGCATATTTAAGTTGTTGTAGAGTCATAAGTTTTCCTTATCGCTGGTTATAAATCACCATAGGAAAAATCTATGGTGAATGCATAAAAAATAGTATTTTACCGATGATAAAAAGTGAGGTATATTTGGAGCGTTCAAAAAAAACAAAGTAAAAAGGTAGGTAAAACACCATGAGCATTAAAACATCTGTAATTGGTTTCCCGCGTATTGGTAAGAACCGCGAACTCAAGTTTGCAAGCGAAAAGTTCTTCAAGAGCGAAGTTTCTGAAGCTGAACTCCAGAAGGTCGCCGCCGAAATTCGTCTTTATGGCTGGAGAAAGCAGCGTGAGGCGAACATTTCCTTTATTCCGTCGAACGACTTCTCTTTTTATGATAACGTTCTCGACACCGCATTTTTGCTGAATGTTGTTCCGGCTCGCTACAAAGAACTCGGTTTGAGCGTTCTTGAGACTTATTTTGCCGCTTCCCACGGTTATCAAGGCGAAAAAGGCGACGTGAAGGCCCTCCCGATGAAAAAGTGGTTCAATACAAACTATCATTACATTGTTCCAGAAATTGACGACGCTACCGAACTCAAGCTCGTTGGCAAGAAACCAGTTGATGAATTCAACGAAGCCAAATTGGTCGGAATTGAATCCATTCCGACGGTTATTGGCCCGTACACGTTCCTCCGTCTTGCACGTTACAACGGCAACAAGAAGGCCAAGGACTTCGCCGCAGCAGCTGTCAACGCTTACGCAGAACTCGCCGAAAAGCTCGCCGCCGCAGGCGCCAAGTGGATTTCTTTCGCAGAACCGGCTCTCGTATTCGACGTAACTGCAGAAGAACGCGAACTCTTCAAGACAATTTACGCAGAACTCTTGAGAAAAATCGGCGAAAAGAAGAACCTCAAGATTGCATTGCAGACTTACTTTGGCGATATCCGCGATGTTTACGAAGACGTTATTGCACTCGGCTTTGACGGCATCGGTCTTGACTTTGTTGAAGGTCTCCAGTCGCTCGAGCTTTTGAAGAAGGGTTTCCCGAAGGGCACGGTTCTTTTCGCGGGCGTTGTGAACGGCAAGAACATCTGGCGCGCTGATTACGCACAGAAGAACGCTCTCCTCGCTGAAATTGAAAAGTATGTGGCTGCCGAAAATGTGGTCGTTGGCACTTCTTGCTCTCTCCTGCATGTACCCTACACGGTTGCCGCAGAACAGAAGCTCTCGGCGGACATTCTTAAGCACTTTGCATTCGCCGAAGAAAAGCTCTCGGAACTTGCAGAACTCGCAAGCGCTGACGCCGATGCACTCGCCAAGAACAAGGCATTGTTCGCAACTGCTCGCGTGCAGGCAAACGCAAAGGTTCAGGCAGAACTCGCCGCACTTACCGCCGCTGATTTCGAACGCAAGCCGAGCCGCCTCGCACGTCGCACCATGCAGAAGAATGAATTCCAGTTGCCGCCGTTCCCGACAACAACGATCGGCTCCTTCCCGCAGACTGCCGAAGTTCGCGCCAACCGTGCCGCATTCCGCAAGGGCGAAATCACCAAGGAACAGTACGTTGCATTCAACCAGAAAAAGATTGCCGAATGCATCAAGTTGCAAGAAGAAATCGGCCTCGATGTGATTGTCCACGGTGAATTTGAACGCAATGACATGGTGGAATATTTCGGTTCCAAGATTGACGGCTTTGTGTTCACGCAGAACGCTTGGGTGCAGAGCTACGGTACCCGTTGCGTGAAGCCGCCTGTCGTTTGGGGTGACGTGAGCCGCAGCGCTCCGATTACGGTCGAATGGTCTGTTTTCGCACAGAGCTGCACCAAGAAGCCGGTGAAGGGCATGCTTACGGGTCCTGTCACAATTCTCAACTGGTCTTTCCCGCGTGAAGATGTTTCCTTGAAGACGCAGGCTCAGGAAATCGGCCTTGCCATCCGCGACGAAGTTTTGGACCTCGAGAAGAACGGCATCAGAATCATCCAGATTGACGAAGCCGCCCTCCGCGAAAAGTTGCCGCTCCGCAAAAGCGACTGGCACAAGGAATACCTCGACTGGGCCATCCCCGCATTCCGTCTGGTTCACGCCAAGGTCAAGCCCGAAACGCAGATCCACACGCACATGTGCTATAGCGAATTCAACGACATTGTCCGCGATATCGACGCTATGGATGCCGACGTGATTACGTTCGAAGCCAGCCGTTCTGACCTCAAGTTGCTCGACGCCTTGAACGAAGCCAAGTTCGAGACGCAGGTGGGCCCGGGTGTTTACGACATCCACTCTCCGCGCGTTCCGTCCGAACAGGAAATCGTTGACGCTCTCCACAAGATCATCGCGAAGATCCCGCAAGAAAATGTGTGGGTCAATCCGGATTGCGGCCTCAAGACTCGTGGCGAAACCGAAACGACGGCAAGCCTCAAGAATTTGGTTGCCGCCGCCAAGAAACTGCGTGCAGAATAACAAAAGGCGACCCCGGCACAGCGGCCGGGGTGACAGTTAAAAAGTTACAACTACATTAATTGATAGACAGATTCTAAGTTCGCTCTAGTCTATCGCTTATCCCCGTGTGCAAAAACGCCGCGGGGATTTTCTGTTTATGACAAGGAAAAACGCGCACCTTCGTTATCAATAAAACTTATACCACCCCATAAAAAAAGTAGTATAGTCCTATACCTTGTGAATAACCTACCACTTTGCTATCTTTGTGCCGCATTTGTGGTCCGACGAGCTCACCAACCGAGCTCAGCGCAAGCCACGAGGATGACAAAGCGACAATAGGAGGCAAAAATGGAAAAACGCACAGGACTTTTTGCAAATGGAATTATATGGTTTGGCGTCGCCATCTCCGTTTCCGAAATTGAAGCGGGTATAGAAATTGGCGCTGCCGCCGCAAGGGACTCGCTTTGGCTCCCGCTCGTGCTCGGCCACATTCTGGGCGGCATTTTGCTCTTTTTCGTGGGCATCATCGGTGCGCGTGTTCGCTTGAACGCCATGGAAACGACAAAATCTACGTTCGGCAAATACGGTTCCAAGTTCTTCGCCGCTCTGAACACATTCCAGTTGCTCGCTTGGGTTGCCGTTTTGAACGCGCAGGGCGCTTCGGCATTGGCAGGGCTCAACTTGCCGATTTCATTCCCGCTCACTTGCGTGATTCTCGCCGCTCTCATTGCCGCCTGGGTTTACGTGGGCATCCGCCGTTCTGCCAACGTGACGACCGTCGTGATGGCAGCCCTCACAGTTTTGCTCGCCATTCTCTCTGTGAAGTTGTTCGGACTCAATAGCTCCGGCGCAGTTACAAATGCCGCAGGTGCCGTAGCTGGGAATGCCGCGACAGCAACCGCGCTCAAGTTCTGGAACATTTTCGAAATTTCTATCGCAATGCCGATTTCTTGGTTGCCGGTAATTTCGGACTACACAAAGGACGCCGAAAAGCCCTTGAAGGCTACCGCAATTTCTGCAATTGCCTACACAGTTGCAAGCCTTTGGATGTACATTATCGGTATTGAAATTTCGGGCATCGGCGCAAGCAACAACATCGCGCAAGCCATTCTCCTTGCAGGCCTTGGCATCCCGGGAATCATCATCGTGGTGCTTTCGACAGTGACGACAAACTTCCTCGCAGCAAATTCCGCAGGCGAATCTTCCAAGGCGATTTACAGTAAAATAAATCCAAAAATTGCAGGTGTCGTCGTGAGCTTCTTGAGCGCCGCTCTCGCTATCTCTGGAATCATGGAACACTACATCAGCT
>Ga0310690_10009790_pt1 | contig 11999 bp, 6 predicted proteins | sample AusTroGonzalo_MG_2_FD_207661 | JGI IMG/M metagenome (GOLD analysis project Ga0310690, IMG submission 207661) | Bovine rumen microbial communities from tropical cattle in Woodstock, Queensland, Australia - Gonzalo_04 (v2) (version 2) | ecosystem: Host-associated > Mammals > Digestive system >...
TCCTTTTGTCACCTGGTCAAAAGAAAACTCCCAGTCTTCTGTCAGCATATGATACGGCCATCCGCCCAGTTTTTCGGCAATTTTCCTGCTGAACAAAAACCCGGTGCCGGATACGGTACAGCTGATCCCCAGCAGGTATCTGGGATAATTCAGGTATTTGCTGTCCCACAGAAACCACAGGGAATTTCCGGCGCTGATCCAGTTGTCCGCAAAATTTTTGCTGTTTCTGAAACCGGTTACGATCTCGTGCCCGTCCGAAAACTTCCTGTTCATCTGTTCGATATAGTCATGCTCAAGAATATTGTCCGCATCAAATACAAAATATCCGTCAAATCCCTCCGGATAATCCTCCCGGATATGATTCATAAGCGCTTCAAGCGCATAACCTTTTCCGACTTTTTCTGAATTAAAACGGGTGTATACATGCGCACCGCAGGAAGAAGCAATGTCGGCGGTGTTATCAGTGCAATTGTCCGCCATGACAAAAACATCGATGAACTCCTGCGGATAGGATTGGGATTTTATACTGTCAAGCAAATCTGCAATGACGTTCGCTTCATTTCTCGCACAGATCATGACTGCATAATGATGAAAAGGAGCTTCCCTGTCTGAAGTTTTATCTTTCTTCAGCAAAGCAGCAATCAGATAGAAGATCTGTTTCAGGTTAAAAATAATGGAGAAAATGAAAATCAGATTATTTATGAATTCAGGGACACGCACATCCTTCAACCCCCTCTGTCATAAAAAATCAAAATGATCCTGATATAATGGCGAGGAGGCTGAATGCCATTGCAATTTTCAGATATTTTATCACTTTTGTGCAGGTTGCTTCAGCAGGTTCCAATTTCGAAGCAGCCAAAGCATAAGCAGAGTATATATACATAATTGCCGCGATTATAAATATAATGAGATATGCGATATTGAAGATACCAAAAGTATATAAAATGATGTGTGCTCCAACCGCTACCGCAAGCAAAACAATCGTTATAACTGAAGACGATTTTTTTCCGTACAGAATGGGAAATGTCCTTGCGCCGCATGCCTGATCTCCCCTGACATCTTCCATATCCTTAACCAGTTCCCTTGCAACATTGAGAACCGCGGAAAACAGGCCTATGTAAAGAGATACTTTAAATATATTCCAGTCTTTTGTAGTGCAAAGAAGAATAAATCCGCCGAGGATAATACAAAATCCGATCATGCCTCCTACGATGATGTTTCCGACTAAAGGCATAACTTTGAAATAACGGGAATAAGCATATATGATAACAGCTGAACAGATGATCATAACAAAAAACCAAAAGTTATTGATCAGATAACTGATGACCAGGCTGATTAAAATTGAAATGGTGTACAGGATTCCTGCATAAATCCTGGCATTCTTCAGCGTTATTTTCCCGGAAGGAATCGGGCGGTCCGGTTTATTCACTGCATCAATTTTGCAATCAAACACATCATTGATAACATTGCCGGCGCCGGCCATTAAAAAAACAAGCAAAGTGGCCAGAACGAAAGGAATCGAAAAAACATGCCCGACAATTGCCATGATTAAAACCTGTATGGCCATCAAAAGCGCTTCATTCGGTCTTAAAATTTTTAAATAAGGATTCATTCACTCATTCACTCCTATGAAACCTGAAGATTGACCGGCCTGTTTTTAACAAGGCCATCGGGAAACCCGTCCGCTGTGCTCTTTGCCTCCTGTATTTATACCACGCAAAGGGAGGCCCCGTCCATCTTATTCTTTTTCTTTTACAGTCTCCACAATATTCCATTTTTTCATGGACCGCGAAGAAACAAGATGGCTGAGCAGAATGTAGCCGAAGACCAGCCCCGCCGTCAGCAGGTATTCAGCGATTCCGCTGGCAAACGGATATTCCTGTCCTTTCGTCGCGAGCTGACGCAGCACCGTTCCTGCGAATACCACGCCGAGGGGTATGCCGATGATGCAGGAGAATACAAAGTAGAGCAATGACTGCAGGAACAGCTTCCCTGAGACGAACCGGTGGGAAAATCCCAATGTACGCAGCACACACAGCTCTTTGCTCTGTTCCAGCAGATTGGTCTGCATTGTGTTGACGACAATGATCAGGCCGATCAGCACGGCGAAGCCGATGATGATCCATGAGGCCAGGTCGTAAATGGCAAAGACCTTCTCCAGGCCGTCCCGGAACAATCTGGTGAAGATACAGTACAGGTAATCATCCCGGTCCGCCAGCAGGGCCTGCACGGAACGTTCTCCCTCCTTGATTGCGGTTTCATCCGTCTCCTCCGTCCGGATCAGGATCGCCCAGAGCGTCGGTTCCCCCAGCTTTTCCGCCTGACGGGCGGAAATATACTGGATGCGGTTTACGTTCTGGTTTGATATGCCGGCTACTTCCAGTTCAACTCCGTCCACCAGGACACGATCGCCGGGAACAGCCCCCAGTTCCGCGGCCAGGTGTTTTTCCAGGAGAATGCCTTCCGGCGGGACCGAAAGAGGCTCGTTCCTGATCCCGAATATCTGTATCATACCGGCATCCTCCGGAAGCGTATTTACCGAAACGGTTTCCGTATGTCCCTGATAGGAGATATCCGAAGCATAATACCCCATCTGCAGGGTTCCGGACACATAGTCCAGAGCCTCAAGTTCTTCCATCAGCGCTTTATCCGGCACATCTTTCAGAAACACCTGACAGTCATAATGGATCTGTTTATGAAACAGCTCCGTCAGAATCGCGTTTTTCGATGCGATGAACGATAAGGACGCAAAGATGATCATCACAGATGCGGAAAGACAGATGACCGAAAAGATGAACCGTTTTTTATTGCGCAGCAGGGAGAGAATGCTGTACCTGGTGAAGGGACCGGCTTTTCGGGCCAGCCACCGGCCGGATCCTGAGGGCTTCCCGGAGGACGGTACCTGCCGGGACATTGCTTCCGAAGGCTGGATCCGGCTGATCACGGAGGTTCCGGACAGCGTCGCGGCCTGGCCCACAACGACCGTCAGCAGGGCGGAAAGAACCGCGTTTCCGATATCGAACGCATATTCATAGGAGGGAAGCGGGAAAAAGGATTCAAACGCCGACTCCATATACCGGGCAACCCCGATGCTGATCAGTGTGCCGAAAACAACCGCGCCCAGGGAAACCGGGAGGCTTACTTTGCAGAACAGAAGCCGGATGTCTCCGGCGGAGAAGCCCAGGGCCCGCAGGATGCCGATCTCCCGCCTGCTCTGGCGGATGATCAGGGACATGAATAAAAAGCTGACGATCAGGACGATCGCGAAGAAGGTCGTCGGCACCAGGACAGTCAGTGCCCTGGCCGGCAGCAGAATCTCATCGACCCGGTTCTTTACAGCGGAATTTTCATAAAGAAATGAATACCGGATCTCCGGAGCTTCATCCTCCAGGATCCGGACCGCTTCCTCCAGCGTCTTTTCCCGGTCGGCGCCCGGGGTGAACCGGAGCAGGAACTGGTTGCAGTACACCTGGTATCCTTCCCATTCTTCCAGTTCCCTGTATGCGGCCTCCAGTTCCGCCTGTTTTGCCTTCAGCAGGGCGCAGGCGTCGTCCAGCTCCTTTTCCCCCGCGGCAATCTGTTCAGCGGCAGCGTCCAGCTTTGCCCGCTGCGCCTCCGCCTCCGCGATCCCCGCCTCCAGTTCCGCCTGTTTGATCTCCAGCAGGGTATATGAGGCCTCCAGTACCGCCTGTTTTGTCTTCTGCAGGACGCCGGCGCTGTCCGGCTCCTTTTCTCCCGCGGCAATCTGTTCAGCGGCAGCGTCCAGCTGTGCCTGCTGTGCCTCCGCCTCCGCGATCTCCGCATCCAGCCCGGTCTGTTTTTCCTGCAGGGCCGCTTCAGCCTGCTCCAGTTCGGCCTGCTGCTCCAGTAAACGCTTTCGGCTGCTGTCCAGCTCCTGCTGCTTTGCCTCCAGTTCTTCGGCTTTGTCATCCAGCTCCTCTTTGGATTTCATATACTCGAGGTTTTCCTCCTGCTCCAGGAGGCGGACGGGAACGTAGATATAACCGAAGTCGGAATTTTCGCCCCAGGCCGTCTGTGTCGGCTGTACTGCCAGCGTTTCCGGCATGGAGACGATTCCCGCGACCAGATAGCTGCGGTATTCGTCGCCGACGCGGACCGAAACGGTATCTCCTGCAGAAATCCCGTTGTCATCGGCAAAATTATATTCCAGAAGAACGGTATCCTTCTCTGCCCGGTCTGTCTTTTGCCAGTAATAAAACCGCTGGGGATCCCCGTCGGAAAAGGAAATGGCCCGGACGGACAGGTACCGCCCCGAGGGACTCCTCATCACCGTATCTCCCAGCAGACGTGTATTTACCTCAGAAATGCCCGGCAACGCGCGCAGGAGGTCCGCCTTGTCCCGTGTGGTGATATCGGTCTGGATCACCCCATCCGGATAGCCATAGTCCCGGATATAATGCGTCAGCGACCGTTCCAGGGAAATGTAGCCGCTGGTAAGCCCGGTCATGCTGGCGCATCCCACGGCGGATACCAGGAGAGTGGAAAACAGGAGCTTCCAGTATTTTTTTATGATCGCCCGGAACATAGATCCTTTCATTCGACCTTACCATTCAATTTCTGCAGCGGATTCGGGGACTGCGTTCTCCCGGATTTCGATGATCCGGCCGTCCTTCATCCGGATCACCCGGTCTGCCATTTTCGCGATTTCCTGTGTATGTGTAACAATGACGACAGTTTTTCCGTGAACCCGGCAAAGCGTTTCCAGCTGGATCAGGATCTGTTTTCCGGTTTTATAATCCAGCGCTCCCGTCGGTTCATCGCACAGCAGGATCCGGGACTGCTTCGCCAGTGCACGGGCAATGGATACCCGCTGCTGCTCTCCGCCGGAAAGCTGGGGCGGATACTGGTCTTTCTTGTCGGACAGGCCCAACAGTTCCAGTGTCTGGTCCACGATCTCCGGATTCGCTTTGGTTTCTGCGGTGAGTGCGACATTTTCCCGGACTGTCAGTTCCGCGATCAGGTTGAATGACTGAAAAACAAAACCAATATTGTTTTTCCGGTACGCGGTCCTGGCGGGTTCCTTCATGGCTGTCACATTCTGACCGTCAAAAATAATCGTGCCTGCGTCGGGAACGTCCAAACCGCTGATCATATTCAGCAGGGTGGATTTGCCGCTCCCGCTGCTTCCCAGAATCACCAGCAGCTCGCCCGTATAGATTTCAAGGCTGACACCGTCCAGGGCCATTGTCAGGCTCTGGCTGGAACCGTAGCTTTTTCTCAGCCGTTCGGCCCGCAAAAGGATCTCGTTTGTTTTATTTATTGTTTTCGAAGGCAATTGCGCAAGCGTCTCCTGCACAATGGTCTGGGAAGGGAACATGTCAGAAAACTTCGACAGGTTTTTCAGATTACGGACCGAAAAAACTTCGGTGTCCGGGTAATCGGCCTGTAAATCATGTGAAAGGTTTTCTATAAATTCCTTTCCCCAGTCTTTATGGGCATTGATGATCTTTCCGATATGATAATACAGCATCAGGGGTTCCTGGTTGGCATTGACTGCTGCACGGTCCTGGGCATTCTCGATTTCCGATTTTATGCCGGCAACAATATCGAGATATTCCTGCTGATTTATCGACATCTGATCAGCCTTCCTTTATTTGTGCCGGACGCTGCCCGGCAAATCATACGTAAATTATACCTGAGATGATGTAATACGGCAATCCGGACTTCAAAGGCTTCCTGCAATTATCGCTGGGAAACGGTAAACAGCGAATAGAAGTAGCCTTTCTGTTCCATCAGTTCGTCAAAAGACCCCTGCTCCGCGACCGTGCCGTTTTTCAGCGTAAACAGGCCGGTGCAGCGGCGGAGAATATTTTCGTCCAGATCATGGGTGACGATGACGCGGGTGTAGCCGTCCAGTTTCAGGATCGCGTCCAGGACATCGAAGCTGGTCTCCGCATCCAGGGAAGCGGTCGCCTCATCCACAAACAGTACCGGCGTTTTGCGCAGCAGCGCCCTGGCAATGGAAATCCGCTGCCGTTCGCCCCCGGACAGGCCGGATCCGTTTTCCCCGCAGAGATAATCCCCTCCCTTTTCACGGATCAGCTTTTCCAGGCCGGACAGGCGTACCGCCCGGTCCACATCCTCCTTCGGAAAGTCGGAAAACATGGTGATGTTGTCGCGGATCGTACTGTTGAACACAAATACATTCTGCTGGATGATGGATACCAGATCGTAGAGCGAGCCGGGTGAAACGGTTTTCAGCTCTTTTCCGTCGTAGAGGATTTCACCCTGATAATCCCTGGAAGACGCCATCAGGAGGTTCAGGATGGTTGATTTGCCGCTGCCGGATCCGCCGACGAGCGCGTAACAGCCGCCCGCGCCCAGTTCCATATTCACACCGTGCAGGACGGTTTTCTCTTCCTCATAGGCGAAACGAAGATCCCGGATCGAGATGCCGTCCGAGAGGGAAGGCGCGACGGGATCCCCTTCATCCTGGACGTTGCGGTTCAGGGCTTCCGCCAGCTTGTCGATCAGGCTGAAAGAGGCTTTTGCCCCGGCAAAAAAGTTGGGGAAAGCCTCGATCGGCCCGAGAATATAGTTCAGCAGCTGTACGAAAACAATGGCTGTACCGCCGGTGACACTGCTGTTTCCGGAAAGCGCCATCGCCGCGGCAACGAAGAATACGCCGAACTGCAGGGTACCGCCCGCGATCCCGGAGGAGTAACCGATCAGCACGCCGATGCCCGTGCGCTTTTTCGATGCATCCGCAACGCTTTCGTTCTGCTCATCGTGCATACGGGCAATGCTCCGCTCCGCCTTGGAGCTTTTGATCACCGCAAAACCGGTGAGCGTATCCTTGAGCATGCCGGTGTAATGCTCTTTCCGGTCGGAAACCGCTTTCTCCGCTTTCTCCGCCTTGCTGCCGAACACGATGGAAACGATGATCGGCAGGAGGGAAAAACCGATGGAAACGAGGGTCAGCAGCGGACTGTACCACAGCATGAGCCCCAGCGCGCCGACAAAAGCGAGGGCTGTGGTGATCATGTTCTGAAGCGGGGAAATAAAATCCCGCTCGATGGTATTCACATCATTGGAAAGAGCGGACAGGTAGAGGGAACTGTTTTCGCCGGAAAACGCCTGGATTCCTTTGTCCAGCAGCCTGCTGAACACGTATTCCCGGTACTGCTTCATAGCCTTTGCGCGAAAGCGGGAAAGAAAGGTATAATCGATCACTGCGGCAAGCACCATCAGCATAAGCCCTCCCCCGGCGATGGCCAGCAAGGTCCCGATGGTATATCCGCTGAGGCCGGAAATCAGGTCAACGATTTCTTTGATCAGCCAGGAGATGACCAGCTGTCCCGCGGCCATCAGGACGGATGAGACCAGGGTCATCGCCAGGTTGAACCTGTTTTCCCGGAAAAGCTCCCGCAGGAACGGGCGGCGCAGCGCTTTGATTTCTTTTCTTACAGTTTTATTCCGGCTCATGGTCATTCCTCCCCGTCTTCTTCTGCCGCTTCAGCGAATCTGTTCCGGATTTCGTCCCAAAGGGATGCCAGGTCCGGATCCCGGAGCTTCCCAAGGACAAAGGCAATGCTTTCCCCGGCCGTTCCGCCCATGCCGTCATGTACGCTTCCTTCTTCCGGTCCCGAAATAAACCGGAAGGCGGAAAGACCGTAGTACGGTGCGGCGTCAAAAGCCGCGGCCAGCGCGGCGGTTTCGCAGAGGAGACTCCGCGCTTTCTCTGTATTTCCCATATGAAACTGGGCATGGGCAAGCAGCATTGTCAGGACCGCAGCCGTTTTATCCGGGTGGCCTGCCTGATCCTTGTTCCGGATGCCGTTCACCATATCCAGCGCCCAGCTCACGATGTCCTGCACGGAACGGTAATCTTTCCGCGCGCTGAACACCGCGGCGAAACCGATCACTGTGCCCCACAGCCTGATGACATATTCGGACATCGCGTCGGAGAGATAAGGCACGGCTTCCTCTGGCCGGTTCAGGAACAGGGCGAGTATTCCCCCGATCTCGTCGTCAAACATGCCGCCGGTGTTGTGGGTTTTTAAAATCTCCACACCTTTTTCCACTTCACCCAGCAGCGTATAAATCCCGCCGATGTTTCCGTAAATCGTATATTCGCTGATATGTGAACCGGTGTTCTGTGAAATCAGCAGCAGTGACTGCTCATACAGTCCCAGCGCCCTGCGAAGGTAATCTGTATCATGCCTTTCCGCTCCGAACACATGATAGATCTGGGCGCATCCGTGAATCACCGGAAAGGAATTCGGATACTTTTTCAGCGCTTTTTCCGCTTCGGAAAGCGCCGCGGGATCACTGTTCCGGATATAAGTGCTCAGGCGCTCCACAAGAGCGTCCAGGCTGTTGTTCCGGATCTGATAGCCCAGCAGCACGTCAACGGAAGTATCAAAGAAGTCCGCCAGTTTTATAATGACCGGCAGCTCCGGTACAGAAAGCTTTGCCTCCCACTTGTAAACGGCACCCGGCGTGACGCCCAGCACCTCGGCCAGCTGTTCCTGGGTCAGCGATCTTTGCTTCCGGAATGTACGGATATTCTCGGAAAGTGTCATTTCCATAATGTCGCCTCCATCGGTATCTCGGCTGTATTGTACCAGAACAAAACAGGAAAATGAACACACTATTAATACTATTGGAATATTTATTTATATACTGACAGTAATATTTTTATGGAATTTAAAAAAACGGTCGGGAAAAAAGAAAGGGCTGTCCCGCTTCGTGGGACAGTCCCGCTGTTTATGCAGATCAGAACAGGCCGGTGATCTTTCCGGTATTTTCATCCACGTCGATGCGTTCCGCGGCCGGCGCCTTCGGCAGGCCGGGCATCGTCATGATCTCACCGGTCAGGGCAACCAGGAATCCGGCGCCCGCGGAAACCTTCAGGTTCCGCACGGTGACGGTGAAGCCTTCCGGCGCGCCCAGCAGGGCGGGATCGTCGGAGAAGGAGTATTGGGTCTTCGCGACGCACACGGGCATCTTGTCGAAGCCCAGGGCCGTCAGCCGCTCCGCCTGCTTCTTCGCCGCGGGGGTCAGGCTCACGCCGGCGCCGCCGTAGATCTTCTTCGTCACAGCTTCCAGCTTCTCCTCAATGGAGGCGTCCAGCTCATAGCTGAAGGTGAAGTTGCCCTTCTCCTCCTCGCACAGCCGTACGACCTCGCGGGCCAGGTCCTCGCCGCCCTTGCCGCCTTCGGCCCATACGGTGCTCAGCACGGTATTCACGCCCAGTTCGCGGCACTTGCGGATGATGAAGTCGATTTCCGCGTCCGTATCCGTCGGGAAGCGGTTGATCGCCACCACGCAGGGCAGCTGGTATACTTCCTTGATGTTGTGCACATGCCGCAGCAGGTTCGGGATGCCCTTCTCCAGCGCGCCCAGGTCCTCTTCCGCCAGCTGTTTCTTGTCCAGTCCGCCGTGCATCTTCAGGGCCCGTACGGTGCCGACCACCACCACCGCGTCCGGGGTCAGCCCGGCCATGCGGCACTTGATATCCAGGAACTTCTCCGCGCCAAGGTCCGCGCCGAAGCCGGCTTCCGTCACAGTGTAGTCGCCCATCCGCATCGCCATGCGGGTCGCCATCACGGAGTTGCAGCCGTGGGCAATGTTCGCGAAGGGTCCGCCGTGCACGAAGGCAGGGGTGCCTTCCAGGGTCTGCACCAGGTTCGGCTTCAGGGCGTCCCGCAGCAGAGCCGCCATGGCGCCGGTAGCCTTCAGGTCGCCCGCGGTCACAGGCTTGTCGTCATAGGTATAAGCCACGATAATCCGGCTCAGGCGTTCCTTCAGGTCCTTCATGGAGGAAGCCAGGCAGAACACCGCCATGATTTCGCTGGCCACGGTGATATCGAATCCGTCTTCCCGCGGCACGCCGTTGGCTTTGCCGCCCAGGCCGTCCACCACGAACCGCAGCTGCCGGTCGTTCATGTCCACGCAACGCTTCCAGGTGATTTTCTTCACGTCGATCCCCAGGGCGTTCCCCTGCTGGATGTGGTTGTCCAGCATGGCCGCCAGCAGGTTGTTGGCCGCGCCGATGGCGTGGAAGTCGCCGGTGAAGTGCAGGTTGATATCCTCCATCGGGACAACCTGCGCGTATCCGCCGCCGGCCGCACCGCCCTTGACGCCGAACACCGGGCCCAGGCTCGGCTCCCGCAGGGCCACGGTCACGTCCTTGCCGATCCGGCTCAGGCCGTCCGCCAGGCCGATGGTGGTGGTCGTCTTGCCTTCGCCGGCGGGTGTGGGGGTGATGGCGGTTACCAGCACCAGCTTGCCGGGCTTCCGGGTGGTCTCGTCGATCAGCGCGGGATCAATCTTGGCCTTGTAGCGGCCGTACTGCTCCACGTACTTCTCGTCCACATGCGCGCGCTTCGCGATCTCCATGATCGGCTTCATTTCACACTGCTGGGCAATCTCGATATCACTCAGGTACGCCATTTTTTTCTCCTCCATATTTGTTTCTCCCAGTGTCATCCTGAGCGCAGCGAAGGATCTTATAAGATTCTTCACTTCGTTCAGAATGACACGTTAAGTTTCCGGAACTGACGACTGAAAACGGACGGCCGGTCACTTAAAGTATTTGACCGCAGAAGCAAACATCTTCATATCGTATGCACCGGGCACGTTCCTGTACAGGTCCTTTGCCCAGCGTTCGCTGTGGCCCATCTTGCCGAACACGCGGCCGTCCGGGCTCGTGATACCTTCAATGGCCATCCGGCTGGCGTTGGGGTTGAACCGCACATCCATGGTGGCGTTTCCGTCCAGGTCCACATACTGGGTGGCAATCTGTCCGTTGGCCTGCAGGCGCTGCAGCGTCGCGTCGTCCGCCAGGAACCGGCCTTCGCCGTGGCTGATCGGAACCAGGTACACATCCCCGACTTTCGTCTCCCGCAGCCAGGGGCTCCTGTTGCTGGCGATCCGGGTATGCACGATCCGGCTCTGGTGCCGGCCGATGGCGTTGAACGTCAGCGTCGGGCAGGTTTCGTCCGTGTCAATGATCTTTCCGAAGGGCACCAGGCCCAGCTTGATCAGTGCCTGGAAGCCGTTGCAGATGCCGCACATCAGGCCGTCCCGGTTGTCCAGCAGGTCCGTTACGCTGTCCTTCACCGCCGCGTTCCGGAAGAAGGCGGTAATGAACTTGGCGCTGCCGTCCGGCTCGTCGCCGCCGCTGAAGCCGCCGGGGATAAAGATGATCTGGGACTTCCGGATTTCCTTCGCGAAGTCTTCCACGCTGCGGGCAATGCCCTCCGCCGTCAGGTTGTTGATCACCATGATCTTCGCCTCGGCGCCGGCGTCCCGCATGGCCTTCGCGCTGTCGTACTCGCAGTTGGTTCCGGGGAAGGCGGGAATCAGTACCTGGGGCTTCGCCGTCTTCACGGCGGGCGCCGGCCAGGAGATCGCCTCGAAGGAAACGTTCTCCGCCTTTTCCGCGGGCGCCGGGATATTGCAGGGATAAACCTTTTCCAGCTTATCCTCCCACAGCTGCTGCAGTCCGGCCAGTTCAATGCTTTCCGCGCCCAGGACCAGCTGTCCGTCCCCGGTCACTTCGCCGAGGACTTCGCCTTCCGCGTCCCCGGTCACTTCCACCAGGAAGTCGCCGTAGCGGCAGCAGGTCAGTTCCTCCACGGTCCAGCCCTCCGTGAAGCGGAAGCCCAGGCCGTTGCCGACGCTCATCTTCAGGATCGCCTCGGCGATGCCGCCCATTCCGGGGGTATAACAGCTGACCGCTTTGCCGCTGCGCCGCAGAGCGGTCACCTTGCCGAAATTCTCCAGCAGGGACGCGGTCTCCGGCAGGCCGTTCTCGTCCGCCTTCGTCCGCAGCAGGATGATCTTGTTGCCCGCCGCCTTGGTCTCCTGGGAAAGGATGTCCCCGGTCTTCGCCATGGTCACGGCGAAGGAAACCAGCGTCGGCGGAACGTCCAGCTTCTCGAAGGATCCGCTCATGGAATCCTTGCCGCCGATGGCGCCGATGCCCAGCGCCATCTGGGCCTCGAAGGCGCCCAGCAGCGCGGCCAGGG